>Ga0315906_10004495_pt1 | contig 17927 bp, 17 predicted proteins | sample LakEriMetagenome_4_FD_203526 | JGI IMG/M metagenome (GOLD analysis project Ga0315906, IMG submission 203526) | Freshwater fungal communities from buoy surface, Lake Erie, Ohio, United States - Buoy 2 MA122 | ecosystem: Environmental > Aquatic > Freshwater > Lake > Lake biofilm | place: USA... | reverse complement strand
TATTGATTCTCCCCTGCCTTCTGGCACGTGGACATTATATTTCCATGCGCCAAGGGAAAAGAGGTGGACAATGGATACTTTCCAGCCTATTGCGAAGGTATCAACTATTCGCGAGATGCTAGCAGTATTCAATGAGCTCGGTGATAAGCTAAAAAGGGGTATGTTCTTTTGTATGCATGATCCGATTCCACCTCTTTGGGAGAATTATCAGAATATTCGTGGTGGAAGTTATTCCCTTCGTGGTGGAATTGAAGAGGGTGGTGAATACTACAAGGCCTATATCTTAGGTGCAATGTTGGGCAAAGTTGCGGCGGATCCAAGTGATCGGATTGTTGGAATAAGTATTAGTCCAAAAATCATGAGTGGCCCGAATGGCTCTCAGCGCGTAGGATTCTATGTGATTAAAATCTGGAACAAAGATTCAGAGACATATAATAAGGGCACTGGCCTCAATCTGTTACACCCTAAACTTGTTCCATCGGATATCTTATATACTCCACATGTGGATAAGAAGATGTAAGCACGCACATCGCGGTAAGGCCTTTAAAAGGGGGAGAATTTAGGTATGTCAATACTGGCGATAGTAGAACTATTTGCCATTGTGAGATATAAATACCGTCCCACATTGCTAGAAAGCGCGCAAACGATGTGTGGTATATTACGCATAAGAAAGAGTTCCGCCATGAAATGCAGGTAAGCATTCATCCGAGAACGAGCCGATGTTGCATTAAAGTCTTGGGGGCTGTTCAAAGAGAATATTTTCCATGTAGGATCACACTTCCTTTGTAGTTCATCCAGGCGTTGCTGCGAATCGCTCATAACAAATATATTGAGTCCATTCTTCTTAGACATTTGATGATACTTTTTTATGGCCTGGATATATTGATCAATCGGAACAGGTTTTACTTGAGTTGTGTGAATATGAATGCCTACATCAAACTCCGTATGAAAAGGCACCCCCGCAAGAATAGGCTTGATTTTATCAATATGGGAAATATCCCACTCAAATAAGTCACGCGCAAACGCACGAAGTGCATCAGGCTGTAAAGCACTTACTAATGCAATGATCTGACCCTGCCGTCTTTTAGTAGAAACACTCGACAGAACCTGTGTATCCACATATCTCACACTAGGGTCATTCATAAATGTGTTTTTTAGGAGTGGATAACTTGACGAAATCGTGTTAGGAACATCATTCACATACAGAACAATATTTTCAGATTTTGAAAGTATATATGCATATAAAAAATTCACAAACTGAGAGCAAATTTCACCATCTTCTAACTCAAAAATGAGCGAATCCTTTTTTGTACTTAGAGTCGGGGGCGCGGCTCGTATCCAAGAAGTCATAATACCTCTTTATCAGATTATCGGGGGCTGCGAAAACCCGCATTTGCATGGAAAATTTGAAGGGGGGTTTAGCCAGCTGTATAACTAACCAAATGTGTAAGGTGTATATTGATGCTAAAAAGGAGTTGAATGATGCGCTGACATCGCTTGGACTTGAAGCTTCTGACATACGACCCATTGATATAGGGAGGGATCGTTGGTCGCAGTTTCTTACGACAGGGCGAGAGCGAGATATCAGGGGGCAGAAAGGAGTTATCACCTTTTGTCGTAAAATATCGGATGAATTGGAACTTTCCTTTAGTGCATATTTCCCCCGATTTGAATATGCTGCCTCGCGGTATAAGACACTCTACGTGATATCAAACGGTAAAAGATACTTTGATGGTATGCGCGGGCGTTCAAAAAATGAATCTATGATTGGATGGGTTCTCACACAAAAAGAGCGGGCCATATTCACAAAATGGTATAATATTGTGACTCTCAGACAAGAGTCAGCTTCGTCCGCAGAATGTTGTTCAGACGAATCAGCTGCCCCGCATTCGGAGTGAGTTTTCCAGACTCAATATCGCGAATCGTATTCGCAGGGAAACCGCATAGTTGATTGATTTCCACCTGCGTCTTTTTCATGGCCGCACGCAGCTGCATCATCTGTGTCCGTGACTCCGAGGAGAGCACTTTCGGCTTCGGGACTTCTGCAGCCTCTGCTCGCCGCTGCTCAGCCGCCGCCGCCGTCAGATTCGGCAATTTCACTCCTGCACCCTTCACCACGCGTTTCGGCCCTGTCCTCTTGATAACAACCGGATCCCAATCTTGCCCGTCCATTTGATGTGCGGGCAAGTTTGCGACGTGAATGTTTCAATTTTAACGTGTTAACGCCTGCTTGTTTATTAACATTTATCAAAAAACAGTAGAACTACTTCTAAGAGTTCAGTATTTTCACCATTATTAATACGATTTATCTGTGTATCAATAGTTGACTTTAATACGTTTAATCGGCTTGGCATCTCTGGATTCTTGCGATTTCCATCCGAGTCAATATACAAATGTGGATTAAAACGAATAAAAATCATTTTAGAACCATGTCTCATCATTATATCATTATACCTTTTATCTGTATCATTATTGTCATAATATTTGTGCTGATTTTCATCAACCTCAATGCATAAAAGGGTGTTACCAATAAGTGTTCTGAAATCAATCCTGCGGCGACAAGTACAATCTTTCTGATCTGTCCATAAAGCTGTATTGTGTATGAAATTACTGTAGTTTTCTGCCAAGTATTCTCGCACAATATTTTCTTCAGTCCTAGCGCGTATCAGTGCCGTGCGCGGATCATGGGGAAAGTTATATTCAAAACACTTTGTGCAATAATATGAATATTTCTTTTTAGCTCTATAATCATACGGGCATTTAAGGTCTCCATTACCTTCATAGTTGATTAATCCCATACATTTCTTTGATAAGATGTCAACCATTTCATTATTTTTACAATTTACGCAACAGGTCGCAACTCTATCTGTTTTAAGACCAAATACTGGTTGTGCGTTTCCACATTTGCACATCTTTGCCCTTATATTTATCATTGCTTCTGTTTTACATTTCACACAATGTGTAGCTTTTTTATCAGTTTTAAGGCCAAATACTGGTTGTGCTTTTCCACAAAAACACATAATATCTTTAATATTTACCATGGTGTCTGTTTTACAAGATATACAGCAACTGGGTTTCTTGTCTGTTTTCATTCCGAAAGTTGGTTGCACTTTTCCACACTTACACATTTTAGCTATAATATTTACCATCCCCACTATTTTACAGCTAGCACAGCAAGATGCCCTCTTATCAGTTTTTAGCCCAAATGATGGTATTGCCTTTCCACATAAACACTTCTTTGTTACGATATTTTCCATACCAGGCTTCTTACACTTTAAGCAATACGCGGGATTCTTATCATCTTTGAATCCGAATGCGGCCGTTTTACCACAAGGGCATAGATCATTTAATAAACTGATCATTCCCTCTTTTTTACATGATACACAGCATGTCGGTTTTTTATCAGTAGAGAATCCAAATGATGGAATAACCTTGTTACATAGGCACTTCTTGTTTTTATCTTTCAAATTAATCATTCCATCCTTCTTACATTCGCTGCAATAATCTGGACGCTTATCACTAGGCATCCCATATGTTGGTAAATGCTTCTCGCATTTACAGCGTCTATCAGCAATATTAACCATATTATCAGTCTTACATTTTGCACAACAAGATGCTTTTTCACCCTTTAGGGCATATCGCGGTGTTGATAGACCGCATCTACAAATACCATACTGTGTAAAAGCACCCACCTGCCGTCCATGCCCCATACAGTATTCTGGAACTGCGAATTTAAAACCGTAAGTGGCTTCAAACTTACAGCTGTCGGATTTACATATGACCATCCTATTATATGAGCCGATATTCGGGTTTAACCCGGGGAGGTGAAACTTCCATTTTAACTTCACGAAGTTTCAGGCCATCCGATTTTTTAAGATTTTTACGGTGTATGACGGGAAACATATCATACAACTGCCGCCTGTTTGTTTTTCATGGGTGCGAGAACTAATTTTACTTCACCCAAGTTGGCCACCGTATAACGCAGAATGAGAGGAATATCGTTCTTCAGATACAGCTCAATAGAAGGGCACAGGCTCGTGCATTTGGTGAAAAGCACAAGATGCTTCAGCTGGAAAATGCCCTGCACAATCTCCGAAGCACCATTCCCGAATTTATGCACCTTCATGTTCGAGTTATTACGCTCCGAAATGATCGTCTCCTGCTCCGCGAAATCGCCCATGCACTTGAAGATGAGGTCCGATCCGCTGCTCGTAATCTCCACATCGAGCTTCTCACCCAGCGCATTCATATCACGGCAAATCTTCTGGAGATCCACGCTCGGCATGTGAATGATACTCGTAAAGTTCAGGTTAGGAATCTGGATGTCCTCCACATCCGTGTCGAACAGCTTCAGAAAGTAGTTCGTCACCGTGGATTTCTCCGAGTTCTCCATACGAATGCCCAGCTTGTTCGGATTGGACGCAGGCAGATACAGAGTGAGATTATCATTGTTGCCCATAGTCTTAATCAGCTTGAAAAGATAGATCATATTCACACCCAGTACATGCTTTGCAGGGCAGAAATACGACTCAAACCGATCCGAATGCAGGCGCAGATATACTAAAACTGTATGGGTCTCATCGACCGCCATGACCTTGATCCCCTGCGAATCAAACTCCAGGTTTGCCTCCGTCAGAATCTCCTTCAAAGCCTCAACAAGTGTGCGAAATGCACCGGACTGAACAGTTTTCACCTCAAACAGGTTCCCATTTGCATTCGCAGTTGGTCGGGACACAGACATTCTATTTTCAACTCTTGAAAACCTCTTTATGCCTGTAGCGCGTTTTTTTGCCGGTGTGTTGCGGTTTTTTAGGACCTTTTCGTGCGTTTAGTGCGGTGGTGTTGCCGGTGGGGCGCTCTCCGGCTCTTCATCCGAGAAGGATTGTTCCGGATAAGACGATACCCTTGTGCAAAAGCGGCGGTCAAGAAATATGGTCCCGTGCTTGATACGCCAGCCATTACACTCGGATAAAATCCTCCCCGGCCCCTCCAAGAACATCCGCAGTTTCTACGAGTTCCCATCTGCTCTTACTTAAAAGAAGGTGAGAACTAATTTATAGGATGATTTCACGTCTTATTATTGACTCCACGTCAGCAAAAACGGAACTATGTGGCATAGGAGAGATTGTAGGGACGGATAAGAGTCCCTACAATAAAATCGCACATCGTCACCCCTACACCGCTGTTTATAATATGCTTTTAGCTCCACTGAAAAATAAACCTATCCGATTTGCGGAGATTGGCGTTGCGATGGGTGCGAGCGCCATTATGTGGGACATATATTTCAGAAATCCTGCGGCAGAGTTGCACATGTTCGATAGGGATGAAAATATTCTGATGTATGGGCGAAACATTGTTGGGAAACGTGTTCAAATGAGCTTGATGGATGTAAGTATAGAGGGTGATGTCAAGCGCGCATTAGTTACCGCTGCAGGTGGGGAGGATAATCTGTATGATGTTATTATTGACGACAGTAGTCATGCGCGCGAACACCAAGTGTCCATCATTAAAGAGGCTCTTCCACGTTTGAAATCGGGTGGCATGATTATTGTAGAGGACATTTTCCGCTCAGAATCGGAAGAATATTATGAGGCACAGCTAAAAGATATCATACCTCAGTGTGCAGCCTACTATTTTGTTATGTGCGAACACCAGGATAAGTGGTCACCTGGGTGGGATAATGATAAACTCTTGGTGCTTGTTAAAGGGTAAATCTCACGATCTCCTACGTCTTCGGCGTGTTCCCCCTCTCATAAGAAATTTCATGTGTTTTTTACTAATGGGATGAGGATTTCCAGGAATAAGTGATCGATAGTCTTCTGTGAGTTCTTCTCCCTCTGCGACATCACGTAGAGAATGTGTGCCCGTCGTATTCGGCGTATCTGAGTGATTCATCCATGATTGCAGGGAGGCCGTGAGATTTGGAGAGTAAAACTGTAAAACGTCATTTGACTCGTCAAAAAATATTTTGTCAAGGATTAGTTTCCGAATAGCAGGTTTCAGATGATCCATTTCTTCAGGTGTAAGTTCATTCTGCACGCGTTCTTCCCCGTAAATCATATGATCTGTTATTTCTGTCCCCTTAGGAATATTGCGAATAGCAAATACTCCTATGCCTTGAATAGGCGAAGGACGTAGTGTAGCCCATACCGTAGAGTTTAAATATTCTATACATTCTTGACCTGTTCGCATCCCCTATTTAGCAGGGTGATTCTCTCAACAGATTACCAGCTTCCCTAAAAATTGGAAAGGGGGCAAGCCTCCCCCCTTGGTATAGGAATGGCCGACGCATCTGCATACAAAAAGCACACGCACAGGGAGCACATCTTGGAGCTCCCTGATACGTATATCGGTTCCACGGATACTCACGCTGAGTCCCGCTGGATCTTTGACCCCGCTGTTGGGAAAATGGTGCGTCGTGCAGTGGAGTTCAATCCGGGTTTCTACAAGCTCTTTGATGAGATTGTAGTGAATGCGCTTGATGCTCTCGTGCGCAGCGCCGAGCCCGGTCGCACTCCTATCAAGCACATTGACGTGGTCTTCTCTGAGGGCGAGGGGCCGCTGACTATCTCCGTAGAGAATGACGGCGATGGCATTCCTGTGGAGATGCACCCTACGGAGAATGTGTGGGCGCCTGAGCTCATCTTTGGCCATCTGCTCACGAGTGGGAACTATAAAAAGGAGGAGGAGAAGATTGTGGGTGGCAAGAACGGCTACGGTGCGAAGCTGACGAACATCTTCAGTCGCCGCTTCACCGTGGAGACGAGGTGTCCCAAGAACGGCCAGAAGTATTCTCAGACTTGGACGGACAATATGTCTGTAGCTGGGAAGCCATCTGTGAAGGCGGATAAGGCCAAGGGATTCGTGAAGATTGTCTATGAACCGGATCTGGCGCGCTTTCCTGGGCTGAATTTGGGCGACATGATGAACGTTATTCGCACACGTGTGGTGGAGCTGGCGGCTCTTGCTGGAAAGGAAGTGAAGGTGACCTGTAACGGCTGGACAGTTGCGACGAACACCTTTGAGAAGTTTGTCAAGCTCTTCGTGCGTGACGACACGCCGGTGGCGTATGAACGTTGCGGTGAGCGCTGGGAGGTAGCTGCAGTGATGGCGCGGCAGCTGTTCGAGGAAGATGCGGTGCCCGATGAGAAGCATGTGTCATTCGTGAATGGCATCAATACGAAAAAGGGGGGGAAACACGTGGAGAAGGTGGTGGGGGCCATCATCGGCGACTTCTGTGAGCACGCGGCTAAGAAGAAGGTGGTGGTGAAGCCTGGGCAACTGAAGGACAGCGTGGTCTTCTTTGTGGCCGCGACGATTGTGAATCCGGCGTTTGATTCGCAGACCAAAGAGACACTGACCACGCCGGCTAGCAAGTTCGGCTCCGTATTCAAATCGGAAAAGATGGTGGCGCAGCTGGTGAAGCTGGGTCTCTTAGATGAGGCGATGTCTATTCTCGATGCAAAGGCGAATAAGGACGTGAAGAAAACCGATGGCTCGAAGAAGCGCACTCTGCGCGGGATGCCGAAGCTGGTGGATGCGCTGTGGGCGGGGACGGCCAAGTCTGGCGAATGCACGCTGATCCTTACAGAGGGAGATTCAGCTGCTACCTCCGCAATCACGGGCTTATCCGTGGTGGGCCGCGAGAAGTGGGGTGTCTTTCCTTTGAAGGGTAAGATGCTGAACGTGCGCGATGTGTCGGCGGACAAGTTCGCCAAGAACGAGGAGCTGACGGCCATCAAGAAGATTCTCGGCCTCGAGCAGTCCAAGGTCTATAAGGATCTGAAATCACTGCGCTACGGACGTGTGATGGTGATGGCCGATCAGGATTTGGACGGGTCACACATCAAGGGTCTTCTCATGAATCTGTTCCACGCCGAGTGGCCGGCGCTGATGCAGGCAGGTTTTATCTGCTCGCTGGCGACTCCGCTACTGAAGGCCACGCGGCGCTCTGAAGTGAAGAGCTTCTACTCCGCGGCGGAGTTTGAGGCGTGGAAGGCGGGGCTGGGAGGCTCCTCGGCCGGCTGGCATCTCAAATACTACAAAGGGTTGGGCACGAGCACGGACGAGGAGGCGAAGGAGTGGTTTGAGCATCTCCACGAGATCAAATATACGTGGGACGGTGAGACGGACGAGTCCATGTCCATGGCGTTTTCCAAGAAGCGCGCCGACGACCGTAAGCGGTGGCTGGCCGACTATGATCCGCAGCGCATGTTGGTCGTCGGCGACGGCGGTCGTGTGGATTATTCGCGCTTCATCCACGATGAGCTGATTCACTTCAGTAATGCGGACAATATTCGGTCCCTGGCCTCTATCATGGATGGCCTGAAGCCGTCGCAGCGCAAGATCATCTTTGGCTGCCTGAAGCGCGGTCTGAAGGCGGAAGTGCGTGTTGCACAACTGGCGGGCTATGTCTCGGAGCACGCGGCCTACCACCACGGCGAGGCGTCGCTGACTGCGGCCATCACCTCCATGGCCCAGCAGTTCGTGGGTGCGAATAACATCAATCTGCTCGCGCCTATTGGGCAGTTTGGCTCTCGCCTCCAGGGTGGCAAGGATGCAGCCTCAGCGAGGTATATCCACACGCATCTGGAGGGCATCGTGGATACGATTCTCCGCAAGGAGGATTCCACCATTCTCAAGCATATTGACGACGACGGGCTCTTGGTGGAGCCCGAGACCTACTTCCCGGTTGTGCCTCTGCTGGTCATCAACGGCTGCATTGGGATTGGCACGGGGTTCAGCACGGATATTCCTCCGCACAATCCCGAGGAGGTCGTTGGGCTGTTGCGGGATCGCCTGGAGGGGCGGCGGGAGACGCTGGAGAGCTTGGCGATGCGGCCTTGGTGGCTCGGCTTCAAGGGGCCGGTGCAGCTGGTCTCTGACGGCGTGTGGCAGACGAAGGGGCTTTACACGTTTGACGATGCGAAGAAGGTGATTACGATCACGGAGCTACCGGTGGGCACTTGGACGTCCGACTACAAGGCGTTTCTGGATGAGATGTGTGTGGCGGGCACGACGGCTGGGGCCAAGGTCGGTGGCTCGGATGGCGGCAAGGCGGATACGTCCAAGACGGAGGACGGCAAGCCGGTGCTGAAGAACTTTGAGGACCTCTATAACCACATTGACGTGAAGTTCAATCTGGAGTTGGACGGCGACTACTACGATGACATTCGCGGGAACCCCGTGGAGTTCGAGAAGCGGTTCAAGCTGACGAGCACGTGGCGCACGACAAACATGGTGGCCTTTGACACCGAGTCAAAGATCGTCAAGTATGGTTGTGTGGGCGACATTCTGGAGGCGTATTATGAGCCGCGGCTGGCTGCGTATGAGGCGCGGCGGGCGGCGGAGATTGATCGGCTGCGGCGGGATGCTGTGGAGGCGGATGCAAAGGCGCGTTTCCTCCAGGCGGTCCTCGACGGCACGATCGATATGCGTCGTGCGTCGGATGAGGACATTGTGGCTGCGATGATTGCGCATGAGCTGCCGGCGCTGTCAGGTGACCGTGCTGCGACGAATGTGGATGCGTATGATTATCTGCTGCGGCTGCGCATGGATCGCGTGAAGGCCGCGGCGGTGGAGGAGCACCAGCGTGCCGTCCTTACTGCACAGGCAGCCCTCGCTGCGCTGGAGAGCACTACCGCATCCGCGATGTGGCTGTCGGATCTGGGTGACTTTGAGGCCGCGTGGAAAAAGATGCGGGCCGAGCGCGAAGCAGCATTAGACGGTAAGGGTAAGAAAGTCGCAAAAATCTTGAAGCCTAAGCCGAAGGCTAAGGTTTAATACAGCACATCGCTACTGTAGTCATGTAGCCTATTTCAAGACTCCCCCCAAAGAGGGGTATTTAACTATAAGACATCGATCTTCCATGATACCTTAAACACTAATTGCGCCTTCTCGCGCGCGTCATAGTTCTTCGTCGTTTTAACATCTTTCGAAGATTCTTCACTGTTTTTCCATTATAAACTTCGCGCAATCTCTGCAAAGTCACTTCTGCATTTACTGCTTGTTCCCCTATTTTATCTAGTTCCTGTAAAAACTCAATGGCTTCCGCACGACTAGTTCCAGCCCTGGTCATAACAGCGGCAATTTCTTCTTCATAGGGTGCAGCCGCATTTTCTTGTTCATTCTCCGCAATACTAGGTAACATAATTCTATTTAATCGCCGCCCTTGTAGCCGCCGTGTTCTAGCTGCAGCCCTCTCATTATTTACTGCTTCCTTTCGCACGCCTTCCACAACGCTATTTTGCATTCTCGATTTAATATCATTTTTAATTCTTTGACGTTCCTTTTCTGCAAGCAATAAATTACGCATAACAGCATTCAACGCATTCAAAGATCTTCCTTCTTCTGCCGCTGATAATGCCTTATTCATACCTATACTAACAAGCCATTTTTACGAGCGCCTACAAGGCGCACATAAAAATGGTCCGGGCGGGGATCGAACCCGCGACTTTGGCGTGCCATTAGCATACAACAACTGTATAAGCACCACACTCTACCAACTGAGTTACAGGACCTCCAATATGTAATATTCGCACCGTTTTAAGCCATCGTTACTTCAGCTCAAACGCCTTTATGAGGGCGTTCGTTTTCCCCGTCTTATTTCTGCGGAGGCGCTTGGCCTTCCGTGACTTGGGTTTCGCCGTCATTTGATTGAGAACGGTCCGAATAGTATTTGCGGCACTGCCACCTGTTTGCGACACTGCAGATTTACCCACATCCACGAGCATGATAGATAAATCGTCACCATCATAATCGGCAGGATTAGAGCCAGCAGAGGCTTTTACATGTGCTGCGACAACGGCCGTAGCTGCACGCGGCAGATCATACGCACTCACCTGTAGTGCCTTAAAGATATCGGCAGCCACGTGCGGCAACGGTTTTAGAATATTCGTGTTCGTCTCCACAAGGCCATCCGACATTAGCGCAAGAAGACCAGTTTCAGGTCGTTCCCAGACAACAAAATCTGGGTGGGCTGTCACTTTCATTTGCGTCCAATCGGCATTATAGGGTGGATTACGGATATTGGGGAACTTGATGCTAAAGTCTCCAAAGGCGCGGCTAACCATGAGTCCATCTATCCGGGGAACACCCATCTCATCGATTTCCACTTCCCCACCGGCACGCTGAATCCGCGCAGCCTCGCTTGCAAGGCTGGGCTCGTGCTTCCCCATCTCTCCCCCGGGAAGAATGAGGCCCGTATTCGGATTCATGAGAAAACACGGAGAGTCTCCAATATATGCTACAATAACGTGCGTAGGTGTGACGATGGCTACGGTGGCGGTGGATCCGGAGTCGCCGACTTTCTGGATGTTACGGGCAAGATCCTTATCGTGTTCAATAAATACTTTAGCGAGAATCGTTTTCATATTTTCCGGACTGCGAAGAACATCCGGCTCGGCCAGTTTCAGCGCTTCTTGGATCCGCGCAACAAGGTTCTCTACGGTATAACGAACTACACCGGAACCTGAATGACCATCAAACACTGCGAATAAATCACACTGTTCCATGAGTTTTCTGAAGCACAGGCGGTCTTCCGTGGAAGGAGGAGTTCTCCCCCGACCATTTACTTGTGCCCTGCCGTATACCATCCTATATGGGGAGTCGAGTCACTTCCGGATTATATGGGCGCGCTGCCTCGGGTTTTACATGAAAGGATTCATCGGCAGCGACTTTGTTCCGGCGCGGCTCAAATGTTGCGGCTGTGCCAAGGGCACCGGCATCTGACTGATGTCCTTCAGGTAGTAAAAATAGTGATCCACGGCTGAAAGAACATGTGGCACGGACCAATCTACCACCTTACGGTTTAGGTCATTTACTTGCGCCTTGATATCGGCCGCTAAGTTGCGTGCATATTGGTAATAGATTGCACGCATAATGATTTTGAGTTCATCCGTTGATTGATCGTCGATCACATATCCCTTCGGCTGGCTCCGATCATACACCCCCTTTCGGATAAGTTGTTGGAGCCGCTGGACATTCTCTACGGAGAAGAAGGCTGTGCTAACGGGTGTAGTCTCCCAGTTTCCCCGGAGCATATCCGTTTCAAAATGCGGTTCTACCCCTGTCTCCGTTGCAAAACCGGGGAGACCGGCGCTGCGATCGGAAAAATCAGAGGAACTAAATGCCACGCGGCCATTTTGTCCGGCTGGCGCGTTTGTTGTTTGTGGAAGTATGAAATCCGGTGGAGGGCTGGCCATCTCTACTACCGGTACCGCGAGGTATGAAAATAAGAAGATCTACCGGCTACGAAATCCCTAAATTTATTTCTAAATCCGGGATATACAAATGACCTCCCTGCTCACCTCCGTGAAGACAACATCGAACGACACTGAGTACTTCATCTCCGTTGCGAGCATGTTCAACAGAGTGAATGCGTACAACCCTACGACGGGCACCTTCTCCACGGCGACCTGGTGCGCGAACGGCGGCCAGGCGGCGGCGACGATGACGGGTTTCACCTCCACGCTGAGCACAACCACGGCTGGCCTGATTTTCCGTGACATGGGTAAGACGGTAGTATCTTCTCTGCGCACGTTCCGCAAGCTGCAGGTGGTGGTGCCTAACCTGCCCTCCACCTTCGGCGTGGGCGGCCGCGCCGCTGGCGTCACGGGCGAGGACTACTTACAGGGCTATGTGGAGCTCGGCTTCGAGGGCAACGGCACCCCCGCTCCCCTGGCCCACTTCGGTCGTTAAACACCTATGTAACGCTATACAAACTGTCATGCTTAGGGTCGCATCGCCTCTAAGAATATCAGTTCCTGAGTTAGAGATGGAGAACTATTGGTTCTGGATATATGCATTTGCCGCTTGTGTGGGAACAATAGGGTCCGCATTATACTATAAATCGATCAATCAAGAAATAACAGGGGGATTATTGCTTGTTGGATTCATAGGCTTCTCGTTTTATTTTGGAATAAAATGGTTTTCTCCGGCGAGGAGAGATATAACATCTGTAACTACATGGCCACCTATTGTCAATTACTGCCCCGATTTTCTCAGTTTATACAATATAAATAATAAGCAAGTGTGTGTCGATACTATAGGTGTTGCACGAACTGGTGGCATAAAGCGCTGGACAAGTCCGACACAAACAGATGAATCATATTTCTTTGACTTATTTCTCGACAGCGGTAAAGATAGAGTAGCTAAACTTTGCAAGCAGGCAAAGGATAAGCAAGTCACTTGGGAGGGTGTGTGGGATGGAACAATCTGCACTGCAAAGAATGAGCCGCCGTTACCTCCGCCAGTTCAGGCATAAGGTCATGTGCCAAAGTTAAGAATCCCGAAGGGGCTTCTTAAAGCGATGTAAGCAGAGATTAAACACTCCTGTTGGATTCTTTAATGCAGCATCGCGGTAAGATTGACACGATATGCCGGTTAAAGAATGAGCTACCAACCATATAGAATGAGTAAGGAAACAGTGTGCCTTCATCCACATATTGAGACACAACTCAATGAGTGGTTGAAAACGAGAAAACAGCCGGCAGTTCTATTACTAGGACCCCCTGGAATTGGTAAAACTACTCTCGCGCATCGTGTTTTTAAGGCGGCTGGCTTGAAAACGGTGGAATTTAATGCGAGTCATACACGCTCTGGGACATCATTTCGTAAGATTATTTTGCCCCTACTTCGTGAAGGAGGGATTGTTCAAATGATTGAATCCGGTAAGAAGGGGGGCATTGGTGTTTTATTGGATGAGATTGATGGTCTCAGTAATGGGGAACGCGGGGGCCTCAATGAACTTCATACTTATCTTAAATCAAAAGAAGTAAAGGATGGTCGTCCTCTGATTCTTATTAGTAATTCACTCGATACACGCACACTCCAGCAAATTGCGAAACTATGCCTTACATTCAAGGTGGAACCAGTTGCAACAGATCGCTTGCGTGAATGGCTGGGTAAAGATCCACCTGAAACATATAATGGTGATTTACGCTCGTTACAACGGCAAATGGCGGGGCTAGAGCTCCCTGAACATAATATCGATATACCCGATGGTGTTATGCCTATTGCGTGGTGGACTCTTTGGGGTGAATGGGATCCACTTCTAGATTTCAACATAGAAAATAATGAAGGAAATCTTGCCAGTTTGATTAGTTTAGAAAATATTCCTGAGCGCGTGGAAGCTGCAAAGGGGGATACAGAAGAGGCATGGAAATTATATTTAAGCCTTTTTGATGCGTATAGAGTATCAGATCAAGGAGATTTTTGGGCATTTTTCTATCAATGTTGGACCATTTTACCCCTTTCATTAAAACTAAAATTAAAAACAATCAGTATGCGCCTCACCAAAGAAGCACCGCTGCCGCCTGGAACTGCATGTTTTACGCAGGATAATTTTCGCTATACGCCTGTTCTCACGAAACAATCCGCAATGTTCAATGCATGGAAACTACTCTGTGACATCTCAGAAAAACGCGGGGTTTCTATCCGACTTGCACCAATGTATGCGCTCGCGGAAATCCAAGGTGGAACTCTGCGACCGGATAAAGTTCGGCGTTATGAAGCGGTGAGCTTGGAGCAATTCAATAAGAATGTTCAACAGGCTTAGTTCGTTGTCGGCATTTCGCGCAGTCCAAAGGACGAAGCACTAATGCCAAAAGACAAACTTTAGTTTGTCGTTGGCATTTCGCGCAGTCCAAAGGACGAAGCACTAATGCCAAAAGACAAACTTTAGTTTGTCGTTGGCATTTCGGCGAACCCGAAGGGTAAGCCATGATGCTGGCAAACGAACGTTAGTTCGTTGTCGGCATCTCATCCGAATGTAAGAGGCGTATAAAGTACAGTGGTGTCGTCCTACCCATCCGATACGCGCGCCCCAAAATCTGTTTCTCCTCCTCGTGTGTCATCGCGTGAAGAAGAATCACATGCGTCGCAGCTGTAATATTCAGACCCGAACCTGCATAGTGCGAGTTGAGGAGAAGGCACTTCAGATCACCACCCTGAAACGCCCGCAACGTCGCCGCAATGGCATCCTTATTCCCCTTCAGTTGTTTCACCTTTACTCCAAGTGCATCAATCGTAGATTCCATCGCCGTAAAAGGATTATCATACCGGCTAAACACAAGAAACCGCCCCTGCGGATTATCCCTAAATAGACGCATTAGCGCATCCTGCTTCTTCTCTAACATGTCCTCGGGTCCAGGAGAAGCCTCCACAATCTGCGTCACATCCTTCTGCGTCACAACCTTTGTAAGCTCCCCCCCCTTAATGGCCGCGCGACACATCGGGCAGCTCGGATTCCGTGTCAAACACGTAATAATACACTCACCACAGAAAATCCTCGAACAACACGGGGTCAAAATCGCCTCACCAGGCTCGTCATAACAAATAGGGCAAACCTCATTCTTGAAACCCTCGATACGATCTTGAATACTCTTAATCGCCTCCTGCTTCTGTTTAATCTTATCTTCCAGTAATTTCAATGCAGCCTCCTTTGCCTGCGGAGTAGAATACTCAATCGCCGGACCAGATTTAAAATCATAGGTCAGCTTCAGCTTTGTAAGCTCCTTCTGCAGATTCTTTGTTACAGCATCAATCAGGCTTGTCGTGTCCTCCGATTTCACGCCAAGCGCATTCATTGCGCCTACAATATCTCCCCCGTGAAGAAGCTGCTGAACCTCGATAGGGATTGCCTGCGATACAATACGCTGTTGCAGTGGTGCCTTGCACAGGATATTCTGCCGATACAGAATAGGCAATGAAATAGATTCTTGGATGAAAGAATCACTACAACGCAGCACAAGATTTCCCCGCAGCTTATGATCAGAGTTTATGAGTTCGCGGAAAAAGTTGGCAGATGTCATCGAGAAGCGTATATAATCATAGGGACGCGTTGATCTGTACAATTCATCAAAATGTGGCTTCAAATATGAATACGGTGCATCAGGTGCAAATACATGCGTATGCAGAATCTGTTTCTGAATATAAAGGCTTTCATTCGGAAACAGGATATTCATCCACGAGGCTGTAACAAACCACGTAAAACGTGCCTCTGGTTTCGGATATCCATTTACAAGATGAATCGTATCGGCCTCATCCACAAATACCCGCTTCCACCGAATATCATTCTCCTTTTGCCATGCACTAAACTCCCTATAGAGTGTGTTACTCACAAGAACTATATCGGCCCCCATTACATCCGCCTTGAATGTTTCCGCTTGAAGCCCCTTCTTCTTATCAAGAAGAATCCCCTTTAGATTCGTCTGCTTCTTAATATAATCCGCCCATTGACGGAAAAGAGTATGCGGAACAATAATAAGCGCGTTTGCCTCATTCGTATTGCTAAACATATTTTTCTTGATACTGAAGACCTTGTTAGAACTATGCGGTCCCATAGAAGTGGATGACATCAGCGGAGGAATCGTTGCAAGCCGAGCAATATGACCAAGCACCATGAGAGATTTGCCAACACCTACAGAATCACCAAGGACTGCGTAGGATGAATAGAGAATCTCACCTGAACAATCCAGTCCATTCATCAGTTCGCGCTCCTTTGCCTCCATAGCATATATTGCGGCCTGTTGATGCGAGCGCAAACTAACTTTCAACGAATTTGCTGGAACATCTATGCAAGAAGATTCTGATGTCAGTGCTGTAGTATATGGCACTGACATTACACTCATTAGTCTTTGCGCCTGCGTTAAATAATACGTTGTCATTTCTGTAAAGGGGTAAGACACATTCTTAAGGCCTTCTTTCAAGCCTTTTTAAAAAATTCACGTATTTCTTTATCACGTATAATCTGCTGTATTTTCATACTTGACTTTTTTACAAGGGGGTTATTAGGTTGCTCACGCATTTTTGTTTTGTCAAATGTATTCTCAGAATGACTCATTACTAACATGACTTTAAGCGCAGGAAGTTGGATCATAGGATGAATATAATCATCTAAATATGATTTTTCCTCTGCATGTGTCACTGTTTCATCATATTGATGCGTTTGTGCATAAGAACGTCTCCATGCCATAGTGCCATTTGTCGCATGATTTGCGCTGTATGGTCCTAACTTGTAAATAGTCTGAATATCGGAATAATACATGTATACTTCGGAAGCACCGGCGAGTTGAATATTAGGGTGACGTTTAAAGGCTTTTACAGCGGTGGATACACGCTCAGGTGGATAGTAGTCATCGTCATCCATAGCAACAATAATATCACCACGGGATTCTGCATTCAGACGATTTCTTTTTGCACCAATAGTGCGCTTTTCAGACTCGCAAATATATCGGACATTAGGAATACCGATATCTTTGAATAGGTCCCCTACAGGGTCCGATCCGTCATCAAGGATAATCCATTCCATCCGCTTTGCAGGATAATCTTGCGATTTGTAGCATTTAATAAGATAAGGAATAAACTTCCTCCTATTATACGTTGGGGTGATCACCGAAACAAACGGAAAATTCTTTGCTTCTTGCGGTGAGCATGCTGGGATTTCCATTCTAAATTATATATGAAACAAGGGTTTATACTGTTACCGCGATGTATGGGTAACGGGACATCACCGTTTTATTTAAGTCTTATTGCGAATTTATCTATTCCATAAAATACCCCTATAGAGCCTAGCACTATAATTTCAGCAATAGATAATGCCCTTAGCATATTCTTACTCATATACTGCACCCCGTCGGCATATGTAAAGGCGCCTGCCTTACCAAGCGGTTGAGGTGGTGTAGGCTCCCCTCCACCGCCAAATGATGGAAAGACTATTTTAGGCAAGTTAGGAATTTGTATTTTTCCAACAAGGCCGGCAAATTTATCAAGAGCTCCTAGAACCTTTGAACCTTGGGGTGGTGAAACTGGAGGAGGTGAAACTGGAGGTGGTGAAACTGGAGGCTTTGGACCCATGGGCTTTGGACCCATGGGCTTTGGACCCATGGGCTTTGGACCCATGGGCTTTGGACCCATGGGATTTGGAC
>Ga0315906_10004493_pt1 | contig 17931 bp, 17 predicted proteins | sample LakEriMetagenome_4_FD_203526 | JGI IMG/M metagenome (GOLD analysis project Ga0315906, IMG submission 203526) | Freshwater fungal communities from buoy surface, Lake Erie, Ohio, United States - Buoy 2 MA122 | ecosystem: Environmental > Aquatic > Freshwater > Lake > Lake biofilm | place: USA... | reverse complement strand
ACTGGTCCACAAGGACCTCAAGGTCCACAAGGAACAACAGGTGATACTGGTCCACAAGGACCTCAAGGCACTGCTGGATCAACTGGTCCTCAAGGACCTCAGGGTCCACAAGGAAACTCAGTCACAGGACCACAAGGACCAACAGGTCCATCTGGTCCATCAGGTCCTGGCGGTGGTGGTGGCGGTGGTGCTGCTATCACAATCAAAGATGAAGGCACAAATCTCACAACAAATGTTGCAAGCATAAACTTTGTTGGTGCTGGTGTTACTGCGACTAACTCAGGCGATAACGTTACTATCACAATCACTGGAAGTGGTGGGGGTGGTGGATCTGGCAATATTCAAGTGACCGCAAATGGCGGTTCATTGATCAATACTGCAAATATCAACTTCGTAAATACAGCAACAGTTACAATTGCTGTTGAAGATGATGGTTATGGAAACGCCAATGTAACATTTGTTTCTTCTGGTGGTACTGGAATTGGAAATGCGAATCTTACTGTTGGAACAGCGACACCAACTGGCAGTCGCCCAAATCAAGATTTTTGGTTCAATTCAGATACTGGTAAATTGAAGATCTATTATAACGATGGAACTTCTTCTCAATGGATTGATGCATTTATCACCAACCCTGGACCAACAGGTCCAGCAGGACCAACAGGTCCAGTAAATACAACTGGCGCAAATGATGCTTATGCACAAGCCAATGCTGCCTATGCACAAGCCAATGCTGCCTATGCCGCTGCAAACTCAAGCGGCAAAATACATCCGTTTTTCTTAGCAGGAATGTAATCATGCCTACAATATACAAAGTTTTAGCGCAATCTTCACCATCATCTAATGCTACAGTAGATGTTTATACTGTTCCATCATTAACGAATACAATTATTTCGACGATGATGATTTGCAATCGCGCGACTGTGAACGCTGCTTATAATATTGCAATTAGAACTGCTGGTGCCTCACTCGCCAATCAACATTATATCGCATTTAATTCACTTGTTCCTGCAAATGATGCGATTGCGTTGACTGTTGGTATGGCATTAGGTGCCACTGATGTGATCACGATTCAAGCAAATACAACTGGAAATAACAATCTAGGCTTTACAATTTTTGGTACTGAAATATCATAAAATGTCCTTGAAATCGTTGCAACAACAGAGAGTAACTAATAGAAAGGTTTCTTTCAAAGGAACTTCTAGGAAAAATACAACAAATTTAACAACAACTGTTGCAATAAGAGGACCATCTGGAGGAGGCATTGCATTTTTGATTTCTCCAGCTGTTAACGGAAAGAGCACTTGGGATATTCTATCAGATGGAGATTTAAATTTAAGTGCGTCAGCAAATGGAACATGGGTGATTACTCCACTTTCAACATTTACTGCAAATGTTGTCATGTGGGGAGCTGGTGGTGGTGCAACATATAATCAATCAGCAGGTGCTGGTGGCGCATCAAATGGATTAATTACATTTGAGGCTGGTGTTGAATACGACTTTATAGTTGGTAGTGGTGGTAATGGTGGCGCAGGAAATCGTGATGCTGGCGCTGGAGGGGCAGGGTCAGGAATTCAATTTAAATCAAACACCACTCCAATAATGGTTGCTGGTGGCGGCGGGGGTGGAGCAGGTGCTGCAGCACCAAGTGCAGGTGCTGCTGGTGGTGGTGGTGGTTCAAGTGGACAAGATGGCATCAGTGGCGATAGAAATTTTGGATTTACTACAGGTGGTCGTGGTGCCTCTCAATCTGCTGCTGGCGGAAGTGCTCCAGGATCTCGTAGAACGGGTGCTGGTGGTTCAGGTAGAAATGGTGGTGGATTGAATACGGGATCATTGGCTTATGCTGGTGGTGTTGGATTTGGTAATGGTGGTGGTGGTGCTTATAATGGCGGCGACCAAGGATCTGGTGGTGGCGGTGGTGGATACTGGGGTGGTGGTGAAGGTGGTGGTGACGCTGGTGGCTTTGGTGGTGGTGGTGGATCAGGATACATTAATCCAGTAGTTGTTGCTGGTGGAACAACTACACAAGCAAATTATGCAACAGCAGCTTTAAATACTGATGCAAAACGCGGAACTGCGGGAACTGCTGGCAATGCAAGTAGAGGAGCCAACGGGGCGATATATATGACTGCAGCTTGATTAATATGGAGTTTTTATGAATAGTGTATTTTGTGATGTGTTATTTCCAACTTTTGTTGTTTATACAGAAAATGAGAATTTGATAACGAAAAAAATTGTGAATACTTCGAGAGATATTATAACAGAAAATATTGACAAACCTTTTCATAGTCCGTGTTTGAGTACTGTGAAAACGTTTGGTAATGTTTTAGATTTACCAGAGTTTATAGAAATTAAAAATGCGATTATAAACACATTAAGTGCTTATATTCAAAGAACGAGGATTGTAAGAGACAATTTAAAGTTTAGTGGTTCTTGGTTAAACTTGTATAATGAACATGGCTACCAAGATCTGCATTTACACAGCGATAGTATGCTTTCTGGAGTGTTTTATTTAAAGAGTGATGGGAATAAGGATTTAATTTTCCAATCTCCATATCATTTCTTTCAGGCAAATACTCCTGATTTTGAGGAACATAATTTAGATAATTGCCGTAATGTAGAATATGCATCTAAAGTCGGAAGATGTTTTATATTTCCGAGTCATTTAATGCATAGAACATTACCTGCAACATCAGAGAGAATAAGTTTAAGTTTTAATATTGTTTACGATAGAAAATAAATATCATAGATGACTAGAGTTATAATTACATGGCATTAAATTTTCCAAATTCACCAGCGTTATATGATGTGTACTCCTATAATGGAGTTACATATCAATGGGATGGTACATCTTGGAATAGCCTCAATTTCCTTCCAGTAGGTCAGCCTGGAATATTCCGTGACTTCTTCACTGGAACTGGTGCTTGCACGACATTTACTCTTTCCACGAATGTCGGAAGTTCGAACTCAGTTCTTGTCTTCATTGATACGATCGTACAATCAAATACTGGTTATTCGATTAATGCGAATAGCAACACACTCGTCTTTACTACTGCACCAAATGTAAATGCGAATATTATCGCATATACTTTTAATTCTCTTGGTCCACAAGGTCCATCTGGTGCAATCGGTCCTCAGGGTCCACAAGGACCAAGAGGATATCCTGGATTGCGAGGTGCAGCAGGTCCACAAGGTCCAACTGGTCCAACGAATCTAACTGTAACAGCAAACAGTCTCGGAACAATTCTTTCCAATTCAATCAACTTTGTAAACACTGCAACCGTGACTGTAAATGTCGCGAATGTTGGTGGTATTATCAACGTTGCATTTGAAAGTATTGGCGGAATTGGCGGTGGAAATGGTAATGGTAATGTTCTGCTCTCAGTTGGCGATAATCCTCCAGGAGCAGCCGCAGCAAATCAGCACTTCTGGTTTGATAGCAATACTGGTGTTCTTAAAATCTATTACAACGACGGAACATCTTCTCAGTGGGTTGATGCTTTCGTTTCAAAACCAGGTCCTTCAGGTCCGCAAGGTCCTTCAGGTCCAACAGTACAAATTGGATTCAATTTCCTATTAGCAGGTATGTAACAAATGACAACAATGAGATATAAAATTCTAGCGCAGGCATGCCCAGCGAATACGGCAAATGTGACGTTGTATACAGTCCCTGCAAATACGAATACAATTATTTCGACTCTTTCTGTTTGCAATCTTTCCCTGAATAATAAAACCTATAATGTCTGCGCAATTCCAAGCGGTGATGTGATTGACAAGAAACATTTTATTGCAGCCAATGGTGCAATTGCTGCCTATGACTCAATTGCATTGACAATTGGTATGACGCTTGGCGCAAATGACTCAGTCTTAGTTGCTGGTCAAGATGCAAACAATATTGCCTTTACAATCTTCGGAACTGAAATCACTGAACCATGATTCGTATTCTCTCATTACAAAGTTTTTCTGCCAAGAAAATCAATCAGCTGGAATTTTATAATCCGCAGATTGTTTTTAGAACTTTAATTATCAGAACTTTTACAAATAGTTCGACTTGGGAGTGCCCAGAGGGTGTTACAGAAGTTGAATACCTTGTTGTCGCTGGTGGAGGAGGCGGAGGTGGTGGTGAAAATGGTAATGCGCGAGTAGGCGGTGGTGCAGGTGCTGGTGGATTTAGGACAGGTACTGGTTTCGCTGTAGCTGCTGGGCAAACGTATACTATTACTGTAGGTGCAGGAGGGACAGGAAGTCCTGGAGTTGCAGGAACAAATGGTGCTGTCTCAAATATTGCAAATATTTCTGGCACAATCATTGAGTCTGCTGGTGGTGGTGGAGGCGGTGGTGCAAATTATAGCGCAGCTGGCACTGGCGGATCAGGTGGTGGCGGTGGTGGCGGACAAGGTGGAGCAACTCCGGGAAGTGCAGGAAACTTTCCAGCAACTATTCCTGCGCAAGGATTTAGTGGTGGAAATGGAATATCAAGCCCTGTAACTGGGTATGTTGCTGGTGGTGGAGGTGGAGCTGGTGGCGCAGGACAAAATGGATCAACATCTGCACCAAATGCAGGTTTAGGGGGACTGGGTGTTTCGTCATCAATATCTGGATCTTCTGTTTCTTATTGTGGTGGCGGAAATGGTGCATATCAAACAGGAAATCCTGGAAGAGCAGCTGCAGATCCAAGCGGTGGTGCTAATGGAGGACCAGCGTCAGGTCCTGGAGGTTCAGGAGCTGCAAATAGAGGTGGTGGTGGGGCAGGCGGAACAATGCTACCATCTGAATCAAAACCTGGTGGCGCAGGTGGTTCTGGGGTTATAATTCTCAAATATTCCCAAGATGTTCGCCTTGTTGGCGGATTTGTTCGCTTCACGAGCAGCGGCACATGGACTGTCCCAGAAGGCTGCAACACGGTTGATTATCTTGTCGGTGCTGGTGGAGGTAGCGGTGGAGGAAATAATGGTGGCTCTGCTGGCGGTGGTGGTGGTGGAGGAGTTTTAGTTGGATCTGCTTTCCCAGTTGCTGCAGGACAAACATATACTATTGTTGTTGGTGGTGGAGGTAATCGTAATGCATTCCTTGGTAATGGATTAAATGGAACTAATTCATCATTTACACTTTCCTCAAATCCAGCAATTACATTTGTTGCTATTGGTGGTGGTGGTGGAGCACAACAAGATGGTAATGGTTTAGCTGGCGGATCTGGTGGTGGCGCTGGAGGCGGTGCACCAAATATCAATACTGGCGGTGCAGGAACTCCAAATCAAGGATATGCGGGTGGATCAGCTGGTCCTTCTACTAGTACTCCAGGAGGAGGTGGCGGTGGTGCTGGTGGTGTGGGGCAAAATGGAACACCAACTGGTGGTTTTGCAGGAGGAAATGGTGGAATTGGATTGATCTCGACAATTACAGGAACATCTACTTATTATGGTGGTGGAGGTGGAGGTGGTAGTTATCTTGCAGTTCCAAATCAAACTGGAGGTTCAACAGGTGGATTGGGCGGTGGTGGCGATGGCAATTTACTTCCAGGAACTGCTAATGCAAATAATGGCACTGCTTTCACATCAGGTGGTGGTGGTGGTTCTGGTAATGATAATAACGTTTATGGTGGATCTGGCGGTTCTGGTGTAGTTATCTTTAAACTCGGTCGATAAATAACAAATGGCAATTAATTTTCCAAATTCACCAACTTTAGGTCAAGTCTATTCCTCTGGAGGATATTCATGGGAATATGATGGCACATCCTGGAGAAGTCTTGGTGTACAATCATACACAACTCCTGGTTCCACTCGAGATGAGTTTATTGGAACAGGTCTTCAAAACACATTTACTCTTTCAGTCACTGCACTCAATGAAGGTTCAACATTAGTCTTTATTGACTCTGTTCTTCAGTCAAATGCTGCATACGTTGTAAATGCGAATAGCAGCACACTCGTGTTTTCTGCAGCACCAGCGAATAACTCTAAGATTATCGCATATACGATTGCAAGTCTTGGTCCTCAGGGTCCTTCTGGTCCTGCTGGTCCGACTGGTCCAGCAGCAGGAACTGGAACAGGAAATCCTGGCGCAGTTCTAAGTTCATTCTCTGCAAATGGAGTGAGCAATACATTTCAATTACAAGTATTCCCAACTTCTCAAGAACACACCATGGTATTCGTGGATCGTGTTTATCAGAGAACGAATGCTTATAATATCGTAAATTCCACAATTGTCTTTAATAGCACACCAGATTCTGGATCTCTTATTGACGTTGTTACAATCGGTGACTCAGGACCACAAGGTCCTCAAGGTCCGACTGGTCCGTCTGGTGGACCAATGGGTCCACAAGGTCCGCAAGGTCCACAAGGACCAAGCGGTGGTCCGACAGGTCCACAGGGTCCAACAGGTCCAGTTTCAACAACTCCAGGTCCACAAGGTCCAACAGGTCCATCTGGTGGTCCAACAGGTCCATCTGGTCCAATACCAATTGTCTATCTCCAGAAGAGTTATAATTTCGTTGGTGGTATGACAATTCAAACTGGAACAGCAAGATTTTATCCGCCAGCAAATGTTACTCTTCGTTCATCATATTTGACTGTTGGAACTGCTCCATCTTCAGGCAATGCATCTGTGAATGTGGTTCGAAATGGCACGACAACTCTAAACACTATAAATATAACGACGGGAACATTTGTTTCTGCGAATGTCGTTATGGGTCAATCATTGTTAACAACAGATTACTTAACAGTTGACACAACGGCAGGTTCTGGCGCTGCTAACGGATCACTAACGATAGTCTATACTGTAGACAATAATCCAACTTTGTAGGATAAACCATGGCTGTTACAAATACACAATTTGCAAATAACACATATAAGGTCGCAATTTCAGGCGAATTGTCTGGCTCTAATAATGTTATTGCTGGCGTTAATACTGCAATCACAACACTTGGTTGGAGTTTGTGGGATGCCATTGATCAAACGACTTATTCGCCAATGGCTACACGAGTTTATCGTAGATTAAATGCGGATGGCACAACATACAAGTACGTTATTCTTCGATACGATACTCTAAGATTAAAGATTAATCTTTCTTGCGCCGAAGCATTTGATCAAACAACTCATGTTGCAACAAATGAATCTTGGCATAATGATGGATGTTTCTATCATGGATATGATTTAAGATATTCGTTCATCATTGTAAATGCAACAGAAAGGCATTTATTATTACAAACATACATCTTAAACGAAGCTGGACATTGGGCAGGTGTATTTGAAGCAGAGCGTGTTGCTGGCGAAGATATTTCTTCAAACAGTGCTCCGAATTTCTTCTACACAAACTCATTGATGTTCGGCACACCGTATGGTATCGATAATACCAGAACATCAAATACTAGTATGATTATGATGGCGTTCCCAAGAACACCAGATGGATTAGTGAACGAATTTGCTGCAGCTGTATATGCGCCAACAACTTCTCGCGGCATGTGGCCACCGTATTATCCATCAGGAAATACAGGTAATGTGGGTATGAACACAGTGTTTACGACTGCAAACACTGATATGAATGCGCTGCATCTTGGTTCTTGGTGGTTGAATATTGGCTCTGGCGCATATAATGTCAGCTCATCAGCAGCATATTCAAGACAAGGTGGCGTTTGGGGATGGGATGATAGCGAATTACCTATGTCTCCAGTTTCTGTTGATGCGATTCGTAAACACATGCCATTCGGTCGTGTTTATGATATTGGAATCACAAGACCAATCGGTGGACAATTAGACACAACTTATTTTACTGCAAATACTGCAGGTGGTTGGCCAGATAATACTGGATCAAATACAGAATTCCTATTAATGCCACTCAATGGTGGCTTAGAAGTTTGGTATTCTAACAACTATTCAGCTGCAGTTGGCTTCATGCCTCCACCATCAACCGTTGCAAATGCGGGTATTCGTGTAGCATGGTCGAACAATAACAACGTTGTATACTCTACTCTTACAACAGTTGGCAATAACGTTTTTGCAGCAGCAAATAACGGTATTTGGGTATGGAACCAAAATGCTGGTACAAATACAACATCTAATTTAGTATACTTTAATTCAAACGGCGTTTTAGATTTGATGTATGATGGTGCTCGTTCTGTGTATGGAACGACAAATGTCGGATTGATTCAAATCGATACTGAAACATTTGCGACAAATACCATCACATCATCAAATATGTTAAACCAAGGTGGCTGTTCATATCTTAATATGGATAATCAATTTATCTATGCAGTAAACAGAACAGCGAATACTCGTCCATTCTGTCATATGGTGTATCGTTCGAATAATACGGTAACTCCAAATGTAATTCAAATGGCTGCTGGAGTTGCATTAAACGTTGCTTCTGGTTGGAATACTCCAATGCCAGATTACCAAGGATTTGTTTATCTCTCAAATTCACCAGGAACAACCTCCTCACAACAAAAGAGAATGCTTGTTGCAAACGTTGACGGCGCGAATGCAACTGCTGTTGGATTCAATACTGGTGTTTCGAATACAATTCAATATTGGTACACATCAGCAGCTCATGATGCTCGTTATGAGTATGATAATATTTGGATTGAATATAATTCAAACAGAGTTTATCACTTCCAAATCACTTCTTCTTCTGGATTTGTACAAGAATATGAAGCGGCAACAAAGAACTTTAATTTGATTGCAAATACAGCGCAGTTAAATACAGGTTTCTACGTTAATGCGGGTTGCCAATCTCAAATGGGATATTGGCATCAAAATGCTCCAGGTGGTGCAGCATTTACTAATGCTGCGTTAGATTATCGTGGCGATTTGAATATTATTCAACATCGCGGACAATTTCACATTCAAGGTAAATTCCCTGGAAGAACATATGGCGGATTTGGGTTTGTAACTAGATTTATACTTCACCATCCATTCCCTAATGTTTCAAACACTAATAAACTTCAGGGACAAATATCTAGAACATATGAGTCTGGTAATGCTGCTTCCGCAGCAATCGGAACTGGTGGTTCTGATTTAAAATTTAATTGTAATTATTGGCACACTAATGGTATTCGTGTGTTCCAGAATCATTATGTTGCAAATAGCGAAAATAGAATTCAAGTATTGTCTGACCACTTTAACTTATATCCGTTTGGTGGTTATCCAACAAGTCGCTTGTTAATTAAAGCGTAAGAGAGAATAAAACATGGCAGTAACAAATACACAATATTCAACTAACAGTTACAGAGTTGATATTTCAAATGAATTGCAATCTAATAATATTATCGCTGGTGTAAACACTGCGATTACAACATTAGGCTGGAGTTTGTATGACTCAGTTCCGCAAACGACATACTCTCCAATGGCGACTTATGTTTATCGCGTATTGAATGCTGACAGTGCAACATACAAATATGCAATCTTGCGTTGGAATACTCTTTTATTGAATTTTAATCTATCTTCTTGCGAAGATTGGAATACAACAACAAATGTGCCAACAAATGAATCTTGGCATAATGCTGGTATGTTTTATCAGGGTTATGATCTAAAAGATTGTTTTATTTTTGTCGGAGCAACTGCACGACACTTGATTATGCAGCCATTTATTCGCAATGAATCAGGTTTATGGGCTGCGATTCTAGAATTTGAGCGTGTGGCAGCTGAAGATATTTCTCAAAATACTGCTCCTTGCTTTGCTTATACAAACTCATTAATGCTTGGCACACCTTGGGGTCAGACTTCAAATAACACTCCAAGCCGCTTTATGTTCGCATTCCCAAGAACACCAGATAATCAAACTGGTGCTTATGCTGCGAGGGCTTATGCTCCAGTCACAACACGCGGAATGTATCCTCCATATTATCCTTCTGCTAATACTGGTAACACTGGCGCAAACTCAGTTATTATCGTAAACACGCATGACGGTAATGCACTACATCTTGGTTCATTCTATAATACTCTAGGAACTTGGGGTTGGGATCCAGCTAAAGCAGTTGTTTCGCCAATCACAGTTGATCACATCTTCAAATCAATGCCATTCGGCAGAATCTATAACGCTGGTGTAACTAAACCAGTTGGATCTCAATCTCTTGATTCAACTTACATTAATGCAGATTCTACGGGCGGTTGGCCAACATCAACAGGTTCTAATACTGAATTCTTGTCATTTGCTCTAAATGGTGGTTCAGAAACTGAGTATGCAAATACTGTTGGTCGTTTATCTCTTTCTTGGTCAAACAATACCTCTGTTGTTTACGGATCTGTTCTTGCTATCGGCAACACAGTATGGGCTGCAGCAAATAATGGAGTCTGGACTTGGGATATGGGAACTGGCGCAAATACATCAGCAATTCAGCGTTATGTAAATTCCAACGGCGTTGTTGATATTATGTTCGATGGATTGCGTTCTGTTTATGGAACAACGAACCTTGGTATCGTTCAAATCGATACTGAAACATATGCAGCTAATGTTAATACTGCAGCTACTGATTTTGGTTGTTCTGCAATTAATATGGACCAGAAATATATCTACGCTTCGAGCAGAACTAGATCCACTCAACCAAAAATTTATGTATTTGCAAGAGCAAATAATAACTTGATGAAGCACATGAACGTTGGTTCTGCATTGGCTGGTGTTACTTGTTTTGGTAAACCAGTTCCAGATTATAAAGGATTTTTCTATGGCGTAACTCAAGGTGGCGCACAATCTGTAACGCGACAAATCGTGTGGGATTCTGAGGCTGCTAATGCGAATGTTGGCGCGTCAAATAATGCATACTCAGGTGGTGCAACAATTAACTGGCAAACAAGTTTTTATTATGAGTATGTAAACGACAGATTATTCTTTATTACAAATCAGGCTAGTACTGGTGTCTTTATTGAATATCCTAACGTACCTAACAATAACGTTTGGACAACACAAATATTCAACACAAGCACCAACGCATGGGCACCAGCATCAGTGCAAGCAAATTATACCTATAATCCAAGTCCTGCTATATCAGGCACATTTGATACCGTTGGTGATCTAGTGTTTATGCCTCATCGTGGATATATGCACATCACACCTAGAAGAACTGGTGCACCACAGACCGCTCAAACAGCATATTCTGCAATGATGAGTATTGAACATCCAGACGGTCCAAATGGTATTGGTCGACCATTCTCCTTTGGCAGCTTCACAACTAGTGATATCTTTAACTCTGCAAACGGATTCCCAGGTCACCAATGGACGAATGGCGTTCGTGTGTTCCAGACTCTATGGAGAAGCAATACTGAATCTCGTATTGTAACTCTTGGTAATCTGTATCCAAATACTCAGTTTAATACCTATCAGACTGGTCGTTTGTTGATTAAGGCATAAATGAAGTATGGCTGTTGTTCGCCCACAAACAAGTAATGTATTCTCATACACATTTGCTGGTCAACTCGGGCAAGGGACCAGTTATCTGCAGGCATCAAACAACAATCCAATCTTTAATATTGGTGGACAAAGTTGGACCATAGAATGTTGGTTTAAGCCAGTTGGCGCAGGTCTTCGATCTGCAGACGTAGGACCTTGGGGCGCAATCTTTTCAAAACGACTTGGTGCAACTGCAACATCATCTTATTTGGGATATATTCAAGCAACAACTAATCGAATAGGTTTTTATAATGGCACAGAATATGCGTCTGCAACAACACTAGCAGCAAACACCTGGAATCATATTGCTTGGGTTTTCAACCAAGGATCAAATGTTCGCATATTCATAAATGGTACAAACGTGATGACAACGACTGCAGTCACATCAGTCGTAAATAACGAAGCTCGTTTTTATATCGGAAAAAACGATGGTGAGAATAATCAAATTGTTGGAGATATTTCTAATTTTAGAATGACGGTTGGTCAAGCATTATATTCTGGTGAAAGTTTTAATGTTTCGACGTATCCAGTTCAACTTCCAAACAACGCAATTGGACCTCATGCTGGTGGTGCTAATGTTGCCGCATCACTTACAGGTAATGTAATTCTTCTTACCTGTAATGATCAAATTATAAAGGCAAACGGAAATACAACTATAAATGGATTTACTTCAGTTGGTGTTGTGCATCCACATGTTGTCGACACTACTGAACTTCAAAATTATTCTTTTGCAAATTTTAATCCAACATCAACTGCAAATAGTGCGCAAACTTCTGGAAGTTTTATGCTCACTACAGATTCTGCCAATTTCAATATTCCTTCTGGCGATTTTACCATTGAATGTTGGGCATATACAACAACAAATGTGGCGTTTTCTGGTGGTGGTGATATTTTCCAGAAAGGTGGTGCTGTCAATATTGCTTGGCCAAGTTTTGCTATAACAGCACAATTGGGTAACGTGTATTTCGCTGGATCTAACACCAATGCTAGAATGGATATTGGTGGAGACGGTTCAAATGGAGTTGGTGGAAATGTGCATCGTGGTTTTATTGGAACATGGACTCCAAATACTTGGAATCATATTGCTATCGTACGAACTGGCACAACATATAATGGTTATTTAAATGGTGTTTTAGGATATACAGAAACAACAGCAAATACTCCATATAATTCAACAGGTCGTGGAATTGTGATGTTAGGTGGATTTGGAAATGCTTCGAATGTTTGGACTGCTGGAGGAGTTTCGAATAAAAGTTTTAATGGTTATATTGCTGATGCACGAATCACAAGACGCGCATTGTATCCTGCAAATACAAACTTCACACCACCACAAAGCCCTCTACAATTACATCCAAATACCGTATTTCTACTCAGAGGACCAGGAAACCCAATTGATGCTGCAGGAAGCGTGACAATATCTTCAAATGGCACAGGCACTCTTTTCTTCAGCACAAATAGTCCATTTAAAGCAAACGCTGTTGCTAATGCGAATACTACAACAGCAATACTAGTTAATCCTGCAACTGGTGATACCCAAGGTAAAATTTACAATAAATTTGATTATCAAAACTTTGGTCAAGTAATTAATATCTACCCAGCTCTTGGATTTAGACAGGGAAGAATCTACGATAAAATTGAAAGTGCTGAATTTGCAATGTCTGTTCCAATCTATAATGCTCTTGGTCAAGATCAAGGTAGAATATACGATAAAATTGAAAGTGCTGAATTCGTGATGTCTGTTCCAATCTATAATGCTCTTGGTCAAGATCAAGGTAGAATATACGATAAAATTGAAAGTGCCGAATTCGCCTACATACCTACAGGTGGTATCGGTGGTCCTACTGGTAATATTGAATATCAATTCTGGAGTTAACAATGCATCCTATTTTCGAAAAAATCTCAATGCCTTTTGTCTACGGTCCTTTGACTCAAGAAGAAGTCAACTCAATCACTGTTCCTAAATCACAGGTTCCTGAGCCAGATGGTTGGTATGTCGGAACATCAGTTGAACTTGTTAATCTAACACACAAAAAAGTGTATAAATGGGTTCCTCCTGTAATTGAAGAAGAAGCACCACCTGCTGAGTAATAAAAAATGTCAGAGAAGTTAGAAGGTTTAGCGATTGTTGATTATTCTCTTACAGAGACTAAACTCGCAAACGCATTTACGCAAAAAGTCACTAATGCATATACTTCTGCGAATCTAGCCTATGCAAGAGCAAATACGGGCGTTCTTTCAACAGGTGGCAACATCACTGGTGACATGGTTTTCACAACTGGTCGTTTGGGTCTAGGTGGACAACCAAATACCATACTTCATGTTCAAGGTACAACTACTTTGCAAGAAGTGATTGAAAAAATTAATGTGAGTGCTACAGCATTATCAGCTAACTTAAATTTTAATGTTCTAGATCAACCAATTTTATATTTGACAACAAATTCTACTGCCAATGCAACTGTTAATTTTCGTGGGAATTCAACTATTGCTATGGATACTCTATTAAGAACAGGTCAATCTATCACCGTTTCCCTATTTGTTACTAATAGTGGCGTTGCATATAAAGCGAATGTTGTGCAGGTTGACGGAGTGACTCAAGTTCCTAAATGGGCTGGCGGTACTGAGCCAATTAATGGCAATGCGTTTTGTATAGATCTATATTCTTATACGATTGTAAAAACCGCAAATGCAACATTTACCGTATTCGCAAGTCAACAAAAGTATGCTTAAGGTGCGACAATGCCGCAGCTGAGTCGTGTTTCTACCATTAATAATGATCTAAGAATCAAAAAAGTTTCTAGTGCCATAATCAATATTTCTCCAGCAGTCACTGGAAGCAATATTGTTGATTTACAAACATTGGGCGGCATTTTATCTATAAGCGGAAACGGCGCATATAATCTAACACCAAATACAACATTCGCAGCCAATGTAATGGTTTGGGGTGCTGGTGGTGGATTTTCTACAGGCAACGGTGGTGCTGGTGGATTTTCCAGCGGATCGTTTGTATTTTACGCTAATGTATCATATAATGTTGTTGTGGGTAGAGCAGGTTCTAGTGGAACTGGTGGCGGTGGATCAGGAATTGAATATCTTGCAAACGCCAATGTGATTATTGTCGCGGGTGGTGGTGGCGGTGGTGGAAGCGCACAAGGTGGTGCTGGTGGTGGCGCAATCGCTCAAAATGGAGCGGGCGCAAATGGCGGAAGTGCATATTCAGCTACTAGCCCAGGATCATTTAAAGTTGGTGGTCCAGCAGCCAGTGTTTTCGGATTTGGTTTCGGAGGATCTGGAACAGGTGCTGGCGGTGGCGGATTGTATGGTGGTGGTGCAGCCGCAGCGGGTGGTGGTGGTGGAGGAGGATATTTGGAATTTAATATCCTATCTTTCGCAAACACACAAACAGGTTCTAATGCCACACCGCCAGAGTCGACATATTCTAGTAGATCGACTGGTGGTAATGGGGGAGTTGCTCCCGCAACGCCAGCGGGTGATGGATTAATTGTTATAACAGTTCTATAAATATACGAAATCAGAGAATTTTAAATGCCATTAAGTAAAATCCCAGCATCTCAAATTGATGGTCCGAGTCTTATTGACGTTTCGGCAAATAGTGCTGCGACTGTTAATGCAAATACAATCAACTTTATCAACACAAGTTCAGTTACAGTAAGTGTTGTTCAAGGTCCATCGGGAACTGCAAATGTTTCGTTTAGTTCCCAAGCAGTTTCTCTAGGAATGGTTATCGCTTTAGGCGGAGATTAAAATGCCAGAAACATTTAAAATGCGTAATGCTACGCTAACAACAGTAAATGCTAATGTTTATGTTTGCCCCGTAAATACAACAGCGATCATTTTTCTAGGTCAAGTTGCCAATATTGACGGTGCTAATTCTGCAGACATGACCATGTTTGCATTCGATACAGTCGGAAGTGCAGCAGCAAAAGCATTAGTTCGAACTGTTCCAGTTCCTGCAGATTCTTCAACAACTTTCTTAACGGGTAAGTTAGTTCTTGAGGCAAATGATTACATCTTCGGAACTGCCTCAGCAAACGACCATCTAGATGTCACAGTGAGCATTCTTGAAATCACATGAGAAACTTTATTGGTGCTAGAAGAGTTCCTGATTTCAGTGCAGCAAATGTTGCAGGTATTTGGTCACTTGACGACATTTCGTTTTTCAGAACTTATGGATATATCACTGAAGGCTCATCGTGGACAGTTGTTCAAAACTTCACATCATCATCAACATGGCGTTGTCCTGATGGTGTGACAACAGTTGAATATTTCGTCGTCGCTGGCGGAGGTGGAGGTGGCAGTAACCCCAACTACCCTGCTGGTGGGGCAGGCAGTGGTGGTGGCGGTGGTGGTACTAGAGCAGCCAGTGGTTATCCTGTTACAGCAAATACAGTATATGTCGTAACTGTAGGTGGTGGGGGCTCAGCAACAAATCCTGGAAGTCAGTCATTTTTTGGTGTTTCACCTGCAACTCCTGGCGGAATTATAGCAGATGGTGGTGGTAGAGGCGGAACTGATGGCGTCGGCGTAGCTGGTGGAAATGGTGGTTGCGGTGGTGGTAGAGGCGGATTGGGTAATCTTCCAAATGTTTTCTCGCCACCTCAAGGATATGATGGTGGCGCTGCTCCTATTGGTGGTGGTGGCGGTGCTGGAGGTGCTGGATTTGGTCCAGGCGCACCTGCTTATGCTAATGGTGGCGTCGGAATCACTACTACAATATCTGGGATATCAGAAACATATGCAGCAGGTGGCGGTGGTTCTGGTCAGCCTGCAGGACGTGGTACTGCTGGAGCACCAATAGCAGGAAATGGCGGAGGCGGACCAGGTGCAGTCGTTGGTGGTGCTGGAACTGCAAATTACGGTGGCGGTGGCGGTGGCGGTACAAACAGTCCAGGTCAAGGTGGTATTGGTGGCGCTGGTGGTTCAGGTCGCGTAATTCTTCGATATTCTTTACCAAAAGCCAATGTTGTGGCTTTTGCAGGCTCAACAACATTTACTGTTCCAACTGGTGTTACTCTATGTGATTATCTTGTTGTTGGTGGTGGAGGTGGTGGAGGAATAAATTCACCAGGAAGTAATGGTGGTGGTGGTGGAGGCGGTGGAGTTAGATCAGGAACACGATTTCCACTAACTCCTGGAGCAACTATAGCAGTCACGATTGGTGCTGGCGGTGGGGGAGCATCCTCTGGTGGGAGTTCTTCATTTGGTCCATTATTATCTGCATCTGGTGGTGGCTACGGTGGCGCAGCAGGACCACAATCGGGCTTCGGTGGTGGCGGTGGTGGATGTGGTGGTGGAACAGCTTCTTATGGTGATGGCGGTGGTGCTGCTGGAAATGCTGGTAATTACTATCCACCAGAAGGATTTGGTGGTGGTGCTGGCGGTCCTATTGGTGGGAGAGGTGGTGGTGGTGGCGGTGCTGGTGGAGCTGGCGTTGCTGGTCCTGCTGGTGGTAATGGAGGAATTGGATTCTTGTCGACGATTTCTGGTGCTCCAACATATTATAGTGGAGGGGGCGGAGGACAAAGTGGTGGAATAGGAGGATTGGGTGGTGGTGGTAATGCTAGTGGAAACGGTACAGCTCGTACTGGCGGTGGTGGTGGAGGTAACTCTGCTTCTGGTGGTTCTGGTGTTATAATTCTTAAATTATATTGAGGTAATATTATGGCTGAAGAAACAAAAATTTATCAACTTTATGGTATCAACACAGCAATGCACTTGCTTCGTCCAGGTGCTCGCTGGGAAATCTCGAATCGCGATATTACTCTTTGGGAGGACGAGCGTCCACGCCCAACATGGGAAGAAATCGATGAGACGATGGAAAAAATTAAGCAGTTCGAAGATTCAATAAATACTATCTGGACGAAACAACAAATTCAGGAAATCACAGGCGTTTTTGAGTCTGCTGATTTTGAAGAAGTGAATGAATACCAATCTAAGGAGACTTAAAATATGGCACATTTCGCAGAATTAGATGACAATAATGTTGTAAAGAGAGTCATTGTAGTCGGTAATGCTGACACATCTGACGCAAACGGCGTTGAAAAGGAACACATCGGTGCTGCATTCTGTGAGCGTCTTTTGGGCGGTACATGGAAGCAAACTTCCTACAATGGCAACATGCGTAAGCGTTATGCTGGTGTTGGTTTCATTTATAACGAAGCACTTGATGCATTTGTTCCACCAAAGCCATATCCATCTTGGACGCTGAATAACACGACAGCCGATTGGGAAGCACCAGTTGCAAAGCCAGATGATGGTAAGGACTATGCCTGGAACGAATCAACCCTTTCATGGGATGAGGTTTCCGTTCCAGCTTGATCTATTTTAATCATGGAGTTATATTATGCAAATTATATCATTGTTCCCAACTGCGGTTGGAATGTTTCATCTGGGTCGAGATTTAACTGAAAGTGAGAAAGGTGCTCTATTAGATCTTGAAATGAAGCCCAACATGGGCAATACAACAAGCGCGGATAGATTTATTCTTCGAAAAGAAGAACTTAAAGATCTCCGCGCTTTTATTCAAACTTCCATTGA
>Ga0315906_10004491_pt1 | contig 17937 bp, 11 predicted proteins | sample LakEriMetagenome_4_FD_203526 | JGI IMG/M metagenome (GOLD analysis project Ga0315906, IMG submission 203526) | Freshwater fungal communities from buoy surface, Lake Erie, Ohio, United States - Buoy 2 MA122 | ecosystem: Environmental > Aquatic > Freshwater > Lake > Lake biofilm | place: USA... | reverse complement strand
CTCAGCGAGAACATCCGCGTCGTGTCGACGATCGGCCGCTTCCTCGAGCACAGCCGCATCTTCTGGTTCTCCGCCGGCGCGAGCGATCCGCTCGACGGCGACTTCTACATCGGCAGCGCCGACTGGATGTACCGGAACCTCAACACCCGCGTCGAGTGCGCGGCGCCCATCGAAGAGCGGCGCCATCGCGCGCGGCTCTGGGAGATCCTGAACCTGCATCTCGCCGACCGGCGGCAGCGCTGGATCATGGCCGCCGACGGCGCCTACGCGCAGAGCGACGCGCCGGCCCGGTCGGCCGCCGCCGCCGCGGACATCGACTTCATCGGGACCCACCAGCGCCTGATGCAGATGACGGTCGAGGCGCGCTTGCACGCCGAGCAGGTCCGTTCGCGCGCCTGAGCGCGGCGGGCGTCACCAGACGAGCCGGCGCGGCGCCGCGCTTCCGACGAGCCGCAGCGCCGCGACCTCGTCGACGCCGCCGCCGACGCGCTCGATGCCGAGCGAGTTCCCGTCCTCGTTGTCGACCGTGAAGTCGACGGTGACCCGGAGGAGGCGCACGCCGTCCTCCCATTCAAGCGTGAAGATCGGATTGCCGCCGCCCTCGCTCGCTTCCGACGGACGCACGCCCGACAGCAGCACCTGCGGCACTCCCCACGCGCCCGACGGCGGGCCGCCGCCGCCCGTCGCGGGCGGAACGTACGGCCTCACGCGCATGGTGAGCGCGTTCTCCTGGTCGTCGTAGGCGAGCTCGATCTCGGTCTCCTCGTCGTCGACCACGATCAGCGAGTCGGAGTACTGGATCGGCTGGAAGATCTGCGCGCCGACCGGCACCGGACCGAAGCCCGAGCCGTTGCGCACGAGCGAGAGGATCCGGTAGAGGGCCACGCGGCCGACGACCTGCGTCGAGGCCTGCTCGGTGGTCGCCTGATAGGCGCGGAAGCTCGCGCGCAGCGCCGCGAGCATCGCGGTCAGCAGCGCCGCGCTGATCCCGAGCGCGATCAGGAGCTCGACGAGGGAGAAGCCGCGCCGCCGCGCGGAGGTGCGTCGTCGCGTCATGGCCGGAGCGCTCCTTCGCGGTAGGTGTTCTTCTCCGGGCGCACGGTCAGCGGCCACGGGATGCCGTCCGGGAGCTTCGCGTCCGGGTCGTAGCGCAGCCGGATCTCGCCGAAGCCCTGCAGCTGGTCGCTGCCGTACGGGCCTTCGCCATCGCCGTCGGCGGGGGCGAAGTAGCCGAGGGTGGTGTTGAAGTTCTCCGGCTCGCCGTCGAAGTAGAGCGCGCCCTGGTTCGGGATCGGCCGGTAGGTCATGAGGAGCGTGCCGAGCACGTCGACCGTGCCGCGGATGTCCATCAGGCCGGCGATGATCGTGCCGCGCAGCTTGACCTTCGGCGTCAGCAGCGGGTCGCTGCTTGTCTCGTTGTTGAAGTTGCCGACGTCGACCGACCAGCCCGGAAGCATGATCGAGCTGCGCTGCAGGCGCTCGAGCGCGGTCGGGCCGAGCGTCTCGAGCGACGAGCGCAGCGTGCTTCCATCGATCTCGAGGGAGATGTCGGGATCGGCCGGATCGCTGAAGAAGCGCGTCGCGCCGGTGATCTGGACCTTGTTGCGCCAGTGGGTGTACTCCGCGGGCGTCGCGCCCGCGATCGACCCGAGGAAGGTGCAGTTGTGGAAGCGGATCGAGTTCGAGTGGACCCGCGTGTCGGTCACGTTCGTCCCGCTGCTGGTCCCGCCCTCGAGCGTCGCGGTCAGGCCGGTGAGGAAGCGGGGCACGTAGTCGAAGTTGCCGTTGCCGTTGTCCTGCTGCTTGATCGCCGCGACGAAGTTCCAGAAGGGGTGCTGGTTCGTCGGATTGGTCTCGATGTAGGTGACGCCCACGAAGGTGCAGTTCTCGAACAGCGCGTTCGTGCCCTTCGGAATCCGGATGTTCGTGTAGGTGCGGTTCCGGTAGATCGGCCGGCGGTAGTAGTCGTAGGGCGCCGACGCGCCGAACGGCACGCCTTCCCACGGACCCTGCGTCACGTCGGGCGAGCCGAGCGAGGTCGAGGTCGCCGCGCCGTCGAACCATCCCGCCTGCTCGGCGAAGTCGGCGGTTCTCACCGCGCGCAGTTCGCGCGAGGTGAGTCCGAAGGTCGCCGGTTGGAACTCGGGCGGATTGCGGACCGGGCCTTCCACCACGTCGCGCCAGTAGCGCACGCCGGAGAGGTTGATCCAGTCGTCGCTCTCGGACGCGAAGGCGAGCCGTCCGCGCACCTTCGCGTAGCGGTCGCGCGCGTCGAGGCTGCCGTCGTTGTATCCGAGCAGGATGTCCTCGGCGGTTCCTTCGAGTCCGTCCTCGTTGCGATCGGGCTTCGCGCGGTCGACGAGCCGCGCGAGCTGGTCGTCCACGCCGCCGAACTCGGTGCCGGAGTCGTTCGGCGCCCAGGTGACGCGGCCGTCGTCGTTCGTGTCGTAGACGTCGAGGAAGAGATCGAAGTCGTCCACGTACTGGTCGGCGTTGCGGTCGCCGCCGAGCCGCTCCGCGCCGGCGCGCTCGTAGGGGTGCGCGACGCGCAGCCTGCCGTCGTCGTCGACGTCGTTCAGGAAGATGCTCCCCGCGAGCGTGTTGTCGCCAGGCATCGGACCCTGCGACGGATCGCGCGGCACCGAGCCGATGCGCTCGCTCAGCTGCGCGCCCTTCTCGCCGGGCAGGAAGCGGAAGTCCGACCGCATCACCAGCGGATGTCCGTTGCGATTCGTGATCTCGACCGGGTTCGGCACCATCGTGTCGGGGGTGCTGTCGATCACGCCGTAGCGCGTGCCGATCGGACCCTCGATGAACACGTTCTTGCCGATCATGATGCGGCTCGGCGAGATGATCGCGTATTCGATCTTCTTGTCGAGGCGGAACTCGAGCGAGATCGTGCGCTCGATGTCGCGGTCGACGCCGACGCTCGTCACGCGCACGCGCGGCTCGTTCGGTACGAGCTCGTAGGTCAGCTGGAAGTAGAGGCGGTCGGAGGTCGCCTCGAGCCGGATCGGCTTGGTGACCAGGAGGCCGTCGGTCGCAAGCGAGGGCAGCGACGCGTCCTGCGTCCCGGCGCGGTTGAAGGAGCCGACGTCCGCCAGGTGCGCATCGAAGATCGCGTCGGCGAGGCCGATCTCGACGCCCGTCGACGGATATCCGACCGGCGGCAGCACCTCGACGTCGGTCGACGAGAAGTCCCCCAGCCAGAGGTCGCGGCTGAAGGCCGTCGTCACGTCTCCCGGCTTGATCACGAAGCGCGCGCCTTCGCGCTGCAGGCGCCAGGCCGCGAAGATCAGTCCGCTCTCGGCGGCGCTCTGCGCGCGCGTCACCTTGAGCGCGCTGTCGGCGGTCCGCAGGTTTCCCTGCGCGACGACCGCCATCGCCGCCGCAAGCGACGCGAAGATCACGAGGAACAGCATCGCGAGCACGCTGGCCACGCCGCGGCGCACGCGCCGTCGGACGCGGCGCGCACTTCGAACCTGCGCTGTGCCCATGTCCCTCGTCATCAAGCGCTCCATCGGAATCCTTCCCGCCTCCCGTCCTCCGCCTTGCCCGCGCTACCGCGGCGCGACCCAGGTGACCGACGTCATGGTGGCGTCGGTCGTGGTTCCCGGCTTCCGGTATTCGATGACCACCGTCACCTTCATCATCTCGGTGGTGCCGTGGGGCTGCACCGAGGTCAGGTTGAAGGGATCGACGTTCTCCACGTAGATCCGCTGCGACCAGCCATCCATCTCGGGAATCACCCGCCCGAGCGCGTCGATCGGCCCGGTTCCGTCGGCCGACGAGAACACCGCGCCGTCGAAGTCGTCGAGATCGTCGAAGAGCAGCGTCTCCGCGCCGCCGGGAGTCGGGTCCCATTCCTCGCCGGGCTCCGGACCCCAGCCGCTTTCGGGCTGGCCGTTCGCCGCGGGCTCGAATCCCGTCACCGGATCGTGGTGCGGCAGGTGGAACGCGAACTCGCGCACCTCGACGCCGAGACGCTGCGCGAGGCTCGCGAGCGTCGCCCACTCGTTCTGCCTGAAGAAGGACTGGTGCGCGGCGATGATGGCGACGACGCCCGTCCCCACGATGACCGTCGCAAGCGCGGTCTCGATCAGGGTGAAGCCGCGGCGGAGCGCGGTCCGGCGATGTCGTCGCGTCGTTTCCATGGTCACCCCGAGACGAGGTTCGACATCTTGAAGATCGGGAGGATGATCGCCATCGCGATGAAGCCGACGATCGCGCCCATCACGACGATCATGAGCGGCTCGATCATGCTGGTGACCGTCTTGATCGCGTCCTTGAGCGCCTTCGAGTAGTACTGGCTGATCTCGTCGAGGACCTCGCCGAGCTTGCCCGACTCCTCGCCGGCCGAGATCATCTGGATCACCGAGCGGGGCAGGAGGGGGCTGCGGGCGAGCTGCGTCTGCACGCGCTTGCCCTGCTTGACGGCGCCGTACACCGAGCGCCAGAGGCGCCGGTAGTGGCGGTTGCCCGAGATGTCCGCGGTGATCGCGATGGTGTCGAGCATGGGGACGCCCGCGTTCAGCAGCTCGCCCATCGTGTGCAGCGAGCGGCTGATGTAGAGCGCGCGGAACATGCGCTTCACGATCGGCGCGGTGATCTTCACGCGGTCCCACCAGAACCCGCCGACCTCGGTGCGGATGAAGCCGAGGAACCCGGCGATCAGAACGACCGCCGCGATCAGCAGCATCCACCAGTTCGTGACCATGAACTCCGAGAGCGACATCAGGATCTTGGTCGGAGCCGGAAGCGCGTCCTCCTTGCCCTTGAACACGCCGGCGAAGCGCGGGAGCACGAAGGTGAGCAGGAAGACCGTCGTCGAGATCGCCATGAAGGCGATGATGCCGGGGTAGATGCTCGCGCCGATCACCATCTTGCGCGTCTCGATCTCCTGCGAGAGGTACGCCGCGATGCGGTCGAGCATCTTCGCGAACGATCCCGACATCTCCGACGCGCGCACCATGTTCACGTAGAGCGGGCCGAAGAGCTTCGGATACTTCGCGATCGCCTCGGAGAACTGCTTGCCGCTCTCGACGTCCTGCTTGATCTGCTGCAGGATCTTCTTGAACTTCTGGTTCTGCACCTGCTCGGAGATGCCCTCGAGCGCGGCGCGGATCGAGATGCCCGCGCGGATCATGACCGCGAGCTGCGTGGTGAAGTCGAGGATGTCCTTCTGCGAAGGGCCCGACGAGTAGTTCAGCTTCTGCAGCGCCGCGCGGATGTCCTCGGCGCCGGCCGCGACCGGCACGAGCTGGACCACGTGGTCGCCGCGCGCGCGGAGCATCTGCGCGGCGGCGGCGACGCTGTCGGCCGCAAGCATGCCGCCGACGAGCTCTCCCTTGGGATTCCGGGCCTGGAAGCGGTAGTTCGGCATCGTGCGTCCTTACGCGGCGAGCATGCGGTCGAGCTTGTCCGGGTACGCGGCCTGCGCGATCGCGTCCTCGCGGGAGATCATGCCGTTGAAGAAGAGCTCGGCGATGGCGTTATCGAGCGTCGTCATGCCGATCGATCGGCTCGTCTCGATGACGTTCGGGATCTCGTAGGTGCGCGCCTCGCGGATGATGTTGCGGATCGCGGGCGTGCAGAGCATGACCTCGATCGCGGGGACCATGCCCGGCTTGTCGATGCGCCGGAAGAGCGTCTGCGAGATCACGGCCTGCAGCGTGTTCGCGAGCATGGCGCGGATCTGGTTCTGCTGGTTCGCCGGGTACATGTCGACGATGCGCTCGACCGTCTGCGAAGCGTTCACGGTGTGCAGCGTCGAGAGCACGAGGTGGCCGGTCTCGGCGGCGGTGATCGCGAGCGCGGTCGTCTCGAGGTCGCGCATCTCGCCGACGAGGATGATGTCGGGGTCCTGGCGCAGCGCGTGCTTGAGGCCGCTCGAGAAGGCGGGCATGTCCGCGCCGAGCTCGCGCTGCTCGATCAGCGACTTCTGGCTCTGGAAGGTGTACTCGACGGGATCCTCGAGCGTGATGATGTGCTTGCGGTAGCGCTCGTTCATCGCCTGGATCATGGCGGCGAGCGTCGTCGACTTGCCCGAGCCGGTGTCGCCGGTCACGAGCACGAGGCCGCGGGGCAGGTAGGTGAGGCGAGTGATGACCTCGGGAAGGTTCAGCATCGCGAGCGGCGGCACCTTGGTGCGGATCGCGCGCATCGCCATGCCGACCGACTGCCGCTGCATGTGCGCGTTCACGCGGTAGCGGCGGAAGCCCGGGATCTCGTAGGAGAAGTCGAGGTCGAGGTGCTGCTCGAAGTGGCGGCGCTGGTGGTCGTTCGTGATCGACGAGACGATGCGCCACATGTCGTCCGCCGACAGGATCGGCATCTCCAGCGGCTGCATCACCGTGTGGACGCGGATCATGGGCTGATGCCCGGCCACCAGATGGATGTCCGAGGCGTCCGATTCGTTGGCGCGGCGAAGGATGTCGTTGAGCAGGCTATTTTCCGGCACGGCGGTTCTCCGACGGGACCTGCCTACATCGGCACGGGCGTGGACCCCCGATGAGCCGAGAATTGCGACAGGTAAAAACTGAATCGTTGACAGCGCGGCGAGGACGCCTTTGCCGCCCGCCGGTGGACCCGTGCCGGTCGCGACGGGTCGATAACGCCGCACGACCCCGAGTCGGTCGGACTCGGGCCCGCCTCGAGCTTCTGCGCAGGCTGCGGCTACGCGCCCGGCTTGGCGACGGCGGCGCCCTCGGCCGCGAACTCGACTTCGGTCTTGAGAAGGCCCGACTCGTACAGGATCCGTGCGATCGACTGCGGATCTCGATACCGCATCACGCCGCGCACCGACCAGCTCGCGCCCGCGTCGATCGCCGAGGTCGGCAGAACCGCCGGCACCTCCGCCGTGATCCGGCGCGTCGGCGGAAGGGCGCGCAGCGCCGCCCAGCGCCCGGAGTACCTCGAGCCGTCGGACAGGGAGACCACGTACTCGTACTCGAGCAGCTGCACCTCGTCCGAACCTTCGTTCGCGAGCTCGAGCTGCAGCTGCACCCGCGCCACGTCGCCCTGCCTGTCGCCTTCGCGGATCCCGGCAACCCCGACCGCCGGCCGTGCCACGGAGCAGCCGCCGAGCGCGACGCCAAGGCCTGCGACCGCTGCGAGCTGAAAGGATCCGACGCCGGACTTCGTGCGCATGCGAGGTGCTCCCGAGGCTCGATTGCCTCCGAGCGCAGCCTACCTCCCGGCGGATCGCCGTGCGCTACGCTCCGCCCATGGCCTCGACCGTCGTCCGCGCCGCCTTCGCATTCGCCTGCGCGCTTCCGTTCGCGCTCGCGGTCACGGCGGCGCCGGCCCAGTCGCAGCAGGAGACGACGGCCGCGATCTTCGACTCGCCCACCGCGCAGACGCTGCTTGAGGACGCGCGAAGCCAGGCTGCCGCGAATCCCGCTGAATCCGCGCGTCTCCTGCGCCGCCTTCTCGACGACTACGGCGACCGCCTCGTGCGATCCGGCGGTCCGGCCGACGACCTGCACCGCGCGGCGGCGCTCGAGGCCGAGGATTTCCTTCGGGCGAATCCGGCCGTGCTCGCGCGCTTCCGCGACTTCGAGTCCCGCGGTGCCGAGCGGATGCTCGCGGAGGAGGGTCCGGAAGCGACCGCCCGCCGCCGCCGGCTGACGCCCTCGGGGCTCGTGGCGACGTTGGCGCTCGCCGAAGCGGCGCTGCGGAGCGGAGGAAGCGACGCGGCCATCGACCTCGTCGATCGCATCGCCGGGCACCCCGATCTCAAGGGCGAGGAACTGCTCGCCGCGACCGCGATCCGCGCGATCGCACGGCGCGACCTCGGACTCGCCGTCGAAGCCGACCGCGCCGCGCTGGCCGCCCTCGCCGAAGACCCCAGTCTCGCCGGCCGAGGTCCTCAGGTCGCCGCCGCGCTCGCCGCGCTCGACCGCACCGCCGAGCGGCGCGCGCGATCGCTCGCCACGAGTCCGCTCGGTCGCGGATCCGGGTCGGCGGCTCCGGAGGGTTCGTGGAGGGAGATCTGGTCGCTCGAACTCGACGAAACCGCGTTCCGCCGCATCTTCGCCGGAGCCGTCGGGCTCATGAACCCGAAGAATGTCGAGCGCGCTCGGCAGGACGCCAACTGGATGACCGCCGCGCCGACCGTCGTCGGCAACACGATCTTTCTGCACGAGGGATTCCGCGTACGCGCGCTCGACGCGGATTCGCGGAGCGAACTCTGGTCGCGCGAGCTCGGCGTGGCCGGAGTCGAGAGGGAGTTCGGCAGCATCGGCGATCTCGGCGCGATCGCCTACGACCGAGGCGTCGTCTTCCTCTACGAAGGACACGCCTTCCCGAACGCCCGGACGGGCTCCGGCCGGGTCTGGAGCCTCGACGCCGCCACGGGGCGAACCCTCTGGGTGACCGCGGTGGGGCGGCTCGACGGCGGCAGGGAAGAGTTGAACGGACTCTTTCCGGTTGGTTCGCCGGAAGTCTTCGGTGACACGGTTGTCGTCCTCGCGCGGAAGCCAACGCAGCGGCTCGAGCAGGTCGACTGGGTCGTCGGGCTCGACCGAAGCAGCGGTTCCGTGCGTTGGGCGCTGTCTCTCGCGGGTACGGCCGGAACCCGAGCGATCGGCGGACGGCGGCAGGCCGGGGTGGTTCGCGATGGCGCCTATCTGGTCATTTCAACCCCACTGGGCGTGATCGCCCGGCTTCGCGGCGCCGATGGCCAGATGCGGTGGCTGCGTCGCTTCCCCGTTCCGCTGCGCGATCCCCGTTTCCCCTCGGAGCCTTGGGAGATGGGTGGCGGCGTCGCGATCGGCGACCGGGTGATCTCGATCGCACCCGACGAGTTCGAGATCGTGGCGCTCGACCGAGCGACTGGTTCGCTCCTCGAGACGCGCGCGATCGGCCCCGGCACGCAGTGGGAGAGTCCGCGATACCTCCTCTCGGCGAGTCTCTCCGATGGAACGCCGCTCGTGCTCGGCATCGGTTCCGACATCGTGGCTTTCGACGCCCGAGACCTCTCGAAGCGGCTGTGGCGCCTCAGTGAACGGGCGCGCGAGGCCGGCCTCGAGCGCGCGCAGACCGACAATCGCTCGGGAATCCGAGGTCGCGTGAGCATCGCCGGAGAACGCGCGCTGGTGCCGGGGGTCGGCGACCTCCTCGTCCTCGATCTCGCATCCGGTCGCGTCGGCGCCCGCATCGAGGTGGGGCATCCCGGGAACGCCGTCCTTCTCGACGACCGTATCGTGATCGCCGGCGACGATGTGCTGAAGGTCCTGATGCCGCCCGACCGGGCGGAGTCGATCCTCCGCGCCCGGCTCGCGGCGTCTCCCGACGACCCATCCGCAGCGCTCGCGCTGGTCGACCTGACGCTCGCGACCGGCCGTCCGAACCTTTCGCTCGAGTCCGCCCGCGCGCTCGAAGCGGCGGTCGCGCGCGGATTCGGCGACGCGCGCCTTCGCCAGGACGCCGTCGACCGGCTGGTCGACATCGCCAACCGCCATCCCGAGTTCGGCGACGACTGCTACGCCATCGCGACGCGCCTGTCGACCGCGCTTCCAGCGCTGCGGGTGCGGGTCGAGATCGCCCGCGGCGACTTCCTGCTTGGTTCCGGCCGGGCTCCCGAGGCGATCGCCTGCTGGCGGGCTCTCTCGTGCGATCCCGAGCTCGGGGCGCAGCTCGTCGAGCGCGGGCGCATGGTGCGCGCGGTCCGGGGCGAAGCCCTCGCCCGTCTCGCGCGCTACGCATCGCGCGACACCGAGCTCGCGGCGCTTCTCGAACGCGATGCCGAGGCTGCGGTCGCCGCGCTCGGCGGTCGTGCCGCGACGCCGGTGCAGCTCGCCAAGGCGGCGCTCGCCCATCCGCGCACCATGGCTGGTGCCCGCGCAGCGATCGACGCGGTCGCCGGCGGCGCGAGACCTGAACTCATCCACGCGGCGCTGATGGATGCCCTCGTCCCGCCGGCCCGGGTCGAGGTGGTCGACTCGCTCGCCGACGCAGCCGCGCGCGCGGCGTCGGTCGTCGGCGGGGCGCAGGCCGAGCGCGCCACGCGCCGCCGCATCGCCGAGCTCCTCGTCGCGAGCGGCATCGAGCGCGAGGAACTCCGTCGGCTTCCGGGCGCGTTCGCGGATCTCGGGCGCGAACCGCTCGACGGCATCGACATCCCCGGCCGGCTCGTGCGGACTGAGATCGACGCCCCGGAGGGCGCCTCGCCGTCCCTGCTCCTCGCGGTGCAGGCCGGCGCGCTCGCGCGGCTCGGCCTCGAAGACCTTCGACCGGCCTGGTCGCTGCGTCTCGACGATCGCGACCCGCTTGTGGTCTGGTCGGCCGATCGCATCGTGGTCTGGCAGTCGGTCGCCGCGATCGGCGAATCGATGCTGGTGCTCGACCCCGCGACCGGCGTGCCCACGCGCCCCGCGGTACGCGTCGCGGACCTCTGGGAGGCCGCCAAGCTCATCGCGCCCGATCAGCCGGGCGCGCAGTTCGCGCCCGATGGCGGCAGCTTCCAGCCGGCGCGCATCCGTCCGCTCTGCGACGGGCGGTCGGTGCATCTCGTCCGCGCGAACGGCGACCTCGCGCGCATCGGCCTCGATTCGCCCGATGCAGCGCCGCAACTCGTGCGTCGCGCGCTCGGAGTCGTCTTCGTCTCGACGCTCGAGAACGGCATGCTCGCGATCGGCGGGCGCGACGGGTCGCGCGACGATCCGCGATCGACCGTGCGGGTGCTCGACGCCGTGACGCTCGAGGAGCGGGCGCGCTTCGAGACCCGCTCGGCGACCGATGTCCGCTGGATCCGGACCACCCCGCTTGGCGAGATCTACGTCGGCACCGTCGGAGGCGTCGAGGGCTGGATCCTCTCGCCCGACGGTGGCGCCCGTCCGTTCCTCGCAAGCGCCGATCCCGAGTGCGTGCAGACCTCGGGGCCGGCGATCCCGCTCGGCGGCTCGCTGGTGGTCCGCGATCGCGTGGACGTGCCGCTGCGGATCCCGATCCTCGCGGGCGACCCGGAGCTCGTCGTGCTCCCCGAGCCGCCCATGGGGCGCTCGCGGACGATGCGCGGCATGCGCCTTCTCGAGGAAGGCCTGCTTCTTCACGCCGAGGACCGGGTGGCGATGCTCGCCCACGACGGCGCCATCGCCGGAATGGACGTCTCGGCGCGCGAGCGCAACTTCGTCTTCGCCCTTCCCTGCCGAGACACCGTGCTGCAGATCGACGGACTCGGCGCCCGGCAGAACGAGGATGTCGGCGCCTCGGCGCGCATCGAGTTCGCCTACGTCCTGCAGGCGCTCTCGCGCGGCGCCGGACTTCGGCTCGATGCCGACGCCTTCGAGATGCTCTGTCCGAACCAGCGGGTCGATCGCGCCCAGGTCGTCGACGGTTGGCTTTTGATGTCGAATGTCATGGGGATCTCCGCCGTGCGCTTTCCGACCGGCGGCGCCGGGACGAAGCCCGACGACTCGGGGCAGCCATGATCGGGCGTCCACGGGGTTGACAGCCGGGCGGTTCGGCGCGACAAACCCTGAGCCCCCCGGCCGACGGGTCTGCCGGCGGCTTCAGTCCGCGCGCGGGTCTGTCCGATACACGCGCAGCATCGTCGCCGAGTCGTTCGGCGCGATCGATCAGGAAACGACAATGCCTCGACCGACTGCATTCGCGAACCTTCCAGAGACCGAGCTTCTCCTCGCCCCCATCGAGACGGCCGGAGTGCTCTCCATTCCCTCGCGCTGGATGGACGGCGTCGTCGACGGGATCGCCCGGACCTTCGGCGGCGGCGCCACCACGGTGATCGCCCGCGACGAGGACGAGGACGAGGACTTCGAGCTCGACGACGACGACGACGACTTCGGTGACGACGACTTCGCCGACGAAGACGCGGAGGAGGAGAGCGAGGACGAAGAGGAAGATGAGGACGAGGACGACGACTTCGACGACGACGAAGACGAGGATGAGGAAGAAGAGGACGAGGAAGAGGACGAAGACGAAGACGAAGACGAAGATGAGGACGAGGACGAGGACGAGGATGAAGACGAGGAAGAGGACGAGGACGAAGAGTTCGATGAAGACGAAGACGAGGAGTTCCTCGACGACGAAGATGTCGACGACGACGATGACGACGACGACGAGGAGTAGGACTCTCCCGAGTCCGGCGCGCCCGAATTGACGGGTCCGATCGCCACCCGCTCACGAGATCACAGAACGCGAGGCCCAGCGCCTCGCGTTTTTCTCTTTCCAGGGGCGATTCAGCCGGCGATCCGCGCGATCAGCAGTCGGAATCCGCGCTCCGTGGGCGAAACGAGCAGCACCGCGGGCCGGCCGTCCACCGGGCCGTAGGCGCGCGGGACGGCGACTCCGTCGAGCAGCGCGGTTCCGCGGCCCTCGGTTCCCGTTCCCTCGCCTTCGCGAACCACGCGGACCCTCCCGTCGATGAGGGCGGCGATGCGGCGGTCATCGATTCGGCCCGCCGCGACGGCTCCCGCCGCAAGCGGCCGCGGTCCGTCCGCCTCGTTCCACCGCACGAGCGTGCGCATCGCGGGATGGAAGAAGAGCCAGTCCTTTCCGTCGACCCCGTCGCGCGTGCCCTGCGGCGCGAGCATCTGGTAGGCGGTCTCGTCGTTGGCGCGGTCGCTGAGCGGCGTTCTCACCAGAGTCTGCCGCAGCGATTCCGCGCTCGTCGAATCCGCGGTGCCGAGCTCGAGCACGCCGTCGCGCAGGCAGGCGACCAGCAGGCGGGTGCCGTCGGCGGAGAAGATCGGGAGCGCAAAGCTCCGCACTCCATCGCCCGAGACCCGCGCGCGCTCACCGCGGCGCTCGACGACCAGATCGAAGTGGCGATCGGCGATCCCGCGCGTCGAGTAGGCGAGCGCGCCGTCCGGCGAGAGCGTCGCGTGCGCGTTCACGTTCCCGTCGCGCACGAGCCACTCGAGCTCGCCGTCCATCCAGCGCACGCGTCCGATCCATCGCGCGCCATCCGGGCGCGGACTCTCGACGAGAAATCCAAGCGCGTCCGCCGCGCGGCCGAGCACGAGCCCGGGCTCGGTCTCGCCGAGCCGGGTCAGCGAGTCCGGCTCGACCCGGTAGAAGGCGATCCTCGAGGCGAGCGGTCGCTGCGCGCCCGGTCTCGCGAGCAGCGTCGCGAGGTCGGGCACGGCGCCGGTCTGCACGGCGAGCAGTCGCCCGTCGGGCGAAAGCAGGGGCAGCGCGAATCCGTCTCCCGCGATGTCGCCGAGCGCGCGTACGTCGGCAGCCACGTCGCTCTGCGAGATCGATGTGGGGTTCGCCGGCTGCAGGATCGGCTTCGGACGATCGTTCTTCGCCGCGCTCGGTGGCGTCGATCCGCAGCCGACGACGAGCAGCGCGGCGATCGAGGCGGCGAGCGCCGGAAGGAAAGCCGCCGCGCGGAGGCGCGGCGGCTGGCGTGACGAGTTGATGGCGCGCGACTTCGGCATCGCCCGGTCAGGAACCCTTCGAGGGCGCCGGAGCGGGCTCCGCGCCGCCGCTCTCAGGCGCCTTGGGCGCCTTGATCTCCTCGAAGAAGTTGCTCTCCTTCATCATCTTCTCGGTGCCCTTCTCAAGCGGCTCAGAGAGCAGCTTGAGGCGGTGCAGCTCGTCGGCGTTGAAGTTCGTGTCGTTCGCGTCGGGATTCTCGACGACGACCGGCACGAGGAAGACCACCAGCTCGACGACCTCCTTCTGTCGCTCGGTCGAGCTGAACGCCGCGCCGAGGATCGGGATGTCGCCGAGGAACGGCAGGCGGCGGTCGATCTGCGTCTCGCCCTCGCGGCGGATGCCGGAGATCACGATCGTCTGGCCGTTCTTCACGGTGACGTTGGTGTTGGTCTGGCGGCGGTTCACGATGCGGTTGCCGAAGCTCTGCTCGTTGGTGAGGTCCGACAGCAGGAGCTCGACCTCCATCGCCACGTTGTTGTCCTGCGTGATGCGCGGACGCACGTTGATGCCCACGCCGACGAACTGCTGGTCGAAGCTCGCGGTGGTTCCGCCCGTGCCCGTCGTCGAGCCGGTCTGGAACGACACGTCGCTGCCCGCGACGAACTTCGCCTCCTTGTTGTCGGAGGTGAACACGCGCGGCTGCTGCAGGATGCGCACGCTGTTGTCGGTCGAGAGCGCCTGCAGGAGGAACGCCATGTCGTCGGTGGTCGAGATCGAGAGCGAGCTCGAGTCGAACCACGGAGAGGCGAAGTTCGAGGCGTCGTCGCCTTCGCCGCCCTTGGTGAGCTCGAGGCCGACGGTGCCGAGCACCGAGTTCTCCGTGCCGTTGAGCGGGCTCGCGAGGTCTCCCTCACGGCCGATGCGCGCACCCCACGAGAAGCCGTCGCCGACCTTCACCTCGGCGATGACCGCGGTGATCATCACCTGGCGTCCGGGCTTGTCGAGCTCCTCGATGATCTCGATGACCTTCTTCTCGACCTCGGACGGCGCCATCACGAGCACCGAGTTCTGCGTGGGATTCGGGACGACGCGGCTGCGGCCGATGAGGCCGGAGACTTCCTGCGGCGTGCCGCCCGCGCCCTGTCCGGCGCGCGCGCCCTGCCACGGGAAGCGCAGGGAGTTCTGCTGGCCCTGCTGGCCGAACGAACTGAAGCTGTTGCTCGAACCGCTGCTGTCTTGGCCCTCGCCGCCGAAGTCGGCGTCGAGTCCGCTGAGGCCTTCCTGAGGCAGGCGCAGTCCGCCACCCTCGGAGCCGCTCGAGGCGAGCAGGGTGTTGAGGATCTCGCTGAGCTCGACCGCGCTCGCGTGCTTGAGCGGCACGTTCACCGGGAGACCCGAGTTGAACGGCTGGTCGAGCTCGGAGATCCACTGGTCGAGCCACTCGTAGTTGTCGGGAGTCTTCGAGATGACGACGAGGCGGTTCGAGTCGGGGTACGACTCGATCGAGAAGATGTTGGCGACCGCGGCCTGCGGCGAGCCGTCTCCGCCGATCTGGCCGCCACCCTGCAGCGCGCGGCCGCCGGCGAAGGCGCGGTTGGTCTGGTTCGCGCGCGTCGAGCCGCCTCCTCCGCCGCCGAGCACGGTCTGCAGCAGGTCGCGAACCTTCACGGGGTCGGCGAACTTGAGGTCGTAGGTGCGGAAGATGCTGCCCGCCGCGTTCGGCTCGAGGTCCCACGCGCTCGCGACGAGGCGGCGGATCTCCGCGAGCACCGCCGGCGTGGCGCGCACGGTCAGCGAGTTCATCGACGGAAGCGTGGTCACGATCAGTTCGCTGCCGCCCGCGGACTGGCCGCCGGGAACGCCCTGCTGCACGGGCTGTCCGCGCTGCTGCCCGCGCTGCTGCCGGGCGGCCGAGCCGCCACGGCTCGTGCCCACGTCGGAGAAGAGATCCTCGATGATCGCGGCGATGGTGCCGGCGTCCTGGTACTTCAGGCGGAAGGTCTCGGTCTGGTAGTCGGCCCAGACCGGCGTGTCGAGCATGTCGAGCAGCGTCTGGACCTTCTTCGCGAGACCGATGTCGCCTGAGAGGATGACCTGGTTCGAGTCGCCGTCGGCCGAGACCTTCGCGTAGTCCTCGGGAATGAGGTCGCGGATCCGGTCGAGCACGTCGACGGCGCGCGACTGCTTCAGACGGAAGATCTTGGTGACGAAGAGGCCGTTGTCCGGCATCGCCATCACGTCGTCCTCGGCGCTCAGCACGACGCCGGGCTGCGTCTTGATCAGCTCGGTCTGCTGGCCGATGTAGATCATGTCCTCGGTCTCGGTGACCGCGAGGCCCTCCATCTTGAGCGCCTGGAAGAGGTAGTCGAGCGCCTGGCTCTTCGGGATGTCGCGATCGCCGACGAGCGTGATCTTGCGGCTTCCGAGGTCGGCCTGCTTGTAGTAGACGTACTTGCCCGTCCACGAGTAGATGAAGGGGATGATCGCCTCGATGCCTTCGTTCTTGAAGGTGAGGCGGATCGGCTCCTCGTCGATCGTGCGGCGGCCGCTGCGTACGCCGCGGAGCTGCGACGGCGGAACGGCCGGCGCGGCGGCTGGTCCCGAAGTCGCGACGGTGCGTCCGTCCGCGGCGGGCGCGGGCGTCGCGTCGCGGCTTGGCGCCGGCTGCGCTTCGGGCGCCTTCGGCGCCGTGTCTCCGTCCGCCTGCGGCGCGGGGGCGCCGAGCGAGGCCGACGCGATGCCCGAGATCGTCAGGAAGGCCGTCGCGCGGACGATGTCGCTCAGGCGGATCGAGGAGAGAAGCGGTCGGGTCGAGGGCACGAGAGAGGCTCCGGGTCTGGCGCGCCGAGCGAGGCCGGCGCGAAGGGCTGTTCTACCAGTCATGTCCGCGCGCTGCTGCGACGCGGCGCGGATCGAGGGATCGGTCAGCGGGGGCGATTGATGCGGGCGTTGAGCAGCTTCCGTTCCCAGTCGAGCTGTGCGCGACTGTGGTCATCCACCGACCACGACTCGGTCGCGATGATCGCGTCGAGGGCGAGTCGCGCCTGCTCCACGGTCATGCGGTTGATCTGCTCTTCGGAGAGTCGAGGCGGGAGCGAGCTGCGATCGACGTACTCGATCGGACGGTTGTCGGACGAACCAGGCGATGGAAGGCGCACGGGCTCCATGGCGCGCGACGGCAGTTCCTCGCCGCCGGGAACGGGCTCGCCCGGCGCATCCTCTCCGGGCGGGACCTCGCCTGCCGGAGCCGGGGTGCCGCCGGGACCGCTCGGGGTGCGCGGCGAAACGCTGCGACCACCCATGGATCCGCTGCGACTGCCCGCGGAGGTGCCGCTCGCACCGCCGGTCGCCGCGGCGCCGGCCTCACCCGGCCGCGAGGTGAATCCGCTCGACGTGCCGCCGGGCGTCCCACCCGAGGAGAGCTCGCCCGCGCTGCCGGCGCCGGCGACGACGCCCGAGCTCCGCGACGGAGGTGAGCCGCCCTTGAGCAGGCGATCGTCGATCTTCGGCCAGAGCGGAACCACATACTCGCCGCCGCGGTGCCCGAGCTTGACCGAGTAGGGAAGGTCGATCGAGATGACGGTGATGCCGGCCTCGGTCTCGCCGCGCTTGATGCGCAGTTCGCCGAAGAGGACGTACTCGCCGATGACATGCGTCACGGCCGGTCCCGAGTAGGTCGCCGGGATCGGCGGCGGCGGCGGGTCCTTCGGCGGCTCGGGATCGCGTCGCGGCGGCGGCGGCGGCGGATCGCGTCGCGGCGGCGTCGGAAGGCTGAACATCGAGCGGCCCTCGAAGCGCTTGCGGCTCGTCTCGAGGAAGGTGTCGCTTTCCTCGGCGAGCATGGCGAGCGGATCGGCCTCGTCCTCGTCGACGGACGAGGCGAAGACCGTGCCGAACACCGAGCCGAGGTTCACCGCGACGACGACGGCGGAGATGCCGATCGCGACGCCGGCGACTGCCACCGGGGCGCTGACGCGAAGTCCGCCGGGAAGCGAATCAAGGATCGCCATCACGCGCCTCCTCGCTGACCCTTGCGGGTGGCGGCCCACTTCTCCACGGTCATCTGCACGGCCACGCGCTTGAGGTCGGACTTGTAGGCCAGTCGGAGATCGCCGATCGCGTCGATCGCCGGATCGCTCTCGATCTCGGAGATGAGCGCCGCCACGCTGTCGGGCGTCGCGTCGAACCGGAGGTCGATCACGGTGCGGGCGATGCCCTCGTTCGCACCCGTCGTCGCGCCGGGGATCAGCCCGTCGGGAAGGAACTGCGGCTGGCGGATGTCGAGGCCGTAGGCGATGCGCTTCGGCTTCAGGATGCGGTCGATCGCGGTCGCGAGCCGCTCCTTGACCTGCCGCTCGGGCGCGATCGGAGAGTTCGGTCCATAGGCGATCGCCGCGATCTCGACGTCTTCCGGCAGTTCGTCCGCGCGGTCGGACGCGCGCGCGAGCACCTGCGCGAGCCGGTCGGCGCGGGCGTTGTACTCGTCGGCGATCGGCCAGAGCACGCTGTCGAGCAGCGTGAAGCCGGCGAAGACGACCGCGGACACGGCGATCCAGCGTCCGGCGCGCGGAAGCGCGCGATACCGCTCGA
>Ga0315906_10004488_pt1 | contig 17940 bp, 13 predicted proteins | sample LakEriMetagenome_4_FD_203526 | JGI IMG/M metagenome (GOLD analysis project Ga0315906, IMG submission 203526) | Freshwater fungal communities from buoy surface, Lake Erie, Ohio, United States - Buoy 2 MA122 | ecosystem: Environmental > Aquatic > Freshwater > Lake > Lake biofilm | place: USA... | reverse complement strand
TGTAAAATAAGTTCGGATAAGGAAAGGAGTTATTCCTATAGCGATTGAGGTAAGAACGAATCCGGCCAGGCAGTGGTAAGAAAGAAGTTTAAAATATAGATATTTTGCTTTGCCAGGTTCTCCGGTTGAATAAAATTTGCTTGTCCATTTCATCATATAGATGTCAGTACCTAATTTAAGTACCAATAAAAAAATGAGTGAAAAAGAGAGCAGGAAGCTGAAATAGCCAAGTTTTTCATTTCCGAATACCTTCGAGAGGTAGAGCGTGAGAAAATAGGAAACCGAGGCACCAAAAAATTTGATGGCTAAGGAAGCTATGTTTTTGAGCATCAGTCTCTATTTTCAGTTAAATCTGTGAATGCCAAAGATAATTTTAAATATTCTGCACTTTTGTTCTCTAAATATAATTTTTCAACATGCTCGAGGTCTTACTTTCTGCCATGATGCCTTTAATACCCAATCCTGCACCACAAAATATTGAACATTGTTACCTCCCGGGCTAAACTTTTAACATAGTTTTGGTGTCTTTATTACGTTACTTTACTATCTGAATGTTACGCTGCCGAATTTCAATATTATTTCTCCTTTTGTGGGTAATTACAATTTATCCGTTTTCTTTCGTCTGCGCACAGCTTTCTTTTACAGAAAACAAAGGTCAGTGGGACTCAAAAGTATTGTTTCAAACTACAACCGGAAATGCTGCACTTTTTCTGTCGCCTGATGGTTATACTGTTTTACAGCATCACCCGGCCGATTTTCAAGCCTATGCGTCTTATATTCATGGACATAATCATGGGGATATCACAGCAAAGCAATCACTTCTACAGGGGGTGCCTCCTGTAATGAGAAGTCATGCTTATCGTGTACGTTTTACCGGGGTTAATCCAAATCCTGAAATAGTCAAGGAAAAGCCCGTTTCCGGGTATGAAAATTATTTCATCGGAAATGATCCGTCTAAATGGGCGTCCGGTTGTCGCTCGTATCAGGCAATCACTTATAAAAACATCTATCCTAATGTTGATTTGCGATATTACGTTTTAAATGAACAGCTGAAATATGATCTTATTGTACATCCCGGTGCCGATATTTCAGGAATTAGACTACATTATGAAGGCACTGAAGATATTCGTATAAAAGAGCAGCAACTGGTTATCAAAACATCTGTGGGGGAAGCCAGGGAATTAAAACCATATTCCTATCAGTTTATCGATGGTGTTAAGCAGGAAGTTTCATGTCGTTACAATCTTGAGGGCAACATTTTAAAGTTTAATGTGAGAGGGGCAGACAAATCAAAAACATTAATCATTGATCCGTCCTTGGTCTTTTCATCTTTTTCCCGTTCTACTACTGATAACTGGGGTTTTACTGCAACACCGGGCCCTGATGGCAGTATGTTTGGAGGAGGTATTGCTTCTGTGACAGGCTTTCCGGTAACTCCGGGTGCGTTTCAGTCAACAGGAAGTGGTCCTTCTTCTGCAGCTGTTCCACCCGATATTGGAATTATTAAACTGTCTCCTGATGGTCGTACACGGATTTATGCAACTTATATTGGAGGTGTTGGTTTAGAGCAGCCTCACAGTTTGATTGCTGATGATGCAGGCAACCTTGTCATTGCCGGAAGAACAAATTCCGGATCCAGTTTTCCGGGTACCCTTTTCGGGCCCGGTGGGGGGTATGATATGTTTGTTTGTAAGCTCAATGCCAGTGGAACAGCTCTGATCGGGGCAATAAAAATTGGAGGTACAAATGATGACGGCGTTAATATTTCAGACCAGCGATCCAACGGACCTCAGTCATTATTAAGAAACTATGGTGATGATGGCCGTAGTGAAGTGATCATTGATCGGGCGAATAATATCTTGCTTGCTTCCTGTACAAGAAGCAGTAATTTTTATACGCTGAATGGATTTCAATCGACTGCAGGTGGCAGCCAGGAGGGAGTAGTTGTAAAGATTAATGCGAACTGTACAGCTCCCATATGGAGTACTTTTCTTGGCGGAGGAGGCGATGATGCTGCTTTTGTAATTACAACTGATCCCATAAACAATGATATTTATGTAGCAGGAGGAACAGCTTCATCCTCTTTTCCGGGAACAGTTCCCGGGGTGCTGCAACCTACTTATGGAGGGGGTATTGCTGATGGCTATCTTGCTCAGCTTCGTGATAATGGAGCCGCAGTTTCATTAGTTCGTTCAACTTATCTCGGAACCGGTCAAACCGACATTGTTTACGGAGTGCAGTTTGATAAGCAAGGATTTCCTTATGTGATGGGCACATCTACCGGTAGCTGGCCGGTGATCAACGCAGCTTATTCCAATACAAATGCCAGACAGTTTATTGCAAAGCTTCGACCAGATTTAAGCAGTTTTGTTTATTCAACAACATTTGGCTCTCCCAATGCATTATCACCTAATATTTCTCCGGTTGCATTTTTGGTCGATAACTGCGAAAACGTGTATGTATCTGGTTGGGGCGGAGGTGCAAATAATTTTGCAAATCCCATTTACCCAACTGCCGGCACCAATGGAATGCCAATCACGCCTGATGCAATACAGTCTGCCACAGACGGCAGCGACTTCTACTTTTTTGTTTTGAAGAAAAACGCTTCAGACATTTTATATGGAAGTTATTTTGGTCAGCGAGGCGGGAATGGTGGTTTGGAACATGTTGATGGTGGGACAAGTCGCTTTGATGCTCAGGGAGTGATATATCAGGCTTCCTGTGCCAATTGTAAATTTGTTCCAAGTGGCTTGCCTGCTCAAACTCCTTATCCCATTACTGCCGGTGTTTTTGGCAATGTGAATCCTGCAAGCGGTGGCGGGGGGTGTAATCTCGGTATGGCCAAAATAAGATTTGACCTCGCCGGTATCGATGTATCGCTGCAGGCAGTCGGCGCACGTCAGTTAAATTTCTGTTTACCCGCCACTATTGAATTCACAGACACTATTCGTCAGGCAAAACAATATATCTGGATCTGGGGTGATGGATCAAAAAATGATACCACAACTGCAAATCCGAACCGGCATACTTATACAACCTCCGGAAGTTTTGAGGTGAAAGTGATTGGTATAGATATCAACACTTGCAATATCAAAGATTCTTCCATTCTCCGCATTCGTGTAACAACAGATTCTGTTGCGCTTAATTTTATTGCTGATCGGTTACCTCCCTGTAATAGTCTAACTTTTCAGTTTACAAATACTACTGACCGTCTGAACGCTAATCCGCCATTTACTCCTCGTTCTTTTGTATGGAAATGGGGTGATGGAACTCCGAATGATACTATCCCCGGATTTGCGCCGAATCCACTTGTTCATACATTTCCGGGGCCGGGTTCTTATAATATTACTTTGAGTTTAATCGATTCCAACTTTTGTAACCTTGGCGACTCTTTTAAAATTGCGAATTTTCAGGTAGCTTCTACAATCAGAGCAGGCTTCGAGGCCAGAAATGGTTGTTCACCCTACACCTTATCGGTGCGTGATACTTCATTTGGAGCAGTCACTTATTTATGGATCAGCAGTGATGGCCAGCAATCTACGGCTAATATCCCTTCATTTATTTACAACAACCCCGGCACTTACACCATTCGTCAGTATATCTATAACCCAAACAGTTGTAATGGGATCGATTCAGCTTTCAGAACAATTCAAGTATATGCACCACCACAAGCAGGGTTTACGTATACCCCGAATCCTTCCCAGGACAATACTCCAACTCGCTTCTTAAATGCGGCATCATCTGATGTAACACAATGGAACTGGGATTTTGGTGACGGAAGTTCTTCAAACCAAACAAATCCTATTCATCAGTATACCTCTGATGGAACTTACAATGTATGTCAGGTTGTGACAAATATCAGAGGGTGTAAAGATACCCTATGCATTCCTGTTAGAGCACTAGTTACAACCAATAATGATCTCCCTTCTGCATTTACTCCCAACGGAGATGGAGTCAATGATGTGTTTAAAGTGAGAGGGTTTGGAATCGTTGATATGACTCTTCGTATATACAACAGACAAGGGCTGATGGTTTTTGAAAGTAGAACGCAGTCAATTGGTTGGGATGGCACATTCAAAGGTGTCGCACAACCAATGGATGCATATGCCTGGACACTGGATCTTGAATATTTCACCGGAGAAAAAATCAGAAAGAAAGGAGATGTAACACTGATACGCTAAACAGATCTGAATTGAAAAAACTTATTCAAATACTAAAGATTAAAACCGGAATATTTTTCCTTTTGATCATGCTGCAAGTGAATGTTGCGGCACAGGATTTGCATTTTTCTCAATTCATGAATTCTCCGCTTACAACCAATCCTGCAAATACAGGTTTCATTCCCGAGGCTGATTTTCGGTTAGGCGTTCACTATCGTTCACAATGGACGTCCATCCCCGTGCCTTATAAAACCGCAAGTATTTTTGGAGATTTTCAGCTATTTAGGAATCAACTGGAAAACGGTTGGTTGGGGGCCGGGTTTGTAGTATTAAATGATGTGGCAGGAAGAGGAAATCTAAGAAGTAATAAAGCATATGGGTCACTTGCTTACCACCAGATGCTTGGTTACAGCAGTTTGTTGTCTGCGGGATTTAATGCAGGATTTGTTTCAAAAAGAATTGATATCAACAGGTTTACTTTTGATAACCAGTGGAATGGAAAATTTTTTGATGCCTCTTTAAATAACGGAGAATCGCAGCTGCAAAACAACAACATCTCTTATTTTGATTTACAGGCAGGTATTAATTATGCCTATTTCCCCAATGAAGAAACATATATTAATGCAGGGTTTTCCATTCATCACCTTAACCAACCCAGAGAGTCATTCTTTGTGAGTAATGACAACCAGGTTCCGCGTCGTTATATAGGATTCCTAAATGGAAGTTTTAAACTGAATGAGGATTGGATTATTAATCCTAACACATATTTTTCTTCTCAGGCGCGCGCCAATGAATGGGTTGCCGGCTTGAATGCAGCGTATAATGTAACAGGTAACGGAGATTTTGTTTTGATTGCGGGGGGATATCTTAGGTGGCAAGATGCGGGTATTGCCATGCTTGGATTTGAAAAAAATAATATCAGAGTTACATTTACATATGATGCAACCACCAGTTCGCTCAGCAGATTTAATGCATCACAGGGTGCGTATGAGTTTTCTCTCATTAAAAACGGATTTTATCAGCCGGGTTTTGCAGATAAGAAATTAAAGAGACAAAGTCTTTGTCCTAGATTTTAAATGCTTAAAGCAGCACACCACTTAAGAAAAAATATGCCATTGTAAAATAGATGAGCAATCCTGTTACATCTACCAGTGTGGCAACAAATGGTGTTGAAGAAGCGGCAGGGTCAAAGCCAAGGCGTTTAAGTAACAAAGGCAGCATCGATCCCATAAATGTCCCCCAAACCACAACGCCTATCAGGGAGGATCCTATTGTTAAGGCAATACGCAGATAATGCTCACCAAATCTGTCGGACAAAAGATGCCAGATTGTAATTACGCCAAAGCCAATCAGAAATAGAGATGCGCCTAACATTAGTCCGGATAAAATCTCCCTACGCATGATGCGCCACCAGTCGGCAATCGTAATCTCTCCCAAGGCCATTGCCTGAATAATAAGCGTGCTCGCCTGCGACCCGCTGTTGCCACCACTCGAAATAATCAGCGGAATGAAAGTGGCAAGAATTACAACTTTAGCTATTTCATCTTCATAACTCTGCATGGCAGTGATGGTCATCAGTTCACCAAAAAAAAGAATGATCAGCCATACCACTCTTTTTTTAAAAAGTTTAAAGAGGGGTGTTTCGATATATGGTTCATCGAGGGCTTCCGTACCACCCATTTTTTGCATGTCTTCACTGAACTCTTCATTTGCGACCCAGAGTACGTCATCAATGGTGATAATGCCTAGTAGCTTATTGCTTTTACTGATAACAGGAAGTGCATCCCTGTTATTCATTTTAAAGACTTCGTTTGCAGTTTCCTGATCATCTTCCGGATGGAGGGCAACAAAACGTTCATCAATCAGATCTTCTACTTTTTTGTCCGGAGCACTGAGAATGAAGTCGCGGATACGAATGTCATCAATCAGCTCTCCTTTTTCATTAATGACGTAAATGACATTGATGGTTTCGCTGTCTTTTCCGTATTTCCTGATTGTTGCAAACACTTCATCAATGGTGTTGTGCGGGTAAACGTAAACATAATCCGGTGTCATCAAACGACCAATGCTGTTTTCAGGATATCCCAGCAGAGATAGGGTGACTTTTCTTTCTTCCGGGTTAAGCAATTTGATAAGTTCCCTTACGGCATTACTTGGCAATTCTTCTAGAAAAGCCGTACGGTCATCTGCAGGCAGTTCATTTAATAGTTCTGCTGTCTTACTGGGAGGAAGTTCTTTGATGATTTGTTTTTGTGCAGGAATATCCAGAATCTTAAATACACCTACCGCCCTGTGGTTGCTCATTCCTGCCAGTATCTGGCTTTTGTATTCGGGAAATATATCGATGAGTTCCGCCACATCACTGATATTCTGGTTGTTCAGGAAATCACTTATCGCCAGTTTATCACCGGTTTCCATGATTTCACTGAACTGATCCTCCAGTGAAAGTTCCTTATCAAGTTCCAGCTCATTCATTGCCGCTGCAAGTTAGTCCAATTTGCCGGATTAGTTTTTGATAATGATTATACATTGTTCTTAACTCCTTCATCTAAAATGAGCTTATTTTTGATGGCAAATGCGTCTCGAATGTCTTCATATTTCAGAATCATCAGGTAAGGGGAGAGGTGTTTTTACAATTGAGCGGATTGATGCAGAAACGATCGTAGAAATTGCACCTGTGATTGTTATGAATGCAGAGCACCGAAGACTGCTTGATCAGACTCCGCTTCATGATTATATTTTTGAATGGGGAGATGACCGGAAAAGCTGTGCAATGGCTCTTGGTTGGGTTCCTGTTTACAATCACGCAGTTGAGTCTAACTGCGAATATTTTATGGATTTTGAAGAGGCGACTATTTTTATAAAAACAAACAGAATTATAGCTGCCGGGGAAGAACTATGTGTTAATTATAATGGTGATACCGGTGATGCAAAACCTGTTTGGTTTCAGGCTTAGTCAAGATTCACCCGCTAGCTCTTTTAATGATAAAGAATTAAAGACGGGATCAGAAAAGCATTGATTTTTATGTAGTTAGGATTGAAAGAAGGGGTAATGATTTTTTTAAAATTAATTTGTTTTTTTAAATATTTTTCCTAAATTCGTTTAACAAACGACAATCTTAAAGATTTTCTTTTGTTTTCTAAATATCCGCAAAACCCGATTTTTTCCGAAGAAAACTGCCTCCTAAATCGTACTACTATGCGGAAAATTTACACATTTATTATTCTCTTTGTTGCATTGTCAACATTTACTAAAGCCCAAGAAATTCAGGCTATCGTATCTACTTCTCATGTACAGCTTCGCTGGACTTCAACTGCTGGTTATGCAATAGACCATTATGAAATAGAACGTAGAAATCGTGGTGAGGAATTCAAAACAATTGCCCTTATACTCGCTGAGAATGGCAGTGAATCAGCTGCTTATCTTTATAAAGATAAATTGACAGGAGGTGATCAGCACCTTTACTACCGCGTTCATTGTTTTTTCGCTGATGGCACTGAAAGTTATTCAGACATCCTTTCATTAAACCTTGCTGAGGCAAAAGATGATCTGCTGAAAATTTCAACTGATGTTGCCGGATGTAGGTTGCTGCTTGATCTTCCGACACAAAAGGGCTCTTATCTCTTCCGTATATACAACATGAACGGACAGCTTCTCGAAACCCAGCGTTCTACCGGTGGAAGTAATGTTGTTGAAGCAGATAAACTGGTATCAGGTAAGTATTTCATGGAAGCTTACCACCCTGTTACAGGGAAAAGATTTTACGGCACTTTTAGCCTTTAATAATTTTCAGTTCAACTTAGTAACTCCATCTGATCCGGATAAACCCGCGGTGGTTCATCGCTTTGAAGCGTTCTGTGCTTGCAAAAAAACTTTGCCAGATAAAATCTGCATCCAAATTACTTCCCATATTAAGGCGTAATCCCGGTAGTAAAATCAGCAAATTGCTATTGGGTGAATAAAGTATTGATGATGTAAAAGAGAAAATCGGGTTTATTTCTTTTGATGAGGAAAAAATAAAATTAAATTTCGTGGGCATGAGTTGAAGCGGTGTGAATTCGAAACGCAACGTATCCATTTTGGAAATTCTTTTGCTGATACCATTTGCATTATACAGCATTCCACCATTCAGGTACCAACCTTTTTTGAATACATGATCAAATTCTGTGGTCATATTCAATTGAGGTTTTTCTGTACCTCTCTTCATAAAATACTGAAGCTCTCCCTTCCACCCGGTTTCACCTAATCGACCAGCCCATGCGCCTCCAAAAGATATTCTTCTTTTATAGAGGCCTGCTAAAAGTTGAAAATCGGTTTGGTTTTTATGAAAAGTATACCTGCCTGCAGTAATTGCTTTATTCGCGCTTTTTCCGGGTGCAAAAGCAAACTCAAGTGAAGACATTTCTCCGGTTTGATAAGAAAATTTTATGGCATCAGTTCCTGGTCGTTCTTCATAGTCAACATCCAGGAAATTATATACATTGAACAAATCGCAAGGATTCCACGTACCGGTCATACTCCAGTTGATTCTTTGTCGTCCTATTCTTAAATTCCATTTTGATTTGCGATATTCAACCCATAGCCTTTCTGTATTTGTATATAGAATAAGGCTCGGATCTTGTACCCATATCGCTGATAAATTCAATAATTCCTGTGTGTTTCTTATCAAACTGCTATAACCGGGATTTTGTTTCACGTCATCACCCCATATCAACCGGTTCCGAAATGAAATTCCGCTTTGAAAATGATTCGATGCTTTTATATTAATGTTGATTCTGTTATGAAAGATATTTGTTTGACTCATGCGTTCGAAATTTCCGGGAAGATTCCATGAGGGAAGCGCTTTGATATAACCATTTAAATATATTTTTTGTACATGTCGGTCACTATCTTGAGCAGCACATAAAATTGGTAAAAGTATTGGTAGGATACACGCAGTTTTTAGCTTCAGTATATTTTTATTAAAACTCATTTATCAATATGAACGAATGAATTTTTAGTATCGTTCGCTATTTTGCCATCAACAAGTGTTACAACACGGCGTGCTCTTTCAATAACCCTTGGATCGTGTGTGGAAAAGACAAAAGTCATTTGTTCCTCCTTGTTTAGCTTTGCCATCATATCAAGCAATCCTGAAGCAGATTTTGAATCGAGATTTGCAGTCGGTTCGTCTGCAAGTACAAACTGAGGCTTTGAAGCCAAAGCGCGTGCAACAGCCACTCTTTGTTGTTGTCCGCCCGAAAGCTGCGCAGGTCTGCTTTTTATTTTATCCTCAAGTCCGATTTCAGTTAGTAATTGATGCACCCTTTCTCTTCTTGTTTTTTTAGAGATACCCTGCAGTTGCATAATTAATTCAATGTTTTCTCCTGCAGTAAGAACAGGTATTAGGTTAAACGACTGGAAAACAAATCCGATATGATGCAAACGAAAACGAATCAGTTTACCGGCACGTAGTTTGGTGATATCTGTTCCGTTAATCAGTATGTTTCCTTTATCGGGCTTGTCAAGACCGCCGATCATATTTAGAAGGGTGGATTTTCCGGAGCCTGAAGGACCCACTAATGCAGTGAATTCTCCTCGCTCTATATGCAGGTGAACCTGATTGATTGCGACAACAGGGATGGTATCCGGGTTGTAAATCCTGCTTATTTCATGTGTATCAATTACAGTTTCTGACATATAATAGAATTTAGTTCCTTAATGCTTCCGATGGTGTCATCTTCAATGCTCTCCAGGCGGGTAGAATGCCCGAAATAAAAGCTGTGCAACTAACTATTATAATGATTGCAGTGAGTTGTTCTGATGGAAATACCGGGTAAATTATCGTTTTGAAACCAAAGCTGCTCATCAGTTCTGTTCCCATATTTGCTAAATTCAATCCTTCTCTATGAAAATAGTTAACAATAATTCTACTAATAATAATTCCGGGTGGCGTACCTGCCATTGTAAGAAAAAATGTTTCTGTCATAATAATTCCAAGCATTTTAAATCTGCCGGTTCCTAGTGCGATCATCATCCCAATTTCTTTTGTTCTTTCCAGTATCGCCATCAGCATCGTATTGATAATGCCAAATGCAAGCGCAATAAAAATGATGATAAGTATTATGAGTGAATACTGATCAATGGTTTTGATTAACAAATCTGTTTCGGGAGATAATTCCTTCCAACTTTGAACGAGCAGATGAGGATATCTTTCTTTAAACATTTTTAAATAAAAATCAGTTGAATCGTTTTTATACAGCAGTATTGCGATTTCATGAATCTCATCAGTTAAACTCATCATCTCATTAAATTCATGCTGTTCTATATAAACCATTTTCTCATCAAGCGGTGCATTAACACTTTCATAAATACCCGCAATTTTGAACGCTCCGGCTACAAGATTATTAGCTGTATCATTAGTGGTAATTACTAGTTTTGATCCTTTGTGAAGCTTCAGTTTGTCAGCCAGTTTTTTCCCGATTAGAATTTGTTGCTTCTTTGTTTTATCAAAATAGTTTCCACTAATTATTTTCTCATTAAGTCCGGTTGTTTTTTCTTCTTCTGAGGGAATGATTCCGTTTATCTGTATACCGCCACTACCCGTTGTAGTACTAACCATCCCAAAAGCAATGCTCCGGCTAGAGATTGATTTGACAGAAGTCATCGAGAGTAAATAGTTTTTGATATATGCAGGTGAATCAACTATCCACTTCAATTCATTGTCGGAAGGAAATGAAGGGTGATGAATTTGAATATGGCCTATTTCGTCCTCTATAACCGTTTTCACTCTACCTTCCATCATGCCTTGGTATAACGACAAAACAGTAATGCCTGCAAAAAGTCCCAGCGTCACAGACATCAGTATTGTAATGCTACGCATTTTGTTTCGCCACAAGTTTCGCCATGCAAGTTGAATATATATCATAGAACAGGCAATCGATTGTCTAATCTGGGGGTTAATAATTATTTTAAACGGTCACATATTTTATTTCACTTTTTTAAGGTTCAAATAGAATAACCTTCATAATTATTCTCGTTTGTATAGATTTTTTTATGATTATTTCATTGCCTTCACCGGGTTAAGATGTATGATTTTATAAATAGGATAAAGAGAAACAAGTACACAGATTATCAAAACTGTTAAACCCTGCATGATAAAAATCTCTGCTCTGTCAGAAGTCGGAAATATGGCTTCAAATCCGAATTTTTCGTAAGCTTTTCCGGTTTCACCTCCTATACGAAGAGGGTGAATTTTAAAATACCTGACAATCGGAATACTGCAAAGAATCCCGGCTAAACATCCGATCAGGATAGTTAGAATCGTCTCCGATACGATCAATAATATCAACTTACTTTTTTGCATGCCGATTGCAACGAGCATCCCCATCTCATGTTTCCTTTCAATCATCAACATAAGCTGTGTGCCAAATATGCCAAAGCCTATCAGAACGTAAAGAATAGATTGAACGTACTTCATGTTTTGGGTATCTGTTTCGATATGTTGTTTGATGTCCGGCATCATCTCTCCCCAACTCATAACCTCGTATTTATTACCCAGTTTCAGTTTCAGTGACTTTATGGTTTCTTCCAGTGTATTAGGGTTTTTTAAAGACAATACTCCGGATGTAATTTTGTTGTCAGCGGCGTATAACTCCTGAGATTCGGACAGTGGTAAATAAAGAAGTTGCTGATTCAGTTCGGGAGAGCCGAAATGTAAAATTGATTTGACCGGGTATTTACCGGTAGCAGTTGCCCATCTGTATCCTTGCCCGATTAATACAACGGTGTCACCAATATTTACTTTCAATCTTTTTGCAAGACCTTCTGCCAGCATAGCTTCACGATCTTTTAATGAGATGATCTCACCATGAATTAATTTGTTCTTAATTGAAGTGATGGAATCTTCTTTTACAGGGTCAATGCCTATTACAAGACATCCTTTCGTGGTTGAGTCTGAGGATGCAAGGGCGAATGATTCAAGCCTTGGGGAGAAACCGACTATCTGATTTTCCGAATAAATAGTTTTAATAAAAAATGAATCTGTTTCAAAACTGTTTTCAAGCACCTGTTCATCCCAGTATCCTTTTGCGTGAATCTGAATATGTCCGGTATAAAAACTGACAACGTTCTTCACCAGGTTATCAAAGATGCCTTCTTTAAGTCCGGAAGCAAATATTGCCAGTACAACTGCAAAAAAAACAGCCGACATAGAAATCAATGTCCTTGCTTTATTTCTCCACATATTCTTCGCAGCAGTATTGAATATCCATACTGGAATAAGGCTATTCTTTATTTTCTGTTTTCCTTTTTTGTTCATTCTGTTCTTTTCATCGATTCCGTCGTAAAAAACTGATCATTTATTATAGTATTATATTTCATTGACAGATACCTCATTTCTGTTTTTTGTCCTTTCTTATTGGCGGGAATAATTTCAAAGCGGGTAGGTATCATTCTGTTGTCCATTAATTTCGGGTCATATCCGTTCATGATTTGTACTAAACTGCCGTCTTCATCATAGAATCTTGCATGTAGTTCCATATAATCTGTTGTATCAATACATAGTGTAATCTTCCACCATATAACTGCGGCTTCAGGTTTAGGAATAAGATTTATTACGTAACAATTTCTGTTTTGGATGATGGTATCACCAATTAAATGATGGTAATAGTCTTTTACTAATGATGATTCTTTCACCAGATCATCATTGGTGAAGTCGGTCCCCATCCAGCTTTGATTCATCATCGAAGGTGGAAGTTTGATGACTCGTTCCAAAGTAGGATACCAGTTCCACACTTCTTTTCCTCTTTTAAGAAATGCAATGCCTTTGTCTCTTGCTGGAGCGGTAATCAGTAGCAAAGAGTAATCTGTTCCTTTTGTCCATCCTTTTACTTCCATCGTTCTCGACCAGTCGGGCCTTATTGTTTTAATCTGAAGATGGAAAATGGATGAATTTCCTCTCATTTTTTCATCAGCCTTCTCCACTATTTGTCGGGCATCCTGGGCAGAAGACGAATATTTAGATAACCATAAAGAGATACATATGAGAAAAATGAATTTCATCAATGGGATGATTAGGTTATGCTTACGACAGATGATTAAAAATAGAGATGTGTCCTTTTAGGTTTTCTGATAATAATCATAATAATAGTTGATGGTAATTCACCTTGCCGGTGGCTCACCAGTAATTTACCGGGATTACATTTCTATTTACTTTGCTTTGAGATATCGATAATTATAAATATCTTTTAACTTTTAAAATACATACCATGCGTTATTTTTATTATTTACTCGCTGCGTCTTTGTTTTTATATAGTTGTAAATCAGATGCACCTCCTTTTACATCTAAAGCAGATCCTGAATTAAAGCAGGCTGCAGAGATTGATGGTTTAATCAGAAAATCGCTTGAGAAGAATGGTAGTTTTGACTGGCGAAGTGTAGATGATGTTGTAATCTGGAGTGCAGGTCAGCATACGGATCATATATATGCTGTTGGATATCAGCCTAAGGGTGAGCAAGGGGTCGAAAACAGATTACATGAAATTGATATTCATTCAGCTGCGTGGAAGGAAGCTAAAAAACAGGTGATGCAAATGATATGGGAAGAGGAGCGTATTGCACAACCCGATTTGAAAGTTGAAAAAATGGAAGTATGGGAAGAAAATGTACTGCCTGTAATTGATGTTACAATTAAACGTTTTTCAACTATTCAGCGTTTGCGAGCTTCCGGACTGGTAAGATATGTTGATCCGATGGGGTATGATGCCGGGGTGACCAATAAAAATGCTCAAAGAGTTACAAGTAGCAGCGGATGTGGCAGCAATGTGGCGGCATCCGGACTCATCAATAACACACATTATTCTGTTACTACGCCTAACACACTGGTTTCATGGAATTACCAATACCACCGTATTCCTCAGGCATGGGCGAAATCTACCGGAAGAGGAATTAAAGTATTTATCATTGATACAGGAACAAGTCCTGATCAGGATAATCTCGGCTCCGCATTCAATCAGGGCTCTTCATCAGGAAGAACACTGGAGAAAATTGTTACACTTCCGCGAGAAACATTTTTAGGTATTCCTACGGGTCCCGTTGAAACGCCATCTGATCTGTGCGGACATGGTACTTCAATGGCAGGGGCTTGCGCAGCACCACGTGGTACAGACGGAGCTATGACCGGCGTTGCTTATAATTGTAATCTAGTTACTTGTCGTTCTGCCGCAGATGTGTTAATAGATGAAAGCAGAGAAAACAAAGGAGTATCTGATGCATTTGTGAATGCGGGTAATCGTTCGGATGTGCGTATTATCAGTATGAGTATGGGGCGAATTACAAGTAACTCTCAAATTGCAGATGCTGTTAAATATGCATTCGGAAAAGGAAAATTGATTTTTTGCGCCGGAGGAACATCTTTTGGATGGTCGGCCGATTGGTATGGTGTAATCTTCCCTGCATACATGCCCGAAGTGCAGGCAGTTACCGGAGTTGTAGAAGGAACAAACTTCACCAACTGTACAGAATGTCACAAAGGAGCAGAAATTGATTTTGTAGTAACAATGCAGCGCAGTGCAGATGGAGTAAAGCCTCTTACTCTTGCCATGAGTGGCAATCCTCCTGCTGTAGTGGGTGGGTCGTCTGTGGCAACAGCAACAACAGCAGGAATTGCGGCATTGGTATGGAGCAAGTATCCTTCAAGTACGCGTTCGCAGATTTTGGCTCGACTTCAGCAAAACAGCAGCAGATATCCGACAAAGACGGCAGAATACGGTTGGGGATTAATCAACGCAGACCTGGCAACAAACTAGATAAACATTTTAAATTGATATAAGAGGGCTTAACATGCCCTCTTTTTTTGTTCTATTGAGTGCATTACTAAGTGTTTTTCTATAAATATTTAAATGAGTGACGTCTTATTGGACTTTTTTGTCTCTAGTAATATGAATAGATATACTTTTGGTTTATTAAATCCTTATCCATGAAAAAAATTGCATTCGTTTTTACCCTTGTTGTATCTATTTCTTTAGTTGTCAGCTCATGCTCGCCCGTTATCACGCCGTATCAGGCTGCAAACGGAAAACATAAATGCGGCGCTTCTCTTCATTAATAGCCATAGTATCACTTTCTCTTTATTTACTTATTCTTTCTGTACTTTGCATACAGAATCAATAAGAAATGAGAAAAGAAATTCTGGCACTAATCATCTCCTTAGGTTTATTTATACAGCTGAAAGCACAGCTTGTCAGCGGTCCGATGCTTGGACCTGCAGAGTTGAGAACAGTAAAGTTGTGGATTGAAGTAGTACCGGGTACAAAAGTTGATTTATGGTATTGGAAGAAAGATGGAATTGCTGATGCCAAAAAAATCAGCAAAATCACTTCTTCTGAGCAATGGTTTTCTCCATTACAATTTGTTCTTACAGACCTTGCTATTCAGACAGAATATGAATATCAGTTCATATTAAATCCAACTTCAAAATCAAAGCCTACCATTGCACAAGGCTCTTTTAAAACTAAAGATCTCTGGCAATGGAGAAAGCCGGCGCCCGATTTTTCTTTTCTAACAGGATCCTGTACTTATTTCAATGAGCCTGTTTATGATCGTCCGGGTAAGCCTTATGGCGGCGATTCATCTATTTTTCTGACTATGTCGAAAGAAAAAGCAGCTTTTATGTTGTGGCTTGGCGACAACTGGTATACACGTGAAGTAGATTACGCTGATGAATGGGGTATGTGGAAAAGGGCGAGTCGTGATCGGGCTTCTCCGGTGTTACAGCCTTTTCTGAGATCCACTTCACATCTTGCAATATGGGATGATCATGATTATGGCCCGAATGACATGGGAAAGCAATTTATTCTTAAGGAAACATCACGTGAGGTTTTTAAAAATTACTGGCTGAATCCTTCTCATGGTATGGAAGGGAAAGGTATTTATACAATTTGGAGTTATGGTGATGTGGATGTATTTATGATGGATGATCGCTGGTGGAGAAGCCCGGATAACCTTACAGATTCTGTAAACGGGCAGCTTAACAAAGACAAGATAATGTGGGGGCATGAACAACTTGAATGGCTGAAGCAATCTTTGCTGATCAGTCGTGCCACTTTTAAAATCATCGCCAATGGCAGCCAGATTTTAAACCCTGTTTCACCTTATGATAAGCTGGCCGATTTTCCTTATGAATACAATGAATTGATGGATTTTTTAAAGATGCAAAAAGTAAATGGAGTACTTTTTTTAACAGGCGACAGGCATCATTCGGAAATTATTAAAGTTGATCGCGCCGGGACTTATCCATTATATGATATCACTGTTTCTCCACTTACATCGGGCACACATGTTTTTGGAGGACCTGAAAAAAACAATCAATACAGAGTACTGGGCATTGACCAAAAGCAGAATTTTGGAAAAGTTACTGTTTCCGGAGAAAGAGGAAAGCGCAACCTGAAAATAGATTTCATTGGTGTTAATGGTGAAATTCTTGGTAACTGGAGTATTGATGAGGGTATGCTAAAATTGAAATAAAATGACCATTGAATTTAATTATAACAAGAAACAAGTGTTGCGTGCATTGCGTTATCATTTCTTTTCCAAAAAAGATGTTCGGATACTGTTGCTGGTGGTAAACGGATTTGCTCTGGCGTCTGCACTACTTTTTTATTTTAAAACGGTAACACCGCTTGCCTTTCTCATCAGTTCCTTTTTATGGATTACTCTGATGTTGTCATTCTGGTGGATTCTGCCTCTGAAGATTTATCGCAGTTCAAATACATTCAGAGAGCACTTAGTAATAAGTTTCAGGTCTGATGATATGTTGATTACACACAGTGGAGGAGAAAAGCTGTGGCCTTATTCTTCATTCAGATTAATGAAAGAAACACCCGATTTCTTTTATCTGTATGTAGATGAGCGATCTTTCTTTTTAATACCTCAGGATGTTTTTGAAGTGGTCGAGGATTCAAAGTCTTTAAGAGAGCTTCTTAGAAAAAAAATTATTACGTCCTGACTTCAATAATGGTAAATACTTAATAAGGATACTTGTCTTTCCTTAAATTTACTTGAATAACTTGCGATTTATATACTTTCGATCTATTTTTAACGGCTGATTTTATACAATATCCTTACAAAAACCTACGTATGAGAAAAATCTTAGCTCTAATCGGCTTGTGCATATCCTTACAAGCTTTTTCATTAGACCCAAATCATTTCACGATAACACGTATATCTGCTCCTTATTTCATAGTGGATGGGAACGCGGAAACTACTATAACAACCGCATATGTTGGATTTGAAGTTCGAAATACCAGTGCCGTCACATATTCGGGCTTGGTATTTTCTATATCATCAATCGGGACTACCGTAGTTGGGCAGAATTATACTGTTATTTCTCCGGTTAGTCGCCAGGTGATTGTAGGCACACTTGCGCCCAATGCTAGTAAAGTCTGCTACTTCTATGTAAGTTATCCTGCAAATACAACACCCATTGCTTCTTTTAATGTAAGGCTCAATGATGCTACTGCGACTGACAAAACACAATCTTTCTCTATCAGAAACCGATCTTCTATCAGTGCCAATGCCGGAGGTATTGCCACCCAGGCTTTTGCAAATCAGGATGCACTTGGCGGATTGATTGTTGATACGGTAACATATACCGTAGGGAATGTAAGAAACGGAGATGAATCTGATTTTCAGGTTGCAGTATCTAATTCTTTTGATCCTACTAAAATGGAATTGATTTCTACTAGCGTGGTGCAAAGTTCAGTCCCGGGTATCCCTTTGGGTTCTACTGATAGTTTATAT
>Ga0315906_10004486_pt1 | contig 17941 bp, 42 predicted proteins | sample LakEriMetagenome_4_FD_203526 | JGI IMG/M metagenome (GOLD analysis project Ga0315906, IMG submission 203526) | Freshwater fungal communities from buoy surface, Lake Erie, Ohio, United States - Buoy 2 MA122 | ecosystem: Environmental > Aquatic > Freshwater > Lake > Lake biofilm | place: USA... | reverse complement strand
GCTGATAAAAAATATAAATCAGGGTGGCATGAGGAAACTCAAGAAGCTTGGATTAAAGATGGTGCTATAAAGAAAGACAATCATACATTTTTTGGAATTATAGCTGAGTATGTTGGAGAGCATATTGTTTGTAACCCTTCTATCGCAGAAGACTTTTTTGATTTAACAGAAGAAGTATATAATAGAAATATTAAATTATCAAGAATTAAAAAAATCCGAGATGAAATGAATCCAGCTGCAGATAAACTGGATCCAGAAATCTGGGGAGAACAAGAAGAACCTGAATTATGAAACACTTAAAAAGATTTAATGAGAATATAACTTCTGATAATAGAACTGAAAGATTTCAGTCTATGATGGATATTGTAAAAGCTTTTGGGAACGGAAAAATAACTCCACCAACTGAAGATGTTCCTATAAGCCAGGTCTATAAAGGAATAGTTATCAAGACGGTAAATAAAATTGATACAACTGGATTAGGTGGTAGAATTGGATCCCCCGATACAGAACTTTCAGGAATTGAAGTCCATACGGATATTCAAGAAGACTGGTTTAGAAGAACTCCAGATGTTGAAAATAAAAACTTCCAAACAAACTGGATTTACATATCTCTTAATAATTTTAGCGGTCAATTTAATCTTTGTTTTTATCAAAGTGAAGCAGGTGTAAAGCAAAGAGTATCGGCTAATTTTAATGTTGATTTTCATGACCATTTAATTCTAAATTACAATGATGTAAACCATGCTGAATTAGAAAACCTACTTTCTGAATTTGGAGTTGAAGTAGATGAAATGTGGGGAATACCAAGATAATTTTTAATATATAAGAATATGAAGTATGTAAGATCTTATCAATTATTTTTAGAATCTAATAAAGAAGATGAATTAATAGATTTAATAAGTAATATTGAACAAATATCTAAATCCAAAGGCTTAGATGTAAAAGCCGATGAGGAACAAATTGCAAAAGAATTACTCAATAAAATTGAGCAGACTCCAGAAGTTAATAAAAGTATTGAGATGTCTAAAAGTAGCATCGAGTCTTCACTAAATGAAAGTGCCGGTGCTTTAGGATTTGAATCTATCTTACATACTATTGAAGCAAATTTTGAAACAGGTGAGCACATTGAAACGGTAGGTCATGATATAGTTCCACATGATACACACACAGAAGTTGTTTCGAAAATTAAAAAGATTTGGCACATAGTAGTTAAAATTGTTAAGTGGGTTACTAAACCAGTAGGATATATATTTGATTTATTTGAAAAAGCTATTTTCTGGATAGCAAGAAAAGTATTTGGTGCTAGCTTTGAAACTTCTTACAAAGCCGGTAAATTTACTTTTGCGGTAATTTCAATTGTACTTATTATCGCTGCTATCATCGCTATAAAAGAGTTAATTGCTGTATCTAGTGGATTAGGTTTCATATCTGCTCTATTCCTTTGTTTGAAAAAAGGAGTTATTTTTGCTAAACTCAAATCAGTAGCTCAGTCTGTTTGGTCATGTGTGAAAAAAATAAAACAAGCGGGAGCTAATGAAAACAAACTAATGGATCCGGTAGAATTTTTTGATTTTATAAATAAAATATCTAAAGATAAAAAAATACAATCAACAAATGATGTTCATACTCTCCAAGATTATTTTCAATCCCAAGATTATAAAACTAAAAAAATTATATCTAAAAATCTTTCTAGTATTCTAAATGCATTTGTTAGAGAGGTTGATGGAGTTGAAAAAATTAAATATTTATCTTCGACAAAAGGATTTGATTTTGACAAAATGGTTAAAATACCTTACTTACGAAAATTATTATTACCTATTATACCAATTGAAAAAATAAGAGAAGTAGGTGATGAAAAGATAGAACTTATTAAATATAGTTGGGAGAAAGAAACTATAGATGACTTTAAGAAATACATTAGTAGTCAATGGATTGAGTCATACAATAAATATGTTGATGTTGCAGATGATGATATTAGTAAAAGATTTGGACATAGCTTAGAACATTTAAAAGATTTTGGTAAAGAAAACGCTGAAATACTCTTTAAGGCTATGGATGGACCAGGAACTGATGAGGAAGCAATCTATAATGTGTTTGATAAGATAAAAAGTGAAGATTATTTCTGGTCAGTTTATTTAGAATTTGGTTTAAGACAAAACAGTGACTTAATAGAATGGTTGTTTGATGATTTAAATGAAAACGACCTTTATGAATTATCATTTAAACTTAAAAAAATTGGATGGAAAAAGGGATGGGATGTCTCGGAAATTTTGAAAGGCTCTTTAGAAGAATATCAAAAAAATAACCCAGAGTGGTCACTAAGTTTATCTGGTTGGAAAAGATAAAGTCAATTTGTTAAAAAGTATTATCACACTTTTCTAAACTTTTTCTTAACTTCGTATATTAAATTTATAAACTTAATATTATGGATTACGGAAAAGACTTTAAGAAATTTGCACTTAGTGAAGGTGTTTCATCAATGAACCTTCATTATTACGAACAACAAATTGATGCCTCAATGACACCCTACATTCTCGAAGAAAGAGAAATGAGAGTAACTCAAATGGACATCTTCTCTCGATTAATGAGAGATAGAATTCTTTGGGTAGCTGGTGTTGTAAATGACCAAATGTCGACGGTTGTTCAAGCACAACTAATGTATTTGGACTCAGTTGAAAAACGAGACATCACAATGCACATTGATTCACCAGGTGGATCGGTAAAAAGTGGATTATCAATGATTGATGTTATGAATTATATCAGTTCAGATATTCAAACAATCAATACAGGAATGGCAGCATCTATGGGCTCTGTTCTTCTTTCTTCTGGAACAAAAGGAAAACGTTCCTCACTTCTTAACTCACGAGTTATGACACACCAAGTCAGTCACGGAATGCAAGGAAACATTCAAGATACAACAATCTCACACATTGAAGGTCACAAATATAACTATATCTTATTTAAGATGTTAGCTGATAATTGTGGGAAAACTTTTGAGGAAATGATTGAAAGTTCTCGTAGAGATAAATGGTTTAACTCACACGAAGCTCTCCAGTTTGGTCTAATTGATGAGGTTATTGGAGACCATTCGATGGAAAAAATGCTCGAAGGGTTTGATGATTACTATAATAGAGAAGTGCTTACTAAATAATTTTTTGAAAAATGCAAAAAGCTTACATCGTAATGAAAAAAGGTTATGAGTATGATGATAATATTTATAACGAAACTGAAGGTGGTATTCCAAAAACTGTTTGCTTCTCAAAAGAAGATGCAATACAAAAGACTAAAGAGTTAAACATAGAAGAATACAAAACAAATTCCATAACAGAATTTTCATATGAATATGAAGAATGTGTAAATGTTGAGTGGGATGTATTTGATAATTTTAATAAATCCTTAGTTGAAAAATATGGAAAAATTGAAACAAAATATTCCTGGGATAATACAGAAAATAGACTTCATCCTAAAGCAAATTTAGATGAAATAAATGAATATTGTAAAATGGTTACTATTTCATTTTATGAGGTTGTTGAAGTGGATTTAGACTTATCAAGTTTACGTAATGAAAAAATAAACAACATTCTAAATTAGATTGCGATAATCAATTTATTCAATTGTTCAGAATTGACGCCATGATGTAACCACGCTAAGTCATTAATCCAATTTCTTACCACCATGGCTCTTTCATATTCTTCGATTGAAATTAAATATCTCAATCTTTTTTCAAGAAAGCATATGTCGTAATGTTTATTATCTAAATCTATAAATATCATATTTTATATATTGTAATTTTTTTTTTAACTTTGTAAAAAATATTTATGAATAAAAAAAATTGGTTGATTACACTTGATGAATGTCCACATTGTGGTCAAGATATCAATATCCAATCTACTTCAACTAAAAGTTTGAAAAGTTGTATTGAATCAATAATAAAAACGTCAAAGTTACATATTAATGATTGTAGAAAAAAACTACCATCTAAAATATGCAACATAAGAATAAAAGAAACAGAAGAGATTTCCGAATGGTCATCATCTTCAACTTGGAAAACAGATAAAATACTACTATGAGAAAGGTGAGTTTTGATTTTGATGGCACATTGGATAAAAAAAATGTCCAATTATTTGCAACTAAATTAGTGGAGGATGGTTTTGATGTCTGGATAGTCACATCAAGAACTAACACACAAGACGCATTAAAAAGAGGATGGACTTGGATAAAAAAACAAAATGAAGAACTATATAGAGTAGCCGACGAATGTGGTATAACTAATATTAAATTCACAGACCACGTAGACAAAATAGAATTCTTAAAAGATAAAGATTTTATCTTTCACTTAGATGATGATGAATACGAGTTAATGGCCATTTTTGAAAGTGGTGATAAATGCAAAGCCATAAATATAAACTATTTTGATTGGGAAAATGCCTGTTTACAGCTTTTAAAATGATAGAAGATAAACATATAGAATGGTACTTTAACTGGATGAAATCAAAAGGTGTTATTTCCGAAGGTTGGATATATGATGGTTTTAATATAAGACAGGATAAGATAACCATTAGATACATTCACAGAACACGGGAAAAAGATAAATATATCTCTAAGAATTCCTCATATTCCTTTCCAAAAGAAAGAGTCATAGAAGAATTGAGAGATGCTAAATTAAGACAATTGTTCAATTGACTCACCTTGTAACTCCATAAATTTTACATATTGTTTTTCAATACAAGATGATAGTTCAATATATGATTTTCCTTCTTCCGGAAACGTATGTATTGCAAAGTGACTCTCTGATAATAACCAAAGAGCTGTATAACCATGTGGTTCAAAATTATATTCTACAAAACTAAGAACTCCAAATCCGCTTTCTTTTAATTGTGTGTCATATTTTTTTCTTAATTCAAATGGATTGGTTTCTTCAATCCAATTTTGGTAATTAAACATTTGTGCTTTCATTTATTAATTTAATTTTTAGAAATTTATATATTAAACAAATCAACCAAATTTTAATTGACTAATATAAATTAAAATGAATAAAAATATAGCCATATTTGCATCAGGTCGAGGAACAAATGCAATTAATATTATAAATCAATTTAAAAAGTCTGAAGATATTCACGTAAAACTTCTTATATGTAACAACCAACAAGCCGATGTAGTAAAGGCAGCAAAAAAACTTAGAGTTGAAGTCATCGTCATAAATAATGAACAAGTAAACGATTCAAAATTTCTTATCGATACCCTTAATTGGTATAACATAAATTTAATCACACTTGCTGGTTTTCTTAGAAAACTACCAGAAGAATTTGTAAATTATTTTAGTAATCAAATTTTAAATATTCATCCATCACTATTACCAAAATATGGAGGTCACGGTATGTACGGTGATAATGTTCATAAAAAAGTTTTAGAAAATTCAGAAAAAGAATCAGGTATAACTATTCATTTTGTTAGTAATGAGTATGATAAAGGTGAAATAATTGCACAATTTAAATGTGATATAGAGGAAGATGAAACTTTAGAAAGTCTAAAAGAAAAAATAAATAAGTTAGAAATGATTTACTATCCGTATGTGATAGAGACAATATTAATTTAAAATATGGAAAGACCAAAACCAGAGATTACACCAAAAAATATATTACACTTCTTAGAAGGACATTTCAAATGGCTCGGTAATGAATTCAAAATTCTACCAAGACATATGAAAGAGCAAGTAATATACAGGGCACAATTTTGCAAAGATGATTGTATACCAGCTGGTTATTGTAGATATTGTGGATGTTCACTACCTGGAAAGTTTTATGTCTCTGAATCTTGTAATGGTGAAGAGAGATTTCCAGATATGATGAATGCTGAAGATTGGCAAAATTATAAAATAGAAAATAATATAAAAATTGGTAAATAATTATTATATTTACCAAAATGAATATTAAAGACTTTTCAATACCTCAAACAGCCGGTTGTTACCTATTTAAAGATGGTAAAGACCAGATTATTTATGTTGGAAAATCTAAATTCTTACCTAAAAGAGTCAGTAGTTATTTTCAAAAAAATCATAAAGATAAAAAAACAAAACATTTAGTAACTGAAATTAAACATGTTGATTTTATCTCAACTGATACTGAAAATGATGCACTACTACTCGAAGAAGACCTAATAAAGCTATACAAGCCAAAATTTAATATCAAAGGAAAAGATGATAGAACCATTCGTAGTAAAATGGTATTGACCGGAGGTGAATGGAAAAAATTAGAATTGTTTTTTCCAAAAGAAGAATTTGAAGGAGAAATATTAGCTGAATTTACCTCAGGTAGAGTAGCTCATGAAGTTTACCAAATATTACATGACATTTTTGAGATTAGGACTTGCTCATATAACTTGACACAAGAATCAATTAGTGATAAAAAGTTTAAAGCCTGTTTAGAATATCACCTAAAAAGATGTGAAGCGCCATGCTTAGGAATAGCAAAAAAATTAGATTATCTTTTCAAAATAAAATTAATAAAAGATATATTTTCACATAACTTCAAAACCTCTACTACTTTCTTTAAAAGGAAAATGATAACACATTCAAATTCTTTAGAATTTGAAATTGCTCAGAATTATAAAATTAAATTAGAAAAATTATCACAATTACAAAAGTTGATAAATCCACTTAAACTAATAGAACTAAGAAATAAAACACAACTCATAAAAGAATCTTTAGGATTTAAATTTAATCCGACAATTATAGATGCTTTTGATAATTCACACACAGCCGGAAGTGAAGCAGTTTGTGGACTAGTCAGGTTTAAATTACTACAAGCAGAAAAATCCGAATGGAGAAAGTTTATTATAAAATCTGGAGTTGGTGGTGATGATTACGCCTCTTTTGAAGAAGTTCTTAATCGTAGATTTAAAAGACTAATCGAAGAAAAGAGACAGCTACCAAATTTAATTTTAATTGATGGTGCTAGACCACAACTAAACTTAGCAATTAGTGTAATTGAAAAATTAGGACTAATTGATAAAATCGATTTGATATCTATTTCAAAAGACGATAAGCACAAACCACTTACTATTCATACAAAAACAAATGATATACCAATTAAAGGTTTTAGTGAACTAGCACATATATCAAATGAAGTTCATAGGTTTTCACTAGACTTTCATAGAAAAAGAAGAAGTAAAAAAATGTTTAAATGAGAAAAAAAATTATAAAGGAAAAACAACCTCAATTTATAATCGTCAATGAATTTGCACAAGTCTTTTGTGGATTATTAAGTGGTTATCCAAACTTCACTGATGATTGGAACAAAGCAAAACCACTCAACAATAAACAACAATTTCAAATGGTTCAAAGAGGAACTTTAGATAAATTAGAAATGATGTATATAGATTAAATATATACTATGTGATTTTTAAATTTAAAATATTTGAATCCGAGATTTATGTCGGAACAAACAAACACTTTAATCAATTAAGACCAGTCAATGTCGAAATTATAAAAGAAAATCCTCTTTATGACTATATCTGCGATGATTGTTTTTGTGAGTTTTCCTCTTATGATATAAATCAATTTGAGTGTAGTATATGTGGTTCTGATAAATTACATAGAAAATTAATTTAGTCTTTAATATATAAAAGAAAAAGTTAATCACTATGGCAAAAGCAAAAAAAGAAGGTAAACCTAAGAGAAATCGCCAAAATTTGGCAAAAAATTTAAAGAGAATTAAAAAAAATCAAGAATTACTCTTAAATTATCAAAAATAAATAAAAAAGCCAGTATATACTGGCTTTTTTATTTTATAATAATAAGGTCTGATTCGTCTTTTCTTAGACAAAATTTAGAACCACCTATACTAAAAATAAATGGACCGTTTTTTGAAATACTATGTATTTTAGTTATTTTAGAATCTGATAAGAAGCCTCTTTCAATTAAGCAAATTCTTATATGACTTTCCTTTAAATAACTTATAGTTACTTCTTTACCGATTGGAATATCTGTTAATGTCATACTGATATATTTTATTTTTAAAAAAATTTTTTTGATATATAAAAGAAAAAAAATTTATGACTGAAAAATTACCTAAAATTAAATTTACTGAAACTAAAATTATTTTAAAAAAAAATGGTTTTGCTGAAACCTTTTCAATAAAAGAAGGTGATGAAAATAAATTTATAGTTTATAAAGGTAGGCTCTTTAAATTTTTAAGTGAAAAACCTCTTGATTAAGAGGTTTTTTCTTTTAATAAATTTTCCAAATCCGTTATAAATATTTTATAACAATCAATTTTTATTTCTAATTTCTTTTGCAGTTTTATATCTTCTATATTTCTTAAATCAAGTTCTCTAACTTCTGAGTTAACTGAGTCAAGTTTTTTTTTATAGTTTTTTATTAGAATATCTAAACTCATAATCTATATATTATTCTAAAAACTTAATTATCTTTTCTTTGACTCCAGATTGTTTAATACCTTGTGTTGATTTAGGAGTATGAACAAAGTTGGTTAGACCACCGTTAGAGTTTCCAGAAATAGGTCCAAATTTTTCACCTAAATCTAAATCATCAACAGCAACCCAATGAGTAACTTGGGGATTATTACTTAACCATTTTTTTATTTCTGATATTCTATTTTGTTCTAAATCATCTTTACTAAAACCAAACTTTGACTGATATTTTAGAAAACTTGGAGTAACATCAATTGGTGATTTTATAACACCATATTTTACAAACATTTCTTGTAATTGTTCCAAACTAGCAAATAACTTCCAATCAGAACTAACAACAATCTCAACATCATGATGTAATAAAATAGAATTAAGAACTTTAGTTGCTTTAAAATCAAAGTTGTCTAGTTTAATCCAAGCAGGCATATCATCTTCTGTTGAACCAGGAAATTCTTTTTGAAACTTAAGCATTTTTTTAGCTCGTCCGCCCCATTGGTCAGCAAGACACATAACACCATCAAAATCTAAAAATATGACTTTCATATAATATTTTTTATTTATTACAAATATAGTAAAATTATTTTAAAAAAAATTTTTACTATAGGAATTTTTTTATATTTTATTTATCGAAGAAATTTTACATTTCGAAAAGCCAAAAGTTAAATCACAACTATGGATGACAAGAAGAGATTATTTATCAAAAAATTGGACAACTGATGGGAAAGAAATTCCTGTTATAAAATAAAACTAATCTAAATTTGATTCTATTCCTCTTTTTTTATAAAGTATCCATAATATGTTAGCAATTGATGTGAAGTGATAAGCACAAAGAATTAGAATACCCCATATTTCTAACCATAATAAACCATAAAATAAACCAACTATAGGTGAAATTAAATAAAGATATGAAAAAAATCTGAATCTTTTACTTTTGAATAGCGGATATAGACAACTAAGAAAGAAACCTGTCGCTATTATATCATGAGTTATTGGGTATAATTTTACTGAGAATGCGGTTAATAATACCAAAAGAAATGAAGGTACTCGCCAATTTTCAGTTGAAAAAAAGAAATATCCAGTAATAACATTTGCCACAATAAAAACTGGCTGTAAAAATGTGTTCCAGTATTGCGAAAGAGATTTCATTTCACCACCCAATGATAAAAGAATAAATGGATAAACAGCTGATATAAAAATTACTAATAGTTTAACTATGTAATCTAAATTTTTTTTATAAAATTCAATGAGTGTATTTTTAATTTCAGTGAATGACATCTTTTCTACTTTTATGGTTTTATTTTAAGATGTATAATTTGTTTGTAATAAAAAAAATTAAATTTTTTATAACTTATTATAAATAAATTAATATATTTGTAAATGGAAAAATTTAATTTAATTCAAATTGTAATAGATAACTATGGTTTACCTTTTATGGTTAAAGGTGTTTTATTTTGTGCTATTCTCTCAATTATTATTTCTACTAAAACTTACAAATATTTTTATAACGAAAAAAAAGAATCTAATCCAAATATTATTGACAATGAAGAAAATTTTTAAAATTTTTATTCTACTAAGCATTTTATTACTTAGTAGTTGCACAAAGATATATCATGAAATATGGGTTATTGAAAAATATCCAATAGAGTGGGAGGAAGAAATAACAATCGAAGGTGAACATCTTCATTTTGAAGATGATAGTTGTAATTGGAAATGTTTATATTATGACACAGACACTTTCTGTTGGCAACATTACGACACAATAGTTGTAAAAACCTTTGAAAAGAAGATTAGAATTAAATGAATATTGATGATATCATAAAAAAATATCCAGACTTGACAAAAATAACTGAAGAGGTAATCATTCAAGTTTCTCAAAAAAAATTTGGTCTCATTTTGGATTTCAATAAAACTTTTTCAGAAAATGGCTTTGATGATTTAGATTGCATTGAGTTAATTATGGAAATAGAAAAGATATTAGAAATTTCTGTTTCAGATGAAGTTATTGATATTTTATTCAATGCAAATATTAAACCACCTAAACTTAAAGAATATTTCAGAAACAAAAAATTAAGAGATATCGGAATTTAATCCTCAAACTCTTTCCAGACCACAACCGGATTATTTTTATCTCTAACTCCGAATACCGACTTAAAAGGCTTCTTAAAAACTTTTACTTCTTCTCCGTTCCCACTATGGAAAAATTTAGAAACAGAATCAAATTCATCTGTTCCATAGGAAAAAAGAGTTTTAAATCGTTTATCTAAACGACCCTGCTTTGTAATGTGATTGATTTGATAACAAAAAGAATTAGAACCATTTACGCCTGTATAAATACGCGTCAGTACTAATCTTCTTTTAGAATCTACTTTTGGTGAGAATGACTTAAATTTTTTCATAATCACAAAGATAATAATAAAATTTAAAAATCACAAACTATTCTTCAGATTTGGAATTTTTTGTTCCAAAGTAGTAAGAGAATATCATAAGTGTTAGTGTCTTAATTAAATCAAACAATTGAGAATCCATAGTATCATCCAATAAAGATACTTTAAAGGCAATTGTTTTATCAACAATAAAAAGAGCTACCAGTGATGTGAATATGATAAGAACAAATTTTACTAATTGGTCTTTTGTGTTGTCTATAAATAGTTTGTTAACCCAATAAACAGATCCAGTTATAAATCCTAAACCAAGTAAGATTCCAAAAATCATTATAAAAATATTATCCGAACTAAACATATTGTATATATCAAATATAAATTTCATGAAAAAACATTTTGTATTTCTTACTTTTATATTTAGTGTGGTAAGTGCAGTAAGTGCTTACTTTACAGGAAACTGGATTGCACTTTTAGGGTGGATAACTGCAGCAATTGCTTCACTTGACCATTTCTTTACTCTAAAACATTTTGACTAACATCCCGAATGGGACACTGTCAAGAGTGTGACTATCGATTGAGTACTTGACCTCTCTCTTTCGTTTCGCGTTAGGCTTCGAGCGATTGGGATTAAACCCACCTCTCTAAAGAGCTGGTCCAGAAGATGGATAAATCGAAGCCTTTTTTATTTGATTATGATTATATTTAATACTATAAAGAAAGCAGAACACTACGTAAAGTGGTATAATAAAAAATATGACTTTTATCGCAATGGTTATGATTGGGAATCTCAGACTACTTACATAGATGGAAATCTTGTAATCACAAGACATCAGGGAGATGGTTGCGGATGTGGTTGTGATAATCAACTTTTTGATTATACAATAGTTCATGGTAGAATTAAAAAATTTGATGATAAAACAATTAGAGATGGTAAAATAAATGACTTAATTAATAACCAAAATAGCTGAAATAATCTTTAAAAACACGCTCGATCTTTAACTTTGATTGAGTATCAAATAGATTTAGATAATCGTAATTATCTCTTGATTTACTTTTTACGTAATGACCAATTTGTCTTTTAGTAATTGGTAAATTTAATTTTTCGGAAATTTTTTTTATATCATCATTCAAGTATTCGTATCGAATAAAATCATTTAGAATTATCTCAGAGTTTATTGTAAAAATATCACAAATTCCGTCTTTTATTTCATTTAGAATAATCTCATTATTTATAAATCTATCGAATCGAATATTTCTATACTTTTCGAAAAAATAATAATTACTAACTAATAAATCAAATGGATTTCTTACATTACAAAATTTGTAATACTCATCAAATTTATTTTTATCTAATTTATTTTTTATTTCAAAAGCGGTCATGTGGTTATAGAAATTAACATTATTTTTTATTTCCGAGTTTCTTGCACCGATAATTCCTTTTTCGGAAATCATTTCAGAAATTGTTCTTTCTTCCCTTTCGTGGTCTGAACAATATTGTTCAAAATATATCTCAGTCGAAGTTGAGGCTGTTTTAAACGTTTTTAGAAAAATAAATTTATATTCGAATGATACTAACATGTTAGAAATTAAAATTTTTAATGATACCATCATTTTCAATCAATTGATTGTATAATTGATAATCTTTTTCAAATCTCAACTCATACTTTTTTAGTTGGTCTATCGTCAAATCTTCTTTAGTATAAATTTTATCACTTTGATTTAATCTTATTTCTAAGTCAATATTTATATTAAATTTTTTAAAATAAGATTTTATCAATTCTGGTCTCTCCATTTGAATTAAAGTCAAATTAATTTTCTTTTTGGTCTTCAAAGGCTTTACTTGTGAAACATCTCTTTTAGTATCATCATTTAATAAATCATCAGGACTTCTTTTTTCAAAATTACAAATTGAAATAAATCTATCAACTGGGTTTCTTATTATTGCAATAAATTCTCTCCACTTAAAGTCAAAGTCATCTAAAATGCCAATTTCATAACAACTATCTAAGTCTAAATGGTCGACTGCGAATGGTGTTTTACCATTCAAGTAACTATTTAAACTTGAGTCAAAAGGTGTTCTCATTGTAGATTTATTCTCAAACTTCCATTGATTTAGTGATTTTTTTCCATAAAATCTTTGATTATAATTCTCAGGAAATTGACTATAAATAGTACTTCCTAAATTTTTATAGACATGAATAAAAAAAAACGGACTTCTATCTCTCATAATATTTATATATAAATTATGAAATTCGAAACTATAGTATACACCTGTGATAGAAAAGAAAACTATCTATTAAAGACACTTAGAAAGCTAAAACAAGCTGGAGAGACAAAATTATATATCTCACAAGGAAGCAGAAGCCAATTAAATTTAGAATCAATACCAAAAGATTTTCCAGTTGAGTTAGAAATAAAAGAAATGGATTTTACCAATTCTGAAAATAGAAATGTCAGAGTGAAAGCACAAAATAACTTTATAAATGCACTGACAATGAATTGTGGTGATTGTGATTTTAGACTGATTTTAGAGGATGATGTGGTCGCATCAATTAATTTCAGAAGTTACTTAACTTATTGCATAGAAGAAGTGAAGAAAATTGAGATGGACAAACCTTTTATACTTACATTGTACTCACCCTATACAAATAATCACAAAACATTAGGCGTGAAGAAAGTTAAAATAAATGATTTTTATGGCTTACAAGCTTGTTTGTTTAGTCAAGAAATTTGTCAAGATTTTGCAGACTATATAAAAAAAGTAGATTATAAACAACCACATGACTTTATAATTAAAGACTTCTGTAAAGAAAATAATATTAATATTTGGTGTACAAAACTATCATTGTTTCAACACGCTGGTGTTATAACAACCGGACTAGGTTTCCGTCACCGCGTATATAACTTTATTGATGATATTTTAAATCAATCTAAATAAAATTAAACTTTTTTAAATTTTGATAATTAGCAAAATTATTAGAATCGACCATTTGTGGTCTACCAAAGTCATTTGTGATTAATAATTTATTTTTATCAAAAAATTTAACTTTATAAATTTTATTAAATGACAAACCTTTTATTTTTCCAAATTGTCCAAAAGAACTTAAACAAAGCATTTCCATATTAAATAATTTTATCTAATTTATCAATTCTTTTTTCAGATTTTATTTTTGCTACTAAATCAGAATAGTAAAATTCATTAATCAACTCACCTCTATAATAAATTGAAAACTCAGAAAAACTACAAGTATCTTCATCCATTCTTGGAAGTTCTCCATCATATCCTTTATAAGTAACCATAGTGAGACCTTCAAACATTCCCCAACCATCTCCAATTTTTTTTGAGTCCGTCCATTCGGTGTAGTCACAAGCGCATTTAGTTTTACCTTCAATGTAATACTCACCATGATTTGACATAAAATCAAAATCATTTGATGTAAAATCTAATTTCATAGTCCTAATTTTTCTAATTTCTGGTTTCTTAAATCACTAACTAAATCTAATTCTTCTAAATGAGCCCAAGTCATACAATCCTCAACATTCTTTATATGATAACGAGTCTTTCTGTGTTTATTACTATACTGGACTATTTGAGTTATAAGACAATCACCTTTGATGAATTCACACAGGTGATGGTCCGTTTTTAATCTTACAATATCACCAACAGATAGTAAAATATTATTTTTTTCTTTTTTCTTCTTCTCTATCATTTAGTAATTGTTCTAATTGTTTGTCTCTTATTTGTTGAAGCTCTTTTTTATAATAATAAATTACTATTGATTCTGCACCCATATTGGTTTGCAACATATAATCTTGTATATTTTGTCTAGTTATAGATAACTTCACACCATCATAAAACACAACATCATCTTGAAAGTAAATTAAATCTTTATTATATTTCATTGATTTTATACTACTTTGTTAATCAAATGTTTTTGATAGATATATAATAATTATGAGACTTTTGATATCTTTATTTTTTTTAATAATAATTAACTGGTCCTTTACACAAGATACAACTAAAATAGGTAAAGATTTTGTAATTAAAAAGAATGATAAAATCATACAAAAAGAATTCTACTCAAGCAAATACTCTATAAAAATATCATACGAGTATAATGAAGTTGGTATATTAGTGCGTAGAATTTGGTACGAAGAAGGTAAAATTATAGGTATAAGTTTAGAAAACTAGCTGATAAAATAGGCTGTTAAAAATATAATAATCCAGATAAGACCCTTAACTAAAAAAAACAAAAATCCAACTATACCTAATTTTCTCAGCCAATTTTTCATAAAAATTATATATAAAAAAAGGAGACCGAAGTCTCCTTTAATTATTTAACAATTTGAGATTTAATCTCTTTAGCTCGAACCATAGCAACTTCTTTATTTTTGAATCCGGTTTCAACTAAATTTTTACCACGAAATATACCAATTTCAGTTGATTTAGTAACTAATTTACCCTTAACAGTAGCGGTTTTATTAGTTTGTTTAATTTTTAGACCTTCTACTTGCCCGATAACTTTTCCAGAATTTTTTTTGACTGCCATTTTTTCTATTTTTTTTTAAAGATTAATAATTACACAAAATTAAAAATTATTTTATCAATTACAAACTTTTTTAAAAAATTTTTTTTGTTTCTAATATTTTTATAATTCAATAAATATATATAAATTTGAAAAAAATTTTACAAATGGAAAAAATATTAAAAGGTAAAGTAGTCGAAATTAAAGACACTAAGATTGTTATCGACATTGATGGCGAAATGAAAACTTTTCACAATGATTTATTCAACCTTAGAGTTGGAGAAAAAATTGAATTTGAATTAGTATTCATCAATAAAATAAATAAAGCGGTAATTCTCGACAAAATAATTGACTAAAATTAGTTATTTATATTTTTATTATTAAATTTGCTTAAAATTAAATACATGATAAAATTCTTTAAAAATTTAGGAAACGGTGCTTACATCGGTATGATAATCGTCTACCTATCCATTATGACACTCTTTTTTGACTATGTCATTAGTCGTGACATTTTCTCAACCTCAGCTGTGGTAATATTCTCATGGCTTGCTATTCTTTTAACGGTATATACCGGAAAGATTTTTTATAATAAGTATTTTAAACAATAATTAATAACCAAAAAAACAGAAAAATGATTAGTATCGCAGTTTTCGTAATCTTCGCCATTATCGGTGGATTTACAATTTTCAACGGTGTAAGCACCGGTAATCGAACAACACTAGCCAAAGGAATTGGAGTGGTAGTAGTTGGTCTCTTAGTATCTCTAATTCAACCATTTTCCTTAGAAAGAATTGATGCCGGTCATAAAGGTATCGTAGTCAACCTTTCAGGTTCTGAAAGAGGAGTTGCCTCTTACCAATACAAAACAGGTTGGGTAGTTTATAACACTTGGTTTACACAAGTTTTGGAATTCCCAACATACCAACAACACATTGAGTATGACGACACACCAGTTATCTTAAAAGGTGGGTTCTCTGCAACAATTAAACCTTCTTTTAACTATTCATTAAAGCCAGAGTCTATCGGTGATATGTTTGTTAATTTAAGATTAGGAGTTAAAGAAATCGAACAAGGATGGTTGAAAAACGCAGTTATTGGAGCAGTTAATGACGTTTCTAATACTTGGGAAGTAGATAGTATCTTTGAACATAGACAAGCTTTCGAAGCGGCTATCGTTTTAGAATGTAATAAAAGATTATCTAAATGGTTTGATGTTTCTCAGTTAAGAACTAATATCACACCACCAGAGGCTCTTCAAGAATCTATTGTCGCTAAAACAAAAGCTATTCAACAAGCTGAAGCTTCTCGTCAACAAGCAATCGCAGCTAAAGCAGATGGTGAAAGAAAAGTAGCAGTCGCTCGAGCAGATAGTGCAGAAACTATTATCAACGCACAAGCAGCAGCAAAAGCTATTAGAATTAAACAAACTGAGTTGTCTCCACTATACATCGAATACTTGAAAGCAAATGCGTGGGATGGGAAACTTCCAACTACAATTGCTGGCTCAAGTGGAACATTCTTAAACATTAAGTAATAATAAAAAAAATTATAGTAAACCTCACTGAATAATCAGTGAGGTTTTTTTATTTTAAATATAATTGTTATATTTGTGGTTATGAATGTAGAAGAATTAAAAACAGCAATAGGTCACCTACAATTAGACTTAAGAGGATGATTGGAGAGAAAAGAAATTAAAAGAACTAGGAATATGAAACATTTTTTAGATGATACAGATCTTTTTATAAAAGATAACTTAGACTGGATATTAGCTGGTAATAATGCTCATGGGTTTAGTAAAGAACAATTAGATAAAATGATTGAACTCTCTTTTCTTTATAATCATATGGTATTAGAAAACGATAAACTTACTTTTGAGTATGGTAAGTTGCAAATTAACCTAACTAATCTTTATGAGCAATATAGCGAATTGGTCTACCAAATAGGAAAAGAAGGAGTAAAGAATATGATTATCACAACAATAACTTCACAGGAACAATTTAAGTTAGCTTTTAAATCCTTTTTAAGAGATAATAAAATAAACAAAATACTATGAAAGAAAAAGCACTTATAAAAGAAACCGGTCAGATTTTAGATATAAAAGAAAACTGGATGAAATCACAGGTTACTTCCAGTTTTAGCTTTGATGATTTAGAAACAAAAGAATTTAAGAATAAATCTTTAGGTAGGTTTTATGTTCTTTCTGATGGTATTGAATACCCAGAAGATGAACTAATAATAGGAACTGATAATATAAGAGAATTTAAATTAAAAGGTATTGTATGAGATATAAAGTAGTAAAGAAAACATACATTTCAAGTGATAAACCAGTTAATAATTACTATGTGATGTATGAGAAAAAAGTATGGTGGAAAAAAGAACCAGTTTGGAGATGGTGTAGAGAAAGGACTTATTCTTCTTATGATAGTTGGAATGGGGAACCTGTAAGTCGAAATACTTTAAAAGAAGCAGAAGATTACATCAAAGTCCAAATGAAACTACAAAACGGTGACTTCAAAGATGAAGATATAAAGGTGTATGAATGTCGTGATAGTAAATTAGAAAAGATATTAAAATGAAAGTCATTTGTGTTACTAATGATTATAG
>Ga0315906_10004484_pt1 | contig 17944 bp, 19 predicted proteins | sample LakEriMetagenome_4_FD_203526 | JGI IMG/M metagenome (GOLD analysis project Ga0315906, IMG submission 203526) | Freshwater fungal communities from buoy surface, Lake Erie, Ohio, United States - Buoy 2 MA122 | ecosystem: Environmental > Aquatic > Freshwater > Lake > Lake biofilm | place: USA... | reverse complement strand
TGGATATTCGCGGTGTAACGCATCGCGTGCGCCGCGCCGATGCCGAAGTCCCAGTTGTTCTGGATCGGCATGCTGATGAGGCTGGCGACCGGGTTCTGAAGCTTCTTCGCCAGTTCAGCCGCGTCATTGGCGAAGGTGGTTTGCACAGCCACGGAAAGGCTGAGGATTCCGCAGAGGGCGGTGGTGGGAATGCAGAAGTGCTTCACGGGCTGTGGTTCTTGTGCTTTGGTTTTGGGCGTTGGTCTTGGTTTGTGGCTGGGGGGATTGCTTTGTTCGGTATTGCTCCGCAACTAATCTTCCGTGGGATGCCACGACTTGTCGGGATTGAAGCGATCCATTTTCCCGAAAACCTCGAGCGTATCCGTGCCCAGATCCTTTTCGTAAACGATGCCGGTGTGGCTGACGATGAATGTCTTGACCCCCGTGACCCGATACTGGGCGGGCGCAGCCACGAGCGCAAACCCGCCAATCATGGCGCCGTTGACCAGAAAGTCCATCTGCCCCAGCGGTGCCGCAGGGCCTTGTCCCTTCAGAATCTTGAAGTAGTAGCCGTGATACGGCTGAGGATTGTCCTTTTTCGTATAACCTTGCGCGATAGCCTTGGCGATTTCCTCTCCGATGGGGCCTGTCCAAGTGCCATCCGCATTCTGCCAAGCAAGGCCGTCCTGTTTCCCTGGGGTGCTGATGATTCGCTGGGCATACTGATGAACTTTGGAGTCATCGTGTTTTTCCGCAGCGTATTCATGCTGCGCCTCGTCGAACCCGCGACAGATTTCGATCGCATCCAGTTCGTTTGCGCCGATGCGACGAAGGAGTATCTCATGACTGCCAGCCTTGGTGTCGAAGGACCATTTGCCCTTGTTCCTGACGATCGGAATTGGAAGGGAAAAGTCATCCTCGCCAACGGAAAGAATGGCCCGATTCGGATTCTTGGGGTCGATTTCAATCGATTGCTTTGCCTTTGCCTTCTCGGCAAACGCGACCGCCCGTTGCTTGTCCATCACAGGATCTTCCGACCCAATTAGGTCCTCGCTACCTGGTCCAAGAATCTCTTTCAAGGCAGGGATCTCGAAGGATGCCGCCGCTTGCACAAGGCTTTCGACTGCCTGCTCCGGCGTATCGAACGCTTTTTGCTTGGGTTCGGTCTTTGCTATCGCAGCTTTTTCGCCCAAGGCCGCCGGCTGCAAGGCGAGGCTGAGAAAGCCGGAAACGAGGATCGCTGAGACGATAATTTTCGACGCGGTCATAATGTCAGATTTTGGTTTCATTAGGTTATTCTTGATTGATTGATTGCTACTCCTTAGCGGCGCTTTCCACCGCGGGCCGCACCTCCGCCGCCTCTAGCCGGAGCAGCGCCGGCTCTGCTGGCACCGGCGCTCTTCATGCTGCTGGCCCCCCTGGCGCTGTTGGCCTTGGCGGCACCTCCGCTATTGTGGGCGCCACTGAAGGCACTCTTGCCGGCACCAGAACTCGCGCCCGGCGTGACGCTGCGGTTGCCGATATTGCTCCCTCCGGATGGACGACTGGCCGGAAGGGTACTTGGCCGGCCAGCAGCGCCGCCTCCACCTATGCCGGCACCACCACCGGGCTTGTTGCCCGAACCGCCGATTCCCCCGATGCCGCCACCGGGCTTCTGGCCCGGAGCCCTGCCTCCAAACTTGTTCGCTGTCCCTCTATCTCCGTAAGGAGCGCCGCCACGGTGTTGAGGATTGTGCTGCCAGGAGTTGTTTCCACCGCCGACCCGGTTGCCGATATTTACTTTGTTGCCGCCGCTGATGTTTGTCCTGTTGGCGTTCACGTTGGTGTTTCGGCTGGAGTTGTTCACGAACGTGTTGTTTCTGTTGACTACGACGGTATTATTGCCGCCTCTACCCCATCCACAATTATAACCCCAGCCCCCACCCCAAGCGGCTCCTAAGGCGACTCCTGCCCCGAACGCCAGCGCCCTTCCGGCCACGTATCCCGGATAGACATAGGTCGGATAAGGATAGACGGGAGCACCATAGACCACCACCGGGTCATACGAGGGAACATAGATCACCTTTGGGTCAGCTTGCTGAATGATGATCACTTCCTTGTTTTCGACGGTCTTGGTTTCCACCATTTGTTCCGCGCTGGTTTTCAGACTACCCGTCCCCTGCGCCTTCGCACGCATGCGCTGGACCGCGAGCATCACATCCTCCTGCTGCGCGAGGAAGGCGTTCCCCAGCTCGGTCGTCCATTGGATATTGCCCGCCGCGCGCTCAACCACATCCGGAAAGGCTACCATGCCCTGGATGCTTGCATCCCAGGGTTGTTTCTTCACCGCATCGGCCAGGGCTTGTCCCTTCAGCGTCTTGTTCCTCTCCATCCATTGCTGAAGCTGAATCAGCTCTAGCGGGTAGGTGGAAGCCACCAGCGTCTGGCTCAGCAGCGGATCGGGATAAAGGGCGATCGGCGCGACCAAGGAGTCCAATTGATCGTTCGGAATTTTCGGTGCCTCATTCGTGATGACCGGAGTGGTCACCGGTTCCGGAGGGGCCTGACCGAGTGCCACCTGCGGGCATGGTGCGAGCGAAGCGACGCATAAGATGGCGATGGCGCTGCGAAATGCCTGACGGGAGAATTTGGAGTGAAGGTTTCGTGATGTCATGACTTGGTAACTTTCTTGGTTGGGTTTCTTTTTTTGCTCATTCGTGGTGATTATTCTGATTTGCGCCGGCGTCCCGTATTCGCGCTGGCTCGCGCGCCGGGCGGCTGAGAACTCCTGCATGAAGACCAGCAGCGGCCCGAGGATGCAGCCAGAAACGCGGCCACTAGAAGTGCCAGCGAAGACCCATCATCACGAGGTGCTGGCTGATTCGGTCCTCGGTGTAAAAAACATCCGGATTCTCGTAGTTCAGGAACTTGTATTCGAGGTATGCGCTCGTCTTCTCCGTGAAGTAGTAGTCCGCACCGGCGAGCAACTGCTAGGCCAGGCCCGCATTGCCGCTCCCGCCATTGCCTTGGAAGACGAAGCCGGGACCGGTGACGTTCACGTCGTTCGCTGCCGCGTAGTAGCCACCGACGCCAGCACCAAGGTACGGCTGGAAGCGCCCGGTGCCGAATCGCGCGATGAAGTTCACGAGGAACGCGCCGCTGTTGAGGTCGGCGTCGGCGTTGACTCCGGTTGGGATCCCGTTTAGGCGGATGTCGAGATCTCCCTGCACCCCGGCATAAAAGGCGTCGAATTCAATGGCTGGGCGCACCGAACCGGTTCCAAACACGTAGCCGAACTTGATGCCGCCAGCGAAGCCGAGCTTTTCCCTTGGTTCGAGGGCAAAAAGCCCAATCGGCCTGTTCAATTGCCTGGTGCCGCCGAAGTCCTGATAGGCATTGAGGCCGAGTTGCAGTCCCCCGTACCAGCCGGTGCCATAGACCGGTGCCGTAGCGGGTGCAAGTGGCACGGATTGCTTGGCCGGCGCGGCGACGGGTCCGCCGGCAAAAGCCGAGGTCGTGAGTGCGAAAACGGCGAGCGTCTTCAGGATGGTGTTTTTTTTCATTTGGGTATGTGGTGTGGACTTGGGTTTGGGTTTGGGTTGAACGAAAATGAACAGCGGAGAATCAATGTCCCGTGGAGGAATGCCGCCATCCTGCCGCGAATCGGCCCGGCTGCCTATTGGACCTTAGTGCAATGCCCGCCCGGGTGTGCTTCATCGGTTGGGGAGCGCCGGTGCGGCGGCGTCCCTGGCGAGCAGTTGTGCGGCACCCGCGCCCCATTGCTGGAGGACGCTGGCGATGTCGGTGATGCGGACGTTCAGCAGGTGGACGAGATCCTTGCGGACGATTCGCACGGTTCCGATCGCGGGGTTTGGCGAGTTTGGGACGAAGATGGTGAGCCGCCCGTCGCCGTGATCCTCGGTCACGAGGACGAAACCCTCGGTGCCCTCGGAGAGCGAAAGCAGCGCGGTCCTGGCCGGATCCCCGCCCTCCTCCTCGGCGAGGCTGGCCATGAATCCCCGCACTGCGGCGTAACCCGGCAACCTGAACAACACCTTGCAGGATGGTTTTGACGCCGAGGGTGCCGGGCTGGTTCGCGGATTCGGTTTCGATCTGCCCGAGCGCGGCGGCGATGGTCGCATTGGTCCGCGCCTCCGCCTTGAGCCGGCTGTAAAAGCGCTTGTTCAGCCGGTCCAGCAACACCGCCGCCGTGCGGAGCACCGTGCGCGCCTCGGTGACATCCGCCGCGCGATCCTCCACCGCCTGCTCCAGGGCCGGCTGCGCGGCCATCAGCGCGATCAGTTCCGTGATGCCTTTGCCGCCGCTCGTGATCGGCAGGCGGGTGGGCGGGAGACCGGCGAGGTAGGCATTGATCTTGGTCAGGGCGCTCACCAGCTTCTGGCCGCGCTTCAGCGCGAGTTCCGTGGTGCGCGGGTCGATGGCATAGACGGGCGCGAGCAGATCCAGCAGGGCCGATTCGGGCGCGGCCGCTTCTTCCAAGTCGCCCTCCGCCGCCTGCGGCAGCGAGAGCGTGAGCGCCCGGATGGCGAGAAAGCCCTGGTTCTCGGCATTGTTCGCCTGGTCGTAGGCGGCGAGCGCATCGTCCCGCGTCTGCGCCAGGCCATCGAGGGCGAGGGATTGCGCGAGCAGCCCGGCGGAACTCGTGGTGCCGACGGTGAGGGAGGGGATGACCTGGTTGATGACCGCCACCGTCTGTCCGGCGCGGTTCTGGATTCCCTGGTGGTATTCCATGTTCAGTTCAGTTGGGGTTTTTGGGTTGTGAGAATTCCGGATTTATTCCGGGAAAGCCGGCTTATGGGAAGGGACTGGGTTTTGGGAAGGAAAAAGACGCCCACCGATGCCGGGAATACATTCAGGAATGGCGCGCAGACGTTCACCGACGACGCCGGGACGTTCACGAGACCCGCGCAGACACCCACCACCGGTAAGGGGACGTTCAGCCAACGCTCCGGGACGTTCACAGGGGCCGTCGGGACATCCACGATCCCCGTGGAGACATCCACGACCCCGGTGGAGACGTTCACCGGGGACAAAAAGACATCCACGAGCCCCGTGGAGGCAATTTGCTTTTGGATGATCAGATTTCGGTTTATCACTGGGAATTGCCTGGATTACACGGCTTTAGAGAACGGGGGATGGGCTTTTCACTGATGAAGTCGCGGGCCGCCCCGTGGCAGGCGGCCCGCGCGTTTCATGGGCGCTGGAATTTGGCTGCTGCCATCAGGGCCGGGGTTCGAGGAGGGCGCGATCAGCGGGTCAGCCTCACCTCATAGACCTGCACTCCCGTGGAGGACGCGAGACCCTCGGTTTCAGCGGCAAGATAGATGGTCACGCCTTTCGCATTCGTCAGCTTGGCGTTCATCTTCCCTTCGATCAGCGTCAACCCATGGCTGAAGCCCCGGTAAGTTCCCGCGAAGTCCGAGAGGCTGGTCAGGTTATAGACTTTGGCGTAGGCGGACATCTTCTGGGCGCCCGTGCCCCCGGCACCGAGACTGGATATGGTGAAATGATGCCGCTGGCCACGGTAATTCAGAGTGCCGATTCCGGTCGTCGCCGAACCGTAGTAGGCGACGGAACTCTGCTGGATCCTGGCCGTGGCCGAAGGCCGGGCGTCCGGTGCCTTGGTCACGGAGGCGCAGGCACCAAGGAGGAGTGCGGTGAGCCCTGCAAGCGCAGGCTTGATGGATGACTTCATGGGATGTTGTTTCGTCGTTGTTTTCATGGTTCGCTGGATTTGGCTTTGTGTTGGAGAAAAGGTTTGGTTTTCGCTGGTGAAGTCGCGGGACGGCCACTCGGCCAGCCCGCGTGTTTCACGAGCGGGTTACTGCTTAGGTGGAAAGATCGTCTTCCAGTCGTCCTTCATGCTCACGACCGTCCAGCCTTTTGCGGCGGCTTCGTCGAGGCCCTTGTCGAGTTTGCCGATGTGCGAGGTGCGGTCGTAGGCCCACTCGCGCGCGGCGTCGGTGTGGTGGATGTAGAGGCAAAAGCGCGGGCCGCTGCCGGCGGCTGTCCATTGCAACATTTGCAGATCGCCGTCGGAATTGCCGAAGGCGGCGAGGGGGCGGCGGCCAATGAACTTCTGGATGGCGACGGGTTTGTCCGCTTTGTCGTCAATGAACTCTACGGCGGGCAATTTCACGAGCACCGGTTTGCCGTCGCGCATTTCAAACTTCAGCTTGCCGCTGCTGCCGATGACTTGCTCGGGCGGGATGCCATAGACCTGCTCCGCAAAGGCACGCATGAACTCGATGCCGCCGCCGGAAACGATGAAGGTCTTGAAACCGTTCGCGCGCAGGTAGGCGAGCAGTTCGAGCATCGGCTGATAAGCCATCCCGGTGTAAGGCCGCTTGGTGATGGGATGCGTCGCGGTGGCGATCCAATCCTTCACGATCTTCTCGAACTCCTCGGTGGTGAGGTCCGCGTGCGTGCCGATTACGATTTCGATCAGCGCCTTCTCACCGCTGGCCAGCGCGCCCTTGAGGTCGCCCTTGAGCAGCGAGGCGAACGGCTCCTTGTCTTTCCATTCCGGATGCTGCGGAGCGAGCGCCTTCACGCGGTCAATGGCGAAGAGGAACTGGAAATACATCGGCTGCTCGGCCCAGAGCGTGCCGTCGTTGTCGAACGTGGCGATGCGTTCGGCGGGCGGCACGAAGTCCGGCGAGCCTTCCTTCGTGACCTTCGCGACGAAGTCCACGATGGACTGCCTGGCTTTGCCGTCGTTCCACGACGGAAGCGCGTCGGCAGCGCGAATGATGGTGGTGGTGAAAGCCAGCACGCAAACGAGCGCGGCGGCGAGGAGAGTTTTTGTTTTCATAGGTTGCGATTGGTTCGCTGGTGAAGTCGCGGGCGGTCTCGTTTTCGTGGCGCTCATGGGGCAGGCATCGGCCCGAAGAAGATTCGCATGAGCTTGTCCCTGCCGATCACGCGCACCAGTTCGCGCATGGTGCAATAGATGACGATGAGCACGAGCAGCAGTATCTGGATGGCCCAGAAATGCGCCCACACGATCTCGGCCAGCAGTTTATGGTTGCCAGCGACCAGTCCGCCGGCCTTCCGCGAGACCTCGATGAGATGTTCCAGATAATGAATGAGCAGGGAGACGAGCATATAGATCGCTGTCTTCCAGGCGACGTTGTAGATCAGCGGCCGGTCAGGGAAGCGGTTGATCGCCGGGAGCATGTACGCGAGGAGCACGACCTTGCCGAGCACGAGGGCGGCGACCGTCACGGAGGCCGAAGTAAGGGGCGCAATCCCTTCTCCCTTGAGCATCAGGCTGTAAATGAGCGCAACGATATGCAAGGTGACGAAGAAGAAGATCGTCGGCGGCAGCAGGGCGAAAAACTCTTCCTTGACCTTGTGCGTGAGTTTGGACACGGCGTGAATGGGTGCGGTGAGGTTCGCTGGTGAAGTCGCGGACCGCCCCTTTCGAGACGGCCCGCGCGTTTCACAATCGAAACGAGGGAGCGTAGCTACTTCCGGCCGCCCTCCTGAAGCTTCTGCAGCACTGCATCCATCGAGAAGCTGCCGGGCTTCTGCCGCGGCGGATACTCGATGTAGGTCTTCAAATGTGCGCCCACATAAGCCTGCGCCGGGACGAGCACGAAGGCGTGTTCGACGCGCCAACGGTCATATTCGCCGGCGTCCGTCTGCGCCCGCTCGAATGGATCGCCCTTGATATCGATGAGCTTCGGAAAGCGCAGCGCCACCAGCGGCTCCTGCCACACCGCGAGACCCTCGGCGCGCTGGTCCAGGAAGACGAGCTTCCACCGGTTGTAGCGCAGGCCCGCGAGATTACCGTCGTCGGTCCAGTAGAAGTATTCCTCCCGCTTGCCGGGCCCCTTGCCCGCCAGCATGTCGCTCATGTCATAGCCATCGAGATGCACTTTGAAGGTCTTGCCCGCGGCGTCGTAACCCTTCAGCAGCTTCTCCTTCACATTGGGTTCGCCCGCCGCGGCCACGAGCGTCGGCACCACATCTTCGTGCGATGTGATGTGATTGATTTCCGTGCCGGGCTTGATGACGCCGGGCCAGCGCATGACGAAGGGCACGCGGTAACCGCCTTCCCAGTTCGTATTCTTCTCGCCCTTGAACGGAGTCGTGCCGCCGTCTGGCCACGAGAAAACTTCCGCGCCGTTGTCCGTGGTCCAGATGACGATGGTGTTGTCGGCAATGCCGAGGTCATCCAGTTTTTTCAAAGCCTGGCCAACCATGCCGTCCATCTCGACCATGCCGTCGGCATAGACGCCCAAGCCGGTTTTGCCTTTCGATTCGGGCTTGAGGAACGTGTAGATGTGCATGCGCGTCGTATTCAGCCAGCAGAAGAACGGCTTGTTGGCCTTGGCGTTGCGATCCATAAAATCGAGCGCGCCCGCGAGAAACTCCTCGTCCGCCGTCTCCATGCGCTTCTTGGTCAACGGGCCGGTATCCTCAATGGTTTGTTTGCCGACGCGGCCGAAGCGGGGATCTTCGGTGGAATCGTCCTTGTCGCTCGCCTTGCATTTCATCACGCCGCGCGGGCCGAACTTCTTCTTGAACTCCGGGTTCTTCGGATAGTCGGGATGCTCCGGCTCGTCCTCAGCGTTGAGGTGGTAAAGGTTTCCGAAGAACTCATCGAACCCGTGCACGGTCGGCAGGTGTTCATTGCGGTCGCCAAGGTGGTTTTTGCCAAACTGTCCGGTCGCGTAGCCCTGCGGCTTGAGCAGCTCGGCCAATGATGGATCCTTTTCCGAGAGGCCTTCCTTTGCGCCTGGCAGACCCACCTTCAGCAAGCCGGTGCGGAAGCACGACTGCCCGGTGATGAACGCCGCCCGTCCTGCCGTGCAGGATTGCTGCGCGTAGTGGTCGGTGAAGATCGCGCCCTCTTTGGCGATGCGGTCAATGTTCGGCGTGCGATAACCCATCATGCCGCGGTTATACGCGCTGAGGTTCCAGTAGCCGACGTCGTCACCAAAGATGACGAGGATGTTGGGTTTCTTGTCCGCCGCTTGCGCAGCAGACCCGATGAACGCCAGCCCGAGGGCCAGCGTGAGTAGTTTCAGTTTTGGTATTAGTTTCATGCTATTTGTTTGGTTGCTCTGGCGTTTTACTGTCCCGCTGGCCCGGAGCAAGGGCGCAGCGAAATCCGATGTGTGACATTCCCGTGTCGGGTGGCGTGCCGCGCCGGGCGGCGGGGCGGTAGCTCTCGCAATAGTCCGCGTGGCAGAGGAAGGAGCCGCCCTTGGTCACGCGCTCCTCGGTCTGGTTCGGGTGGTCGATGCTGTAGCTGGCGCGCGGTCCCTGCGGGTTGTGGCAGGAGGCTTCGAGCTTGTTCCGCGCATGGGTGTCGGGCCGATACCAGTCGCTGCACCAGTTCCAGACATTGCCGCCCATGTCGTAGAGGCCATAGGCATTCGGCGGATAAGTCTTCACCGGCGACGTGCGCTCGAAGCCGTCCTCCTTGGTATTCCTGTAGGGGAAGTTGCCCGTCCATGTATTCGCCATGAACTTGCCGCCGGGCTTGAATTCATCGCCCCACGCAAAGCGCTTGCCAGCCAGCCCGCCGCGCGCGGCGATTTCCCACTCGGCCTCGGTCGGCAGCCGCTTGCCCGCCCATTTCGCATAAGCCACCGCGTCGTCCCACGACACCTGCACGACGGGATGCTCGTCGCGACCGTCGAGATTGCTGGCGGGGCCTTCGGGATGTCGCCAGTTCGCACCGATCGTCCAGTGCCACCAGCCTTCCATCTGGCGCAGGTCCACCGGGCCGTCCGTGGGGTGGAAGACGAGCGCGCCGGGCCGGAGCATTTCTTCCGGCGGCTTCGGCGTGCCGGGCGCGACCTGCTTCTTGATCTGCTCCCAATCCACGGGCCGCTCCGCCGTGGTCTTGTAGCCCGTCGCCTCGGTGAACTTGCGGAACTCCGCATTCGTCACGTCATGCTCATCGAGCCAGAAGCCGTCCACAGTCACCTTTAGCACCGGTTTTTCGTTCATCCGGCTGCCGGGCAGCTCGCTGCCCATTGCAAATTCCCCGCCGGGAATCCACGCCATGCCGGGAGGCTTGGCGGCACCTTTTTCCACCACTGGTTTGGCGGGCTCAGCGGCTGCAATGGCCGCTGCGAAGAGTGAGAAGAGTCGGAGTGTCGTTTTCATCGGATGCGGGTTCAGGCTGCGAGACGGCGGATGGCTTCGAGCACATCGGCACCGGAGTCGGATTTCCGGAAGAAGGCTGTGCAACCTCCGGCCTCCGCCTCAGCGCGAGCCTCGGGATCGTCGTGCGCGGTGATGAAGATGATCGGCGTCTTCCCGCCCTCCGTCGCGAGCTGCCGCTGCAGTTCGATGCCGGACATGCCACCGAGCTGGATGTCGAACACGAGGCAGTCGAACCTCGGATGCTTCGTGTCCGCCAGAAACGCCTCCGCCGAGGAATAGAGGATCGGCTGAATCCCCGCCGCACGCAGCAGCCGGCCAAGCGATCGGCAAAGGCTTTCATCGTCATCAACGACGGCGACGTAGGTGGGTGTGGTGCTGCTCATCCGGGCCGCACGCTAGGTGTCGCACCCGAGGCCCGCCTATTGAACTTTGGTTTAACGTCCCGCGAGGCCGGCGCGCTCGACGATGCGCACAAGTTCCGCGAGGGATTGCACGCGCATCTTCTCCATCACGCGCATCCGATGCACCTTGATCGTCTGCTCCACGGTGCCGAGATCGCCGGCGATCTGCTTGTTCAGGCTTCCGCGGACCACATGGCCGAGCACCTCGCGCTCCCGCTGCGTCAGCGTCTCGAACCGCTCGCTGACTTCGCGCCGAAAAACGCGTTCCCCGCGCTCGCACACATCGCGGGCGAGCGCACGCCGGATCGCATCGAGCAAGTCCGCCTTCGGCGCCGTCTTCGTGAGGAAATCCTCCGCGCCGCCGCGCATCGCCCGCACGCTCGACGGGATGTCGCCATTGCCGGTGAGGAAGAGGATCGGAAGCGGGTTTCCGGTCCGCGCGAGTGCCGCCTGCAATTCGAGCCCGTCCATTCCCGGCATGTGCAAATCCGCCACGACACAGCCCGCCGCATCACCATCGCGCTGGGTGAGAAAGTCGCTCGCCGACGCGAAGGTCTTCACCGCAAACCCGCTCGCCCGCAGCATTCGCGAAGCGGCAGCGAGAAAGGATGCATCGTCATCCACGATGTGAACGATGGGCGCGGTTGCACTCATGACGCGGTATCCTGCGCGATTTGCAGCGTGAAGCGAAACGTCGCGCCTCGCCCAACGTTGTTCTCCGCCCACAGCCGTCCGCCGTGCGCCTCGATGATCGTGCGCGAGATCGCCAGCCCCATGCCCATACCGTGGGTCTTCGTCGTGAAAAAATGATCGAAGATGTTCGCGAGTTTGTCGGCGGGGATTCCGGAGCCGCTGTCACTCACCGCAATCTCGATGACCTCCCCGCCGTCGCGCCGGGCACACAAGGTGATGCACCGATCTTCCTCCGCGGTTTCGCTGACTGCATCCATGCCATTGATGATGAGATTCAGCAGAACCTGCTGGAGATGCACGCGATCGCCGCGCACCGGCGGCAGGTCGGGCGGCACCAGCACCTTCACCTTCACACGACGCACCGCCGCGTCGGATCGCGTGAGCGCCGTAACATCCCCGATGAACTCGGCTACGTCGAGTGCCTGCGTTTCGAGTGCGTGCCGCCGCATCAGCGCGCGCATCCTGTCGATGACGGCGGAGGCGCGCTGGTTGTCCTTGCGGATGTCGGAAAGGATGGCGCGGATCTCATCGAGGTCTGGCGATTCGTGCTGCATGAAGAGCTCCGCCGCCTCCGCGTTGCGCAGGATCGCGCCCAGCGGCTGATTGAGCTCGTGCGCCAGAGCCGACGCGAGGTGGCCCATCGTCGAGACACGGTCCACATGCGCGAGTTCCTGCCGCAGGAGCAGCATCTCCTGCTCGGCCAGCTTGCGGGCGGTGTCGTCGAGTGACACTCCGCGCATGAACGCAGGCTTGCCATCACCGTTGAACTCGACGCGGCCACTTGAAGCGATCCAACGCGTCCGTCCGTCCGGTAGCACGAGGCGGTATTCCGTCTGATAGCCGCCTCCGCGTGCCAGTGCGTCAGCGAGGGTGCGATGGGCCGTCTCGCGATCATCCGGGTGCATCCGTTGCAAAATGCTTGCGAGTTCCAATCGTTCCGCCGGCGCGAAACCGAACAGGGCGCGCCACTGGTCGCTCGCCCAGATTTCGCCACTACCGAGATCCCTCACCCAGATGCCGAGATGCGTGGCCTCGGCGGCCAAGGTCATGTGCTTTTGATTTTCAGCCAGGTCGCGGGCCAGGTGCGCCGCACGAAGCACATCGCGGCCCAATTCATAACCCATCACCGACAACATGCCGAGGAATGGAAAGCTCACGATGAAGGGCATCCGCAGCATGCCCGCCGCCACCAACCCGGGCTGCACCGCCACGAAAACGACGAAAAAGGCGAGCGTTCCGCCAATGAACAACGCCCGTTTTCGCGATTCGGGCGAGCCTTCGCGCCATAGCCGGATGGAGGCGTCCACCACGTAAACAAGCTGAGCCAGCGTGGCGAGCTGTCCGAGCCGCACCCATGGATTCGGAACCCACTCGCCGAGCACGGACACTTGCTCCCCGAGGAAGGTGATCTGGTGCAGGCTGTGGATGGCGCTGACATGCAGATTCAGTCCCGTGGTGAAATTCGCCACCACGGCCAGCATGCGCCCCCCCAGCGCCAGCGCGAGGAGCCACCGCCTTCCGGTGCCAAAGTGGAAGTGGACAAACCCCAGCGAGCCCGTGACCACCAACGCGTAATCCAGATGCGCCCACCGAAGCGCCCACCCGAATGCTTCCGGCGATTCCGCATGCATCGTCATCCACTCGAAAACCGCGAGCCCGACCACGCCGAGCACCGTGACGGAAAAGCACAGGTGCGCCCACGAACGGCGGTCCTGAAGCCAGACGAGCAGGTTCAAGAGCGCCAGCATCAGGCATGCGCCCGATGCGACTGACCAGATGATGGTGATTCGACTCATGAACCGGCGAGGCTAGGCATTCATCGTCGGAAAGACCAATTCCGTATGCTGGCTCAGCCGGCCATGGGCATCGGCATCATCCCGAACCAGGGAGCTGGCGGCGCACGGGATCGGCGGCGAATGAGTTCAAATCGTCCGACTGCAATCCCACCGCCCAGGGAGTTCAGACGCTCCCCGATTCGCTCTTTCGCGTCACGCCGCCGGCCGCGCCCGGCGTGGTGAGCCCCGAAGAGGCCGTGGCGGCATCCTTGGCGAGCACATTTGCCGCACCCCCGCCCCATTGCTGAAGCGCTCCGGCGACGTCGGTGATGCGGACATTCAGCAGGCGGACGAGATCCTTGCGGACGATCCGCACGCTCTCGCTCGCGGGGTTTGGCGAGTTCGGGAGGAAGACAGTGAGCCGCCCGTTGCCGTGATCCTCGGTCACGAGGACGAAACACTCGGTGCCCTCGGAGAACGAAAGCAGCGCGGGCCGGGGCGCGTCCCTGTCCCCGTCCCCGGCGAGGCTGGCCATGAATGCCTGCACGGCGGCGTAACCCGGCAGCTTGGAGAAAAGCGCCCGTGCGATCCGTCCGGCTTTGCGTCCCTTCCCCGCGGTCACCGCCAGCCCGATTGCAAACGACAGGGCGACCACGAGCAGCACCGCGGCAAGCACCGGGAAATGCACCGCCGCGGAGTCCCGCCCCGTCAGCTTCTCCAGGATGGATTGCGCCGCATTCCGCGCGACGAGCACGGTCCTGGCCAAACCGGCGCACACCACCACGACCGGCAGCACCACGAACAACCCGCCGAGCGTCGTCGTCTTGCGAAAGTTGGCGATTCGTTTCACAACGGTCTTACGCTCCGCGCAAGGGATTCGGATGATTCGTTGCGCGGAGCGTGATGGCAGCCATGCGAGTCATTGGCTGACGAATGGGACGATGTGGCCGCTGCGGCGATCAGAGGATGCCGATTCGGCTCCGCTTCACGGCCGGGAACATCTCCTTGTTGAAGGCCTGCATGATTTCCTGCGCCCATTGGTCGCAAATCTCGATGTTCGATTGCGTGAAGCTGAGCTTGTCCAGGCCGATCAGCTTGATCTTCGTGGCCTTGCGATCGGATGCGGTGGCGACGAGCTGGCCGGTGGCCCCGTCCGTTACGCGCGCCTCGAAGGCGACCGAGGGCGAGAACATCGCCGCAAAGGCCGCGCCTCCCCCGGCGACGGCATAGGAGGCCGCATTGGCCGCCGGGCGCCCGAAGACGACCTCGGTGATGGCGATCTCCACCACCAGCGTCCCCGGCTGTCCTGTGCCGCCCGCGAGCCGCAGGCGGTTCTCCGGTGAGGCAAAGGCATGGCGCAGCGAGGCATCCCAGTGGCGGGCCAGCTCGGCGGCATGCGTTTTGAAGGACTGCTCGTCCTTCACGAAGGTGCTCTGGCTTTGCTTCCACTCTCCGGTGCGAAGGTAGCGGGTCGTCACCGGGCGCAGGACGATGTGCGAGTATTGCGTCGGGTCGATCGACGCATTGCGCCAGGCGCGCTCAAAGGGCAGGCGGGAAATCTTTCCCGAGTCGGCCGTGCCGGTGGCGCCCAAGAACGACGTCGGCTGCGCCTTGGTGATGGCGCGCTGGGCGGCGCAACCGCCGAGGGTCAGGACCGTGGCTGCACCGATGGCGAGGTGGAGGATGGGTGTGCTTTTCCTATTGGGTTTCATGGTTTGGGTGTTGTTGGTCTTCATGGTTGGTGAGAGTAGTCCTCACGCTGAGCGTGAGGACTATCTTGTTCAGGGCGCGGACGCTGCCGGTCGTGAAGACGTTTGGCGTTCGGAGCATTAAGTTTCGCGGCATATCGGATTGGGTGCCTGCTTCCCCGACTCTGCATGCTCAGAACAGCACGCCGATCTTCGCCCAGATGTAGTCGCCCTTGGTGCGGTTCGTGACGTTGGTTTCCGGCAGCCACTTCACCTCGACTGCGATATCCTTGCCGCCAACCTTGCGAACGTAGGATACCACCGGGCCGATGCCGGCCGTGCGCCCCTTGAAGCTGCCGAGCGTCGCGCCCGAGCCGCTGTCGCCCGTGAGTTGCTCGTAGTAGAACACATTTGCGCCGACGCCGCCAAAGCCGCCGAGCAGCGGGAAGTGCTGCTGGACGGTGGCATCCACGTGGAACTGCGTGCCGGTCCGGTAATCGGTCGCGTCGTTCTCCGTGTTGAAGTCGAAGCCAGCGAACACGGAAACCTCCGTGCCGATCTTGCTGCTCACCCAGCTTGCCGAAATGCCCGGCTCAAACGTCCAGTAATTCCTCCCGGTGTTGGCGATCTGCCCCACATCGTACCCGCCGCTCGGCGCGTAGATGCCAAGGCGCACATCGTACTTCAGGTCGCCGCCCAGCGCCTTCCAGCCGAGCATGAAGGGATAGAAGGTGATGTCGCCGACCCCGCTGGCGGTGTCGCGCACACTGCTTCCGAGCACGCGCCCGCGCGGGCCGGTCAGTTGCGTCTGGGCGCTGACTTCCATCCAGACAAACGGAACTGCGAAGGCCGCGGCGTATTTGCCGCCGAGCAGCGAGAGATCCGTTTGATAGATCGCGCCCACCGTGTTCGCGTAGGCGGTCGCCTCCACGCCGAGCGCGATGCTCCCGGCATAATTGAGCGCGCGGCTCGCGTCGGCGCTTCCGTTGTAATATGTGAAGAAGTTGAACGCAGCGAAGCCCGTCTTGCCGGGCATCGCATCCACTGCCGAAGCCGTCGCGCCGGGCATGTAGTGGCCGCCCGCGCCTTCCTCCGCGCGCAGGGCGGCGGGCAGAAGGGCGGAGGCAATCGTGAGACTGAGGATGAGTTTGGCTTTCATGGGTGTGTTGCGGGAGCTGGTGGGTTTGTCGTTGGTGTTTCGTCAGTGGTGCGGGGGTCAGCGCTTGCGGCCTTTCGCCCCTGCGCCGGTGGTCGGGGGGATGTCGTGGTCGCCGACGCCCTCGTCGGTGATCGAGTGCCCGTGGTCGTTGGCCTTGGCCGGGGCCTTGCCGCCCTCGGAGGCCATGAGCGGCTTGCCATGTTTCAAGGCGGTGCCGGCGATCCACATCAGGGCGAGCGGCTTGGCGGCTTCCTTGCCCAGCGCGTTGAGGCGATCCTGCATCGCCTTGACCTTGTCGGCGTTCTCAGCGGCGAGGTTCTTTTTCTCGAAGGGATCCTCGGCGAGATTGTAGAGGTCCACGCTCATGGGAATCATCGCGCGCCAGATCAGTTTCCAGTCGCCCTGGCGCACCGCGCCGCGGAAGGGCTCGACGTTGTAGATGACTTCCGTGCGCGGCGAGGCTTTGCCCTCAGCGATGGTGTCCCACACGTTCACGCCGTCGAGCGGCTTGCATTTCTCGGTGCTCGCACCGGCGAGCTTGGCGAACGTGGGATACAGGTCCACGCCGTGGATGATGCCGTCCACGGTGCCGGGCTTGATCTTACCGGGCCAGTTTGCGCAGGCGGCGACGCGGCAGCCGCCCTCGAAGAGCGAACCCTTGCCATCGCGGTAGGGGCCGTTGTCGCAGGGGAGCTTGAGCTTCGAGAGGTCGGCCATCTGGCCGGCGAACATCGGGTTCGTCGTGCCGCCGTTGTCGGCGTGGAAGAGGATGAGCGTGTTGTCGCGCAGGCCCTTCTTGTCGAGCGCGGCGATAACCTTGCCGATCTCGTCGTCAAGGCATGCGACCATGCCGGCGTAGGTGCGGCGGGTGGGCTCCTTGATGTCCTTGAAGCGGTCAATGTAATCCTGCGGCGCCTGATACGGCGTATGCGGCGCGTTGAACGTGAGGTAGAGGTAGAACGGCTTGTCCGCGCTCTGCCCGCCGATGTATTTCACCGCGTCGGCGCCGATGAGCTGGGTCGTGTAGCCCTTTTCCCTCACCGGCTTGTTGTTGCGGAACCAGTCGAGCACGCCGGCATCGCTGTGCGTGTAGTAGTCCAGCTCGCCGATCATCGCGCCATACTGGTAGTCGAAGCCGCGCTGCTTGGGCCAATACTTGAGGTCGGCGTGGCCGAGATGCCATTTGCCGATGATGGCCGTCTTGTAGCCGGCATCCTGAGGCACTGCGGCATGAGATACTCGGTCGTGTCGAGGCCGTAACCGGCGGGGCCGGGGATGACGATCGTTTGCAGGCCATAGCGGAACGGATAGCGCCCCGTCATCAGCGCCGCGCGCGTGGGCGTACACATGGACTGCACGTAGAACTGCGTGAACTTCGCGCCCTCGGCGGCCAGCTTGTCCAGGTTCGGGGTCTTGATGTCCGTTGCACCGTTGAAGCCGACATCCTTCCAGCCGAGATCGTCGGCGACGATGTGGACGATGTTGGGCCTGGCCTCCGCCGCTTGCGCGGGAACCGCGCCGATGAGCGCCAGCCCGAGGGCCACTGTGAGCAATTTCAGTCTTGGTGTTGGATTCATGGTTGGGTGTTGGTGTGGTTTCTTTGGGGAAAGAGGGTTCAGGGGGCCTGGGTCGTGCGTGGGTTGTCGAAGGTCCATTGGATGGCATCCAGCAGGGCCTGCGTGTCCACGGGCTTGCGGAAGAAACCGGCGGCACCCGCATCCCGCGCGGCAATGCGCACCTCCTCGGTGTCCTGCGCGGTGACGAAGATGACTGGGAGATCCGAACCCGCCTTCTTGAGCAGTTGCTTCAAGTCCAGGCTGCTCATGCCGAACATGGTCATGTCCGCAACGATGCAACCCGTCCCACGGAGTGAAGTTCCGGCGAGAAATTCATCCACCGAGGCGAAGACCTTCGAGTCGAATCCGGCGGATGTCATCACGCGCCCGAGCGCACGGCGGACGCTCGCGTCGTCGTCTATGATGAAAACTGTGGGCCTAGAGCGTGTCATGCACTTTACCGGAAGACCGAGCCGAGCATGAGGGTAATGAAGGCCAGCCAGTGAAGGCCGGCGAAAGTTTGCGGCAGTCGTTCGTAGTCCTTGGCCAGTCTGCGAAAGCGCGC
>Ga0315906_10004482_pt1 | contig 17951 bp, 15 predicted proteins | sample LakEriMetagenome_4_FD_203526 | JGI IMG/M metagenome (GOLD analysis project Ga0315906, IMG submission 203526) | Freshwater fungal communities from buoy surface, Lake Erie, Ohio, United States - Buoy 2 MA122 | ecosystem: Environmental > Aquatic > Freshwater > Lake > Lake biofilm | place: USA... | reverse complement strand
GCCGGGCGAGAACGGGATGATCCGCTTCTTTCGTCGTCTCATCCCCGTCTCCAGCCAGCCGGCGGGCGACAAGTTCTTCGTCCGCGAGGGAGGCAAACTGATGGCGACGCCGCTGTTCCTCGTGCTGCTCATCGTGGAGAGCACCGACGTGCTGTTCGCCGTGGACAGCGTGCCGGCGATCCTCGGCGTGGTCGAGAAGGGCACGCACTACATGCGGTTCATCGCCTTCACGTCGAACGTGTTCGCGATCCTCGGGCTGCGGGCCCTCTATTTTCTCCTCGCCGGCGTGATGGACCTGTTCCGCTTCCTCAACTACGGCCTCTCGGCCGTGCTCGTGTTCGTGGGATGCAAGATGATCATCGAGGCCGCCCGGCACAACGAGTGGCTGGCCGAACAGGGTGGCTGGGATCCTCACGCCAAGGGCCACCTCATCCACCCGGCGATCTCGCTGCTGGTGATCGTGACGCTGATCGGCACGAGCGTCGCGGCCTCGCTTGCGTTCCCGGAGCGAAAGCACGGCGGCACGTTGGCCGAAGCCGGCCACGACGGGCCGGCCACCGGGGCGTGACCGCGGTCGACGCGGCCGGCTGGCGATGCGGATTCTCGTCTACGAGTGGTCCTGTTCTGGCGGGCTGACCGGCCCGGACGCACCGCCGGACGTTGATCACGCGGAGCTTTGCGCCGAGGGCCTGGCGATGTTCCGCGCGCTGCTGGCCGACGCCTGCCGCGATCCCGGCCTCGAGGTGACGGCGGTGGTGGATGCGGCCCGGCCGGTGCCGCTCCCGGCGGGCGTGTGCCGATGCCCGGTGCCCGCCGGCGCCGAGGTCGAGACGCTCGTCGCCGCGGCCGCGCAGGCCGACGTCAGCGTGGTCGTGGCTCCGGAGACGGACGGGCTGCTCAGCCGGCGCGTCGCGGCCGTGCGGGCGACGGGGAGCGTCGTGGTGGCGCCGGACGCGTCGTTCATCGCCTTGGCGGCCGACAAGCAGGCCGCCATCCAGGCGCTCGCGGCCGCCGGCGTCCCCGTGCCGGCCGGGCGGGCCGTGGAGGCCGGCGCGGCGTGGCCCGCGGGCTTCATCCGGCCGGCGGTGCGGAAGCCGCGGGACGGCGTCGGCGGCATCGACCTCGCGGTGGTCCGCCGCGATGCTCCCGTCCCACCGCCCGCGTTGCATCCCGCCCGCATCGAGGCGCTGGCGGAGGGCCTTCCCGTGGGCGTCGCCTGCCTGTGCGGACCGCGGCGGTGCCTGCCGCTGGCCCCGTTGGAGCAGCGGTTCGCAGCCGGTCCTGGTTCTCGATACCTCGGGGGCGAGCCGCTCGTGGATCGTGCCGCCGCCCGCCGGGCGGCGACGCTCGCCGGGCGGGCCGTCGCGGCGGTGGACCGCGCGGCCGGCGGCCGCGCCCTTGGCTGGGTCGGAGTCGATATGATCCTCGGGAACCGTGCCGACGGCCGAGCCGACCGCGTGCTGGAGGTCAACCCGCGGCTCACCAGCTCGTTCGTCGGCCATGCCGCCGGCGCGGTGACGAGCCTGGTGCGGCAGCTGGTGGAAGTGTCCTCCGGCCGCGACGTGCGGATCGAGTGTCAACCCGTCCCCTTTCGCCTCGCCGCCGATGACACCCGTCCGCCCGCCGTCCGCTGACCTCGTCGCGCTCGACGTGGGCGGTGCCGCCATCAAGGCGGCCGACGGCCGCGGCTGGGCGCGGGCCGTGCCCTTCGCGATGTGGCGGGAGTGGCGGCGGCTGCCGGAGGCGATCGCCGCGGTCGTGGCCGGGCCGCGGCCGGCGCGGCTCGTGGCCACGATGACCGGCGAGATCGCCGACTGCTACCCGTCGCGGGCCGCCGGGGTGGCGGCGATCGTGGCCGCGATCGAGGCGGCCGCGCGGGAGCTGGCCTGCCCCGAGCCCGTCGGCGTCTACCTGCTCGACGGGCGGATCGCCCCGACGGCCGAGGCGGTCGCGCGGCCGCAGGCCGCCGCTGCGGCGAACTGGCACGCGCTGGCGCGGCTCGCCGCCAGCCTGGCCGGCGAGCCGCCGGCGATGCTCGTCGACGTGGGCTCGACGACCACCGACATCGTGCCGCTCGCCGCCGGCGGGCCCGCGCCGCTGGCGACGGACGACGTCGGGCGGATGCTTTCGGGCGAGCTCGTCTACACGGGCATCGAGCGGACGCCCGTCGCCACGCTCGTTCGCTCGCTGCCCCACGACGGCCGGCGACGGCCGGTGGCCAGCGAGCGGTTCGCCGACTCGCGGGACGCGTGGCTGCTCGTGGGCGGCCTGCCCGAGGATCCGCAGGCCACGGACACGGCCGACGGCGGTCCGGCGACGCGGGAGGCGGCGCGGGTGCGGATGGCGCGGTCGATGCTGCTCGATGGCGAGTCGCTCCCGCCGGCGGCAGCCCGCGCGGCGGCGGAGCGGTGCGTGGCGGTCCAGGCCCGGCTGGTGGCCGGCGCCCTGCGGCGGGTGGCGGCCCGGCGCGGCGGCCGGCCGCGGGCGGTCGTGCTTTCCGGGCACGGCACGGCCTTGGCGGACCTCGCGATCGATCGCACCGGCTGGCAGGTCGAGCGGGTGCGGCTCGGCCAGCGGCTGGGCGCGGAGGTCTCGCGAGTCGCTCCCGCGCACGCGGTCGCCTTGATCGCCAGGGGAGAGTTGCCATGAGCCAAGCCTGGCGGCACGGCGCGCTGCGCGGCCCGTGGCGGCCGGCGGGCGGCAGCCTGGTCGTCAAGATCGGCGGCAGCCTGCTCGCACGAGCCCGCTGGCCGGAGGCGGTGGCGACGCTGCTGGCCGACGACGCGCTGGGCGGCCCGGAATGCCGGCGGCTGCTGGTCGTCGGGGGCGGCCCGGTCGTGGACGGCCTGCGGGCGATCGATGCCGCCGCCCGGCAGCCGGACGAGACGATGCATTGGCGGGCCATCGAGGCGCTGGGCATCACCGCACGCATCGTCGCGGACGCCCTGCGGCTGCCCCTCGTGGCGTCGCCGGCCGCGGACGCCGGCGGCGTGCTCGACGCGGCCGCCTGGCTGGGCGGCGGCGTGCCGCTGCCCGTCGGCTGGCACGTGACGAGCGACTCGATCGCCGCGGTCGCCGCCACCGTCACCGCCGCCGGACTGGTGCTCGCGAAGAGCGTCCCGCCGCCCGCCGGCAGCCTGTCCGACATGGCGGCGGCGGGCTGGGTCGATGGCTACTTTCCGACCGCGTCCGCGTCGCTGACGGACATCGCCTGGGCGGCGCCGGCTACTCCCACGCCAGCGGGGCCGTCGCGGGCCGGGCCGTGAGGGCGGCGGTTCGCGTCGCCGCCAGGTCGGCCGCCGCGGCGTTGGCTGCGAAGGCCCAGGGCTGGAACTGGATGCCGCCCGACGCCCCCAGCACCCAGTTGGTTCCCTTCTTGATGCCGGTGGCGACCGTCGGCACGCTCGTCGGCGTGTCGTACCGCGGCAGCGGCAGCCGCGTCGGATCGACGAGGGGGGCGAGGTCCAGTCCGGCGCGGGCGTCCAACTGTCGGCCCTTGATGAGCGCCGCCACGACGGCCAGGTCGACGCAGGTCACCAGTTCACCGAATACCGGCTGCTTCGCGACGAGCGCGTCGTAGTGCTTCGTCATCGCCGCACACCACTTCTCCGCCGCGGCGTCGGCCGCGCCTGCGCCGCGCCGGATGCCGCCCCTGGCGGCCAGGTCGCTTTCCGTGAGGCACTTCATCCGCCGGCCCGCGAGTTTCCACGCCAGTTCGTCGGCGTCGCGGGCGATCGGGTCGTATTCCGCCTCCAGCCAGAACCGTGGCAGCGCCGCGGTCCTGCCGCCGGCGGGCACCATGGACAGGTAGCTTGGCAGTTCCTTGAGGCCGGACGGTTCCAGGCCCATGCCGATCCGCTTCATACGGTAGTCGGCCGCGACGAGCACGCGGGCGAAGCGGCTGTCGGCCGGCACGCCGCCCACCCGCACCTGCTGCGGGCCGAGCGCCTCTTCCATGCCGCGAAACATCGCGTCGGCTGGCCCCATCACGGCCTGCTTGTCGAGGAAAGCCTTGAGCCGGTCGAGGCCCTCGGGCGTCGGGTCGATCGAGCAGAGGATGCCGCCCTCGCGGGCCCCGTCGATCGCCCGCAGCGCCACGATCAGGTCTTCCAGCAGCAGCAGCGGCCTGCCGCTGCCGGCGGCGACGAAGGTGCCGGCGGCGTCCACGGCGGGCTTGTCGCACGGACCGGCGAGCACGATGTCGTGGCCGTCCGGATCGACGAACACGTGCGTGATCCGCTCCAGGCCGCCGAGCAGCAGGAGATCGACGGGCAAAGGGCGGTTCTTGCCGGCATGCTCGGCGACCGCGGCGACGACGCGGGCCAGCGACACCTTGCGAAGCTCACCCGGCTTCGTCGGCAGGCCGGCATCGGCCAGGGCGGCCCGCCGCTCCTTCGCCAACGCCTCGGCCGCAGCCCCGTCGATGTTGCGGACGATCCCGTCCGTGTCGATCGATATTCCGCCGACGCCGCCGAAGCCACCGCCGAAGCGGAAGCCGCCGCCGCCGCCGAAGCCACCGCCGCCGAAGTTGAAGCCTTGGGCTGCCGCGGGGCCGGCGAGCAGCACGGCCAGGCAGACGAGCGCGGCCGCTTGGCGGAGGCCACGCCGCAGGACGGAAAGGAAGCGAGGCAGGCTATCCATGGCAGGGGGGCTCCGAGGGCGGGGACGGGGGCCGCGGCCGAGGCTCACGCTCTGAAAGATCGTAATTGCCCCCCGATTTTCGGGCAAACCCGATTCGCCGCCGGGGATGCCCGGCCCGCACGTCGATCCGCCACTCGCCAAACGGCATCACCTGGGGCATGATCAGGCCGGGTGGGCCGCCGCCCCGCCCTGTCCGGGAACATCGGCGAGGGAAAGAGCCATTGCCGCGTATCTGATCGTTCGCGACCCGTTCGTCGGCCGGAGCCTGACTCCGCTGCGGGCGGGCCAGGCCGTGACGCTGGGGCGGGCCGCCGGCAACGAGATCGTCATCCACGACGAGCGGGCCAGCAGGCAGCACGCCGAGATCGTTCCCGCCGGGGACGGCTGGTCGATCCGCGACCTCGGCAGCCGCAACGGCACCCTCGTGGGCGGCCGCCCGATCACCGCGGAGCAGCCGCTCGCGCCGGGCGACGTGATCGCCATCGGCCTCACGGAAGTCACGTTCTGCTCCGGCGAGCCGCCCACCGACCCGCAGGCGACGATGGCCGGAACCGGGACGGGCGCGGTCTCGGCCGAGATGCAGGCCTGGCAGGCCTCGATCACGCACCGCCGCGCCCGCGGCCGGCTGCTGGAGCGGATGCGCGACGCCGCCGCGAGCGAGCCGCAGGCGGGCCGGGCCGCCGCCGATCTCTGCCGCCTGGCGTTCGCGCTCGGCCGCGCCGAGGATCTCCGCTCGATGGCGCGGCTCGCGCTCGACACGGCCCTGCAGGGCGCCGGGGCGGGCAGGGGCGTCGTCCTCCTTCCGGCGCACGCCGGCGATCTCGCCCGCGCCGGCGCCGCGTCGGTCGAGGCCCTGGTGGCCCTGGCGTCCGTGCCCGACCCCTGGCCGCTCGGGGGCACGCCCGCGGGGGTCGCCGCCGCGGTGATGGCGTCCAACGAGGCCCTGCTCGCGACGGCGGCGGCCGATGCGACCCGGTCGGCGGAGCACGTGTCGGGAACCATCTCCGCCCCGATCCGCAACGGGGGCGAGGTCGTCGGCGTGATGCACCTGGAGGTGCTGGAAGCCGGACGCGCGTGCACGCCGGACGACCTGGAGTTCGTGATGGCGGCGTGTGACGCCCTCGGCGTCGCGCTGGAGAACCTTTCCGCCCGGGCGGCGCTCTCCACGAAGCTGGCCAACACCGCCGACGAGAACGAGCGGCTCCGCCGGCGGCTCGGTGAGGACGCCCCGATGGTGGTGGCCAGCCCCGCCCTGCAGGCCATCGTGGGGCAGGTGCGCCGCGTGGCAGGCACCAAGGCCACGGTGCTGATCCGGGGCGAAAGCGGCGTCGGCAAGGAGCTCGTGGCCCGGGCGATCCACGAGGCGAGCGACCGTCGCGGCGGGCCGTTCGTGTGCCTCAACTGCGCCGCGCTCTCGGAGACGCTGCTCGAGAGCGAGCTGTTCGGCCACGAGAAGGGCGCCTTCACCGGCGCCACCGAGCGGAAGCTGGGCAAGTTCGAGTCGGCCCACAAGGGCACGCTGATGCTCGACGAGATCGGCGAGATGAGCCCCGCCATCCAGGCCAAGTTCCTCCGGGTGCTCGAGGGGCATCCCTTCGAGCGGGTCGGGGGCAGCGCCGCCGTGCACGTGGACGTGCGGGTGGTCGCCGCCACGAACCGCAACCTCGAGGACGCCGTCTCCGCCGGGGGCTTCCGCCGCGATCTCTACTTCCGGCTCCAGGTGGTGGAGATCGTGGTGCCGCCGCTCCGCCGCCGGCCGGAGGACGTGGAGGCGATCGCCCGGCACTTCCTCCAGCGGTTCGCCGCCGAGACGGGCCGCCGGATCCGCGGCTTCACGCCCGAGGCGCTGGAGGCGATGCGGGCCTACAACTGGCCGGGCAACATCCGCGAACTGCGGAACTGCGTGGAGCGGGCGGTCGTGCTCTCGCAGGGTGAATGGATCGACGTGGCCGACATGCCGCTCAGCCACCTGGCGCCGCCGGGGGACTCGGGCCGCCAGCCGCTCGGAAGATCGGCGGCCTTCGTGCCCACGACCATCGAGGAGATGGAGCGGCGGCACGTCATGGCCACGCTGGAGGCCGTCGGCGGCAACAAGACGAAGGCGGCGGCGCTGCTCGGCATCGAGCGATCGACGCTCGACCGCAAGCTGGCCAAGTGGGCCAAGGCCTGAAGCGGCGGCGGACCACGGCCGTTCAGTCCTGGCGGATCCACCGCGGCAAGGGGATGGCGGCGGAGCGGGCCGCGATCAGCAGGACGCCGGCGGCGAGCACCAGCAGCGGCACCTCGATCTCGACCTTGATCAGCCGGGCCTGTCGGAGCACCGAGAGGATGCTCGCGAGGCCGAAGAAGCCGCTCACGACGAAGGAGAACTTGTCGAATCCCGACATCACGACCGCCAGCAGCCCGATCACGGCCAGCCCCAGGGACCACGCCCAATCGACGCTGGGGAAGAACCCGAGACTGCCGAGGAGCCACCCGCCTCCCAGGGCCACGAGCAGGGTTCCCAGGATCAACGACGTCCGGTCCTGATGCATGGCGGGATTCCCGGGGTTGGGCGTGCGGTGCCGAGATGAAGCTCACCGGCCGGGACAGTATCCACGAGCCAGGGGTTCGTCGCGAGTCCGCCCCGTCTCGCGGGCCCGGGTGGCAGGCTGTGGAACACGTCTGCCGCCGCCACATGCGACGACTGCCGGCCGGGAAAAGCCTCGGCGTTGCCACCGGTCGGCCAAGTGGAAAAAGGTCGTGGAAGACTTTTTTCATACGCATCCCACTTGAACCTCGCGCGTGACGCTGGTCGGGGCTGCCCGTGCCCCGTCGCCGGACGTTCGCGGTGGCCATCGTGGCCACCGCTCTCTGCATGTCCGCTGCGCTTCGCCATCCTGGCTGCGCTTGCTCCCATAGCCCGGCTCCCGGGGCACGGGCAGCCCCTCCCTGGCTCTCGTTGCTCCGAAGCGGCTCGTGCGCGAGGCTCACGTAGGAGCCGTATCAGAGCTCGAAATACCGCTTCCAGTAGTCGGCGCCCTCGGGCCCGGGCTCGGGCGGCTTGGCGTCGTGGGGCTCGTCGCGGCGGCGGGCCGCCCGGGCCGCGGCCAGCCACTCCTCGCAGCCGACCGCCCGCGCCCGGCGGCGCCGGGCGGCGGCCTGCAGCCGCCGGTCGTTCGACACCACCACCAGGTGTGGTGACGTGGCGTCCGCCACCAGTTCCTCGATCAGCGAGTCGGCGTCGGGATACTCGCGGGCGAACCAGACGCGGATCCCGCGGTGCGTGCCCCGGCCCGGCAGGCCGTCGGGCGCGCGGGCGGCGTCGAACACGACCACCGTGTCGGCCGCCTCATCGCCCAGCAGGTCGGCGAGCATGTCGAGCAGCGCCGCCCGCGACTGCTCGAAGGCTCCGGCCCCGCGGCCCGCCCCGAACACGCCCGACGCATGCAGGAGGTTGTAGCCGTCGATGATCAGTTTCATGGCGGTGGAGAAGCCGGGGCCGGCCGCGGCGCGGCTCAGGCTCCGAGCCGGTATTTCACGCGGCCGCCCACGATCGTCGTCACCGCGCGGCCCTGCAGGGTCCACCCGTCGAACGGCGAGTTCACGCTCCGCGAGCGGCCCTGCCTGACGTCCACCCGCCACGACAGGTCGGGGTCGATGAGCGTGATGTCGGCGGCCGCTCCCGGCCGGAGCGTGCCCCGGCTGAGTCCCAGGATCCGCGCCGGCAGCGTGCTCATGGCCTCGATCAGCCGCGGCCAGCCGATCCGCCCGGGCACGATCAGTCGCGTCACGGCCAGGCCGACGGCCGTCTCCAGGCCGAGGATCCCGAACGGTGCCCGGTCGATCTCCAGCATCTTCTTCTCCCGGGCGTGGGGCGCGTGGTCGGTGGCCAGGCAGTCGATCGTGCCGTCCACGAGACCGGCGATGATCGCCTCCACGTCCGCCGCCGTTCGCAGCGGCGGGCTCATCTTGAAGTTGGCGTCGAAGCCGCGGAGGCTCTCGTCGGTGAGCGTGAAGTGGTGCGGGCAGGCCTCGGCCGTGACGCGGGCCCCCCGCCGCTTCGCCTCCCGAATGAGCGCCACGCCGCCGGCGGTGGAGACGTGCATGACGTGCAGCCGGCCGCCCGTGACCTCCGCGAGGGCGATGTCGCGGCCGATCATCACCTCCTCCGCCGCCGCGGGCATGCCCGTGAGCCCGAGCACCAGCGACACCAGCCCCTCGTGCATCACGCCGCCGCGGGAGAGCTCCAGCACCTCCTCGTGGGCGAGCACGGGCTTGTCGAACATGCGGCAGTATTCCAGGGCCCGCCGCATCAGTTCCGCGTCGTAGACCGGCGCGCCGTCGTCGCTGAAGGCCACCGCGCCGGCCTCGACGAGTTGGCCGATGTCGGCGAGCTCCTTCCCCTCCCGGCCGCGGCTCACGCAGGCCACGACGAACACGTTGCAGGTGTCTGCCCGGGCGGCCTTCTGGTTGATGAACTCGACCGCCGCCTGGGTGTCGATCGGCGGCTCGGTGTTGGGGATGCAGGCCACGCTCGTGAAACCGCCCGCCAGGGCCGCCCGCGTGCCCGTCTCGATCGTCTCGTCCTCCTCGCGGCCCGGCTCGCGGAGGTGGACGTGCATGTCGATCAGTCCCGGGGACACGATCAGCCCCGCGGCGTCGATCGTCTCGTCGGCGCGGCCCAGCGGCTGGCCGCCCGCATGCCCCACCGAGACGATCAGCCCGTCGCGGACGAGCACGTCGTCCACCCGGTCGATGCCCTGCGCGGGGTCGATCACCCGGCCGCCGCGGATGAGGAGCGTGCCCATCAGACGATCCTCGCGGGGGCCGCGGAGGCGGCGTGGTCGGTGGCGGGCGGCCGGCGCGGCCCGCAGGTCAGCCAGAGCACGCCCATCCGCACGGCCAGGCCGTTGGTCACCTGGTCGAGGATCAGCGACTGCGGGCAGTCGGCCACGTCGGCCGTCACCTCCACGCCGCGGTTGATCGGGCCCGGCGCCAGGATGAGCAGGTCCTTCTTGGCCCGCTTCAGCCGCTCGCCGGTCATGGCGTAGAGGTGGGCGTACTCCCGCACCGAAGGAAAGGGCCGCGTGTTCTGCCGCTCGAACTGGATCCGCAGCAGGTTGAGCACGTCGCACCGCGGCACGATGGCGTCGAGGTCGTGCGACACCTCCACGCCGAGCTCCCGCCACCGGTCGGAGACGAGCGTCGGCGGGCCGCAGACGATCACCTTCGCGCCCAACTTGACGAGGCCCCAGAGATTGGACCGCGCCGTGCGGCTGTGGGCGATGTCGCCGACGAGGCCGACGGTCACGCCCTCCAGATCGCCGGCGCGACGGCCCAGCCGCTCGCGAATCGAGAAGATGTCGAGCAGGCCCTGGGTGGGATGCTCGTGCGGTCCGTCGCCGGCGTTGATCACGCCCACGGCGAGATGCTGGGCGAGCAGGTGCGGCGTGCCCGGCGTGGAATGACGGACCACGACCGCGTCCACGCCCATGGCCTCCAGGTTCTTGGCGGTGTCGATGAACGATTCGCCCTTCGAGAGGCTGCTCGACGAGGCCGCGAAGTCCACCACGTCGGCCCCCAGACGGCGGGCGGCGAGGGCGAAGCTCGTCTTCGTGCGGGTCGAGTTCTCGAAGAACAGGTTGACGATCGTCGATCCGGTGAGGACGGCGAGCTTGCGCCGGCAGCCTTCGGTCGCCTCCTTGAAGAGCGCCGCCGTGTCGAGCAGGAGGCGGATCTCGGCCGGCGTGAGCCGCTCCAGGTCGAGCAGATGACGGTGCGGCCACGTGGCCGGCACCGTCTCCTGGTCGAACGTCTCGGCAGGCATCGACCGCGAATCCTCGGTGAACGGCCACAACTCGCCCGGGCGGGCCGGATTCTAGCAAACCTGCGCATTTTGCCAGGGCCTGCGGCCCGCGCGGATGCCCTTGCCCCGTCCACCCAGCGGATCCTACTCTCCCGCCCCCGTCGGTTTCGCCCGCACCGCGACGGCGACCGAAGTCCAGCGCGAGTGATCGACTCCATGATTTCGCACCGCTCCGCCTCCGCCTTGGGCCCGCTGCTCGTCGCCGCCTGCCTGACCCTCCAGGCCGGCTGCACCTCGGCACTTTCCACGGCGTATCTCCGCGACGCGCTCTGGGACATCACGGAGCATGCCGCCGAGGAAGCCCCGGAGACCGCCGCGGCCGGCGGCGGCCTCGAGCCCGCCGCGGCGGACACATCCGCGCGCGTGGCGGCCGACGCGGCCGCGGATCGGGCCGACACCGAGCGCCGCGAGGCCGCGATCGAGGAGGCGATGGACCGGCTGGCGAAGATCGGCACGCTCGACGCCGCCACCCGCGCGACGCTCGTGGATACGCTGCAGGCGACGCAGCAGGAGGACTGGCCCGTGGTCATCGAGGCCTTCTCGGCCACGCTCTCCGAGATGCAGCCGCGGCCTCCGGCCGTGGTGCAGGAGCCCCCGCCCGCGTCGCTTGACGCGGCCGAGTCGCCGGCTGCCGCACCCGCCGCGCCGCTCGTCGAGGCGGCCGCACCGTCCGTGGAGCCGCCGCCGGCATCGGCGCCCCCGCCGCCCGACGAGCCGGACCTCGCCGTCGCCGCTCCACCGGCGCCGCAGCCTCCCGCCGATCCGCCCCGGCTGGACGTGCGGAACGCCTGCTTCGCCTCGCGGGTCCGCGGCTGGTCCGCCGTCGATCGCTTCGCGGCCGATCGCTTTCGGCCGGGCCAGGACGTGATCGTCTACTTCGAGCTCGACGGGCTGTCCGCCAAGGAGTCGTCCGCGGGCTGGACGACCTGCATCGACACCACGCTGCGGCTGGTGGCGGAAGACGACCGCGAACTGCACGCGTGGAGGTTCGAGCCGATCACCGAGACCTGCCCGGCCCGGCGGCACGACTACTTCGCCCGCTACGTGGTGCGGCTGCCCGAGGGGATTTCCGGTCCGTGCCGCGTCGAGGCTGCCGTCACCGACACGCTCGCCGGCACGACCGCCGCGGCGACGCTCCCCTGCACCGTCGAATGACGGGCTGGTTCAGGGCGGCGGCAGTGGCAGCGGCGGCGGTGCCAGGCCGGCCGGCGGCGCCGGGACGGCCTCGGGCGGTGCGGCCACGGCGGCCGGCGCGTCGGCCGTCATCGGAAACTGCTCCAATTGCAGCAGGTCGGCGATCGCCACCGCCGCGTTCCAGCGGTCGGCCTGGGCCTCGACGAAGGCCAGCTCGGTCTCGGTGAGGATGCGCTGGGCCTGCAGCAGCGACAGGAACGTCACCTCGCCCCGGGCGTAGAGCTGCTGGGTGATGGCCACCGTCTCGCGGGCCTTGGGCAGGATGTACTGCTCGTACCACTCGGCCATTCGCTGGGTGGTGCGGTAGGCCGCGACCGCCTGGGCCGCCTGCGTGGCCAGGTCGAGCTCGGTCATCCGCAGGTCGGCCCGCGCGGAGGCGATGCCGGCGCGGGCCGCGCGGATGTTGCCCTGGTTGCGGTCGAACAGCGGCACCTCCACCATCACCTGCAGAAGCCCCTGCTGCTGCGGCGGGAAGTCCACCTGCCGCTGATAGCCACCCAGCAGGTTCACGTCCGGGATCGGCTCGACGACCGCCCGCTCCAGGGCCCATTGCGATCCGGCCACCGCCGCCTCCGCGGCCCGCGGCCTGGCGTGCCGTCGCACCACCTCCTCCTGGAGCCGCTTGAGGTCGAAGATCGGCAGCCGTTGCAGGAGGTCGCCCTCGATGGTGCCCACGTCGGCCCGCGGCAGCCCGACCGCGGCGGCGAGCTGCCGCCGCCCCGTCTCGATGAACACCGCGGCATTCATCAGCCGCACGTCGGCCCGGTCCCGCTCGATGCTCCAGAAGAGGACGTCGGCCTTGGTGCCCTCGCCGGCCGCGGTGAGCTGGCGGCCGATCTCGTAGGATCGCTTGGCGATGTCGAGCAGGAGCCTGTAGATCTCCATCCGCCGCTGGGAGACGAGCAGCGCGTAGTAGCTCTGCCGCACCTCGCGGAGCACGTCGAAGCGGGCGCGGATCAGCTCGTATTCCGCCTTCTGCACGTCGCGCAGTGCCGTCTGCTGGGCGAGCCGCAACTTGCCCGCGGTGACGATGTCCTGGCTCGCGAAGCCGTTCCACTGGCTGGCGGCCCCGGCGATCTGCGGCGATCCGCCGGCGAGCATCGGGTTCGGATACAGCCGGGCCTGCACCGCCTTGCCCCGGGCCGCCTCCACGGCGGCCAGGGCCGCGCGGAGCTTCGGGTGGCTGCGTTCGGCCAGCGCCACGAACTCGGCGAGCGTCCGCGGCGTCGGGCCGGAGACCGCGGCCGGCAGCGGCACCCGCGCCTCTTCGGCGATCGCCCCCAGTGGCACGCCCGGCTCCGCCACCTTGACGGCGTCGTCGGGCGGCGGCCAGGCACCGACCGGGCCGTCTCCCGCCGCGCCGTGGCAGGCGGCCGCCAGCGCCAAAGCCAGCGGCACGTGCCGCCAGAAGGTCGAGAAGCGCGCGCGGGGGGGGCGTCGAAGCATGATGGCCGCTCGGTCGGCACCGGTCGTCAACGTTTCCTGCATCGACAAACTTCACCTGGCCGGTGCAGTTGAACCCAGGTCCGCTCAAGCGGCGGTGCGGCGTGGGCGGATGTCGGCGGGCTGGGTACATTGGGCTGCTTTCCGCAGGCCGCCCGGAGTCCCGGCTCGTGTCCATCCTCCGCGCCGAAAAACTGGAGAAGACGTTCGCCGCCGCGGCCGGTGCCGAGGCGGCGGTGCCCGCCGTGCGGGGCGTGGATCTGGTCGTGGAACGGGGGGACTTCGTCGCCATCACCGGCGCTTCCGGCTCCGGCAAGAGCACGCTCCTCCACATGCTCGGCGGCATCACGCGGCCGACGGCCGGCCGCGTCCTGCTCGAGGGCGTGGACCTCGCGGCGCTCGACGACGACGCCCTGGCCGCCGTCCGCCGGCGCCGCATCGGCTTCGTGTTCCAGCGGTACAACCTCCTGCCCGAGCTCTCGCTCGTGGAGAACGTCGCCTTGCCGCTGGTGCTCGACGGCCGCGGCCGCGGCCCCGCCGAGGCGGCCGCCCGAAAGGCCCTCGAGGCCGTGGGCATGGCCCACCGGGCGACGCATCGGCCCGACGGCCTGTCGGGCGGCGAGCAGCAGCGCGGGGCGATCGCCCGGGCCCTGGTCACGGACCCGGCCGTCGTCCTCGCCGACGAGCCCACCGGCGCCCTCGACTCGGTCAACTCCCAGCGGGTGGTGGACCTGCTGCAGGATCTCGTCGCCCGCCGCGGCCAGACGGTGATGCTCGTGACCCACGACCCGTCGATCGCGGCGGCAGCCGGCCGCACGATCCGCATGCGGGACGGCCGCATCGAGTCGGACATCCGCCGTGCGGCGGCGGTGGCGGGATGAGGCTCTGGCGGCTGCTCGTGCGGCAGTGGCGAAACCGGCCTGGTCGGGCCCTGGCGACGATCGCGAGCGTCGCCGTGGCGGTGGGCGCCGTCGTCGCCACGTGGGTCTCGGCCGACGCCTCGCGGGCCGGCTACCGGCGGCTCACCGAGGCCGTGGACGGCGTGCCGGCGATCGACGTCTCGCTCCGCGGCGGCGGCCGCTTCCGTGCCGATGTCATGCCGCGGCTCGTGGACGTGCCCGGCGTGCGGGCGGTGGTGCCGCTCTTCTTCCGGCCCACGCTCCTGCGGGTCGGCGAGAACCGGGTCCGCGAGATCGCCGTGGGCGTGGACGCCGAGTCGCTCGTCGCCGCGGGCCTGCTCGAATTGACCGCCGGCGAGCCGTGTCGCGAGGACGACGAGCTCGTGCTCGACGCGGGCCTCGCCGAGAGCCTGGGGAAGCAGGTCGGCGACGAGCTCTTGTTCTTCGCCCGCCGGCGGGTCGCGCGGATGCGGGTCACGGGGCTGGCGAAGCCGCAGTCGCTGCGCTGGTTCGGGGAGGGCGCCGGCGTGGTGGTGGACATCCAGGCTCTGGAGGCGATGTCGCTGGCCCGCGGGATGGTGGATCGGGTGCGGATCGCCCTCGAGCCGCGGGCCCGCCGCGCCGACGTGCTCGCGGCCGTGGCCGCCCGGCTGCCCGGCGATCTGCTGGCCGAGGTTCCGGCCGGCAAGGCCGCGATGGCCGAGGACGTGCTGCATTCGGCGAATCTCGGTCTCGATTTCGTCACCGCCCTGACCGTGGCCATGGCGTGGTTCATCGTCGGCAACGCGATGCTGATGAACGTCACCGAGCGGCGGCGGGGCTTCTCGCTCCTGCGGCTGCTCGGGGCGACCGGCCGGCAGGTGCGGCGGCTGGTGACCGGCGAGGCGGCGATCCTCGGCGGCCTGGGCGCGGGAATCGGCGCGGTGGCCGGCCTGGCCGCGGCCGGCCCGATCTCGGCGGGGATTTCCCGGGCGCTGCAGGCCCCCGTGGCGGCGCTCGTCGTGCATCCGCTCGTCATCCCGCTGGCGGTGCTGCTCGGCGTGGCCGTGGCGGTGGCCGCCGCCTGGTGGCCGGCCCGGCAGGCGACGCGGGTCGATCTCCTCGAGGGTCTCGCCGCCGCGCCCGCGCCGCCGCGCGGGGGCGTGTCGTGGCGGTTCGTCGCGGCGGTCGTGGTGTTCGTCGGTCTCGCGGCGGTCAACCAGGCGCTGGTGATCGCCGAGGTCCTGCCGCCGCGGGCCGCCGTGCCGGGAGGCATCTTCCTGCTCCTCGGCTTCGTGGCCACGACTCCCCTGCTCCTGCCGCCGATCGTCCGGCTGCTCGCCGCCCTCGTGCCCGAGACCTGGCGAACGGAACGCGGCCTGGCCCTCGAGCAGATCCTGCGGCAGCCGGTGCGGACCGCGCTCACGACCGGCGTGCTCGTCGTCGCCGTCACCAACGGCATCGGCCTGGGGCACGCGATCCGCGACAACGTGGACGACGTCCTCGGCTGGTACGGCCGGATGATGAAGGCCGATTGGCTGCTGACCCACGCGGGCATGGTGTCGGCCGGCCGCGGCGCCGAGGGGGCCGACCCGCGGGCGGTCGAGGACGACGTGCGGAGGATCGCCGGCGTGGCCGTCGTCGAGGGGATCGGCGTGGCGCCGGCCCGGGTCGCCGGCGGCGCCTGCGTGATCGTGGCCCGCGACCTGCCCGCGGACCGGCCGCTCCCCCTGGAGCCCGTCGGTGCCACGGTCGAGGACGTGCGGGCGGCCCTCGATCGCGGTGAGGCGGTGGCGGGCACGGTGCTGGCGCGGCGCACAGGCTTCGGCCCCGGCGACGAGGTGGCGGTGGAGGTCTTCGGCCGGACCACGAAGGTGAGGATCGCGGCGCTCGTGGTGGACTACACCTCCGGCGGCGCCTCGCTCCACCTGCGGCGCGACGCCGCGCGGCGGCTGTTCGGCATGGAGGCGGCGGACCTGATCCTGGTCACGGCGGAACCCGGCGGCGCCGCGGCCCTGCGCGAGCCGCTGGCCGCCGTCGCCGCCGAGCACCGCATGCTGCTGCGGTCGTTCGGCGACGTGCAGGGCTTCATCGACGCCGTGGTCGGCGGCGTGGTCGGCTCGCTGTGGGCGATCCTCGGCCTCGGCTTCGTGGTCGGCAGCCTGGGCGTGGCGAACACCGTGACCATGAACGTGCTGGAGCAGCGGCGGTCGCTGGGCCTGCTGCGGGCGGTGGGCATGACGGGCGGGCAGGTGACGCGGATGGTGGTCCTGCAGAGCATGCTGCTCGGGGCCGCGGGCGGGATCATCGGCACGGTCGGGGGCCTGACGACGTCGCTGTTCATCCAGTTGGCGAGCCAGCCGCTGCTCGGGCATCCGATCGAGGCGCGATTCCGCCCGGGCGTGGTGGCCGCCAACGTCGCCGCCGCCGTCGCCGTCACGGCCCTGGCCGCCTGGCTGCCCGCCCGCCGCGCGGCGCGGCTCGACCTGCTCGAGGCGATCGCGGCGGAGTGAGGGAAGGTGTCCGGCACCCGCGGGCCGCGGAATGCGGGCTTCCGGCCGGCCGCGCGTGACGCGGCCGAGGCCGCCGGATAGGGTTCGGCGACGCGGCCGGGATGCGGCGTCTCCTGCGACGAGGAGATGCGGCCGATGCAGACCCAGCCCCAGGTGTCGTTCGACGACCTGCCCGTGGACGAGGCCGTCCGCGCCGCCGCGCTCGACCACGTGGCGCAACTCGAGCGTCTCTCCGACCGGATCACCGGCTGCCACGTGGTCGTCGCCCAGCCACATCGCCACCATCGGGCCGGCCGGCTGTATTCGGTGCGCGTGGATCTCGTCGTGCCCGGTGGCGAGATCGTCGTCAACCGCGACCAGCACCTCGATCATGGCCACGAGGACGTGTTCGTGGCCCTGCGGGACGCCTTCCTGGCGGCCCGCAGGCGGCTCGAGGACCACGTCCGCCGCAGCCGTGGCGCCGAGAAGGCCCACCAGCCCCGGGCCCGCGGCCGGATCACCCAGATCTTCCCGCTCCAGGGCTACGGCTTCATCGCCACGGCCGACGGCCGGGAGATCTACTTCCACCGCCACGCGATCTCCGACCAGGACTTTCGCATGGCCGACGTGGGCAGCCCGGTGTTCTACACCGAGGAGCAGGGGGACGACGGCCCGCAGGCCGCCGCCGTCCACCTCGAGCATCCGCACGCCCGCGGCCTGCGCCGGGGCGCATCGTCAGGGGGGGCCGCATCATGACGCTCGTGCACGCGGTGGAGTCGTTCGACGTGGCGATCCCGGCCACCGGTGCCAAGGGCGCTTCGCTGACGCTGCCGGGCCGGCTCGCGCTGCCGACGCCGCCGACGGGGCTCGTGCTCTTCGCCCACGGCAGCGGCTCGAGCCGCGCCAGCCCCCGCAACGCCTTCGTGGCCTCCGTGCTCCACGAGTCGTGGATCGGCACGCTGCTGTTCGACCTGCTCACCGAGCAGGAGGCCACCGACCGCGTCAACGTGTTCGACGTGGCGCTGCTGGCGGAGCGGCTGCTGGCGGCGGTGCGGTTCGTGGCCGGCCTGGAGCAGACGCGGCACCTGCCGCTGGGGCTGTTCGGCGCGAGCACCGGGGCGGCCGCGGCGCTGGTGGCCGCCGCCCGCGAGCCGCGGGTGGCCGCGGTCGTCTCCCGTGGCGGCCGTCCCGATCTCGCGGGCCGCAAGCTCGGCACCGTCCACGTGCCCACGCTCCTCATCGTCGGCGAGGCCGACACGGAGGTGCTGGCCCTCAACGAGCGGGCCTACGCCCTGCTCGAGTGCGAGCGCCGGCTGGCCGTCGTGCCCGGCGCCACGCACCTCTTCGAGGAGCCGGGCACGCTCGAGGAGGTGGCCCGCCTGGCCGCCGAATGGTTCGCCAAGCATCTCCACATGCAGGCCTGACGGACGGCTCCGGCCACACCCCCGGGAGATC
>Ga0315906_10004480_pt1 | contig 17955 bp, 19 predicted proteins | sample LakEriMetagenome_4_FD_203526 | JGI IMG/M metagenome (GOLD analysis project Ga0315906, IMG submission 203526) | Freshwater fungal communities from buoy surface, Lake Erie, Ohio, United States - Buoy 2 MA122 | ecosystem: Environmental > Aquatic > Freshwater > Lake > Lake biofilm | place: USA... | reverse complement strand
CAGCTGCCGCGACGGTGGCGGCGGCGGTGGTGCGATGGCGAAAAGTGCGCCGCCGGCCACCAGCTGCCCTGCCGGCCAGACCATGACGACGGCCACGGACAGCACCGGCACCTCCCGCCAGGTCTGCGCGCCGCCACCAGCTTCGGTTCCGGCTCCGAGTTCACCGACGCCACCTGCATCGTCGTCCTGCCCCCCGGGACAAGAGTCCTGGACTGCACAAGGAAGCGCAAGCCTTTGCGTTCCCGCCTGCCCGAGCGGGCAAGTGCATGACGCGATGTTGAAGTGTTGCCCGTCAAGCAATCTTATGAACTTCAATGGAATGCAAGTTTGCGATCCGACTGCCGCCCCAAGTCCGGCTCCGGCGGCGGCAGCGGGCCCAGCTCCAGCGACGGCTGCTTCGCAGCCCCCCAAAACCTGCACTCCCGGCTATGAATTGGTCCGCGATGGAAGTTCATGGGCATGCAAGGAAAGATGCACGAGCTGGCAAATCCGTGATTCGGGGGGCGCGTGTGTCAACAAACCGTTGCCCCCTCAGTCGCAAAGGCCAACCATGGCAAACAATCCATGCGGTGCTGACGGTATCTGGATACCCAACACTCCGATAATTCAACCTGGGGGCAAGTGGCCGCCCCTTCCACTACAGGCCGCACCGGACTTCAGCAAGGGGCCGGTTGCTGGGTGGTGCGACAAAATAGGCAATCGCAAAGGAGATATTTACGCGGATACACAATGCCACGTATGCTCCGGGCCGCCGCAGATTTGCGAACAAGTTCATGCCTCTAGAACCTGCAGTTGGCCTAACAACGCATGCGGCGTACATGTCACCAATAGGCTTGATGGCACGAGAAGCGTGATCCGCGGTTGTGCGAGCCAAACAGCTCTGTATCGGGAGTGGTATGTGGGTACATCCGATGAGGACAAGTGTGATGTCATCAAGAACAATCAGCATGTGGATTTTCAATGCACCTTTGGCTGCATTGAACCTAATTGCAATAGCGGTGAAAAAGAGCAGTTGCGTCCTCCAGAAAATACGTTGTGGAAAGACCGTATGTGCTGCTAACTACAGTCAATGATTGACCATGCATCTGCATTGCCGGTCAGTCCCGCATCTGGAGCGACCATGACGCGGGCGGCGAAAGGTAAGCTCGATCCAGAGCCTTTCCAGCCGCGGAAAGGGCAGCATTATGTTTGAGCTCCACGCCGTGAGGAGGCGCCTGTGACTTCGTCTGATGATGATCTTGAGGCCTTGGGTCAACTGGCCAGCGGGCGTCGGCGTGAGGCCGGTGAGGGCGAAGGTAAACGCAGGCAGCCCGTGAGCCCCGCCCGGGCGGGTGCGGCAGCGGAAAGCCTGGACGACATCGTGTCCGGATTGGCGCAAGGACGCTCGGCCCCCGCGAGCCGCCAAACGGGGCAACACAGTGCCAAGGCGCCTGAACCCGTCGAGTCTCTGGAGCAGTTGCTGTCCGCACGTTCGGCAGAGCCGCGGCAAACCCAGCCCACCCGGGGCACGCCGGCGGCGGCAGTGTCGGCCGATGCCGAGAGCCTCGAAAGCCTGGTTTTCTCGGGAGCGACCGGCAAGGCGCAGCCTTACTCCCAGCCTACGGTTGCGAAACGGGTCGTCCCAAAACCGAGTGATCGACCGATCGAGGACCTGGCGCTATTGCGGCCAGCGGCTGTGGAATCGGTCAACCCATCCCGGTTCCACTTGCCGCCAGTAGGGATCATGCTTGCGGTGCTATTGGTGGTGGGCATTGCATTTGCCATCTACCAGCATCAGCCGGGCAAAGCTGGCGCCCCCACCCCACTGGCCGGCCAGGTGAGGCAGCTCGCATCGGCAGTGGATGCCTATTACGATAAGAACAAAAGCCTTCCCCGGAGCCTCGGCGAACTGGAGGGGTTTCCCAAGGAGGCCGTCGAGTGGCCCATGGACCGGTATGGCGTGCGCTTGCTTGAACGACGTGCAGAGTTTTTCTTTGACGGCGCATCGGGTTACGAATACCTCATCATTGGCCGCCAGGGCGAAGAAGCATGGGCCTTCGCCAAGGGCCTGCAGCCCGAGCTCCAGCAGGTTCCGGCACACTGACCCGATGCTGAATCAAAAGGACTCCCTCAAGGGGAAGGTGCTTCAGGCGGCCCGGAAGCTCTTCATGGAACATGGCTACGAGGCGGTCGGCGTGCGCGATATTGCCGGGGCCGTGGGTAAGAAACCCTTGCAGTTGTATCGACTCAATCTCTCGAAGGCGGACATCCTGGCCGAGGTGATCATTGCGTTGAACCAGGAGCAGATCACGCAATTGCCGGATTTGTGCAGGCGCGTGCAGGGAGAGTCCTTGCATGAACGCTGTTGCGCATACCTGCGCGAACTCTATTCAATGGACATTCACAACCTGCCGATTCGTTCGGTCGGGGCCGCTTTCGGGTGGACGTGGAACTCACGCTACGAGCAACAGATCGTCGCCCAGGTCATGCAACTGTTGCAACCGGTCATCGACTGGATGAAAGCGGCCGGGCTGGACGGGATCGAGGCCCGGGCGTATGGCATCTGGTCGGTTTACTATGTGGGCTTCAGGCGAGCCGTCCTTCACGGAGGCAATGCCGAGGAATGCTGTGGGGAAATTTCCCCCGTTCTTGAAATCTTGCTGGGACAGCAATCGAAATGAAATCTCTGAAAAACTGGCCGGCCATGATGGCTGCGATTGCCGGCTGCCTCCTGATCTCGGGGGTGTAAGACAATACGCTACGAATATCTCCCGCCGGCCAGCGATCACGGGTGAATGTGCATTACTCATTGCCAAGGTATCCGCGAGATGTGTCACGGAAACGAAAGCAATCGTGTCCAATCTGAACGACATGCCTGCGAACAATGCAGTGAACGTGTTTTCCGGGATTGTCAGCGCCATGCCGATAACCGGGAAGATGCCAAGAAGTGTTATCGACCGGCCTGCTACGCCAATGAAAGCTTCTGGCGATGCGACGAGAACTACCGTCAATGCTTTGAAGGCTGTGGCGGAACCATTCACAAATTCGAAGAATAACCGGAAGCCTTCATGCGTGGCACGCTAACCCTGATACTCACCCTTGGCCTTGCAGTGCCAGCCTGGGCCGGCCCAGACTACTACAAGGAAGGCGCCATCTGTGACAGGAAGGCAGGGTTCTGTGCCGACCACATGGGTGTTTCGCTGGCACTGACCAAGATGTACCTTGGGGGCAAAGCCGAACAGAAGATGATGGACCAGATCAACAAGGTGGGTTCGGAAAGCTTTAATCCGACGATGTTCACCATGAGTGGCGGCCTGACCTGCCATACGCAGGAAAAACAGTGCTGGACCAGCAGGTATCGCGACAAGCCGCACGACAAGGCCACCAAGACGCTGTTCGGAAAATGACCCACCGCAATGAAGCCAGCTAACCGGAGCACAGCAATTGCCTGAAACCAGCCATTGGCTCGAAAAAGCCGCCCGGACGCAACATCCTGGAGTCGTTATCCCGCCGGGCGTGAAAATATCCCCGGTCCTCAGCGAAGCTTGGCGGCAGGTGGCCGCCATCTTCCAGATCAGCCCCGCGGAACTGGCTTCGTGTGTTGCCCAGGCATTTGGTTTGAACGTCGGCAGCATCGCGGAATTCCAGCCTGGCGACCCCAGCGTCCTGCCGGAAAGCCTTTGCCGTGAATTGCGCATTGTTCAGTTGTGGTTGGACGAGAAAACAGCATGCATCGGTATTGCCGATCCACGTTTGCCGGAAGAGCAGCTGACCCGCCTGCGTTTTGTTCTTAGACGCAGTGTGCAACTGGCCGTCCTGCCGCCGGACGACATTGATACTTGCCTGACCCGTCATTTCGCGAAGTCGGGCATTGGCCGTTCCGGCAAGACCAATCTCATTGATCTTCTGGCGGGGACGCAGGTCGGCGAAACCTCGCAAGTCGTCAAGCTGGCCTGTGCGCTGCTGCGCAAGGCGATCGACAGCAATGCGTCCGACGTCCATATTCATCCTTTCGTGGGTGGCGGCGTGATCCGTTTTCGCGTTGATGGCCAACTGCGGCGTATTACGACCTTACCCATGGAGACGCTGGAGGCCCTCTCGCACTACTTCAAGGCACAAGCTGGGCTGGAGCCCAATCCTCTCAAGCCGCAGGATGGCCGGCTGCGGCTGGCCTACGGTAGGCGCGAAATCGATGTTCGGCTCTCCGTACTGCCGGCCTATGATGGTGTCCGGATCGTCTGTCGACTGCTCGACCAGAGCCGCAACTTTTCGTTGCAGCAGAGCCATTTCTCGACCGGCGATCAGCAGGCGCTGCGCCGCATGACCAACAACAGTGCGGGCATCGTGCTGCTCACCGGACCCACCGGCTCGGGCAAGACCTCGACGCTCTATGCACTGCTTGCCGAGTTGAACACGGTCGAATTCAATATCATGACCATCGAGGATCCGGTCGAATACGTCCTGCCGGGCATCTCTCAGATCCAGGTCAATGAAAAGCAGGGCCTGTCCTTCGCCGATACCTTGCGTTCCATCCTGCGTCAGGACCCGGACATCGTGCTAGTCGGGGAAATCCGCGATGGCGAAACGGCGCGCATCGCTGCGCAAGCCGCGCTGACCGGCCATCTCGTCCTGTCCACCCTGCATACCAATGACGCGCTCGGCACCTTGCCGCGCCTCCTCGACCTGGGACTGGATCGCAGCGTTCTCGCCGATGCGCTAATGGGCGCGGTGTCGCAGCGGCTGGTTCGACGCTTGTGCGAGACCTGCCGCCAGCCGGCGCAAGCACCGTACTTGCCCGGTGAAGCCGAATTTCACCGCCTGACCGGGGAGTTTCCTTCGTATCGCTCCGGCGGGTGCGAGGCATGTAATTTCACTGGCTACAAGGGACGACTGCCGATCATCGAAAGCGTGGAAATCTCGCCCGCCCTGCGCCAGGCGATCGTTACCGGCGAGCAACGGGTCGATGAACTCAAGCGCATCGCTGCCGGTCAGCGGCATTCGATGGCAGCCAGCGCTAAAGACTGGATCGTTTCGGGCCAGACCACCCCGACCGAGGTGCAGTATGTGCTGGGCAACAGCTTCTGGCGGGAATTGGCGACGGAACACGGATTCAGCCCCGAAACACTCAGTGCCAACCTGGCTCAGGTCGCACGGCCCGGCCAGCGCATGAAGATTCTGATCCTGTCGAAGGAAAAGTCGCTGGGAGACTGCTTGACGGACGGGCTGAGCTACGCGGTCGAGACCGTCGCTGACGAAGAAGCGGCGAATGACTACCTGCAACGACAACACGACGTGATTGGCCTGGTCATCGATACCGCACTGGCCGAAGAACCTCCGGAAAGCTGGCTGACCCGCCTGCGCACCAGGCTGGCGTGGAGCGGGCTGCCCACGCTCTTCGTGACCCGCCCTGAACAGACGGCCCTGAAAGCCCTGCTTGACCAGTTCGCTGCCCCCTGCGTGGAAAATGATGAGCAACAGCCGCAGGCCATGCAGGAAGCCCTGACTCGGGTCCTGCAGGGGCAGCACTGATTTGCCAGGCGCTCCGATCGCGAACCTGCCGTAGAGCCATTGCAAAGATGAGAGTCTGTTGTTGGTCGGGGCAGGCTGTCGCCCGAAGTGGTGAGCCTGACTCGACGGCTTAAAGACAGGTAACCGGCGCATTGCCGCCCATCGACGACCTTGGGCACACGGTCAGTTTTGGCCGAGGTGCTGAAGTAGACCATCCGGCAGGTTTCGGTGTGGTGCCGCCGCTCGAATGGCCGTGGTCGAGAGAAGGTGACCGGCCGGTTGTGGCCGATAGCGGTCATACGGGGTGGGAGCGGATTCCGTCCCAAAGCGCCAGCCTCCCCATAAAGTAGGTCAAGAAAGCTTCGCCGCCTTCTTAATCGCTGCCACCCTCACCATCTCCGCCGACTTCTTGTAATGCGCATCCAGCGGATAACAACCTGAAACCACGCCGTGGCGCGGTGCGGTGGTGCAGTCGCTGAAGGTGCGGCACAGGCGCTTTCTTTGCAGCGGCCGTCCGGCGAGCACGTCGGCGGGCAGATCTGGATAGGACAGCATCATGCGGCCGAGACCGACGCTGTCGGTCCAGCCGGCCCGCACCGCGGCCTGCGCGACGTTGGGCAGGAATTCCTGCAGATAGGTGTAACCGCTACCAACAAATACCGCGCCCGGAAAAGCCTGCTTCAGTTCGCGCACGACATTCAAATGTCTCATCACCCCGATCAACGGGTCTTCCGGCGGGTGGTAGCCGTCGGAGGGGGGATACAGCGCGGGGCGCGTCAGGTGCGGGTTGTAATAAGGACTGCCCAGCGTGATGTTGAACAGATGGATGCCGAGCTCGCGGGCGATGGCGATCACGGCTTTGGTTTCACTGAGGTCGAAGGCCAGCGGATCGGATTCCTTCGTTCCGAAGCTGTAACGGTAGGGCAGCAGATTGGCAAAATCCTCCGGCGCGCCCGGCCCCATCGCCTCCGCCGTGGTCAATGCGGGATCCGGACGGAAAGGCACCAGATCCGCAGCGGAAATACGCATGCCGAACTTCATGCCCGGCGCTTCGGCTTTGATGCCGGCGACGATTTCGCGCAGGAAACGCGTGCGGTTTTCCAGCGAACCGCCGAATTCACCGTCGCGGGTTTTTGCGGACAGGAATTCGTGACCGAGGTAACCGTGGCAGGCCTTCACATCGACAAATTCGAAACCGATCTTCGCCGCGCGTTTCGCGGTCTGCACATAGTCATCAATCAGACGGCGGATTTCGCCGTCGCTGATCAGCGGATAGTCGGGGCCCAGTTTCTGCCGGCGGTCGAGCAGCGGATGCCGGTAGAGGATCATCGGCTCCATCTTGTGATGATCGTTGGGTTTGCAAAAACGGCCGGAGTGCGTCAGTTGCAGGCCGACCACCAGACCCTTGTCATCGCCCATCGCCGTGCGGTGTGCCGTGACCAGCGCTTCGCGCATCGCGCCGATCTCGGCTTCGGTGTGCGCATTGAGCATCAGCTGGTTCGGATTGGCGCGGCCGTCGGGGCGCACCGCAATCGCTTCGCAGCCCCAGATCAGCTTGGCGCCGGAGGAACCGAAACGCGCCCAGCGCCGCCGCGTGTTGTCGGAGGGTCTGCCGTCGTTCAGTGCATCCCAGCCTTCCATCGGATGCACGGTGTAACGGTTGCCGATGGTCAGGCCATCGACGTTCAGCGGCACCGCCATCGGCGACGCGGGCCCGGCTTCGAGCGCATCGTCGCAGGGCATGTCGAGCCCGAGACGCTGCAGGTTTTCACGGAATCCTGCTGCGGTCTGCAGCGATTTCACTTTGACGTAATCACCGAACTTCATGGCTCTCCCCGTTCTGCCGCGCCATTGCCTGGCCCTTGTTGTCGGACGGCAACAGCCGCCCGCAAGGATTGTCGCCGCAAGCCGACACAGTGGCAAGAAATCAGCCCTGAAAATCGCCACCGCAACATCTGTTTACACATTGATACAGCATGGCACGGGACAAGCCCCTAATCTGTGGCCGTGGTCAGCAGTAAACGATCACGAATAACAATAGTGAACACAGGGGCAAGCGGCACACGAAACCGTGGCCGTAAAAGTGGACCAAAATGAGGAGACCAAAATGAAGCTGATGACAGGTGCAGTGTTGGCGGCGGTGATGCTGGCAGCAGCCCCCGCCTGGGCGGATCGCGGTGATGACCGCGGCCGTGGTCACGGACATGGGCATGGGCATGGGTACAAACACTGGAAGGAAGCGCGGCATTACCACCCGCACTATGCCCCGCCGCGCGTGGTTTACCGGGAAGTGGTGCGCCATCACACCTACTACGCCCCCGCGCCGGTGTATTACGCGCCGCAGCCGGCAGCAGGCATACATATCATGCTGCCGAACATCTATATACCGATCCGCTAGAGCCTACTGCGCGGGACGATGGCGGCGTCGCGCGGTGCTCGGAACCCCGCCTATCGATATTGATATGTCTCGGCTCCTGCGCGCAGCGACGCAAGTCCTCCCGGAGGACGCCGTGCTCCTTGCCCTCGTCTCGCTCGCTACGGCTCCACAAAAGCGAGGCCATAAAAAAAGGCAGGGCGTCATGCCCTGCCGTTTTCTCTTATTTGAACGGATTATTTCTTCAGCAGCGACTTGATGCCGGTCAGCGCGAACTTGTAGCTTTCGATGCCGAAGCCGTAAACGCAGGCCTTGCACACCGGCAGCATCACCGAGGTGGTGCCGCGCGCCGTCGGATTGCTCAAATGAACCTCAATCACCGGGAATTTCATCTGCGCCACCGCCGCGCGCAGCGGGCCAGTGACCATGGTGAAACCGCCCGGATTCATCACCACACCCGCAATGTCGCTGTCGAAGGCCTGATACAGCTTGTTGACGACTTCGCCTTCGATATTGGAGTGGAAAAACGACACTTCGATACCCAGCTCCTTCGCGTAGACGCGGATGTGCTCCTCATACTGCGGCAGCGTCATCGGGCCGAAGACGTCGAGTTGCACCTTGCCGCGCATGTCGAGGCCGGCGCCGTGGATGACCAGTATTTTCATCGCATTTCTTTCATGGTTATTCTTCCTTGATGTTGGCGGCGCGCACAACCTTGCGCCATTTTTCGATTTCAGCCTTGATGAAGGCCTGGCTTGCCGCGGGTGTGGTTCCGATCATTTCAGCGCTGTACTTGGCGAAGTTCTGCTGCACCTGCGGCGTGCGCATGACCTTGTTCATGTCTTCATTGAGGCGATTGACGATGGCCCTGGGCGTTTTGGCCGGCGCCAGCATCGCGGTAAAGGTGCCCGCCTCGACGCCGGCCACACCGGCTTCCTTCATGGTCGGCACCTCCGGCAGTTCAGGCGAACGGTTGATCGCGTTCACCGCCAGCGCGCGGACCTTGCCGCCTTTGACATGACCGATGGCCGATGAGATCTGATCGAACATCACGTCGATACGACCGCTGATCAGGTCGAGCATCGCGGGATTGCCGCCCTTGTACGGTACGTGCGTGAAGCGCGTGCCGGTAATCCCCTGGAACAGTTCGCCCGCCAGCCGGCCAGTGGCGAAATTGCCCGACGAACCCATGATCAGTTCGCCGCGGGATTTGGCATAGGGTATGAATTCCTTCACCGTTTTCGCCGGCGACGACTGCGGCACCAGCATGATCACCGGCACATTCGACGCCAGGCTGATGGTTTCAAAGTCCTTGATCGGGTCGTAGCGCAGCTTGGTAGAGACCGCCGGCGCGATGGTCAGCGAACCTGTTGATGAAAACAATAGCGTGTAGCCGTCCGGCACTGAAGTCGCCACGATTTCGGTGCCGACGGCGCCGCCGGCGCCGGCACGGTTGTCGATGATCAGGTTGCGGCCGAGAAGCTCACCCATGCCCGGCGTGATCGCCCGGGCAGTCAGGTCAACATTGCCGCCAGGGGCGAAGGGCACGATCAAGCGGATCGGCCGCTCGGGGTAGGCTGCAGCGGCGTTGATGGAAGTGGCCGCCAACAGCGCAGCGCAAAGGATATCTGTAAACCGGCATTTCATTTTCTTCTCCAGGATCGGCTCCATGACAAAGCCACCTTAACATTAAGAATTATTGATCGCCTGCTCATGCTGCTTCTTGAGCAGTCGCAGAAGTCGGGGAACAACCCGCTTGGGAGAATCAGGGGCTTCCGCTAAACTCGAAACCGGATTTTACAATTATCCAATCGGCATTTTAATCACGGAGCACACATGGAACCGAAAGACATCGAGGCCGGTCTCGCCATACGCCGCAAAGTCATGGGTGAACAACACGTCAACAAGCGCCAGACCAGCACTGACAAATACACCCTGCAGCAACAGGAACTCGTCAACGGATTTTCCTGGGGACAGATCTGGACCCGGCCGCAGCTCACGCTCAAGGAGCGCAGCTTGGTCACGCTGGCTTTCATCTGCGCTGCCGACCGGATGGATGAGCTTTCCGGACATATCAGGGGTGCCCTCAATAACGGCGCAACACCCGACGAAATCGTCGAGGTTTTTGTACAAGGCGCCGTTTACTGCGGCTTCCCCTCCTCAAACACGGCTGTTCGCAGATGTGTGGAAGTATTCAAGGAGATCGGTGTCCTTACTTGACGGTCATGCCCAGATCATCGAGTGCTTTTTTCAGCTCGGCATACTGCGACTTGAGATAGGCCTGGGTCTCCTTGCTCGACAGGAACATGGGCTCGAATTCGTTGTCGTCAATATCCTTCTTCCATTCCGGCGTAGCAGCCATTCTTCCAAGAGCGACCTCCCAATAGGCAGTCTGGGGAGGCGTCATGGCTTTGGGCCCCACCATCATGCGGCCGTTGCTGATCACCACATCGGACCCCTGTTCACGCAGCGTCGGAACGTTGGCAAAGGAGCCCTCCAGGCGTTTCTCGGAGGTCACTCCAAGGACCCTGAGCTTGCCTCCCTGCAAATGCGGAACAACGTTGTTGGCTGCGGAGGCCATCAGATCTATATGCCCGCCCAACAGTGCAGTCATGGCCTGCCCACCCCCCTGAAAAACAACGGCACGCATTTTTTTAGGATCAGCACCCGAAAGTCTCGCCAGACGGGCCATCGCAATATGGTTGGCGCTTCCCAGGCTGCTGCCCACTGAAAAACTGACCGAGGTAACATCTTTACGCAAGCGCTCGGACAGATCCTTGATCGAGCGGATCGGGGAGTCCTCTCGGACACTGATCGCCACTGATTCGGTAAACAGATTGGCGATCATGGTCATATCGGTATAGTTGATGCTGGATCGACCGGTAATATGATTGGTCAGCAGCGTCGGATTGGCGATGGCAATGAAGTGGCCATCGGCACCTTTCTGGTTGAGATAATTCCAGGCAACCAGGCCACCACCACCAGGTTTGTTCTGGACTGTCGAAGTAACGGACAGAATCTTGCTGTCCTGCAGAATCCGCTGCACCGTACGGGCAGATTTATCCTGACCGCCACCTGCGCCGGTCGCGACAATGACTTCCACGACCCGGTCAGGCTTCCACTCCGCAGCAACAACAAAACCGGGTGCCGACACTCCTGCACAACAAGCCGAGACCGTTAAAACCTGCGCCACTCTGTTCCAGGAAACCATCTTTCACCTCCTCTGAAAATTTACGCAGCACAATCCACTTTGACCGGTAATCCGGTTCTCAGGGACTCTTCCATCGCCAACGTCACCGCCAGAGTCTGACGCGCCTGCGATGGTGTTGAATGAAGTGCAGGCGTTCCGGCGGTCAGATGATCAATCCACGCTCTGGTCTCTGTCGCCACCGGCCCCCAAAATTCGTCCATCGCCCAGTCTCCGGGTGTGCCGCTGCCGAGAAAAGCCATATTGACTTCGTGCCCGGGGATATAAACATGTCCGACGCCATGATCGCTGTAGAGCATACGATCAGTATGATCATCGTCGAGCAGCATCACGCCGTCAGGGCCCAGCAATTCGACCCGGGCGGCATGGCCAAGCACAGGAAAACCCTTGGGTAAGGCATAGCTGACGCTCATCGCGATGACGGCGCCATCAGCACAAGTCAGAATCGCATGGGCGAGGTCCGTTGTATTGTGACCTGAATTCAGCAAGACGCCGCGTTTGCCCCGGGCAATGACTTCAACAACGGGATTGTTCTCGAAAAACCACCCCATCAGATCGATATAGTAGGTCAGACCCGAAGTCGGGCTGTTCTCAGGCAAACGTGAAAGGGTCTGCATGGCCTGGGAGCGGGTATTGAAAAGCCTGACCACCGCACCGGTCAACTGCCCCAGACGCCCGCGTCTGAGTTGCTCCCTTGCAATCATGTAACGCTTTTTGAAGCGCCGGCTGAAGCCCACGTGCAGATTGGCTCCACGATCGGCATGCAGGCGGGCCGTGTTGATCAGGTGATCAGCGTCTTTGAGCGTGAGGGCGATCGGTTTCTCGACAAAAACTTTTTTGCCCATCTCCAGGGCCTGAACAACCGGCCCTACATGTTCAAGCTCAATCGTGGAAACAACCACCGCCCCGACCTCAGGCCTGGAAATCACCTCGAGATTGTCTCCGGACCAGCATGCGGCACCGCACTGCGCAGCCAGTTTTTCAGCTTTCGCGGGGTCACGGTCAGAAACAGCCAGAAAATGAACGGCCGGATGGCGGGATGCCATGACTGCACGCAAGGTACCGATCCGTCCTGAACCGACTACGGCAATGCCTATCGTTTTCCCATGCATTATTCCAGAACTCCCAAAGTCAGGCACTCAGCGCCGCAACAATGCGGTCGCGGGTAAAGGGCATGTCGCGCAGCCGAGCGCCGATGGCATTGTAAATGGCATTGCCGATGGCCCCTGAAACAGGTCCTTGTGTGCCCTCACCGGCACCCACGGGCGGCGCTTCGGGACGGTTGATCAGCGCAACCTCGATCTCCGGCACTTCAACAAAGCTGAGGATCGGGTAATCGAGCCAGTTGCGCGTGGTGATTCCGACCTTGTCGAAATCGACGCGCTCCTTCAGCGTCCAGCTGGCGCTCTGGATCATGCCGCCTTCGATCTGGTTGATCACACCATCGGGATTGATCGCCTGGCCGACGTCAACCGCACCCCACATTTTCGTGACGCGCACGTCTTCGGCAATATGCACTTCGGCGATCACCGCGATGTATGCGGCGAGATTCTTGTAGCGTGCGAAACCGATGCCGCGACCACGTTCGCCGTCGCCCTTCTCCCCGGGTTTCCACTGTGCCATCGTCGCCACTTTTTCGATAACGGCCCTGGCGCGTGCATCCTTGAGGTGGCGCAGGCGGAATTCGACCGGATCAGCACCCGCCGCTTCCGCCAGTTCATCGATAAAACATTCGATGGCATAGGCGTTGGCGTGACCACCCAGCGCGCGCAGTGCAGAGGTACGCAGCGGAGACTGGCGGATCAGGTGATTGGTGACCTTCTGGTTGGGGAAGTCATACAAGGGCACTGCATTGCGGTGGCTGCCGCCGCCGGGCAGCGGCGGATTGCCGGGCTTGGCCGCGGGCAACGGTTTTTCCAGATGCCACGCCGCCAACAGATTGACCCCGCCCTTGCCGCCGGGCCGCGTGCTGTGCGCGTGACTCCACAGTTCATGGCCCCAGTTGACGATATTGCCCTGCGCGTCGAGCGAGGCGTTGAGCTTCACCACCATCGGCGAACTGAAGGGCTCCCAGGCGAATTCATCTTCGCGCATCCACTGCACGCGCACCGGCTTGCCCGGCACCGCGCGCGCCAGCAGCACGGCATCCAGCGTGACATCGTCGGCAGCGTTGTGGCCGTAACAGCCGGCGCCCTCGGCGTGGGTGATGATGATGTCCTGCTCGGGCAGGCCCAGCACCTGCGCCATGTCGCCGCGCAGCGGATAGATGCCCTGGCTGTGCGTCCAGATCCACACCTTGCCGCTGTCAGCACCGCTGCCCCACTGCGCCAGCGCGCAGGACGGTGCGAGTGAAGCGTGGGCGAGATAAGGTTTGGTGTATTCAGCGCTGAACTGCTTCGCGCCTGCGGTTGAAGGATCACCCTTGGTGTTGATGACTTCGCTTTCGGCCTGGGCCTGCAACGTCAGCAGATGACGCGGATCGTTGGCCGGCAGTTCAGGCCCGTGTGTCCATTGCGCGATGCGCGCGAGACGGCGCTCGGCGCGAATCGCCTGCTCTTCGCGCTCGGCCACGACGCCGAGAAAATTACCGTCGCGCAGCACCGCAACCACGCCGGGCATCTGCTCGACTTCCTTGAGATCGATGGCCTTCAGCATCGCTTTCGGTCCCGGCGGACGGCTGATGCGTCCGTGCAGCAGGCCCGGCGGCTGCATGTCCTGCACGAAGGACGGTTTGCCCGTCACCTTGTTCGGGATATCGACGCGCTCCAGCGAAGTACCGACAAGCACATGCTCCTGCGGCAGCTTGGCAGTGACATCAAAAGTCGCCTCGCGCGCCAGCAGGTCCGGCGTGGCGAGTTCCCAGTACGTCACCGAACCGCCGCCGCGCGCAGAGATCACGCCGTCGGCAACGGTGAGGCTTTCCAGCGTTACGCCCAGCTTTTGCGCGGCGCGCGTCAGCAGCAGGTCGCGCGTTTCGGCGGCAACGTGGCGCAGCGCCAGACCGCTTTCCTGGATCGAGCGGCTGCCCGAGGTGATGCCTTCATCGGGACTGAATGCGGTGCTCGCGGCCTTCAGGCGAATGCGCGAGACATCGATATCCAGTTCTTCCGCGGTCATCTGCATCACCGCGGTGAGAATACCCTGTCCGATTTCAACCTTGCCGGTGTACAGCGTGACGGTGCCGTCGGCATTGATGCTCAGCCAGCGGTCGAGGCGGCGGTTGGTGTCGAGGCTGCCCGGCAGTTTGCGTGCGGGAGCTGCGGAATTGGCCTGTGCCATTATTGTTCTCCCCGGAGTTCTTTGGCCGCACGCTTGATCGCGCGCAGGATGCGGCTGTGCGTGCCGCAGCGGCAGAGATTGCCTTCCAGCGCCTTGCGGATCTCGGCATCCGACGGATTGTTGTTGACGTTGAGCAGTGCCTTCGCCGACATCAGGATGCCGCTGGAACAATAGCCGCACTGCGCGGCCTGTTCGGCGATGAAGGCCTGCTGCAGCGGATGCATGGCCGCATCAGTGCCGAGCGCTTCAATGGTGGTGATCTGTTTGCCGACGACCGCAGAGACCGGCACATCGCAGGACTGCACCGGTTTGCCGTCGATGATCACGGTGCAGGCGCCGCACTGGCCAAGACCACAGCCGTAACGCGAGCCGATCAATCCGAGGTCATTGCGCAGGGCATAGAGCAGCGGGGTTTCCGCGTCGGCCTGCACTTCGCGTGGTTTACCGTTTACTTGTATCGTCAGAGACATAAAATTTTTTCAATAAAAACAATTAGTTATAAATAACCTGCCTTGCCGTTAACGGCCTGCAGGCCTATACTGCATCTCCCACAACCGCTGTCCATACCACTCATGCCTGACGCCAACGAGACCGACGCCATCGAAGCGCGCATCACCGAGCTCAAGCTTGAGCATCGCGATCTTGACGACGTGATCTTCCGGCTCACGCAGACGCCGGTCATCGATCAGTTGCAATTGCAGCGGCTGAAAAAACGCAAGCTGATGGTCAAGGATCAGATCGCACTGCTCGAGCGGCAACTGACGCCGGACATCCCCGCCTAGTATTTCGCGGCGCGCGGACAGCGCCACGCCAGCCACACCAGCAGTATCCCCAGCGCAACAAACCACAGCAGCGACCAGCCGGGAATCGTCAGCCCGAGAAAATGCCAGTCAGCTTCTGCACACTCCCCCGATCCGGATAATACTTTTTCGAGCAATCGCGTCACCGGATAACGCTCCAGCATGTACGACAACCCCGGTCCGCAGGCCGGCACCTGATCGGCGGGCAGGTTCTGCAGCCAGACATGGCGCGCAGCGATGCCGGTACCTGCGGCCGCAAACAACGCACCGAATACGGCATAGACCACGGCGCCGGTTTTTGCCGGCCCATGCACCGCGGCAATGACAAACACCAGTCCCAGCGCAATGAACGCGACACGCTGGAATACGCACAGCGGGCAGGGCTCAAGCCCTTCCACATGCTGCAGGTAGAGACCAAAGCCGAGCAAAACCGCACAAACGACGGCGCCAAAGATGTAACCGATACGAATATTCATAAGCTCCACACTTTACACATAAGCGAGCAGTCGGCCGCAGGCGATAACGCCGATCCAGATCAGCAACGAGAGGGTCGCATGCAGTTTTGCAGCCGCCGGGACTGACACGCCGCTGTCCCATTCGCCTGCCGTGCGAAAAACCCCGGCATGGAACAACGCCGCATTGAGTCCCGCACAAAGCAGCAGTGACATTTTGGCGATAAATGCAGTGTTGCCGATCAGATCCCCGGCATGAGCAATAAACATCAGCAATCCTGACGGCACAATCAGCACCAGCGCGCCAAAACTCCAGGGCAGCACGTGACGCGCCAGCGCGCGTACCGGCAGACCCCGCGTCATCCCGAGCAAGCGCAGGTCAAACACGATGATCGACCCGACCAGGGTGACAAACCCCAGAATATGCACGATCTCGACCGCTGGATACAGCCAGAGTTCCTGGCGCATTGCCACTGCCAGCGGAAGGCGCTCGATCGCGGCGAGCGGCGCGCCGGGATCGGATATCAATTGCAAAACCTTTCAGCCGCAGACCGGACAAAAATCAAAGGGATCGCGGAGAACAAGCACCAGGCATCGCACTCATTGCGCAAGACCTGATTCCTTTGCGTTTCCCTGTGCAATCTGCGCTCTCTTTTGCTTGCTTTTGACTTGCCGCGTTTAACGCAGCTCGACAGTCTTGTTGCCGACGATGATGCGCTCGGCACGCAGTTCTTCGGGCTTGTTGCGATTGGGGTAACCGACCACGGTGACAGTGCCGCCTGCTTTCAGGTCGGTTGGCGGCAACCCGCGTGCGGTCATCCGCGACGGCGGTGCCAGCACGGCGGTCCAGGTTTTTCCCGGCGTCACCAGCTTGATGTGTCCATGCGGGTGTTCATAACCCGATTCGGCAATGGTGCCGGTGAGCTTCATTTCCTTGCTGCTGTCGTATTCGCTCCAGCCGTGATGCGCAACGGCAGGCAGACTCAGCGCGGCAACCAGTACTGCGGGAAAAACCAATGCATTGATCCTGGACATGTCATTGCTCCTCGTGCGCTGCGCAGATCGCGCGGGCGCGTTACTTTATACTTAATCGAATATGCGAGTCACGCGCAGCATAATCATCGACGAATCGGAGCTGACCGAACGCTTCATCCTGGCCTCCGGACCCGGCGGCCAGAACGTCAACAAGGTCGCCACCGCAGTCGAGTTGCGCTTTGATGTCGCGAATTCCCGAAGCCTCCCTGCCGCGGTGCGCGAACGCCTGATCGCCCTGGCCGGCAAACGCTTGTCCTCCGCCGGTATTCTGGTGATCGCAGCGCAGCGCTTTCGCAGCCAGCCGCGCAATCGCGAGGACGCACGTGAACGCCTGGCCGCACTGATCCGCGAAGCAGCGACGCCCCCCAAACTGCGTCGCGCCACTCGCCCTTCCAAAGCCGCCAAACGACGACGCGTCGATGACAAGCGCCAACTGGGCGCTCGCAAGCGTGAACGTAGCGGTAGTGGCTGGGATTGAATGCATCAGAATCTGCGATATCTCTAATATTTAATTAAATCAATCACTTAAGAATTGGCGGCCGAAAAAACACCTGCTCATGGCGGCACCATGAACTGCTAAACTGCGCCGCAAGAAGGAATAAAGCCCTGACTGCAAGCGTTTGCCTGCGGCAAGTCTTTGAATCGTAATCGTATTAATAACCCACGGGAGACTGTTCAATGAAGCACGTGCTGATTGCCGCCATCATCGGCACCTCGACACTGCTTGCCAGTGGCGTCGCGTCCGCACAAGCGAAGCCGGAAGATGTCATCAAATACCGCAAAGGCGTCTATACCGTTGCCGCATGGCATATGCGTCCCCTGGGCGCCATGGTGAAGGGCCAGATGCCGTTTGACCAGGCCGTGTTTCTGAAGAACGCCGAGATGGTTGCCAACATGGCAATGGTCGCCCCTGAAGGCTTCGCAGCCGGTTCCGACAAAGGTGCCGAGACCCGCGCCAAGCCGGAAATCTGGTCGGATGCAGCAGGCTTCAAGAAAGTCATGGATAACTTCCAGGCTGAATCCGCCAAAATGGTCCAGGTTGCCAAGACCGCCAAGGATGTTGATGCCGTGCGCGGCCAGTTTGCCGCCCTCGGCAAATCATGCGCCGCCTGTCACGACAATTACCGCACCAAGTAATCAGCTGTTTCCGCATCCAGTAAAAAAGCCGCTTCCGGGCGGCTTTTTTATTGCTGCTGACCCGTCCTGGAATAGGTTGACACTTCTGTGGAGGTGTCGAATGGGTGCTGGGGAAAAGCGAACGCAACGCGATTACACGCTGGCTTTTAAACGCTCGGTGGTTGATCAGGTCGAAAAAGGCGA
>Ga0315906_10004477_pt1 | contig 17959 bp, 15 predicted proteins | sample LakEriMetagenome_4_FD_203526 | JGI IMG/M metagenome (GOLD analysis project Ga0315906, IMG submission 203526) | Freshwater fungal communities from buoy surface, Lake Erie, Ohio, United States - Buoy 2 MA122 | ecosystem: Environmental > Aquatic > Freshwater > Lake > Lake biofilm | place: USA... | reverse complement strand
CCTGGCGTATTAAGTAATGCTGCTAAAGCTTTAAAATCCATACCTGATTGCTTAAGGTTATCTAGTAATGCTGCTAAATCGGCCAAATCCAGACCTGGCTTATTGAGGAAGTTTAAAACATCAGACCAATTCAGATGGGGGTTGTTCTGAAGGAAAGCAAATAAACCTTTCAAATCTAACGTTGTATTAGAAATTAGTGCTTTCCAATCTACATTTGGATTGCCCTTAAGCAATGCAAGTACAGACTTCCACCAATCTTGTCCGTTAGTCTTAATTAAATCAAGTAATAGTTGAACAAAACCTTGCGGAAGATTGCCTTTAAATGGATTCAGATCGAGTATCCAATCATCTGATGGTTGCGCGCCAGGATTCAAAGATTTCAAAAATTCTAATATTTTAGCCCAGTTATCTTCTAAAAATTGTAGATTTGGAAATTCTGTTTTAAACCGCTTTCCAATGTTGAACCTATTTGTGCCCGGAAATGATGTACTACCGGCTATGATCATAGTTGTTTCGTCAGTGTCTAATTCCAGCATTTTTAAGAATGCGCATAAAGATTGTATAAGTTGAGTATCTGTCTGCTTATTAAATATGGCTTCGATACACGAGGTATCAATACCAGCTTTGGTCAAGATAATATCAGGATGTAGGGTTCTGTAGTTTGTTAGGAGTTCAATTAACATCGTCAAGTAATTATCATCAGGCAGCATATCAATAAGATCGAGTAACCTGTCCCAATCAAATTTGGCTTTATTTCGTTTTTTGAAGTCACCAAAATTAATTAACCATGGATCGTCACCGGTTCCGTTTGCTAACAATACTTTTATTGTCTTAAAAAATTTCACGAGATCGACATCCCATGAGGTAGGATCGGCTACAATTTGTTTCAGGTCATCTGGACCACTTGCTTGTAATATACGATCGAACTCTTTCCAGTTTGACATAAATGTGTTTATAGCAGTGAGATTCCTGTTTATATCAGTAGCCTTGCAATTTGTTATATCTGTTTTAATATCGCCCAATTCAGTAATAACCGCTGTGGTGGGGGGGGTGAAGTTTGTAAATGCATTTAAAATATCACACACATTAGTAAAGAGAATATTGATATGTACGGTCCGATATTTAATCAATAAACATTCAGCTAGTTTACCGTAGTCGAGGCCAGTACCAGGGCCAGGACCAGGGCCAGTACCAGGCCCCGGGACGGCGAAGGAGCCTATCTGTACAAGTATTCTTTTCAAGTAAGCTGGTGTACTCTCGCCTGTTTTTTGGCCACTTACCTGTTGTAACTGTTTAATTATATCTTGTAATAAGTCGCCTATTGATTCAAAGGTTTGTGGAACAAAGGTTTGCACATAATCAATTTCGACGATTGGTCTTTCAGTGTAATTAGCATCTAAAAAGTGTTTTTGAATTTGCTCCGCTGATTTGAGGCAATGGGTAAGCGCAGTCGTGCACTTTTCCAAAATGTCGGTTGTAAAAATTACACGCGGCCGTGCATATGGATATCCAGTATAGGGAGCTAGTTTGCTCACAACTTCCGTGTTATTTTCGAGAGCTACGACGAATGCGTCAATTTCACCAGGAGTAGCGAGTCCGAGCTCATTCAGCTTGCCGAGAAGTTCAGAGAGGCTGCCGTCTTCAGGTTTCAGTCTGTGCGTTTTAAGCAGGGCGATAAGTCCTTGTAGATTCGAGAGACCGTCGGCCGTCGTGAGTCCATTTTTAAACAGCTGTTCGAGAATAGCTCGTATATCGGACAGGTCCATTCCACGAAATATTTGACCCATAAGGTTCATCAGCTCTTCGCAGTCATTCGTAAGCTTCATGACTTCATCTGCGGGAAGCGGCGAGGACGACGTCTGGCTGCCGCTGTCTAGCATTCTGCGGAGACTCTCCATGTGACTGCCGGAATCTATGCCGTTGCGTTTGGAGAAGCGTAGCTGGTTCCTGGCGAGGTCCCGGAGGTCCACACGCGACGCGTCAGTTCCGGACGCGCTCCCTCGTTTTCCGTTTATCATGTACTGCAGGCCAAGAAGGCCCATCGCGACTAAAATAGGGACCGCTTCGAGAGTAGCCATTTACAAACGCGGGAGAAAAAAAATACGCGTAAAAAAAATGTTACGCATATAAAAAAATGGCGGCCAGCTCATCAAGCGCGAGTGGAAAAACAGTACCGTTAGACATAATCAGTCGTCGACTGGAATGGATATTACCGTTTGTAAATCCTAACATCGCTCACGATGACATTGGCGATAAAGATACAGACGAGTGCAAGTTATCGCACGTGTTACTAAACGTTAACAGAACCGGGAAAGTTGACGGCAAAACAGCACACACAAATAACATCTTTGTAAACGAGAATGATCGGACAACATCCAGGGTTGATCAAATACCATTTTGTAATGCTACATTACAATTACTAATTCAATTATATTGCACTTTTGTCTTTTGTCCTACGGACAACGTACAAGAACATATCAACTATTTATCACGTGAAGATCAGTTTAATTTCATCATGACCTTCATGACCGAGTTTGTAAATACGACTGACACTTTAGGGGAAACTGAAATAAATTCTAGAGGTATGTCATACATGCACGCCTTTTTGTATGTTGCAATGAAATTGAGTATTGGTAAATTCAACACCGATACAAGTATTCCAAGCGGTATTTTGTACAAAGAGGACGAGAATGAAACAATACAAGTATTTACATATACAGACGAAGAAAAAACACTTCAACTAAGTAAGATTCAATTATTACAGAAATGTATCGATGTAGATTACAAAAACATGAAAGAAGTGTATGTAAAATTTCAAATTGATGATTTGCCAACAAACGAAGATAAAAAAGGAAAAAAATGGTTTGAAAACGATACTGAAATGTATACAAAAATGTATGAACAAAGTAAAACAACAAACGATTTAACAAGTACAGAAGGACAGTCTGTCATTCCATTTCTGAATCTTAACAAACACAAAGAGGATTCAACGTCACGACCTACAAACAATCGATGTGACGAACTGTTTCAGAAGTTGACAACAGTTAAGACTGACACAAAAGATAAAACAGTTACTATACATTTAACTGGGTTATCGGTTACGTATGTATTTAATGAACCGGAAATGAAGCCTCGATCCGCATTTCTCGCACAAGCATTTTTTTACGTGTATAGATTTCTTATTGTATCAATAAAAAATAGGATAGACTTATTTGTTACGAACATAAAAAATATGACATACCCTACAAAAGCTGAAACTTCACGTACACAAATGAGGAATTACCATCATAGCCTTTATTCAATATCCGAATATATTACTTCACCTTTAATACCACACTCCAATAAAGACCCATTTATAATTCAAAATGCGTTGAATATAATTCTACCAATGCTATATATAGATATTGTTGAACAAATATATCTACCCAGTTTAATAGATTTGACAACATCTGACGCAGAAGTAATAAAAAAAGAAGATGAAAAAAATAAAATTGCTAAGAACATTCAAAGTTTGGAAGACACTTTAAAGAATGTAACAAATGAATCTAAGAAGAAAGAAATTCTTGAACGAATAAAGAATGAAACAGCGAAGAAGGATAAATATAATGAAGAATTTCTCGCTGCCGTGAACATATTTAAGGAGAAAAAAAAAAATACTAGTATCAAACAAGAAAGAAAATATGCCAGACTTGTACACAACATTTACAAACAGCGGTTTCCATCATATTTTAGCAACCCGATTGACATGTTTTATTGTTCGGCCAGAATTTTGTGCGATCAATATATATCGACAGAAATTCCCCCAAACCAGTTTTTTTGTTTTGTCGAAGATTGGGTAGCAGAAAATAATAGAAAATACGATTTAAGAATCGGACATATGTTATCAACATTAAACGAGTTTTCGGATCCATTAAAGCCTACTTTTTCTGGACCTCTGCATGTAAACATGTCAATGCTGAACTTGTCATTAGAAGAAGTAAATAGAGACCACCAGTCGGAGTTGGATAAATTAAATAAAAAAGCAAATAAAACAGAAGCGGATATCCTCGAAATAGACTCTCTTAAACAAAAAATTAAAGAAAATCGAGAATATTTTGAATCTTTTGCGCCAAACACACATGTTGGTAGTGATCAATCTCATTTTAATTTCTATAAAGTAAGGGGTAACAATATAGAATACTACACTATTCATGATACCCAACGCTTTTATACTGAAACGACGTCGTTAGGAAAAATTTCAAACGACGCATACAAATATGTAAAGAAGCCCGAAAAAGGGGAAGTACCTACTGACCTTGCTCTTTACACTAAATCCGAATATTTGAAGCCGGATATTCCGTTTCAGGTTTCTGACACATTCGATGTAAACAAGACGAATGATAAAACAAGACTTCTAAAAACTGTAAAATTTGATGCTGTTTATAATATTGACGATTCTAAATATGAAACACAAATGCAAGTTGCAATAAATACAATGATGGTCGAAACAATTATACGGTTGTTCACAGGAATTGTATTTTTTACTTACGGAGGTTCTGGAACAGGAAAAACGAGCTTACTGTTTGGAAATAAAGGAAAGAATAGGGAAGGTTTTATAAATATATTATTACATAATATACCGGTGACACATCCTGTGCAAAAAAAAACACAGACACACCACACATCTCCACCGCACGGAAAAATAGATGTATTTGTTTACGAAATTTCACCATTTGAAGAAGATGGTGAAATACAAGAGGATACAATACAGTATTATTATAACGCTTCAGGAAACACAAGTTTTGAATCGTTTTCATCAAACACAAAACTGGAAATGAGCCCAGACAAAAGACACAACTGTAAGTTTAATGGATGTAAAAAGCAAGGTTTGTTTTCAAAAGATACATTTGCAACCGACTTCTATTGTGAAGATCATAAAATACACGGAAACCTATTAGATGGAATACATACTGATAGAATTAAACGTGTTGCTATTGAAAATTGTCCGATTGGATCAACCAAAATAATGTGTGAAGCTATTCAAAATATCGACAAGAAAATAACGGTAATGAGAACAACAGGGATAGACGGCCATACAAATCAAACCATTAAAAAAACCATAAATAATCCAGTTAGCTCTAGAAGCATTATTGTGTACGAAATTGTAGTTAAGTATGAAATAAATGACAACGACGTAGTCACCATACCGATTGTTGTTTGCGATCTTCCTGGATACGAACACGAATCCATCGCAGGAGATGAGTCAAAATGGATAAACAATAAAATACGTATGTCTCTGGAGTGTATAAAAAATGCAGAATCTTCTACAAGTATAGATGTTTTAGCTAGTCTAAAAATAAATACAAAAGTTGGACAAAGGTACAAACCCCCCCGTGTATTCGGCTTGAATATTTTGAACAGAAGAGGTTCACATCCGGGAAAGTTAGATTGTTTATATGGATCTGTTTTAAAGTGGTATCCGAAACCCGAAAAGGAAAAGGAAGGATGTGAAAGACATAAATTATTTGTTAGAAAGGTTTTTAAAAAGAATTGCTTGGAAGAGGATTTTAAAAATGCTTGTATTTTGCCGAAAACTGATGCTGAAATCGAAGCATACAAAAAAAGCAATTATAATAAGATAGATACTGAAAAAGAACCGAAAACCACAGTAGAAATAGCAGCTTACAAATCGATCAACAACAATAAAACACATCTTGAAAAAGTCGTTGAAAGTCACAAGGAAGTCCGAAAAAGAATATGTAGACGAAGTACCTTCGCCACTCCAACTGAAAAAAATATTACAGATTGTACAGATTACGAAAATAATTTTCAGTATACAACGTGGGCCGAGTTTATGAGGCTAAAATCGAGAGCACTTCGAAAATATTTCGAATTGCAACAAGATCAACGTCATATGCTCGACCAAATTTTAGAAACGCGTGAACTTGTTTCTAAAATATAATTTCGTGTTTGTTTACGTTTTGTAACCGCACTTGGCGTAGTAGCGCTCCCTCTTGGCGGCCTGCGCCCTAAACACCGAAAACATGTCCCTGATGTCCACCACCCTCGGCACCCTCTGCCTGTCTCCCGCTCTGACCCTCAGGATCCTGCCCACCGGCTGCTCTATCGCGCTCTTCGGGGACGCGAGGACCAGCGTGTCCAGCGCCGGGATGTCCATGCCCTCCGCCGCCATGGTGAACGTCCCGAGGATCACCTGCTTGGACTCGCTCGCCTTGAGGTCCTCTTGCTTCATGCCCCCGACGTAGAAGCCGACCGTGACGCCCGGGTCGGCGAGCGAGATCGCGTCTTTGATGTCCGCTAGGTGGGCTCGTCTCTCGCTGAGGACGAGCACTTTGGAGCCCGGCCGGTCCGCGAGGGAGCCGAGCACGCTACCGGCGACGAATTCCGTCCTGGCCTTGAGCGCGCAGACGTTGGAAATCATCCTCGCCATGTTCAGCTGCTTGCCGAAGACGTAGAGCTCCTGTTTGTAGTCCGGGTCGTCCGAGCAGAAGTCTTTGAGGAGCACTTCGACCGCCTCCTTGGGCCGCTTGGTCTTGTACACGACGCCGCCGATGAACCACTGGAAGACGTGCGATAGGCCGTCGCTCCGCTGCAGGGTCGCGCTGAGCCCGAGAGCGTTCCGGAAGTTGATTCGGTGCAGCGCCCTGCAGAAGACCTCGGCGCTCATGTGGTGGCACTCGTCGACGATGACCGTCCCGAAGGAGTCGAAGGCGTCCTGCTCGAACTCCCGGACGGAAAGCGTCTGGACCATGGCGATGACAAAGTCCCGGTCGTCGACGTCGAACGCCGTGCCCTGGACCTTGCCCACCCTCGCACCGGGAGCGAACTCTTCGATGCGCTCCTGCCACTGCCTGGCGAGGAACTCCTTGTTGACGATGACCAGGGTCTTTCTGCCCAGCTGGCAGGCCGCGTAGATGCCCATGACGGTTTTGCCGGCGGCGCAGCCCATGTTGATGATGCCTCCCCTCTTGCGCGGGTCGGCGGCGGCCTGCAAGAAAGCGGCGACTGGCGCGGCCTGCGATTCCCGGAGGCTTCCCCCGAAGGAGCAGGACAGGGGCTCTCCCGGCGACGTTTTGTCCTGGGCGGGCGGCCCGTACGCCGAGAGGCCCAGGTATTTCGGAATGTACAATTTAGATCTGCTTTCCCGGAACACCGGGTAGCTTTTCGGCGGCGCGTTGCCTCCCGCCATGGGATTGGCCTGCGGCGAGACGGTAAGAAAGCTCTTGATTCCGGCGATCGTTTCGGCGCCGACCGAGTCCTTTTCGATACCGTAGCCCCTCCGCGTCAGCGACGTGACCGCCCGGGCACCGAGCGACTCGGGCAGGCGCTTGGCGGACTTCGTCTGCTCTCTCATTCGGTCTCCTCCGTCGAGTTCCTGCCCTGGAGCAACGAGTGAGCCAGCTTGGCTTTCGAATCGCTCTTCTTATACGGTATGCCGGCCTGTTTCAGGAGTTCCTCGATCTCGGCCTTGGACTTCGTCATGAGCGTTTCTTCCTCGGTGGGGGGAGGAGCAGGCGGAGAGATGGCAGCCGCCGCCTCTTCCTCCTCCTCTTTTTCGTCCACCTCCACCTCCTCGACGGTGGCGACGGGAGCGTGCTGAGGCGGCGGCATCGCCGCCCTCTGGAGCTGCTCGAGCATCTGCCTGAGCCCCTCGTCCATGAATGCCGCCTCCTCGTCGTCGTCGTCGTCGTCGAAGTACTGCTCGGCGACCTGAGCGGCGGTCGCCTTGGGTGCGACGACAGCGCCGCCGCCAGCGCATGCTGGGGCCGGGACCTGAGGAGCGGCGGACGGCGCCTGAGAAGCGGCATCTCCCGTGGTCTTGGCGGAGGACTCGACGAGGCGGTCCCGGATGGAGGCGACCTCTGTGTTTAGCCGGCGGATCTCGGTGAAGCACAGGTAGAAGCCCAGCAGCGTCATCGCGGTGAGTAGGAGGATCTGCATGGAGGATAGCTTGGATCCGAGGGCTTTCTGAGCGACGGCGGCGGGTACGGCTGCGGCGGCGGTCATCTTGTATATTTTTTAAGGATTGCGTCCCACAAAAAAAGTGCGGCTCCAAACGCGGCGGGGACGCGGATAAGGCGGGCGATATTTTTGCCGGGCCAGAACACAAAGGTTTCGTCGCCTCGCAAATATGGTAGATACCCGGAGCAGCGCCAGGGGCAACAACAACAAAGACGACGAGGCGGGGGATAAACCTTCGGATGATTTCGGGTCGGTCATCGCGAGCGGACTCGCCGGACTTGCTAGCCTGGCAAAGGGCTTGTCGGTGACGATCATATTGTCCGGCGGAAAAGACGGCGAGAACGACAACGTGGAACCCGACAGATCGCGCGATCAGAAAAAAGAGGCCCCGCCGACCGCCGACAAGATACAGAACCCGGCGCTGAAGCGCTACAACCGCGAGCACTTGGACTATTACGAATCTCTCAAGAAGCAGAAGCGGTCGCATCTCGCCGCCCTGGAGCGCGGCGTCCACGAGTCGGGGGAAGGATGCGTCGTTCCGATGCGTTTCCGTCTGCTGGAATCCGCCGCGCCGGACTCCATCAAGCGCGTGGTTCTACGGAAGATGGACGACCTGTTCGCCAGAGACGAGCACGACAACGAGCACGCCCGCATGCGCAAGTGGCTGGACTCGTTCCTGCGCATTCCGCTCGGGATATTCAAGAAGATGCCGGTGACATGCGAGTCCGATCGCGCGGAGATCCGCGATTTTATCGTCAAGACGAAACAGAGCTTCGACGAGGCGATATACGGCCACGCGGAGGCCAAGGAACACATCGTGCGGACCCTCGCAAAGTGGATAAGTAACCCGGGAAGCAGGGGAATCGTGATCGGTCTCCAGGGTCCGCCCGGGTGCGGCAAGACCACGCTGGTGAAAAACTGCATCGCCAAGGCGCTCGGGCTGCCTATGATGATGGTGCCGCTGGGAGGCATGACCGACGCCAGCATACTCAACGGCCAGCAGGCGGTTTACGAGAACTCGACCTGCGGGGCCATCGTGTCCGGCCTGATGTCTTCCAAGTGCATGAACCCGGTGGTTGTCCTGGACGAGCTCGATAAGGTCGGGGGAGAGTCCCAGCGGGGACAGGAGGTGATCAACACGCTCATCCACATGACCGACCCGGTGCAGAACGACCAGTACGTCGACCACTACTTCGCCGACGTCCCGATCGACCTGAGCAAGTGCCTCATGGTGCTGACCTTCAACAACGTCGACGCGGTCAATCCGATCCTGCGAGACCGCATGCAGGTGATCAAGACTCGCGGGTACAGCCTGAAAGACAAGGCGCACATCGCCAAGCGCCACCTGCTCCCGCGGATATCCGCGCAGCACGGCGTGGCCGACATGAGCATCACCGACGCCGCGATCGAAGAGATATCGAGGAGGGTCGGCCAGGAGGACGGAGTCAGGAACATGGAGCGCGCGATTGATTCGATCGTCGGCAATATCAACTTAAAGAGCATGCTCGCCGAGCTGTCCGAAAAGCACGCAGTTATCGACGTCGGCGACGTCGCAAAGTATGTCCCAGACTCCGGAAGGGACCGGTTTCCCAACTGCCACATGTACATGTGAAGGAGACACGATGCAGAGGGCGATAGAGCTGGTCGTCCGGGTGCACGAGGACGCCGTTCGTCAGCGCGATTTCGCCACGGGAGAGGCGCACCGACTGGGCTTGATAGCTTCCCAGCTGCGCGAGCGCATTTCCGGCATGGAATCGGAAGCCTCGGCGATGCGCGCTAAGATATCGGCGCAGGCGACGGAGCTGGAAAACGCTCGCGGAGCCACGGAGAAGCTGGCGGCGGCACAAGCCGGCCTGGAAGCGGCCGTGCGGGCGGCCGACGCTGCCGAAGCGGCGTGTTCGGCGAGCGCGAAGAGGATCGCGGCGCTCGAGGACGACGCCAGGGAGATGCGCAAGATATCCAACCTGGTCGCGCTGGAGAAGAAGCTGATCGACCTGCAGCAAGAGAACGATACGATGAAAAAGAGCCTGGCCACGAAAAGAACCGCGTCGGCAGCGGCCGGATTTAGGAGGCCTTCTTCTTCTTCTTCTTCTTCGCCCCGCGTCAAGTCTCCCAGGAAGCGCGAAGAGGAGAAAGAAGTAGTAGCGCAAGAAGAACCCGCCGCCGAGCCGGAACCCATTCAAGAACCCGCCGCCGTGCAAAAGCCAGAACCCATTCAAGAACCCGCCGCCGTGCAAAAGCCGGAACCCATTCAAGAACCCGCCGCCGTGCAAGAGCCGGAACCCATTCAAGAACCCGCCGCCGTGCCGGAACTCATTCAAGAACCTGCCGCCGTGCAAGAGCCAGAACCCATTCAAGAACCGGTAGCCAAGTACAAAACGATCAAAGGCATCAAATATCTAGCCAAACAAAACGCGCTTTTCTTAGTCGGGCCGGGCGGCGGAGCGGTGGGAGACAGGGTCGCGTTGCTCAGCAAAGACGAAAACGGGCGCACAAAAGTCGAGTGGCTGAACGGGGGGAAAAAAAGTGTAACAACATAATTGTTCAACTTTTACATGAATCCCATACGATCGGGATGAATATATGGGAGACTGGTGATGGAGATGATTCCATCGATGGGTTCCATGAACTCGAGGGGGTGGAGGTCACGGTATATGAATGCATCGATGATCTCCGGGAGAGTCAAGAAGAATGTTTTGCGAACTTCGTACATCGAGTTTCTGATCCACACGACGGCGGTCTGGTCGTTGCCAGTGGCCGTAACGACGGTAAACGCGCAATGGGGATGCGCTGTAGAGTCGAAGATGGGATGCTTGAAACGAATAATGTTTTCGTTCTGGTTGTAGTATTCTTGAGTGTGTTTCAGCTGCGTCGCTTCGTAGATGTTGCGAATGGAACGGGTGCGAAGGTACAGCCAAAGGGAGCTTGCGATTTCCACAGCGATTGGAGCTGCGGAGATTGCGGAGATAGCAACGAATGCGTACTTGTAAAAGCTATTGGAAGACATGATGATTGTGTGAGAATTGTGAATGTCGTTAATTGAATGTTGAGAGCGTTGGAGAGAAATCACGAAAAGCGTCTTCAATATTTTGACATTTCGTACGGCACGGCTATGCGACCGACGCACTCCGCGTCGCAGCACCTAAACTCCACCGATCGCTCGTCAGTGTAAAACATCAGGGAGGCTCTGTTGGTCCTATGGGGTCTCTTGGCGAACGGGCAAACCAGCGTCCCTCCCCTCCTTTCGGAACCGTCGACGTAGCAAAAGAATATATTCCCCCCTAGCTTCGGCGACTCGATGTAGCAGGTATTCGGGCAAAACGAAGGTCCCAACATGCCGGGTAGAGAGCTGTTTGCCAAGGCCTTTCTGGCGCCCGCGACTTCGTTCTTGGTAGCCGCCGTCGTCGAAATTTTATTATACGCGACAGGAGACGGAGCGGGCACGAGGGGCGCTCGATCGAGGACGGCTTGCTTGTGACCGGGCTCCCTTCGGACAAGGTGCATATGCTTTGGCTTCTTCTTGTCCTTCCAGGGCGTTTTGACCGTTTCGCAGAGGATCTTGGACGATCCCACGCATCGGATTTGCTGCGCGCCCTTTCGGTAAACCGACATGTCCGGATGCAGCCTGCTGTCCGTGCAAGCATTTTTTACCGCGAGAGCGTGCCGTCCGGCCTCCAACATGCTAGTCTGGAGGTTGATCTTGACGTGAACGGAAAGCTTGGCTCTGCGGCACGTCGAGCTGACAAACATTAGCTCCCCTAGGTCGTCCATCGCGAGTCCAAAGTAGCGAAAGTACAGATCGCACACGCCGCGAATGAACTCTGTGTCCGTCATGCCGTTCGCAGAAGCGGTAGAGCAGTCGTGGTCGGCGAAAAACCACACGGGCGTATAATCGCCATCCGGGATCACTTCGTACACGTGTTTCATCATCTTGTCCTCGACAAGTATTTTCACGTAATCAAACCAGTTACTGACGCGCAAAAACATCTTGGAGGTGCGCCGGTTTTTGAATAGCATATCCCTGGCCACGATCAGCGCGTCGGGCGGGATGTCTTCTTCTCCCGCCGCGCGCAACAGGGGCGTCCAATGTAGAGCAGGCATATCGTCGCTTGTGCGGTTACAACAAGCTGATTTGGTTAAGATATACGGGAATATTCTGTCGTATTTTTTTTTCTGCGCGGATCGGGAATGGACGCCTGTGCGCTGGTAGACGTTTCCCGGAGCATGGCCGAGTGGATCCCGACGGTCGCTACCGCTTTGGGATGCCTGGCGAGGAGACTGCCCCTGGACGCGAGGCTGGCTGTCGTGGTTTATTCCGGGACACACGACGTCAGGAGGCTAGCCGATTTCACTTCCGACCCTCGCGTCGTGGCGTCGTGTCTGAAGCGCCTCAGAGCCGCCGACGGCGGGACGCCTGCTACCGCGCAGCACGCCGCTCTCAGCATCGTGCTTTCTCCGTCGGGGCTGCGTTGGAGGCCTCAGTGCGGGGGCACCGTTTTTCACTTCACAAACGCGATGCCTCGCAGCGGCGACGCGACGACGACCGACCCGGAACAGTTGAGCGCCGAGAGGGCGAGCGTGCTTCGCGAAACCGGACGCGAGGCGGACTGGGTCGACATCGGCAGGGCGTACGCGCGTTCCGGAGTGGTGGTACAGCCGTTTCTATTCAAGGGAGCGCAGTTTGCCGCGTCCGTGTGCTGGCACGCGGTCATGGCGTCTCTGACGTCTTCTGACGGGGCTGCGATCGCCTCGAAAAACGCGAGGGACATCGAAAACCGTATGGCGTGCATGATGGACGGGAGGCGACCGATATCCGGATCGTGGGCGAGGCTGTCCGGAGAAGCCGCCGAGCGTTTGACAGAGACTTCTTGCGAGGCGAACGCCGGGCGCCTCCTGACGGATCTGGGGAGCGTGCGAATAGACGGCCCCGACAACGACGCTCGCGTGGCGATAGAGCCGGCTTTCGCGGGTCTCACGCGGTCGGACGCGACGAACAAGAGGATGCGGAGGAGCTTGTATTCTCTCGAGGAAGAGCTGAGAGAGTCTCACGCGTGGCTGAAAACAGACATCGGGAAAATACTCGCCCAGACTTCGGAAGAGCGAGACCGGGGAGTCGAGGAGGCCTTCGACGCGATATCGGCTTCCACTTTCAGGGAGTCGTGCGTAGAGTTCCTCGAAACCGACCTATCCCGGTGCACCTTACTGGAGATGTTCACCGCGACCGCGATGCTCGCGTTCGGTCCGGCGATCAGCGCCCCGCTGTCCTCTGTTCAATCGTCCTTTTCAGGTAGCAAGTCGTTCAACTTCCAGACGGGGTTCGGCGTGGTCGTGCGAGCGGTCCGGCCAGGCTACCAGACGTCATACGGCCGATTCCTGGAGTATTTGGAGTCGAAAAGAAGCGGCAAGTGGACCCGCTCGACTCTCCCGGATCTTCGCGAGGGAGTGGACGACCTGGTGATACGGTCCGACGGACAGATCACTGGAATCCTGCCGGTGGTGGCCGACGACGGCGAGCTCGCGGCGCGGGTGTACGCGGCGATGGCGAGGACGCCCTGGCTGAACGCCGTCGCGTGGCACTCCGTGTGCAGGCACGTCGTCTATCCTCCGCACGCGTGCGTGGGGCTGCTGGGAGCGTCGCTCTGGTCAGGGTGCTTGGACGACGCCGTGCAGGACTCGACGCTCGCCCGCATCGCGAAGAGCGTGAGGTGCTTCCAAGAGCCCCTCGCGAGCGGGGACGATCTCCCCCGGGCCGTGATCCGCGCCGTGCATCGCGGAGGCGACTGCGCCGAGCTGCTCCGGGCGGGGACGGCGTACGCCAGGAGGCTGTCAGTATGCTCGGGAGAAGCGGTGCTCAAGGCCCTGAACCGCCTCAGACGCATCCTCGGCAAGGAACCGATATTTTACAGCCCGGTAGTGTCCCTGACGCCTCGCGCGATAAAAACGCCTCGCCAGCTTTCGCCGGTCGAGCAGTCTCCGAGCAGGGACAAGCTGCCTCGGATGGGGACCAAGAGGTTCAACCGGGCGCTCGTCGACGCCCTGCACGCTACCAGGCGCGTTAAAGGATTACCGATGACCGGTAATTCCCTCGAGACGTTCGAGCTGAGCGAGTCGGACCTCGCCGACGACCCTCGCATCTCGTCGGGACGCGCCCTCGTCGCCAAGCACGGGACGGCCGTTTTCCGTTTCGAGGCTACGGGAAACTGGCTCGCCGTTCGCCTGGGCCGCATGGGCAGGTACCCGGAGAACCGGGGAGGGAGAATCGTCCACGTCTGGCGCGACGACGATCAAGCCGCGACGACGTCGTCCCCTTTCTGTTTCGATTGATCCGGACAGTCGACTTTCTGAACGCTGTACTTGTAGCAGCCCTCGTGTCCGTTCCTCCACACGTGCGAAGTTATGTGGTTCACGTCGGGACCCTTCATCACCACGCAGTCCCGCCCCACGCAGGCGCGGTGAAACATGGTCGCCAGCCCTATGCCCAGCAGAGCGCTGACGGCGATGCATCCGGCGCGCTTCGACATGAAGTCCTCGAGCATTCCCATGGCACAAATCTTGTAAGCAACATACAAAAAATGGACGAAAGGAAAGCCCACGTCTCGGAGCTTCTGGAGAGCTACGCCTCCCTGGGGCCGAACGCGACGTCCGCTTCGCCTCCGGAGCTCATCTCCTGCCGCGAGGCGCGGGAGCTCGTCGACCTCGCGCTCGCCAACGCAAATTTCAGGCTTCTGGTCGGCAGGCGGCGCCTCCTCGCCGGTAGCAGCGGACAGAGCGAGTACGACAAGGGCGCCGAGCAGGTGCGGGCGGCTCTCGAGGGGGCGGAGCTGCTCCTGGTGCCGAAAAAGAGCGACGAAGAAGAAGCTCCAAAAAAAGGCAAGAACACGGCCGAGTCGATCGCCGCCGCTATAATGCAGACAACGGACGCGACCAAGCGCGCCAAGCTAATCCGGGAGCGAGAGGCGGCGGCGAGGGCCGCCAAGGACGCCGCCGAATCCGCCCATACGATCGTGCCCGTCACGGACATCTGTCTAAACGCGCGTTCGAGCGCCGTCGTAGAAATCCTCCGGGCCATAGCAACTGCCTCCGGTCCACCCCAACCTTCCGCCCCCCAGATACAAAATGTCGCAATTGTCCGAGAAAGATACAACAGCTCGCGCCCCGACCCCCTGCGATGGTACGACTAGCGAGACCGGCGAGACCGGCGCGACCAGCGAGACCAGCGAGACCGGCGAGACCAGCGAGACCAGCGAGTGGTGCGACGACGAGCGCGCGCCGCTGGCGCAGTTCCCGTCGCTGCTCAAAATGAAAAAGGATACAGGCCACGACAACTCGGAAAAAGATGGAGAAGAATTCTCCGGCTGGATGACGGACGACATGCTTCGGGAGATATCTGCCGTGTCTAGGCCGGACGCTATTCTCGGGTTCTGCTGCACCCTGCGGGAAGCGCTGGACGACACCGAAGAGGACTGGCGCGCGGACAGGTACTGGGACGTGCACAGGGACGCTTGCGCGAGCGACACTAGCGATTACACCGAGGCCCCGAGCTACTGCTCGCCGTGGAACAGCGACGACGACAGCGACAACGTCTACTACGAAGGCATCTGAGACTACGAAGGCATCTGATACTCCAGCAGCTCGGACACGGCGTCTTCTATGATGGCGGACAGCAGCAGCGGCCTGAGGCTGCGCTTGATGTCCACGTCCAGCTGCGCCGCCCTCTGTATCGCATCGTGCCGGGGGAGGCGCTCGGCTGCCAGGGCCGCGAATCCCTCGACGATCCTCTCCATGTCCTCTCCCGCCGCCCACGCGACCTGAACGTCCTTGGCCACTCTGAACTCGATCGGGGCGGGGCGCTCCTCGTCGGGCAGCGGCGGGCACCTCGCCGTCAAAAAGGCGCCGGAGATGCTCGACAGGGCTCCCCCCACCGTCGCCCCCGAGCATATCCACCAGTTGTTCTCCCTGGATATCACCCACTTTAGCAGGGGGGCGGTGTCCCTGTTCAGGCGGTCGAGGCGCCGCATCGCGCAGACCGGTCTAGATCCGGTGATATTGGTCGTGTTCACGCACGAGACCTCCTTCGCGATCTCCGTTGCCTCCGGGTCCGTCAAGCTCTTGTCGAAAATGACCGTCCTGCCCGACGATTTCAACGCCTCGAGAAGCCTGTTTATTCCGGCCTCCGATGACCCCTGTCGGTCCTTCCCCGAGCCGATCAGAAGCACGTTTGGCCAGTCGTCTAGCTCGGAGGACGCGACGCTGCGCACGAATTCCTCGAAATCGATCATTCGTCAGCACTTTATCAGGTGCACCTTTTCGCTTCTCGATAATGTTTCAGCGAGAGGTCCTTCGAGCGTCACGGTCTTGTACTCGGCCGCCGCGCGCTTGGACGGCCTCTTCTTCTTCGCCGGGTCGAGCGACGCGGTGTACAGCGCCGCCAGGCGCATGGAATCGTCCACGTCTCGCGAGCTGGGAGGTGCGACCGGTAACCAGCCGCCGCCGTGCGCGACCGCCGCGTCCACCAGCATCCTCCGCGCCGTGCCGTCGGACCCCGCGGCGGCGTATATAATCGACAGGACCTCCACGTATCTCCGAGACCTGGGGTCGGGGCTCGCTTTCGCCATCGCCGAGAAAACGGCGTCCTGGCTCGACCCTTCTTCGAGCGCTCTCGAGTGCACCACGGCTTCGGCGACCAGTCCCGCCGCCACCATATTCGACAGACCCCTCTCCGCGGCGCCGGCGTCTCCCGACAGGACCTCTCGGGACAACAGGACTTTCTTCTCGCCCTCGAACGATATCACCACCATATCGTCCGCCGAGAACAGCGACCTCGCGAGCGCCAGAGCCCCGGAGCCGCACCAGGCTTTCCTCGCCTTGTCGCGACATATCGCCAGCAGGACCTCCGCGGCGTCCAGGTCGCCTCTTGCGGCTCGGCGCTTGGCGAAAGCCCGGGCGGCCTGTTTGCAGAAGCTGGCCTTGCCGATAGATTGTAAAGCGGCGGAAAGAGCTTCGTCGCTCGATCCCGAAGAAACGAGGCTCTTCACCTCTTGCATATTTTTCCGACCTGGAAATAAATTTAAAAAAAATGCCTCTACAGCTGCAACATTTCTGGAACGCGTGCATGGAACAAATTTACTTGGATTCTTTGCTGAGATACGTAAACGACGAAAACATTCGGTTCCTGGAGGCGATCGGCTGGAGCGTTTCAGACAGCCTCGTTTTGACTCCGGAGGAGACGGACACGCTGACATATCACGGGCTCGAAGAAATTGTCATCGAATGAATATGACCGACGATTACGATCGTATGGAACAAGGAGTCGGAGAGAGATACTTTTCGCGAGACCTCAGGAAAAAAGAACCGGAAATAGTTCCCGATCCGATCGTCCGACCGCCCCGCCGCTATCCGTCCAAACGTGATGGAATAATCGCAGCAGTCGCCCGGGCATGCAGCATTATGTAGATGATGTTACAAATAAAGTTTAACATATAAAAAATGAACGGTCCGGTGGTGCTCGGCATCTTCTTCATCCTCGGGGTGTGCGCGATCTTTGTAACGATGTATTATTACAATCGAAAGAAGGAAGGATTTACGTCTCCAATTACCCCCCCTCTGAATTCAAACCTCGTCGCAGAAGTACGATCTGCGTTAGAAGACTGGAATACGTGTATAGATCCAAATTACGACAACCCTCCAAAGTTCGAGGGTAATAAATGTATCGACGCCGTTAAAAAAGTAAATCGGATTCTGTATAGGGAAGGCGGAGATCTACAAGAAGTGGTAGGTAGCAAACTCAGTGCGCAATTTTCAAAAGCATATAGGGTCATATACGGAATCCTTGTAGGCGACAACCAATTTGAGAAAGAGAGCCGAATTTCTTACAGCGGTTCCCATCTAAAATGAAACACCGGGAACGGTAGTTTGCTAGGCTGTATTCTACGAGCTAGTGACACCTATTCGCTAGCTCGATTTGTGCGTTGTAACAAACCCGGCCTGTTTTCGTTGC
>Ga0315906_10004476_pt1 | contig 17959 bp, 15 predicted proteins | sample LakEriMetagenome_4_FD_203526 | JGI IMG/M metagenome (GOLD analysis project Ga0315906, IMG submission 203526) | Freshwater fungal communities from buoy surface, Lake Erie, Ohio, United States - Buoy 2 MA122 | ecosystem: Environmental > Aquatic > Freshwater > Lake > Lake biofilm | place: USA... | reverse complement strand
GGGGCGGTCTCGCTTCCCACGACGGTCGCCGAACTTCCGTTCGCGACGATGCTGACCGGCGCCTGCGCGCTCAGCGCGGCCGGGCTCGCGATGCTCATGCAGCCGGGCCGCAAGGGCCTGCGCATCGCCGGCACCGTCATCGCGATCGCTGGCCTCGCCATGCTCTTCGTCGAGGCGCTGAAGGCGACCACCGGCGCGGGTTCCGCCGGCGCGCCTCCGGTGTTCCCCGTCGTCTTCGGCTTCATCGCCCTTGCGGGCGCGGTCCGCATGGTCACGCATCCGCGGCCGGTGTTCGCGGCGCTCTACTTCATCCTCGTCGTGATCGCGACGGCCGGGCTCTTCCTGCTGCTGCGGGCCGAGTTCATGGCCTTCTCGCTCATCATCGTCTACGCGGGCGCGATCCTCATCACCTACATGTTCGTGCTGATGCTCGCGCAGCAGTCGCCCGCCGCCGGCGTCTCCGAGGCGTGGTACGACCGCGTGCCGCGCGAGTCGGTGTCGGCGGTCGTCGTCGGGTTCCTGATGCTCGCGACGCTCGGCGACGCGTACTTCTCGCCGGAGGCCCGCGCCGAGCGCGTCGCGGTCGCGGCGAGCGCCGAGGCGCGCGGCGTCGAGGATTCGTGGATGCGACTCGACGCGATGCCGAAGCTTCTCCTCGAGAACGCCCGCACCGCGTACGCGCAGGAGTGGAAGGCGTCGCGGATGGGCGAGGACGCTGGACCGGCGCCCGCGATCGAGTCGATCGTGCGCGACGACTCCGGTCGCGCCATCACGATGAGCGCGGGCGGCGCATCGGTCGCGGTGCGCTTCGCCGACGGATCCACGGGCACGGTCGCCCTGCCGGATTCGATGCAGCCTGAGAACAGCAGGCAGGTCGGCGTCGACCTCGTCTCGAAGTATCCCGCGGGTCTCGAGATCGCGGGCGTGGTGCTGCTGATGGCGCTCTTCGGCGCCGTCATCCTCGCCCGCAAGCAGATCGAGCTCGGCGAGGACGAGCGGCGCAGCCTCGCGGGCATGCGTCGCGTCAGCGTCGATGGCGAGCCGGGAGGTACGCGGTGAGTTCCATGTTCCCCGCCCTCCTCGCAGCGTCCGACACCGCCACGGTGAACGCCGCGCTTCTCGTGAGCGCGCTGCTCTTCGCCTGCGGCCTGATCGGATTCCTCAGCCGGCGCAACATGATCATCATGTTCCTCTGCACGGAACTGATGTTCCAGGCGTCGGCGCTCGCGATGATCGCCTTCGGCAACGTCCACGACGACGTCTCCGGACAGGTCTTCGTCATCTTCATCCTGACCGTCGCGGCGGCCGAAGCGGCCCTCGCGCTCGGTCTCGTCGTCCTCCTCTACCGCCGGCGCGAGACCCTCGATTCCGAAGCCTGGTCGGAACTGAAGGAAGCCTGATCACGCACGTCGAAAGCACTCCTCATGCTCGATAGCCTCACTCCGCTCGTCCTCGCCCTCGCCGCACCGGCGGGCGATGCCGCGTCGGGCCCCGCGACCGTGGCCGCCGCGCAGGCGAGGCCCGAACTCGCCTGGGCCGGCTGGATCCTGCTCTTCCCCGCGATCTCCGCGGTGCTGTGCGGCCTGTTCGCCGCGCGCCGCGTGAAGGGCAAGCTCCCCGGTCTCGTCACCGCTGCGGCGCTCCTCGCCTCGTTCGCGACGACCTTCTCGCTCTTCTGGAACTTCGACGGCGTCCCGGCGACCGTCCAGCTCTTCGACTGGGTCTCCTTCGGCTGGGGCGGTTCCGAGGCGAAGCACGCGCAGTTCCTCGCGCCGTTCGCCCTCTACATCGACAAGCTGACGCTCCTGTGGATGCTGTTCGTCACCGGCCTCGGCTCGCTGATCGCGATCTACGCGACCGAGTACATGGAGGCCGACGTCGGCAAGGGCTACGCGCGCTTCTTTGGCTCGGTGAGCATCTTCCTCTTCGCGATGGGCGCGCTCGTCATGGGCGGCAACCTCATCCTGCTCTACCTCGGCTGGGAAGGCGTCGGCCTCGCGAGCTACCTGCTCATCGGCTACTACTACCAGCGGCCGAGCGCGGTCGCCGCCGCGAAGAAGGCGTTCATCATGAACCGGATCGGCGACCTCGGCCTCGCGCTCGCGGTCTTCCTGATCTGGGTGAACTACGGAACCGTCGAGTACGACGCGCTCTTCAAGGCCCTCGCTGCCGGCACGGCGGCGAACGGCGTCGAGAGCAGCTGGACGGTGGCCGCGATCCCCTACTGCCTGATGCTCGGCGCCTTCGGCAAGAGCGCGCAGTTCCCGCTGTACGTCTGGCTTCCCGACGCGATGGAGGGTCCGACGCCTGTCTCGGCGCTCATCCACGCGGCGACCATGGTCACCGCCGGCATCTACCTCATCGCGCGCACCTACCCGCTGTTCCTGCTTGAACCGAGCTCGCTCGAGCTCGTCGCGATCATCGGCTGCATCACCGCGCTGCTCGCCGCGACGATCGGCATGGCGCAGTACGACATCAAGCGCGTGATGGCGTATTCGACCTGCTCGCAGCTCGGGTACATGTTCCTCGGTCTCGGCGTCGGCACCACCTTCGGCGCCGTCTACCACGTCTTCACGCACGCGTTCTTCAAGGCGCTTCTCTTCCTCTGCTGCGGCGCGATCATGCACGGCATGGCCGGGCAGCTCGACCTCCGCAAGATGTCGGGCCTCCGCAACGTGAAGGGCTTCGGCGTGATCAGCTGGACCTTCCTGATCGGCTGCCTCTGCCTCGCGGGCTTCCCCTTCACCGCTGGCTTCTTCTCGAAGGACTCGATCATTGCGCAGGCCTTCGGCAGCGGGAAGCCGCTGTTCACGGCGCTCGGCTGGGTCGCGCTCTTCACCGCCTTCCTGACCGCCTACTACACCTTCCGCGTGTGGTTCCGCGTCTGCGGCGGCCCGACGAAGTACGAGCCGGGCGACGAAGTGCATGGGCATGACGACCATGGGCACGGGCATGGTGACGACCACGGTCACGGACACGGACACGGACACGGCGATCACGGGTGGCACCCGCACGGGCCGCGCCTCGCGATCAACGGCGTGCTGATCGTGATCTGCCTCGGCGCGATCCTCGCTGCGGTGCCGTCCTACCTCGGCGAGATGCAGCACAAGCCGAACTGGATCGGGACGATGGTGCAGGGCTCGTCCGCCGCCGGCGGCGTTCCCGCGCATCACCACGGAGAAGACGGCGCGCACGCGCACCACGCGCTCGCCTTCACGGGCATCGCCGATGTCCACAAGGCGACGAGCGTGGTCGCGAGCGTCGCCGGCATCCTCGGCATCCTGCTCGCCCTCTACCTCCATCTCCTCAAGCGCAGCGCTGCGGATTCGCTGCGCCAGGCGCTTCTCTCCAACGGCCTCACGCGGTGGCTCCCGCTCGCGATGGAGAACAAGTGGTACGTCGACGAGATCTACCACTGGATCTTCCGGCTTCCGGCGTGGCTGCTCGGTCATGTCCTCCACATGTTCGACAAGCAGGTCATCGACGGCCTCGCCGTGAACGGCACCGCGCGGATCCCCGTCGAGCTCGGGCGGCTCTTCCAGCCGCTCTACAACGGAGTCCTGCAGGGCTACGCGGCCACGATGGCGGGCGGCGTCGCCCTGATCGCAGCATGGGTGTTCTGGATGTGGATCCAGGCGTCCTGACGTCCCGACGAGCAGAGAAACCCGACTGAACCAGCACCGGAACGGCAGATGCTCCCGAACCCGACCTTGCTCCTCATCCTCCTTCCGCTCGTCGCAGCGGCCGCGGTGGCGCTCGCGCCCGAGCGTCTCGCGCGCTGGATCGCGACCGCCGCGAGCTTCGTTTCGCTCGCCGTGGCCATCGTGTTCGCGCTCGGCTTCACGGGCTGGACCGACGGCTCGTTCTCGCCATCCGGCTCCGGCGCGTCCGTGCTCGGCACGCTCGGGATCTCGCTCTCGCTCGGCGCCGACAGCGTCGCGCTGATGCTGATCCTCCTGACGAACTTCCTCATGCCGCTCGCGATGATCGGCTCGTTCAGCGCCGTCCGCGCGCGCGAGCGCGAGTACTACGCGTGGTTCATGGTGCTGCAGGCGGCGATGGTCGGCGTGTTCCTCGCGCGCGACGCCATCGTCTTCTACACCGCGTACGAGTTCACGCTCGTGCCGATGTTCTTCCTGATCGCGATCTACGGCGGCCAGGACCGCCGGCCGGCCGCGATCAAGTTCTTCCTGTACACCTTTTTCGGCTCGATGCTCACGCTCGCGGGCGTGATCTACATCGCCGCGCAGAACGCGAAGGCGAGCGGCGGCGCGTGGACATTCGAGCTCGACGCGCTCGCGCGGTTCTGCTCGACGCAGATGTCGAACGAGCAGCAGTTCTGGGTGTTCATCCTGCTGATGGCCGGATTCGCGGTGAAGGTGCCGTTCTTCCCGGTGCACACCTGGCTGCCGCTCGCGCACGACCAGGCGCCGACCGCGGGCTCGGTGATCCTCGCGGGCACCCTGCTCAAGCTCGGCACCTATGGCGTCTACCGCATCGCGCTTCCCGCGGCGCCGGTCGGCGCGGTCGAGCTCGGGCAGTTCCTCGCGATTCTCTGCATCATCGGCATCGTGAGCGCCGCGCTCATCTGCTGGGTGCAGCACGACGCGAAGAAGCTCATCGCCTACAGCTCGGTGAGCCATCTCGGCTTCTGCATGCTCGGCCTCTTCGCCTTCAACGCGATCGGCGCGACCGGTTCGGTCATGTACATGATCAACCACGGCCTCTCGACCGGCGCGCTCTTCCTCTGCATCGGCATGGTGTACGAGCGCTACCACACGAAGGACATGAACCAGCTCGGCGGCCTGTTCAAGGTGATGCCGGTCTGGTCGTTCTTCATGGTCTTCTTCACGCTCGCGAGCCTCGGACTTCCCGGCCTGAACGGGTTCATCGGCGAGTTCCTCTGCCTGATGGGCTGCTTCACCGCCGAGCCGAACTCGGTCGCCGGCTGGCCGGGCATCCTCGGTCCGTGGTACGCGGTCGTCGCAGGCTCGGGTCTCGTCCTCGCCGCGATGTATCTGCTCATCATGCTCGGCAAGCTGGTCTGGGGCCCGCTCCGGACTCCGCATGCCCACGATCACGGACATGGCCACGGTCACGCTGGCGGCCACGATGCGTCGACCGGGCTCTCCCAGGATCTGAACGCCCGCGAGATCGGGATCCTCGTGCCGCTGGCGCTCGTCTGTCTCGCGATCGGCTTCTATCCGAAGCCGATGCTCGAGGCGATCGCGCCGAGCGCGGAGAAGGTGCTCGCGCCGTACCCGGCGCTTGTGACGAAGTACGCCGAGCAGGGTTCGCTGCTCGCGCCGGGTGCGGACGAAGCCCCCGGCATGGCCCGCGTCGAGGAGACGGGCGGTCGCTGACCGCCGATTTGGAAAGACCTGAAGTCCTCCCATGAACACCCTGGCCTCGATCGCCCCCATGTCCGCCAAGCTGACGCTGATCGCGCCGGAGATCCTGCTCTTCGCCGGATCCGTCGTCGTCGCCGTGCTCGGACTCTCGCGAAGCTCGTCCGTCCGGCGCAGCGTCCCGTTCGTGACCGCGCTCTTCCTGATCGGTTCGATCGCGGTGACCGCGTTCGTCTACCGTAGCGGCGCGGTCGCGGAAAGCGGGCTTCTTCTGCCCGAACTCGGCGGATACGCGAAGGCACTGATCGCCGCGATCGCCGTGCTGCTCGTCATGGTCGCCGGCCCGTCCATCGACCGGCGCCTCGAGGAGGCGTTCGATTCCGGCCGCGCGGCGTTCGACCCGATCCGGGTCATGCGCGGCGAGTTCTTCGCGTTCTTCCTGCTCTCGATCGCGGGCACGATGCTGATCGCGAACACGAGCGACCTGATCTGGCTCTTCCTCGCGCTCGAGCTCTCGAGCCTGCCGACCTACGTCATGGTGGCGGTGAGCCGCGGCACCCGCCGCGCGCAGGAAGCGGCAGTGAAGTACTTCTTCCTCGGCGCGCTCTCGGCCGCGACGTTCCTCTACGGCTTCGCGCTCCTCTACGGAGCGACGGGCACGCTCGAGCTCGCGGCGATGCAGGCGGAGATCGCGCGCCAGTCGGCGTCGGGCGGGATCTCGACCCTCGCGATCGTCGGCGGCGTCCTTGCGATCCTCGGCATCGCCTTCAAGCTCGCGGCGGTTCCGATGCACTTCTACGCGCCCGACGTCTACGAGGGCGCGAGCGCGTCGGTCACGGCGTTCCTCGGATTCGTGCCGAAGGTCGCCGGCGTGCTCGCCCTGATCGTGCTGCTCTCGGTCTTCGGTTGGTCGGGCCACTCGGTCGTGATCGAGGGCGAGGTCGTCGCGAATCCCGGCCTGCCGGCTCCGATCCAGGCGGTGCTCTGGATGGTCGCCGTGCTCACGATGACGCTTGGCAACGTCGGCGCCCTGCTTCAGAAGAACGTGAAGCGCATGCTCGCGTACAGCTCGATCGCCCAATCGGGCTACCTGATCGTCGGACTGCTCGCGGGTCCGAAGGCCGGGCTCGACTCGGTGCTCTTCTATCTCCTCGGCTACGGCGTGATGAACACGGCCGTTCTTGCGGTGATCGCGGCCCTCGAGCGCAACGGCGAGGAGGTCGAGACGCTTGACGACCTCTCGGGCCTGCGCGTCCGCCAGCCGGTGCTCGCGTGGATGCTCGCCGCGGGCGCCGTCGGCCTGATCGGCATGCCGCCGCTCGTCGGCTTCTTCGGAAAGCTGTACCTCTTCTCCGCCGCGATCGAGGCGGGCCAGACCGCGCTCGTCATCGTCGCGGCGGTGAACAGCGCGATCAGTGCGTTCTACTACCTGCAGCTCGTCGCGGTGCCGATGCTCGGTCAGCCGAACGCGCGGACCGAGTCCGTGCAGGCGGTGCCGAGCGCGTGGCCGCGCCATGCGGCGGTGCTCTGCGGCGTCGGCGTCCTGCTGCTCCCGGTGGCGCTGCAGCCTCTGGTTACGGCGGCCGGCTCGGCGATCGCCGCGAGGCCAGGTGCCGAGACCGGCGTCGAGACCGCCGATCAGAGCGAAGCGGCGCCAGTCGAAGCTGTCGCGGAGCTCGCGGCGGCCACCGAGGGCGCGCGTCGGAAGTGATCTGGCATTCGGGGTGCGTGCGCCGAGGCCGGCGGGCTTCCCGCCCGGCCGGTTTCCGGTGCGTCCGTGTCGACGGAGCACCGTCGAACGAAACACCGAAGCCCCACTTTGCGGCGGGGGAAAACCACAGCCCCGCCAAGAGGCGGGGCAAAAGCACATCGCCCCGCCGTGAGGCGGGGCAAAAGCACATCGCCCCGCCTTGCGGCGGGGCGAGGAACGCGACCGGCAGGAGTCGAACCTGCAACCCCGAGCTTCGTAGGCTCGTGCTCTATCCAGTTGAGCTACGGTCGCAACCGGGTCGGAGAGTATACCGAGGACGGCGGGGTCTGTGAAGGGCCTCGGATTCCGGGATTTCAGCCCGGGCAGGCGCCCCACGCGGAGAGCAGGTTGGCGAGGTCGACCGCGTCGGTGGTGCCGTTTCCGTCGATATCCGCCGAGGCGGTGCCCCAGCCGCTCAGGAGGGTCGCAAGGTCGACGGCGTCGACCGCCCCGCTGTCATCGAGATCGGCCGGGCAGGCCGGCGGCGCGGGCGGAATCCGCTCGTACGCGCCGCGATCGACGATCGGGGCGGTGCCAGCGCCCGCGTCGGCGACCGACGGGTCGTCGAGGAAGCGCGCGCCGCCGTCGAAGTCGACCGTCGTTCCCGCAGGGACGAGCGCGTTCGATCCGGAGTCGATGGCCGGCGATGCGGTTGCGAGTCGGAAGTCTCGCGCAGCCTGGTCGACGAAGAGCGGGTCGCTCGAGCCGTTGCCCGTACCGGTGAAGCCGCCCTGCACGATCGAATAGGTCACCGAGCTCGAGCCGCCGTTGTTGAGGATCTGGTTCGCGGCGCTCGTTCCGCCCGGTCCGGTGTTCGCCCAGAAGACGCAGTTGCCGAAGGTCGACGACCCGCTCGTGTTGTGGACGCACCCCGCGGTCGAGGTCGCCGAGTTCGCGACGAAGGTCGAGTTGCGCGCGGTCACGCTGCCGCTGTTTCCGATCCAGATCGCGCCGCCGCCGCCGGTACCGGTCGCGGTGTTCGCCGTGAAGACGCAGTTGGTGTAGCGCGTCTGACCCGTGCCGAAGGTCTCGCATGCGCCGGCGCGCGCAGCGCTGTTCCCGGCGAACCAGCAGCGCTCGAAGCCCACGTTCACCGTGTTCATGTCGAACGCCCCGCCGTAGTTCGCGCCGAAGTTGCCCTCGAAGCGGCAGGCGATGAAGGTCGCGCCCGCCTGCAGGATGTACCCGGCGCCGCCGCCGAAGGTGCAGCGGTTCGCGGTAAACGTGCAGTTGCGGATCGTCGGCGAACCGCTCGTCACGATCTTGATGCCGCCGCCGCGGTCGTAGTACCCGGTGCTCGAGCCGTTCGCGTTCCCGCCCCGCACCGTGAAGCCGTCGAGGATCGCGGTTGCGAGCGCCGCCGATCCGACCACCACGTTGTAGCTGTTCTCCGCGATGTTCGACGACCCGGAGTCGTTGCCGAGCAGGTCGCCGGAGAGGATCGTCGGGTTGGCGATCAGGTCGCGCTGGCCAACCTGCGTCTCGACGCCGGCGAATCCGCCGTAGATCGCGACCCCGGTCTTCAGCGTGAAGGCGGCCGTGCGGCTGGTGCCTGTCGTCGGCCGGTAGGTGCCGGAGCGGACCCAGATCTCGTCGCCGGAGATGGAGGCGGTGATCGCGGTCGTGAGGCCTCCGACGCCGCGATAGGCGTTCGCCCATGACGACCCGTCGTTGGCTCCGGTCTTGAGGCTGGCGTCGACGAAGCGGACGGCGCCGAGCGCGGCCGGAGAGGCGGCGAGTGTGGCGAGGAGGCTTGGAACGATGAGATCGCGGATGCGCATGGTGGTTTGCCGTGGAGAGGCCGAGAGGACGAAATCTACGGCCAATCCCCCGGTGCGCATCCCGCGCCATCCCGGATTCTCCGTGATCGGCCAAGGTTCGGCCTGGGATCGGCGGCCGGAGACCGCACGAATCGGATTCGCGGACGCTCTCCTATGCTGCGACGGGTTGTCGCCGACCTCCGAGACATCCCCCGCGCCGTTCGGCGACCTCTTCCCGGCGCCTCTGACTCGACGCAGCACGCTCGTGCGCGCCTCGCTCGGCGTCGGGGGAACGCTGCTCGTCATCGCCGGGATCGCGCTCACGATCCTTCCCGTGGTCCCCGGGTTTCCTCTCACGATCGCCGGCGCGATCATGCTCGCCGGCGCGAGCCGATGGATCCGAGACATCCTGAACGCCATCGACCGCCGTCTCCCCCGCCGCGTGCGTTCGGTGCTCCGGCGATTCCTGCACAGGCATCGCGAATCGGGCCCGCGCAACAGGTAGTCTGCGGCGATGGAGTCGCACGACGAACTCGACCCGGCCGATCGCGCGTGGATCGCGCATCGGTCGTCCGGCGGGCGGCTGGCCGCGCTGCTCGGTGCGTCCGGCCTGCTCCTCTCTCCGATCGCGGTCGGCGCGGTGTTCGCCGCGCTCGGACTCCATGTCGGACTCTCGCGCTGGCGCCAAGGGCTTCGCGGCGCGTGGGTGTCGCTCGGCATCGGGTTGAGCGGCCTCGCGCTTGCATCGAGCCTTCTCGCAGCGCTGCTCTGGGGCGCGCAGCTCTTCGGCATCCTCATGGGGCGAAGCGCCATGCAGGAGGCTCAGAAGTGGCGCGGCGCACCGCTTCCGGCGCTCGAACTACCGGCGCTGCTCGAGGGTGGGCCCGCGAAGGTTTCGCTGCATCCAGCCGCTCCGGTCGCCCGCCACGCGCTCGTCTTCATCGATGCCGAGATCGACTTCTCGCGCGATGCGCTCGCGTCGGTGCTCGAAGCGGCGGCCGGTCATCCGGATTGCCGCGTGACGATCGTCGATCTGCGCGTCGAGGCTTCGCGGATCCGCGAACGGCTCGGCGACTTCCCCGGCGTCGCTTCGGTCGGTCGGGATGCGAAGCTCCCGCCGCCGCTTGATTCCGTGGCAGCGATACCAACGCTTGTCGTCGTCGGCCTAGACGGCCGCATCGAGGTCGCGCTCGTCGGAATCCGCCCGCGCGAGGAGCTCGAGAAGGTCCTTCGGGGCGCGTCGGTCCCGGCCGGAGGCGCGACGTGAGGCCGCCGCGAGTCCGGATCGCCACGGGTCACGCAGGTCCGATCGTCGGCGTCGACGTGGAGACCGCGTGCCCGCAGCATGGCGCGGTCTGCGCGCTCGGCATCGCCGTCGTGCAGCGTGGCGAGGTCCTGCGCGCGCGCCACTGGCTGCTCGACCCGCGGACGCGCTTCGATCCGCGCTTCACCCTGATTCACCGCATCACGCCCGACATGGTGTCCGGGCAGCCGCACCTCTCGGAGGCATGGCGCGACGTCGAGTCGTTCCTCGCCGAGGCGATCGAGGCTGCGCGCCCGCCGGCCTTGATGCCGGAGGCGGTCGCCGATCCCGAGCCGCTGTTCGTCGCGCACAACGCTTCGTTCGACCGCCTGCAGATCGAGAGCGCGCTCGGGCGCCGGCTGCCGTTCCGGCTCGGTTGCACGGTCGCGATGTCGCGACGGGCCTTTCCGCGGCTCGCGCGTCACAACCTGAAGACGGTCTCCGAGCACCTCGAGATCGACCTGAACCATCACGATGCGCTGAGCGATGCCCGCGCCTGCGCGCTCATCGCCTCGCGCTGCATCGCAGCCGGGTCGGGTTCGCGATAGGTTCCGCCCGACGGATCGCCGAAGGCCGGGATGTCGGACGGGTCGAAGCCCGGCGAACCGTGCTACCGAACCTACCGCTCGTGCATGCGTCCCGGCGAATGCGCGCAGCCCGGGCCGAGCGCGGTGGATCCGCACCAGCGGCACTTCGTGCCGGGGCCATGCCGATGGCGCTTGGTGGGCGAGTGCGTACAGCCCGGTCCGAACGCGGTGCTGCCGCAGTACTCGCAGCGGGCGGCGTCGCCCGAATGCTCGTGGCTGCGGGTCGGGCTGTTGGTACAGCCGGGACCGAAGGCGGTCGAGTTGCAGTAGCGGCAGCGGGTCGACATCGAAGCGGCTCCTCAGTCCCCGAGGCGGTTTCCGACCGCCGCGCGCACGATGAAGTGCAGGAAGGTCGAGTGCACCACGTCCTCGTCGGGCGTGTCGAGGGAGAACGAGCAATCGACGATCACGTCGCCTGCGGGGTTCGCCGCCGAGGTCGGGAGAAGGCGGACATCGAGCTCCGCCGGATCCGCCGTGACACGCCAGCCGCCCCGATCGTCCTCGCAAGGTTCGCCCTGATGGAGGCAGAAGTCGATCTCAGCCTCGGGAAGGCCGAGCGACCGGAAGGCGGTCGCGAGCTCCCGGTACACCGGGCCAGCCGATGCGGGAATGCGCGCGTTGGCGCGCGAATCCGCCGTCGCGGGAACCGCCGAAATCTTGCCTGAGGCGATCAGACGCTCAAGCGCTTGCCGCACGTCCGCGAGGGACGGCTCGTCGAATGTCGGTTGCATGGGCTGCCTCCGGGGACGGATCGGGCGCAAGTGCCTTCCCAGCACGGGTTTTCGCCATCAACTCAACCAGAAAGCTCCAGCCGCCGCGCGGGCGGGCCTGAAACGAACAACGGGCCCGAGGGCCCGTCGTCGAGTGGAGTGGACCATACTGGACTTGAACCAGTGACCTTCTCCGTGTCATGGAGACGCGCTAGCCAACTGCGCCAATGGTCCGGGTCGGGGATTGTAGCGCGGCCCCCGGTCGGCGCAAGGGTGGGATTCGCGCCCGATTCCGGGGCCGGGCGCCCGTCCCCCTCGCAGCCGGGTCACATCCCTCCGTCCGGGTCGATTTTTCAGAGAGTCACCCCCGTTCCGCTTGCATGCCGTCGAACTCGATGCAAATTCACCTCCGGAGACGGATCTAGGGCGGTGCCTCGTGCACCGGGAGTTCAACTTCCCTGCCCTCGGGTCCCTCCCACCTCTTCGTACATGTGGGCCGAGGGTTGGCGATGCGCCGTGCGCCGCGGCGTGTCGTGTCCCTCGCATCCGGCGCAGTGTTCGAAAGGTGCAGCACCAATGAAGTGCGCAATGACCCTCGGCGCCCTCGTCGCCTCGACCGTCGCTTCGGTCGCGTCGGCCGGCATCATCTACTCGACGGGCTTCGAAGCCCCGGATTTCGCCGCTGGCGACGTCAACGGCCAGAGCGGCTGGACGACCTACGACCCGACCTTCACCACCGGCGGCGGTAACTTCGCCTCGGTCACCACCGGCGCCCCCGCGGGCTTCGGTGGCTCGCAGGCCATGCGCTTCGACAGCGGCACCGGCGCCACCCAGTCGCCGCGCTACGCGTGGGGTCCGGCGTTCGGCGCCGCCTTCGCGGCCGAGGCGGCCTCGGGCAACACCGTGTTCTACGCGCAGACCTCGATGTACATGGCCTCCGGCCAGACCTCGACCGCGCGTCACGGCATGGTGACCTTCGACAACACCGGCGCGAAGATCCTGACCGGCTACTACGTCCAGGCGAACACCGGCATCGTGTACCTCCTCGCGAACTACAACAACGCGGGCACGATCAACAACTTCGCCTTCAACACCAACATCGTGATGGGCTTCGACCAGTGGGTCACCTTCACGACCACCTGGAACCAGACGACCGGCCGCATGGAGGTCTTCTGGGGTGCGAACGGCTTCTTCGTCGACGGCGCCGCCGCCGGCGCGATCGCCGACGAGACCGATCTCTACAACACGCGCAACGGCTCGACCATCTCGGCGACCTCGTACTTCGACAACCTCGAAGTCGGCGCGATCGCACCGGTGCCGGCGCCTGGCGCCATCGCCCTGCTCGGCCTCGCCGGCCTCGCCGGCCGTCGCCGTCGCTGAGCGACCGACACGCTTCTCTCCAAATGGGACCCGATGCCCCGCGTTCGCGCGGGGCATCGGTCTTTTTGCGTCTTCAAGGTCCTCCGGCTGGGATGGGCCAGTCGAGCGTCGTCGTGCGCCCGCCCGGAATCGAGCGCTCAGCCGAGCGCCGCGGCCCAGGCGATGCAGCGGTCGATGCGCGCGAGCGCGCCCTCGCGGCCGACGAGCACCAGCGTGTCCCAGATCGGCGGGCTCACGGTCGAGCCGGAGACGCCGATCCGGAGCGGCTGCGCGACGGCGCCAATCTTGCCGCCAGCGTGCTCCGCGGCGTAGGCGTTGGCCGCGGCCTCAATCGTCGCCTGCGACCATTCGCCGATGCCGGCGAGGATCGCGCGCATCGCGCGCAGGTGCTCGAGCCCGCTGCGCGCTCCGTCGGCCGGCGCCGCGCCGATCCCAAGCGCCTTGCGGACGTTCTTGTCGTCGACGAACGCAAGCGCGGCGTCGGGGACGACGAGGAACCCGTTCGACTTGAACGGGTCGTCGAGCGTCTTCGAGCGCTCCTGGCAGGCCTTCATGAGCAGGCTGAAGCGCGCATCGTCGAGCTTCGCGAGGAACTCGGCGCGGTAGGCCTGCGCGTGCGCGCGGCAGCGGCGCGAGAACTCGTCCGCCGGCATCCCGACGATGGCGTCGGTGTTGAAGGCCAGGAGCTTCACGCGATCGAACTTGGCCGGCGTCTTCATCACGCGCTCGAGCCCGAAGCGCTCCTTGAGGAAGGCGTTGTCGAACTTCTCGATGTCGTGGCCCGGACTCCAGCCGTTCAGGGCGAGGAAGTTGCAGATCACCTCGGGCAGGTAGCCGGAGCGGCGGAAGTCGTCGACGTTGATCTCGGGCAGCTGCACCTTGAGCGCCTCGGCGAGGCGGATCGCGCCGTCGAGGTCGAGCTGCACGTTGTCGTCGCCGATCCAGCGCGTCCACTCCTCAGGCGTCACCGTGCCCGCGGGCGGCGCCGTGAGCGCCTTCTCCTTGACGGCCTTGCGCAGGACCTTGTCCTTGTCGCGCTTCGACATCTTCGAATCGTCGGGGTTCTTGATGATCGAGAGGTGTCCGTAGGTCGGGCGCCGGAAGCCGAGCGCGTCCTGCAGGACGATGTGCTTGGCGGTGTTGGTGAAGTGCTCCTGCGCGCGGAGGACATGGGTCACTCCCATCAATTCGTCGTCGACGACGACGGCGAAGTGGTAGGTCGGGAAGCCGTCCTTCTTGCGGATGACGAAGTCGTCGACCTCGCCGGCCGGAAGCGTCGCCTCGCCGAGGACTTCATCCACGATCGTGATCGGCGCCTGCGGGGTCCGGAAGCGGACCACCGCCTCGCGGCCTTCGGCGAGGTACTTCGCGCGCTGCTCGGACGTCGCGACGCCGCGGCAGCGGTAGCGGAACGCCTCCTTGCGCGCGGCTGCCTCCTTGCGCATCGCGTCGAGTTCCTCGGCCGTGTCGAACGCCTCGTAGGCCTTGCCCTCGTCGATCAGCTTCTGGCAGCAGCGGTTGTAGATCTCGAGCCGCTCGCTCTGGAAGTACGGGCCGTTCGGCCCGCCGCCGACGCGCGATCCGTCGGGCGCCGTGAACTCGGGCCCTTCGTCCCAGCGGATCCCCAGCCACTCGAGGTCCTTGAGGAACCCGACGCTCGCTGCGTCGGACGACCGCTTCTGGTCGGTGTCCTCGATGCGGATCAGGAACTTGCCCCCGCGGCCCTTGGCGAAGGCCCAGCAGAAGAGAGCCGTGCGTGCGCCGCCGACGTGGAGATGTCCGGAGGGCGATGGGGCGAATCGGGTGACGGGTGCTGGTGCGCTGGTCAAAGGTCTGCCTCGCGTGGTCGTTCGGGCCGAAGATTCACAGGGTAGCGGAAGCCCGAGTCGGCCTGTTTCGCCCCATTTCCGGGCGATTCGTTGCGCCGGCGTTGACATGCGCCGTTCCGCTGTCAGGATTTTCGAAGGTTCCGCGCCGCGTGGCGGCGGATCCGGGCATCCGCCCCGCCTCCAGCATCATGGACGAGCGGCTCGGCATCATCTCCGACACCCATGGACGCACGCCGCGAGCGCGGCGCGCCGTCGAGGTGCTGCTCGCGCGCGGAGCGACGCGCATCCTCCATCTCGGAGACGTCGGCGACGAGTCGGTGCTCGACGCCCTCGCGGGAGCCAACGCGACGGTCGTCTTCGGCAACTGCGACGACGCCCACAGCCTCGGGCGCTACGCGGCGTTCCTCGGCATCGAGGTCGTGCATCCCGGGACGATCATCGAGACGAAGTCGATGCGGATCGGCCTGACCCACGGCCACCTCGAGCGCGAGGTCGAGCGGCTCTTCGCGGCGGAAGTCGACGTCCTCCTGCACGGCCACACCCACGCGGTCCGCGACGAGCGGGTCGGACGAACCCGGGTGATGAATCCCGGCGCACTCCACCGGGCGAGCCGCCATACGGCGCTGCTCTTCGATCTCGGCACGGGGGAAGCCGAGTGGATCGAGATCCCGGACTGAGGCGCGCGTCGGCGAAACCGCGCGTTCGCGGGGATCGAACCGTGTGCCATGCAGTCCGCGCCCGCGCTCGTCCTTCTCGCCAATCTCGCGGCCACGCTCTACATGACCGGGCTGATCTGGTTCGTGCAGGTGGTCCACTACCCGCTGTTCGCGGCGGTCGGCGAGCCGGGCTTCGCGGCGTACTCGCAGCGGCACCAGTCGCTGACGACCCTGGTGGTCGGCCCTCCGATGCTGCTCGAGGCGCTGACCGCCGGCCTGCTGCTGATCCTGCGCCCGGCCGGCGTCCCCGCCTGGGCCGGCTGGGCCGGCGTCGCGCTCGTCGCCGCCATCTGGATCTCGACGGCGGCGCTGCAGATCCCGGCGCATGCGCGGCTCTCGTCCGGGCTCGATGTCGCCGTCGTTCGCGACCTCGTGGCGACCAACTGGATCCGCACGGTCGGCTGGTCGCTCCGCGCGGCGCTCGTCGCGTGGATGGCCTTTCTCGCGATGCGTCCCGCCCCCGCTCCCTGACCGGCCCCCTCGCTACACTCGCGCGCGGATGAGCGTTTCGCGCACCCATTTCGGCGCGGCGTCGCGGCGGGAGCCGCGCCGGTGAGCGCCGCACGCATCGGCTACTTCGGCTGGACCGGCACCTCGATCGAGGAGCGCGAGCTGGCGTCGGTCGAGGAGGCCCTCGCGCACGCGGAGGGCCACCGCACGGCATGGATCGACATCGAGGGCGTGGCGCCGGCCGACTTCGTCGCCGCCGCGGAGCGCGCGCTCGGCCTCGTTCCCCTTGCGGCGGACACGCTCGTCGAAGGCGTCCGTCGGCCGGGAGTCGACCTCTTCGAGGACGTCATCGTCGTCACGATGCGATCGCATCTGCCCGACGAGAGCACCGAGTTCATCGACATCATCGTGACCGATCGCGTCGTCATCACCCTGCAGGAACGCAGCGGCGGCGATCTCTTCGACGGCGTGCGGCAGAAGCTTCGCGCCCGCGGCGAGCGACTGGCCCGCGCCGACGTCAACGTGGTCTTCCTGCTGCTCGCGCGCGCGATCTGCGACGGATTCCGCCCGGTGCTCGAGCGCTACCAGGAGAGCCTCGAGCGCTTCGAGCGCGTGCTCGTCCGGCGCCCCGAGTCGTCGATGCTCGACCGCGTGCACCATCACCGCCGGCAGCTGCTGTTCCTGCGGCAGGGACTCGCGCCGCTGCGGGAAGCGCTTTCCAACCTGCAGAACGCGATGCCGATCCGCGAGGCGGAATCGACGGCGATGCGCGCGCGACTGACGGCGCTCCGCGAGCTTCAGGACGAGATCGGCGCGCTTCTCGACGTCGTCGAGTTCCAGAAGGACAGCTCGCAGCACCTGCTCGACCTCTACCTGAACGCCGCGAGCAACCGGCTCAACGAGATCGTGCGCGTCCTCACCATCATCAGCGTGATCTTCATGCCGATGACGCTGATCGCCGGCATCTACGGCATGAACTTCGACGCTCCGTCGGAGTTCGCGATGCCGGAGCTGCGCTGGAAGTACGGCTATCCGTTCGCGCTCGGCCTGATGGCCCTGACCGCGGCCGGCCTGCTCTACTTCTTCTGGCGCAAGGGCTGGATCGGGGATCCGCTGCGACGGAGACGGGGCGGCGGCGTCATCCCCGGGCTTCCGGAGACGCTTCAGTCGGCGTGGCCGCTGAACGCCATCCTCTCCCGGCGGCGGAAGCCCCATCGCGGAAAAACCGGGTGAAACCGGGCTTGCGGTGAAGACCGGTCAGTCCGATACTCCCCGTTTGGCCCCGGGTTGGATCCCGGAGCCGCCGCACGACCGAAACGGGACCCGCCCATGCCCTCGACCCGCGCCGATCGCCAGCCCGCCACCAGCTCGAAGGACACCGTCATGACCCGCCGCGCCTCGGACACCTTCGGATCGCACGTCTTCACCGGCGACGTGATGCTGAAGCGGCTTCCGCCCGATGTCTTCATGAACCTGCAGCGCACGATCCGCAACGGCACCGCGCTCGACCCCGCGATCGCGAACACCGTCGCGAGCGCGATGAAGGACTGGGCGCTCGAGCACGGCGCGACGCACTACTGCCACTGGTTCCAGCCGCTCACGGGTTCGACCGCCGAGAAGCACGACGCGTTCCTCTCGATGACCTCCGACGGCGGCGCGATCGAGAAGTTCAGCGGCTCGCAGCTGATCCAGGGAGAGCCCGATGCGTCGAGCTTCCCGCACGGCGGCATCCGCGACACCTACGAGGCCCGCGGCTACACGGCGTGGGACGCGACGAGCCCGGCGTTCATCTACCGCTCCGGCGACCACGCGACGCTGTGCATTCCGACGGTGTTCGTGAGCTACACCGGCGAGGCGCTCGACAAGAAGACGCCGCTCCTGCGCTCGATCCAGGCCGTGTCGAAGCACGCGATGCGCATCCTGAAGATCTTCGGCGCCGACAAGGGCGTCAGCCAGGTCATCACCACGCTCGGCATCGAGCAGGAGTACTTCCTCGTCGACAAGGACCTCGCCTCGCAGCGTCCCGATCTCCTGATCTGCGGACGCACGCTCGTCGGCGCGCCCGCGCCGAAGGGCCAGCAGCTCGAGGACCACTACTTCGGCGCGATTCCCCAGCGCGTGCTCGC
>Ga0315906_10004474_pt1 | contig 17963 bp, 13 predicted proteins | sample LakEriMetagenome_4_FD_203526 | JGI IMG/M metagenome (GOLD analysis project Ga0315906, IMG submission 203526) | Freshwater fungal communities from buoy surface, Lake Erie, Ohio, United States - Buoy 2 MA122 | ecosystem: Environmental > Aquatic > Freshwater > Lake > Lake biofilm | place: USA... | reverse complement strand
TTGCGCAAACCTGTCCGGAAAGTTCAAACTTCCCGGAAATCTTAAACAAGAGCAACAGAAACAAGAGCATTGTCAGCCCTAGCTCCGGTAGCATAAAAAACAACGTTTCGTTCATCTCAGCGTGTAATAGTTAATCGTTGAAGCTGTTCGGTGATTTTTTCTGTACCCGGCATTATCAAATCGTTTAGCAAGAATGGCGTTAATCCAATAACCAGGATTCCGGCCATTAACACCCCTGCGGCTAATTTTTCATTCCAGTAAGCATCTTTATAGGCTAAGGTTTCCGGACGTGCCGGACCCATCACCGCTTTTCCGATGGCACGAAGTATATAGACGGCGGTAACTACGATAGACATACAACTGAGCACTGTCATGACACGATAACCTGTTTCTGCGCGCTCCCACGAGCCGACAAACACAGTCATCTCTGCAACGAAGCCCGACAAGCCCGGCAAGCCCAAGGAGCAAAGTCCCGCTAGGAAAAAGAGCGCAGAAACAAACGGCATACTCTTCATAACGCCGCCCAACTCGGCCACTTTTCGGGTATGCGAACGTTCGTATAACATACCGATAGCAGCGAAGAATAATGCTGTCATCAGTCCGTGAGAAACCATTTGCAATACCGCTCCCTGTATGGATGTTTTAGTCATCATGCCTATTCCCAAGAGCACAAAACCACAGTGGCTCACTGAAGAATAAGCGTTGATGTATTTTAAATCAGTCTGCATCATCGTGGCGAAGGCGCCATAGAAAACTGCTATTGTAGAAAGGATCACGATCCATTCCGAATAATAGTGGGCAGCTTCCGGCATTAGAAACAATGCGACACGTAAACAACCGTAACCACCTAACTTCATTGAGATACCGGCCAGAAACATCGACGCAGCCGTCGGTGCGCTGGAGTGACCATCGGGCACCCAGGTATGAAAAGGAAAAAGCGCTGTGAATACACCAAAGCCCAAAAACAGAAAGGGGAAAAAGTATAATTGAGCATACAACGGCATGGATGTTCCAGACGCTTTCAACCAATCAAACGAAACCTCACTTCCGCTCCAGTAATAAACACCAAGCAATCCAACAAACACCAATGCAGAACCGCCCATCAACATCAAGGCCAATTTATTCGCACTGTATTCCTTCTTGCCACTTCCCCAGATTCCGATTAATAAATACTTCGGTATAACCGCTAATTCGAGGAAGAAGAACTGAAGGAACAGATCGAGCGAAATAAAGAATCCATAGGCACCTGCACTGAGCAAGAGGAGTAAAAAGAAAAACTCCGTGGACAGTTTTTTTACTTGCCAAGAGACTAGCACGCCGGCAAAAACCACGAGTGCAGTCAAACCAATCATGGCTACTGCAATGCCGTCGACACCAACAAAATAATCAATATGTAATGCCGGAAACCAGGAAATACGTTGTTGAAATAAAAATTCGCCTGTGGCAAGTACCTGACCTGATGAAGCTGAAAAATATTCAGCCATCAACAATCCGACAAGTCCTAACTGAGCCGTTGCGCCAAGCAACGCGACGAGGCGTGATTGCGCTATCGAACGCGTGAGAAGGATTGCTATGGCGGTCAGCGCAGGAAGCAGGAATAATAACGAGAGATTCATGCGTTCAGGATCAATGAATGAAGTAGATAAAGAGAGCAATAAGCACAAGCGTGCCGGCTACAAACCAACCGGCATAAGATTGTATTTTTCCGGACTGAAGTTCACTGATGGACTCAGCGCCCACTTCAGCGGAAACGCCAAGTGTATTAACGGCACCGTCAACGATAGAGCGATCTACCCAGGCGGCAGGAGCTCCTATCAGCCGAAACAGGATTTTCCTGGTGATAAAGAGGTAAACTTCATCGATATAAAACTTAGACTTCGCAGCAAGGAAGAAGCTCCCAAAAAATCCAGCCATTCGCTCTGGCAAATCACTAGGAGTTCTGTACATACGTGCTGCCAGTAGAATACCAATGACCGAAAGTGACACTGGCAAGATAGAGAACATCACATCCGTGTGCATTTCCAACGAAGAGCCATCCGATGTAACGAAATGGCCGAACGGAATAAAGCCGGCTGCGATGGATGCCATAGCAAGCACTACCAACGGGGTTTTCTGGAAAACATCTCCTTCATGACCGGAATGATCGTGATGATTATGCTGGTCATGATGGAGCTTAGCCTTTCCGTTCCAAAAAATGCCAAAATAAAGTCGGAACATATAAAATGCTGTAAGCGCCGCTGTCACAATACCCATCCAATAGATAGCAGGATGCGTTTCACTCGCAGCATGAAGAATCGCTTCCTTCGAGAAAAAGCCAGCAAATGGCGGAATGCCGGCAATTGCCAGACACGCGATTAAAAAGGTGATATGTGTAAGTGGTAATTTCTTTCGCAAGCCGCCCATAGCTGACAATTCATTACTATGAACAGCATGAATGACCATACCAGCGCCTAGGAACAACAGCGCTTTAAACATAGCATGCGTAAACAAGTGGAAGTTCGCCGCCGTGAAACCATGTGTTGGCTGATCCGATCCCGCTGAAACTCCCAGAGCAAACATCATATAGCCGATTTGCGACATAGTTGAATAGGCCAACACACGTTTGATATCGGTTTGTGTACACGCGATTACCGCAGCAAACAAGGAAGAGATTGCACCGGTCCATGCCACAACTTCCAACGCAGCGGGTGCCGACATAACGAAGATTCCGAAGAGTCGAGCCACCAAATAAACGCCGGCGACAACCATTGTTGCAGCGTGGATCAAGGCAGAAACCGGAGTCGGACCTTCCATAGCATCCGGCAACCAAATGTGTAGCGGAAACATGGCAGATTTTCCAGCGCCGCCCATGAAAACCAATAACAAGCCCCAGGTCAACGCCGAAATACCAAGAAAAGATCCGGCCGCAGCATTCCGAAGTCCTTCAGACGTTGGATCGGACAAGGTCGAAATCATAGTCTTAAAATCGAGCGTGCCGGACGTATTGGAGAGCACAAGTATACCAATTAGAAAACCGAGGTCAGCGAAACGGGTAACAATAAAAGCCTTTTTAGCAGCAGCAATGGCTGAAGCCCGATCATAATAATAACCGATTAAGAGAAAGGAAGAGACCCCTACTAACTCCCAGAAAATATAAATCTGGAAAAGATTCACGGACAATACCAAACCGAGCATAGAGAAGGTAAACAAACCGAGGTATGCATAATACGTACTGAATCGCTCCTCCCCTTTCATATAACCCAAACTATACAGATGTACCATCAGGGAAATGAAGGTGACTACCACCAACATCATTACGGAAATCGGATCCAGTAACACACCCATATCAATACTCAAACCATTGGCAAACTCCAGCCAAGAGAATTTAGAGTCCACGTAGCGTTTATCAGTGGTAAAGAAATCCAACGCCACCGTACAAGCCAGGAATGCAGCGGTGGCTAGCGAAACCGTACCCAACCATCCACCACTGCTGCCGGGCATTTTTTTGCCGAAAAAACCGAGCACTAAAAATGAAAACAGCGGAAGCAATACAATGAAGTATGCATTCACGAGCAGTGTGTCACCGGGAGTTATGTTGATCGAATCCATGCAGTCCAACAAGGAGATTAGAAGCGTAAAGTATCCGTATCCTCCGCATCAATGGAGCGGTAATGACGGTAAAGATGAATGATAATAGCGATGGCTACGGCAGCTTCTGCTGCTGCAATAGCAATAATGAACAAGGTGAAATACAATCCGTCCATCTTACCCGGCCAGAGGTATTCGTTGAACGCAATGAAATTGATGTTAACACTGTTTAATATAAGCTCCACTGACATGAGTATTGTCACCAGATTTCTGCGCGAAAGAAATCCAAACACACCGATAAAAAACAACGCCGTGCTTACGATTAAAAAATGATTCAGAGGAACTTCGTTCATTCGGTTACGGTATTAGGTTTTAGAGCGATAACGATACAACCCACCATGGCGGCCAACAACAATATACTCACGAGCTCAAACGGAAGCGCATAGCCATTCTCTACAGTGGATAAAAGCCCGCTACCGATGGCCTTCATGTCCTTCGACATTGCCGGCTCTGCACCTTTTCTAAATGGATGTGCAAGCAACTGAAGTGTCACCAACAGAAAACCACACAGCGAAGCCAATGCAGCAAAGAACAATCGACCGCGTAACGGCGTCGGCAAATCGACGCCCGCTTGTTGGGTTAAAAAAATCGAGAAAATGATCAACACCACGATTCCACCTACATACACGATGGTCTGCACCGCAGCGATGAATTGATAATCCATCCAGAAATAAATACCGGCAATGCTGACCAGCGAAAAGAGCAGGAAAATTGCGGAACGGAAAATATTGCGGGAGGTGACCGCCAATAAAGCCGAGATCAATACCGCAGCAGAAAGTCCGTAAAAAAACATGGCAGAAACACTCATTCTACTCCCTCCATCAGTTTAGAATCAGGACGATTCAGTTTTTTAGTCAAAAGACGGCGATCGTACACACTGTGCTCGAAGGCCTGATCCATTTTAATGGCGCCGGTAGGACAAGCCTCCACACATAAATTGCACATCGTACACAGCTCAAGGTGATAGACGAACGTATCCAACGCCTTCTTCTTTTTACCTTCCGGAGTAATGTCGAACTTCGTCACAATTTTAATGGTACCGTTAGGACACGCCAGTTCGCAAGCAGTACAACCGGTACAACGGTGCTCGTTCTCTTCATTATGCGTCATCACTACCTCGCCGCGGAATCGTTCCGGCAAATTAAGCGAGTCCCTGTTCTCCGGATAATTCTGCGTGATGATTTCTTTATGGTGCGTAAAATAATAGCCCGTCTTCCACATCCCTTTTAGCAAGGAGCGAACCGACGTGTATATCGTACTGAAATAATTAGTGAGAAAAGACATTTGTCCGAGCGATGTGATTTAGAATTAGAAGTGCCAACCCATCAGGGCAATAAAAGTCACGAGCAATAAATTAAACAGACTAATAGGTAACAAGTATTTCCATTCCAGATTCAAGAGTTGATCAATTCGCAGACGAGGAAACGTCCAGCGAAACCACATGATGACAAATATGAGGAAGAACGTTTTACCCATGAACCATACCGAAGAAGGAATAAAATCCATGATGTGATTAAACCCTTCCCAACTACCAATGTGCAGCGGCATCCAACCACCAAGGAACAAGGTGGCACCAATAGCGCAAACAATAAATATATTGACATACTCAGCGAGGAAAAAGAGTGCGAATTTCATGCCGGAGTATTCCGTATGAAAACCGGCAGTCAATTCCGATTCAGCTTCTGCAAGATCGAACGGCGCTCGGTTGGTTTCGGCAGTGACCGCAATAATATAAATGACAAAGGAGATAATAACGGGAATATGACCCTTGAAGATCCACCAGCCGTTTTGTTGAGATGCTATAATATCATTAAGACTCAGGCTTCCAACCAGAATCACCACAGACATAATTGCCAGTCCTGCGGAGAGCTCGTAGCTGACAATCTGAGCACCACTTCGCATGGCACCCAACAGCGAATACTTGTTATTGCTGGACCAGCCCGCCATCAATACGCCGATGACACTGATAGAAGAAACGGCTGAAATATAAAGTACGCCGATATTGATGTCCCAGATTTGAAAGTCTTTTGCAAAAGCAATTGGCGCCATCAACAGCATGGAAGTAATTAACACCAAAAACGGAGCGAAGTTGAACAGGAATTTGTCGGCACCATCCGGTGTTAATCCTTCCTTTACAACCAGCTTGATGGTATCGGCAAGCGTCTGGGCTGTACCACGAAAGCCAACGCGGTTAGGCCCTACGCGCAACTGCATATAGGCTGAGACCTTACGCTCCATGAAAACCAGCACCAATCCCAGAAAGGCAAAGAAACTGAGCACGAGTGTGCCTACCAGCACAAACTCAATCAGCGTCGCCCATCCGGGAGAAAAAGTGGCCATCAGCCACTGCTGAAGACTATTCGCTATTTCCGCTATACTTAGCATATCAATTGTTACAGTTCGTTTACTACAGTTTAACGGTCAATGTCAGGTATCACCAGATCCAGGGAACCCATGATTGCCACCAGATCTCCTATTTTACATCCACGGGCGATATGATCCAGGGCAGAAAGATTGGAAAATCCGGGAGATCGGAATTTAATACGATAGGGCGTTGTTCCACCTTCGCTGACGATATAAACTCCGAAATCGCCACGAGCCGTTTCCACGCGAGAGTAATATTCGCCTTTCGGCAATTTCAACACCGCTTTTGTTTTGGCCTGGAAATCACCTTCGGGAATATTATCAATCAGCTGATCGATGATGGATAAGGAGGTTCGCATCTCCTGCATACGCACAAGATAACGCGCATAATTATCACCAGCAGTTTCCAATGCTTCCGTGAAATTCAACTGATCGTATCCTTCGTAGGGCGCGAGCTTGCGGATATCACTGGAAACACCGCTGGCGCGTGCGACAGGTCCGGAACAACCGAAGGATACTGCATCCTCGGCTGAAATCCTACCGACATTTTTCATACGTTCCTGGAAGATGATATTGTTGGTTACCAGTTCATCGTACTCATCAAACTTAGAACGGAAAAACCGAACAAAGTCTTTGGTCTTTACTTGAAAATTGGGATGAAGGTCAAACATTACGCCGCCGGGCACCATGTAATTCATAGTAAGTCGGGCACCGCACGTTTCCTCCATAATATCATTAATCATTTCACGCTCACGGAACGCGTGGAAAAACGGCGTAATGGCACCGACATCCATCGCCATAGCTCCCCACCAAAGCTGATGAGAAGCCAAGCGTGTCAATTCCGACATCAAAATACGGATGACGCGCGCGCGTGCCGGAATTTCAAGCCCAAGCCCCTGCTCTACGGCCATTGCGCAGGCATGATTATTCATGTGCGCAGAAAGATAATCCATCCGACTGGTACTGTAGATGAACTGACGATAGGTCAGACTCTCGCACATCTTCTCGATGGAGCGGTGGATATAGCCGAGATGCGGTTCAACCTTCTTGATGGTTTCCCCGTTCAACGTAATGACCAGGTGCAACACGCCGTGTGTTGACGGATGTTGTGGTCCTACGTTGATGACCAGGTCGCCCTGTTCAGTGGTTCCGATTTCCTCGAGCATTGTATTCAGCAGCTATTTGATAGAGTGGAAAATAGGGAGGATGTAAAAATCAAAGTTTGATCATATTGATAGGATCTTCGTAGTCCTTACGCAATGGAAACCCTTTCCAATCGTCTGTAAGAAAAAGCCGGCGTAGATCAGGATGATTACGGAAACGAACTCCCAGCAAATCATATACTTCACGTTCATGAAATTCGGCCGTACGCCAGATGCCACAAACTGTTTCAATAACCGGATCATTACGATCGTCTAATTTGGCTTTAACCACCAAGGAATGACCGTACTTTTTAGAGGTTAAATGATATACCACCGACAAATGCGTCTTCCAGTCAACGCCAGTAAGACAAAACAGATAGTCAAAATCAAGTGCCGAATGATTGCGCAATGCTTCCGCCAGCGGCAACCAGTCAGTGGCCTGAATCATCACATTCAACCATGTACCGGTTTCATCGAATGTAGCTTCCGGACTGTATTCGGAAATAACGGCTTTTATCTCTTCGTTAGTCATTACTCAAGTTATAATTACTTGGAAATCTCTCCGATGGTTATCTTCTCACGCGGAGCACCGGACTTCACTTTCACCTGCAAGGTCAACAACGCGTGCAACAAGGCTTCAGGACGCGGCGGACAACCTGCAATGTAGACATCAACCGGAATGACGTGATCCGCTCCTTTTACTACGCTGTAGGTATTATAGAAGAACGGCCCTCCGGAAGTAGCGCAAGCTCCCATCGCAATGACATATCGTGGCTCCGGCATCTGATCGTATAAGCGCTTGAGAACAGGAGCCATTTTATTGACAATCGTGCCTGCAATGATAATGACATCCGCTTGACGAGGAGTTGCGCGGGCAACTTCAAAACCGAAACGCGACCAATCGTATTTAGCAGAAGCTGTGGACATCATTTCAATGGCGCAGCAGCTCGTGCCAAATACCAATGGCCACAATGAATTGGAGCGTGCCCAGTTAATAACATCATCCAGCGTACCGGTAAGAATTCCACCGCCGGGCGTCTCGTGCACCTGACCGGGAAACGGATCCATAGGTTTCTTCACATCCATTTCAATGCTCCTTTCTTATGTGCATAGAGAAATCCAAGGAATAAAATGAAAAGGAAAACAACGATTTCGGCGAAAGCCATCCAACCGGCATCCTTAACCACCACTGCCCACGGATATAAGAAAACGAGTTCCACATCGAAGATTAAAAACAGGATGGCAAACAAATAATATCCGACGTTAAATTGTATCCAGGAGCGGCCCCTTGTCGGCACTCCACACTCGTAAGCTTCACCTTTCTGGGGATTGGTACTGGTCTTGGCTAAAACCTGCGACAAAAAAATACCACCGCCGGCGAATGCAATGCCGCAGATGATCAATACTATGAGGGAACCTGCACCCATTTAAAAATGATTTTTCAATGTCTTCAAACCTACAATGATTATCCAAAAAAATCAACAAAAACGAAGCCCGACCCCAAGGAAGTTATTAGCTGTTGTTGAAAATTATATATCCCTTTTCTTCGAAAACGATTATATTGCAGTTTAATCGTTAGGGCTTATCCTAAACGACTGAATTCAAACCGCTAAGACGAAAAGAGGGTATAAAATATGTCGGATAATGTTGACCAGAGACTGCTAAATTGCCAACTCTTCAAAGGCATTGACCCTGCATTGGTGGTCAATATTTTGGAGAATAGCAGAAAAAAGGAGTATCCGAAAGGAACTGTTCTCATCCAAAAGGGCACCGTTCCGGCTGCGCTATTCGTCGTTGCCTCCGGCGATGTGAATATTTTCAACGAAGATGTATTACTGGCCAAGGCTGGTCCACTTTCCATTCTCGGCGAGAGCTTCCTCGCAGATGCCAGTGCCTCAGCCACCATTGTTGCCGGCGACCGGATGCAAGCTATCGAGATTCCACGGGAATTATTTTACGAGCTTTCCCATCAGCACCCGCAACTGATTCTGAATCTTTTCCGCATCAACTTTGAGCGGTTACGTTCCTCTAACGAATCTGCACTTCGCGAAGCGAGAAACCGAGAAGAGAAACTGGAACAGGAAGTCAAGGAACGAACACGCGAATTACAAGCAACGAATCAGCAGCTCGAGGAAACACGCGACCATCTCATCGAAATTCAAAAATTTCGACAGCAATTTTTGGCGAATATGAGTCACGAGATTCGTACACCGATGAATGCCATCGTCGGCTTGACCAATCTGCTCATGAAGAGCCCGCTCAACGAACAGCAGGAAAAATATCTTGCGGTCATCCAGAAAAGCGGCGCCAATTTGCTGGTCATCATCAATGACATTCTGGATCTCGCCAAAATCGAGTCTGGCAAAATGGAATTGGAAGCTGTTCCAATGCCCCTCATTAGCTGTATTCAAAACATACACACCATCCTCGGCCTCAAAGCGCAAGAGAAAGGAATTGGCATCAATACAATCATCGCTCCTGAAATTCCGGAGTATGTATTGGGCGATGAAACGCGAATTACCCAGGTAATCATGAACCTCGCCGGTAACGCCATCAAATTCACCGAGAAAGGCAGTGTTACCATTGAAGTTTCCGTACATGAACCCTCGGCACATCGTCCGGTTCTCCATTTCAGTGTGAAAGACACCGGTATCGGAATTCCTGCCAATAAACTGGATACAATTTTCGAGAGCTTCGGCCAAGCTTCGTCAGATACCACGCGTAAATTTGGCGGTACCGGACTCGGCCTGACCATTTCCAAGCAATTGGTGGAAATGCACGGCGGCGAACTGAAAGTCAGCAGCACACCCGGAGTGGGATCCGACTTCTATTTCAATATACCGTATTACATCTGCGATAAACCAGCTCAAAAAACAGAAACAGAAGCGGAAAAATCTGTCAGCATGGCCGGCAAGCGTATTCTGCTGGTAGAAGACAACGAATTCAATCAGATGGTGGCCGTCGACACCTTATTGGATATTTATCCGGATATCACGGTTGACGTAGCGCCGAGCGGACAAGAAGCGTTAGACATGCTAAGCCAGCAAGAATATTCGTTCATCTTTATGGACATTCAGATGCCCGGCATGGATGGCTACCAAACCACCAGAAGAATTCGTCAGCTGGAAGATCCTGCCAAACGAAATATACGTATTTGTGCTATGACGGCAAATGTAACTCGGGAGGAAATCGATGAATGTGCCGCAGCGGGCATGAACGATTTCATGATTAAACCTTTCACCATGGATTTACTGCGTGAAAAAGTAATCAACAACGCATTCCCCGATCAAGCCGAAAAATCCTCTCATTAATTTCCGTATAGAATATCGATGAACCGTTTCGAACTGCTGTATGAACCAATGATCCGCAGACTAAAACAAGAGCTGCCGGACAACCTTTTTTATCATGGCGTACACCATACCCTGGATGTCATAGAAGCATCGGAACGTCTTGGCCGTAGTGAAAATGTCGCTGATAATGAACTAGTCTTATTGAGAACTGCGGCGCTCTATCACGACAGCGGTTTTCTAATGGGAGAACAAAATCACGAAGAAAAAGGATGTGAATTTGCACGGAAGGAATTGCCCGGTGCCGGATTTTCTGAGGAAGAAATATCGATGGTTTGCGGCATGATCATGGCGACACGTTATCCGCAGCATCCAAAATCCCACCTCGAGCAGATCTTGTGCGATGCCGACCTGGATTATCTTGGACGTCCGGACTTTTTTGAAATCGGAGCAACACTCTACAAAGAGTTGATTGCAACCGGACGACTCAGCAGCGAGCGCGAGTGGAACAGACTACAAGTAAACTTCTTGAATAGCCACCGTTATTTCACTGCTACGGCTGTTTCTTCGCGCGATCCATTGAAAAAAGAAAATTTGACGAAGGTCAAGAACCTGCTGGTTGCCTAAAAAAAGCCTCAACGCAGCGACTCGACAAAGTACATGTCGATTTCACCTTTGTTTTTAGCGGGCACTTTGCCGCGGTGGGTGCAGACGAACATGTCTTTGACTAACTCATAGGTCGTACCCGAAATATTCACTTTGCCAATAGCACCACTGCTCTCCATTCTGGAGGCCGTATTCACGGTGTCACCCCAAATATCATAAGCAAACTTTTTGATTCCAACGATTCCCGCAACGACCGGTCCGGTATGAATTCCAAGGCGCAACTCAAAGAAAGGTTGTCCTTTCTGAATGCGCTCCTCTTTGAGCTTCATCATAAATTGCTGCATTTCGATGCCGGCTTTTATGATGTCCTGCGGATGCGTAGTATTCACCGCCGGCAAACCACCGGCACACATATAAGCATCACCAATGGTTTTGATTTTTTCAATACCATACCGCATGATAATCCGGTCAAACTCGCTGTAACAATAATTTATCTCGTTTACCAGTTCCTGCGGCGACAGCAATTCACTGGCCTGCGTAAAGTTTTTAAAATCAGTAAACATTACCGTCACCATATCAAAAGCCTTGGCCTTGGCAGCCCCGGTAGCTTTCAATTCCTCGGCGGTTTCTTCCGGAAGAATGTTCAGGAGCAACTCATCACTGCGTTTCTTCTCCTTGGAAATCCTGTTTCGCTGCAGTAAGAACACTCCGGCAAAAAGCAGCATGATGGCAAAACCGCCGATGAAACCATTTCGAACGAGTTTTTGCCGACTGATTTCCTTCTGCTTCAACTCCTGATCTTTGGTGAGCAAATTGATTTCATTCTGCTTCTTCTCAATATCAAAGCTGAACTGAAGCGTTCCGAGTTTTTTCTCGATATCCAGATTAAAGAGTGTATCTTTTACGGCAAGCAACTTTTCCTGATAGGAAAATGCTTTGGCGTAATTGCCGGTCTTTGCATAGGCCGCCGATAATCCTTCGTAAGCACCTTTCAGTTGATATTCCGCACTTATCTCCTTGGCAATTTTTTCCGCGGCATGAAATCGTTTTATAGCATTAGCCACATCACCGGATGCCGCATACGTCTCTCCCAAGGCAACGAGCGTAATCGCAATATCACTTTTGGAGTCCAGCTTTACCGCTTCTTCATACGCCTTTTCACCGTACTTCACACCGTTGGTGTAATCGCCCTTTCGACGATAAACCTTACCAAGATTCATCAGGGAATACGACACATCCGGTGTTCCTTCGTACGTCTTAAAGGACTTGGTGAAATAAATCAAGGCCGTATCCAGCGAATTATTTAAAAGATACATCTCGCCAAGATTTACATAAACGGTGCCTAAAATCACTTCATCGTTCAAGGCTTCGGCAAGCGGCAAAGCCGCCTTGAAAAATTCCAGCGCTTTGCTCTTGGTGATGTCTTTATTCTGGTAGACAGCACCAATATTACTACGCAGCGTAATAATTCGTACCGTGTCTTTGAGCTCCTCGGCTAGCCGGAGGGAACGTAAATAAAAATCCAATGCTTTTGCATCATCGCCCTGGTTAAAATACGCAGCCCCCATGTTGCTTAACGTATTAGCGACACCATTCTTATCTCCCAGTTGTTCGAAATACGTTAACGCGCGATTCCAATAGTCAAGTGTTTGGACATAATCACCTTTAGTGTAGTAAGCACGACCAATTCCTTTGAGAGAAGCCGCTAAGCCTCGGGAGTAATTCAACCTTTCGGAGAGTCCTTTAGCCTCTTCTGCATAGCGTAAGGACCGGTCAGGATCGTTGGCAATGGACTCCTTTCCTAATTCCAAAAGGATCCAGACTCTACTGGTATCTTGTACTGACGTGTTTAATAAACGCTGCAAGGAATCAACGCGATCAGCCTTTATCTGAAGGTGTAAGAAAAACGACAGCAACACCAAGGCCAAAATTGACCCGGAATTACATTTCAAAAATGGATTTTGCCGCCAAGACACGCGCGCAAGTTAGAAAATTTCCGACTACCAGAAACGGAAAAGGGAGCGCCGCAGCGCCCCCCTTCTCCTATTTTACCATAATTTAACAATCATTCCTTGATCAGATGGAAGATTTCCTGACGTCCATCTCCGATAAGTCGCAGGATGTAATGACCGCTTGACAGCTCCCGAAGATCCATCTCGATGCCATTGGAAATGTGCGTAGCGGATGAAATTGGATACTGTTTCCCGAATAAATCATATAATTGGATCTGATCCTGGGTAATCTCAAACTCATCCGATTGAACAACCAGACGCTCACGGAACGGATTTGGGAAAACTGAAATCAAATCACGCTGGCTGGCGGTTTCACTCCAATCGGATGAAAGTCGAGCATTGCCGCTGTTACACTTATTGGATGATGAACTCGCTTCACTGGCTACTGATGCCTTTTGGTTGACTTCAAACGAACGAACAGTCCAGGTCAATTTCAGGCCATCAAAGTAGATTTCGAACTGACCACCGCCAGGAAGGAAAATTTCAGGAGGTGTTCCGCTAAAAGATCCCAATGCTGTTAATCTATTATCAGGTCCGAGCGGAATATAGACCACCGTGGCATTGTCGTTCTGATAAGCGAATCGGGCTACGAAATTGAAACCGGAAGGATGATTGATCAGCGTGTCTATACAAATCAATGACGGTTTGATCTTCTTCGCACCCTGTCCTTTTGGATTGACATAAAACGTTCCATTGACGTACGAGATCAAATAATTGGCCGCCGAAGTCAATACGAGGTTAGAAGGAATAATCGTATAAACACCGGCAGCTCCGGTATAAACAGGACTCAACGTGTGAGTAGGGCCGGACACTATCGTATTACGATCATTACCTACAAATCCAGTAATGGTAGACGTAAAGGTCGGCAGTGCATCACCACGATTAATCACTTTAGTATCCGCCTTAACAGTCAGCGTTGCCGGAGTTACCGAAAGCACTCCGTTGACCAATACTAGCTGATAATTAGAAGCGTTGCCACCGCTCAAGGTGATCGGGTAATTCCCAACCGGAGAGGATGTAGTCGCTGAGGTGGTGATGGAAGGTGCTGAGATGGAGCCAACCGCATCGCTGTTGACAAAACCAGAGTAGGTAACCGTCAGCGTAGGATTTGCTGTGCCGTACACCTTGGTTTTGTTATCTGCCGTTGCTGTGAGAACCGCTCGATTGATGGTAAGCGTACCATTATTCAGTACTAATGTATAATTAGCCGCATTTCCACCACTGAGCGTAATAGTATACGTACCGACACCCGACTGAGTGGTAGCCGTGGTAGCAACAGCAGGTGAAAAGATAGCAGACGGTCCATCTCCATTGACGAAACCGGAGTAGGTCAAGGTTAAAGCAGGATTTACCTCGCCGTATGTTTTCGACTTGTTATCGGCAGTAATCGTTAATTGAGCCGGGGTAACTACAAGTTGTCCCGCTGCATAGTCTAAGACATAATTCGCTGGCGTATCCAAAACCAGACCGCCTGGAACAATGGAGTACGAACCTACAGAAGGTAGACCCGAGACCGGCTGAGACAATCCATCCACCAAGGTGAAGTTGACAGCGCCATTAGATACACTCTCTAAAGAATCCTGGTACTGGAATCCGGTAACCTCAGCCGTATAAGCGGCAGAAGCTCCGTAAACAGCCTGTGCATCATTGGCGGTCACAGTAAGTGTTTCCGGAAGAATCGTCAGTGTACCCAAACCATAACTAATTTCGAAGTTGTCACTGACAAAAGCAGCTGGAACGATAGCATGTGTACCTGCATACAAGCCAGTAATCATACTGATGGCTTTGTAATCTGTCAACGTATCTCCAGCAGGAGCATTCACATCCGCTTCATCTATGATAACCGCCAGATTACTGTTGCTCGAGGTGCTATCATCGAGACTTTCGCTGTTTACGATAGCGCGTCCGTTAACAATGGCGCGTCCGTTAACGATAGCACGTCCATTTACGATAGCACGTCCGTTCACAATGGCTCTTCCATTGATCAGTGGACCGGGTGACTCCAGTTGCGCACTATCCGGATTTACCTGGTACTCGAATATAGAAGAAGGTGCCACATCAACCACCAGGGTGGTATCGTATTGCGTTACACCGTTTACAATGGCACGTCCGTTTACGATAGCACGACCATTGGTCAATGCGCGAACCGTAGAGAGCAGACTCAAGTTGGCCAGATCTGCATTGACAATAGCGCGTCCATTAACAATAGCTCTTCCGTTAACGAGTGCGATTGCATCAGCAATTTCCTGCTGATGGCTTGACTGCAACGTCTGTAGGAAGGAAGCACGCGCTGTACTATCAATACCACTATCATCGTAGGAATAAATAAAGTCATTAATTTCCACCTTATCACCATACGTCAACGTAGTATCCTTTGGCGTAATCACCAATGGCAAACGATCGATCTTTAACAAGCCATTAATAAATTGATAGTTGAACAAAGTTGTGTATCCACTATCCGGAATGATAGCCGAGGGACTGATAAAGTACAGGCCGCGGCTGCTAAGGCTGTTGGCAGAAGTGGTAAACACGAGACTGCTGAGCCCAAGATCCGACAAAGTATAACCGGAGGATGCCAACGGAATACCATTTACGGTAATAGTGGCCGTAAATTCAGGCAGACGTTCGCCATAGCGCTTGATCTTGTCATCGGCGGTTACAACAACCAATTTTCTCGATGAATTAAAGAAAAACAGACTGTCGGAATTTCCACCATCGTTAATATTTGGTACAATCGGAGGTGTATAGACATACAACGGATAGTTTCCAAAGAATGGAGGAACGATAGCCGTTAGTTGATTGCCGTTCACAAATACAGTTGGAAGCGTGTCGCCGTTGAAAATGACAACAGACTGCGTAGTAAAGAATTCTCCGTCAACGGTTACATTAAACGTGGTAGCGCCCGGCGTCACACCATTCGGCACCACCAATGAATCCAGGTCAGGTGTTGGAGCCGCAAAGGTTGCCAGTGCTTCGAAAGCGCGGAGTAATCCCGCCCCGGAAGCCACATCAAAACCGGAAGTTCCCATATCCAACGCGGTGCTGGTGAGAATAGATTTTACTTCTCCAGGCGCTAAATCGACACCGTAGAATTTCTGTTTCCCCTGGCGAAGAAGTGCACCGACACCGGCGGCATGCGGCGCAGCTGCGGAGGTACCAAAGAAATTCGGAAACAAGTCGCCATCTACATTAGGGCCACCAAGGGAAACCGTTGTATTTCCTCCGTTAGGAGCAACCAGATCTGGTTTATTACGAATAGCGCCATCAACAAAAGAACCTCCGCGAGAAGAAAAATTCTGCACCAGCGGTGGATTGACTCCGAAAGCAGGTGTATTGAAGTAGTTCGACGCGCCCAGCGTGATAGCCCCTTCCGCATTCGCCTGACCAACAATCGTAGAGCCACCGGTGGTGTATTCGTTAAAGATGATCTCTCCGCGGAAAACCAACAATTTGAAACGAGCAGCCTGAGTCCCTACTGCACGAACTACAGAAATGTTGGCCTGAACGTTAGCCGTTCCGGGAACAATGAATGGCAAAACCTCCAGCGGATCACCACCCAAGTTGTCACGATTGAAACCGAAGTATTTCGTTCCGTACTGGTTAGTCAGGTAAATATCGAAGTCGTTCACAGTGCCCGTCGCTGTCTGACCAAGCGAGTAAATAGAGTCCTGCCACTGCAGTACAATCGTATAGTTTCCCGGAGGAAGCGAAACACTCAACAAATTATCATTGCCTCCAAAATTATGTGCCTGTCCGGAAATTCCGAGCGGAGCGATCATTGGGGAGAATACCGATTCGTACGATTTGGTACCAAAGTTACCGGCGGCGGTGAAATACGATACTCCCATGGCAGCGACTGAATCAACCGCCTTGGCTACTACTCCATCCTGAAAGAATGGTGATGTAATAAATGTAACGTCATCAACAATGACATCGCAGCCGTTCTGGGCGCACTCGATAACGCCTTGTGCTAGGTCGCCCTCGCTGATAACTCCCGTACGGAAGCCGAGGTCGGCACCGGGAGCAACATCGTGAACGATCTGGAGCATAGCTCGTCCTTCGTCACTGCGCGCACCGTACGGATAATCTTTTATCACCTGTACCGGCGCAGTGCGCCCGTCAGGATTTCCGGATCCCGGAAGGTCACCGTTGGAGACATCAGCAGCTGCATTATTGCCCAGTACCGTATTATAACTGTCCGATAGTACACAAACTTTAACTCCGCTTCCGTCTACTCCAAAACCTTCCCGTGCGTTGTCAGATCCTTGTGCAACATCGCCCTGCGTGAGTGCAATACCACTGTTATTGAGCGAAGGATAAACCGGACGGACATAATTGATCCAGTTTGACGCCGGAGGTACAGTCAGATTGATCAGATTGGAAATGGGATATTTTCCGGTAATGATCAATGGATTGAGTCCGTTCGGAATGGTATCTGTAAGTCCGTAGCCGGGCGCCTGGTAAACCAGGTTTTTCAGATCCTGCGTAAAGCCCTCGATGGAAATAATCTCTACAAAGACAGAATCACTGGCGAAGGTGAAAATATCGGAAATAGTGTCGGAGCCTAAAACATAGTTATTGTACAAGGAGCTAAGTTCGCAGCCGATTTTTCCAAAGAATTTACCGCCTGGACACGGAACATAGTAGGGTAAAATACATGGCCCTTCTTCAATCACAACGGAATCCGAAGCCGTACAACCACTGGTCGGATGAGTAACGGTCAGGAAATAGGTTCCCAAAGCATTGATCAACGGAGAGGACGTAGAAGCGCCGGAAACGATATTTCCGTCGGATGTCGTCCAACTGTAAATAGCACCGGAGGTGCTTGAAGTGCCCTCCAGATTAACTTCCAGAATAGTACAGGTCAATGCATTGCCTAGACCGGCATCAACATCTGGAAGAACACGATCAGTGGTCACCACAGC
>Ga0315906_10004471_pt1 | contig 17978 bp, 23 predicted proteins | sample LakEriMetagenome_4_FD_203526 | JGI IMG/M metagenome (GOLD analysis project Ga0315906, IMG submission 203526) | Freshwater fungal communities from buoy surface, Lake Erie, Ohio, United States - Buoy 2 MA122 | ecosystem: Environmental > Aquatic > Freshwater > Lake > Lake biofilm | place: USA... | reverse complement strand
ATCAGCAAGGGCAATCAAGCCCGGCTGCGAGAGAATAGACCGATGGCCAATCAATCAAATCGCGCTCAAATCCGCCAAGATGGCTCCGAGGTTGTGCTGACGTACGCTGATCCCATGACTGGCGAGCAAATTGTGCGGCGTTTTTATGCGCCAGCAAATGGCGGCTATGTGCGCGATCAGTCCGGCCGGCAGATTTGCCAGGGCTTAAGCCATCGCGGCAACACGCTGGTTTTGACCGGCGGTAATAGCCTCATCTCGCTGATCCGTCGTGAGTGGCAGGTAGCGCGCCGCGCAGAAACGCGTTTTCTTGCAGCGTAAGGGGCCGCGCCATGACCAGCACGAAAGAGCTTGAGCAGCTTGTAAACCTAATGCGCGCTACAGGCGCCAAAGTGCAAGTCAAGCATGACGCAAACGGCTATATCGACACAATCCAAATTGCTCAGCTTGTCCCCAAAGCTGGACGCCGCACCATTGGGCCCTATCCAATGAGCCCTATTGCTGCCGCCGAAGCAATGCGCGGGTACCTCAACGCATGACCCCTGACCAATTCCGCGCCGCCCTTGCCGACCTTGGGCTATCCCAGGTCGGCTTTGCGCGCTTGGCCTTGGTGGACGCCCGCACCGTGCGCCGATGGTGCGACGGGACAAGGGCCGTGCCGGGGCCGGTGGTGGCGCTGCTGGAGCGCTGCCGCATATGGAACGCGTTTCTGCAAGATAACCCGGCACCGCGCCGGGACTGAATGCCCCTTGGAAGCTTCAACGCTGGCGCCCGGCTGGCGGATCGACCTGACCAGCGCGACCCCGAAAGGGCGAGCGTCAACACGGCCCAAGGGGTTGTCACAATCCCGTGATGGTCAGGACCGGGCAATTTTGAAAGGAGCGACATGATACCCCTATTCGGCAATGCGACCGTCCTTTGGACTGAGCGCGAAATCGAAGAACGCGACGCGCTGATCCGGCTGATTGCCGTGATTGTGCGGGACGCTTGGCAGGCGCTTAACCCTGCCGTGACTATGCTCCGGGTCGAGACGCCAATCCTTACGCCTGCCGAGCATCTTGGCGGGCATATCAAGGCCGGGTTTGAGCTTCTCGGCACTGATCGCGGATATTTGCGGCCTGAGACTACGGCTGGCACGTTTGCGGCGCTTGGCGCCCTGTTTCCCCAGCAAGCGCAGCGCATGAAGCGCCTGCCGGTGTGCCTTTGGCAAGCCGGGAAGTCCTTCCGGGACGAAGCGCACGGCGAGACCATGCGCGCCACCAAGCTGCGCCTGCGGGAGTTTTGGCAACAGGAGTTCCAGCTATTCTGCCGGCCTGACACCAAGGCGGACTACATCGGCGCGGCGCTGGATGCCCTGACCGCGCGCTTTGGCGGCGAGGCTGCCCCGGCTGATGACCTGCCGCATTACAGCCGACGGACGGTGGACTGGCACATTCAGGGCCTAGAGGTGGCGGGATGCTCCGAGCGGACGGATTGGCCCGACGGCATGGTGTTTGAGGTGGCCATCGGGCTTGATAGGCTGATGGCGCTGAAAACCGCTTGACAAGCCTCTGAATTATTTGTAGGGGGGCTTTATCATTGACTTTCTGCGCCCGGAGCCTAGCAAGGCTGCCGGGGATAGCCGTGGGTTCACCAGGTGGGTGAAGCAAGTGAACATCTAGCCCGGCATTTTGCGCGGCTGACGAGCCCGAAAGGGCGAAACGCTTACGCGTCCCGCGGAGTCGCCCCAGCCGGGGAATAACTGGCGACCTAGGCCCACCACTTTAACCGCCCGGAGCCCCACAAGGCCCGGGGCATCGTCTCACCTGCCAAGCGCAGGAGGAGCATTCGAAGCCGCTCCGGTTAGCCTGAGCGGCTTCAGCATTTTCATGGAGAGACACGATGGGCACGAAGCGCAAGGGCGGCAAGAAATACTAATGGGCGGTCGCACCAGCGCGACCCGCAAAGGCAACGGTCCCGGCTACGGCGGGCCTGCCAAGGGCGCCAGACGTGGGAACGGGCGCGAGGCCTATACTGCCGACACGCAGCCATCCCCGGACGCCAAGCGCGCGGGTCATGAGGTCGCGGCAGAGATACGGGCGAAGATTGCGGCTCGCAAGGATGAAATTCTCGAAGCGCAACTGGCGCGGGCGACGGATGAGCACAATCCTTCCGGCCATGCGGCGGCGGTGGACTTGCTGAACCGCATCATGCCGCCAGAGAGCAAACAGACTGTTTCCGGCGATGCTGACGCGCCGCTGGCCTTCACCATCGTTACCGGAGTGCCCCGCGCGGAGGATTAACCATGTCGCGCGTGATTGACCTTGGCTATCGGGCGCGGGAGCAATTCGCGCCATTTCATCGGCGCCGGGAACGCTGGGCCTGCCTTGTGGCGCATCGGCGCGCGGGCAAGACGGTGGCCTGTGTGGCAGACTTGGTTGACGCGGCATTGCGCTGCACCAAGCCTAACCCGCGCTTCGCCTATGTGGCGCCGTTATATGTCCAGGCAAAGGACATCGCTTGGGGCTATGTGAAGCAATTCACGCGGGCTATACCGGGAGCGGCTTGGCACGAAAGCGAGTTGCGGTGCGACCTGCCGAACGGGGCGCGCATTCGGCTTTACGGGGCCGAAAACTACGAACGGTTACGCGGCCTGTATTTTGATGGCGTGGTGCTGGATGAATATGCGGACATGCCCCCGGCCATCTTGCCGGAGGTGATCCGCCCTGCGCTTGCTGATCGGGAAGGCTGGGCGACGTTTATCGGGACGCCAAAGGGCCGCAACGCCTTTTGGGAGATATGGGAGGGCGCATCATCGCCCGACTGGTTTCGGGCCATGCTACGGGCTTCCGAGACGGGCCTAATTGCCCCAGGTGAATTGGAAGCCGCGCGGGCGGTAATGACGCCCGAGCAATATGCCCAGGAATGGGAATGCAGCTTCGACGCGGCGATTATCGGCGCGTATTACGGGCGAGAGATTGCCCAGGCTGAGGAAGCCGGGCGTATCTGTCATGTGCCGGCTGATCCGGCCTTGAAGGTGCATACGGCTTGGGATTTGGGCGTCGGTGACAGCACGGCCATATGGTTCTTCCAGGTGGCGGCTAACCAGATCCGGGTGATTGATCACTACGAGGCGAACGGCCACGGCCTGCCGCATTACGCGGCGGTTCTGGCTGCCAAGGGCTACCAATACGGGCACGATTACCTGCCGCATGATGCCAAGGCGCGGGACCTGGGGACGGGCCGGACGCGGATCGAGACTTTCCGGGAATTGACCGGGCGAGTGCCCCGCGTGTTGCGCGCCGGCAAGGTCATGGATGGGATCAACGCGGCGCGCGTGACCATGGCGCGGTGCTGGTTTGATGAAAGCAAGTGCCGCGAGGGCTTGGAGGCGCTGCGCCAATACCGGGCCGACTATGACGAGAAAAAGCGCGTGTTTCGGGATGAACCGCGCCACGATTGGACCAGTCACACGGCGGACGCCTTTCGCTACATGGCAATGGCATGGCGTGAATTGCGGCCTGAAAAACCGCCCGAGCAACCGCGCTTTGCTATCCAGGCAGCGCCGGGCGGAATGCAGATCAACCTTGGTGAATTGGCGCGGCGGCACTTGCAGCGGCGCGCGGCCATGAGAGGGGATTACGAATGAGCGAAACTTTCCCGGCGAGCGGCGCCGCAGCCGTAACGGCCAGCGACACAACGGAGCTTGGCCCGTGCCGCGCGTTGTATGTCGGCGGCGCCGGCAATGTGGTGGTGCAGATGCCTAACCGAGACACGTCCATCACGTTTTCAAGCGTGCCAGCAGGCACGATCCTGCCGGTGATGGCGCGGCGCGTGATGGCGGCGACCACAGCAACGAGTATCGTGGCGCTGTATTGATGATTTCGCTGGGCATTTCCATCCCAATGCTTGCTAGGCCATCGGGTGGTGGTGGCATCGTTACCAGCGGCCTTGTCATGGATTTAGATACTGGCAATGTGGCAAGTTACCCTGGTACTGGCGCAACTTGGACTGATCTTAGCGGGAACGGTAACAACGCCACGTTAATCAATGGCCCGACTTTCAGCGCGGCAAATGGTGGGCAGATCGCTTTTAACGGCTCTACTCAATTCGCTACAATGCCTAGGTCGGTAGGCGCTTCTTTTTCCCTTGAGTTGTGGATTAATACCACTTCTAGCGGCGGGTCTAGTTCGGGCGAGTGGTGGGATGGCCTTGCTATTTTGGATGCAGACGTTAGCGGTCCAGGAAATGATTTTGGTCTAGCGATTGGCGCGGGCCGTCTCATGTTCGGTAATGGGAATCCAGATTCTACCCTAAAGACAACCAGCACCTACAATACTGGTAACTGGATACAAAGCGTAGCGACTAGAAATAATACTACCGGCGCGCGGCAAATTTTTGTCAATGGCGTATTGGTTGTAGGCGATACCGCGTCTACCCAATCGCTAAATGCTGCAACTCAAATGGTTTTAGCGCGATTCCAAAGTGCTTCTTTTGGGTTTTTAGCGTGTAATGTAGCAATCGTGCGCGCTTACAACATCGCCTTCAGTCCAGCCCAAGTAGCACAAAACTTTGACGCCGACCGTGGGAGGTTTGGCCTATGACCCGCATCACTCCCGGCATTTCGCACGCGTTTTTAGGCGCAGCCCTAACCGCGCTGATCGGCTTGCCTTGCGCGCTTGCGGGATTGCCTGCGCTGATTGGCGCCGCGTTCGCGATTGGCTTCTATGTGGGGCGGGAACGGCGCCAATCTGAGGAGCATTTCGGCAGCAATCGAATTTACCCCTGGCAGTGGAAGCCGCGCGCTGGGCGTGACATCGCTTGGCCTGCGCTGGCGGCGGCGCTGGTTGCGTTTTTGATTGAGGTAGCTACCCCATGAGCGACAGCGCCACCGAGGCCTATGAAGACCGCGAAGACGCTGGCAAGGATGATGCCGGGCTTGCGCGTCTATGGCTGGACAGCGTGGCGCTGGCGAGGAAGAATGAAGCCGACTGGCGCAAGGGCGCTGGCGAGGCGCGTGAGCGCTACCGTGGCGACAGCAAGAACAACCAAGGCAAGAAATTCAATATCCTGTTTGCAAACACGCAGATCACGTTGCCCGCCATCTACAATTCCACGCCAATCCCGGACGTGCGGCGCCGCTTTGGTGATGCTGATGCGACTGGCAAGGTTGCCGCGCAGGTGCTGGAGCGCAGCCTAAGCTATTCCTTCGACGCTTATGATTTCGGCGGCAACATGCGCGCGGCGGTGTTTGACAGCGTGCTGGCCGGGCGCGGCGTGTTGCGTGTGCGCTACGAGCCTTCCTTTGAGGAAACGGAGGAAGAACAACAGGAAGCGGCGGAAGAATACGCGGAAGATGGCGAGGCCATGCAGCCCGCCGCGCCGCGCTTGGTGTTTCAGAAGGTTTGCGTTGAGCATGTGGACTGGCATGATTTCATCATTGGGCCAGGCCGCAAGTGGGAAGAAGTGCCGTGGATCGGCTTCGAGCATCGCCTAACGCGCGATGAATTGAAAGACCGCTTTGGCAACATTGGCGCCACCATGCCGCTTGACATTGTGACCGATGACGCGCGGGCGCGCAATTCTGACCCGCGCGACGTGCCGGACGTTTTCAAGCGCGGCACGGTATATGAGCTTTGGGATAAGGAGGAGCGCGAGGTTCTTTTCATCGCGCCATCATTGCCGTCCAAAATCCTAAAGCGTGTGGATGATCCGCTTGGTTTGCAAGACTTCTGGCCAATGCCGCGTCCGATTTATGATGTGGTGGATAGTGGAAGCCTTGTGCCGATTGTTCCGTATTCGCTTTACAAGGATCAGGCAGAGGAGCTTGATCACGTCACGCGGCGGATTGACAAGCTGGTAGAGCAATGCCGCTATCGTGGTGTCTATGCTTCAGATATTGAGGAATTTGAGAAACTAGCCCGCGCCCAAGATGGTGAATTTGTCCCAATTCAGAACGCGATGCAGTTTGCCGAGCGCGGGCTTGACAAGGCAATCTGGCCCGTGCCGCTTGAAACGCTGGTTTCTGTCATCATCCAGCTTATGCAGCACCGCGAGGCGTTGAAGGCCACCATTTACGAAATCACGGGCCTATCTGACATTGTGCGCGGCGCCAGTGTGGCGAGCGAGACTGCCACGGCGCAGCAGATCAAAGCCCAGTTTGGTTCGATCCGCATTCAGGACCGGCAGGCCGAGGTGCAACGCATGGCGCGCGATGCCGTGCGGTTGATGGCCGAATTGATTGGCGAGAAATTTGAGCCTGAGACGCTTGGCCTGATGACCGGCGTTGATTTGCCGCAAGCGCAACAGAAGATGATGGCGCAACAGGCGGCGATGATGGCGCAACAATCCGGGCAGCCGGTGCCGCCTGAGATTGAGCAAGTACTAACTGTCCCTTCATGGGATGACGTGCTGCAAGTGCTTCGCTCCGATGCTATGCGCGGCTATCGGGTGGACATTGAAACCGACAGCACGGTGCAGGCTGATGTTGCGCGGTTGAAGACAAACGCGGCAGAGTTTGTGCAAGGCTTTGGCGGGTTCATCCAGGCGGTGGGGCCGGCGGTGCAGGCTGGCGCTATGCCGATGGATGTTGTGGCGGATTTGCTGACTGCCTTCGCGCGCAATTTCAAGCTAGGGCGCCAAGCGGAAGACGCGCTAGAGCGCATGGGCAAGATTGCCGCGCAACCGGCGCCACAACAGGATCAGGGTGCGGCGGCAGAAGCGCAGCGTGCGGCGGCAGAAGCGCAAGCCGAGCAGCAACGCGCCGCGATGGAGATGCAAGCCAAGCAGGCCGAAGCGCAAGCCAAGGCGCAGCTTGAGCAAGAAAAGCTGGCGCTTGAAGCGCAGCGCTTGGCGATGGAAGCGCAGATCAAAGAGCGCGAGATTGCCATTCGCGAAGCCGAGGTGGCATTGAAGGCGCAAAGCGAAGCTGCCCGATTGCAAGATAGCCAAGCGGCGCGGGTCGAAGCCCGCAAGGATGCGCTACTGCCTGACCGTGAAGCCTTGCTTGAAGAGAATGAGGCACAGATGCGCGAATTAGCGGCGGCAATGGCCGCATTGAACCAGACATTGGCGGCGCAGGCCGAGCAACAGGCGCAAGCCGCCATGATGCAAGCGCAAGCGCTGGCGCAGCTTGCCCAGGCGATGATGGCGCCGAAACGCGTTGTGCGTGGCAATGATGGCCGCGCCATTGGCGTTGAAACCACTCTGAATTGATAGGAACACACCATGTCCGCAACAAACGCCTTTGAGACAAGCTTGCTTCAGCATATTTTTCAAAATGCTGCCATTGCCAACATTGGCGATGCCACCGGGCTGCCAGCATCCGCGACGGCAGGCTCTTTGTTCGTGTCGCTGCATACCGCCGACCCCGGCGAAGCGGGCGCGCAGAATACCAGCGAGGTTTCCTATACCGGCTACGCGCGCCAAGCGGTTGCCCGTTCCGGTTCTGGATGGACAGTATCTGGCAACAACGTGTCAAACGCGGCTTCGGTTGCCTTTGGGCCTTGCACAAGCGGTTCTGCCACGATTACCCATTTTGGGATCGGCACGGATTCAACTGGCGCGGGCAACCTGCTTTTCAAGGGCGCTTTGACTACTTCGATTTCTGTCACGACAAGCTCAAACGCGACCCAAACCTTCGCCATTGGCGCGCTTGATGTGAATGTGGATTGATCTCCATAAGCTTCGACTGACCATGGCTTTCACCTTCACGGATGCAAACGCATGAGCGATGACGAAATCAGCCCAACGCAGTTAGCCTTATTGGCCGCGCGCGTATCGCAGCCGGACTTGCATGGGCTTCCTGAGTGGATGGCTGCAAATTTGCTGAATGTTCCTGACGTTTCGCTGCCCAAGGTAAAGCAGAAGGTGGCAACAGGCGTTGCGCAACAGTTGCTATTGACTACAGGCGAGTGGGCCAAGGCGGTTGTCGCGGCGGGAAACGAGGCCTTGCCAGAAGAAACCAGGGCGGCGGCTATTCTCATGCGCGATACAATCCGTCAAAGCAGCCATATCGAGGCAGACGATCCAGAAGCCTATGAGGCGGTTGGTTTGGTGCTGACAAAAATGGTTCAAGTTGGATTGCTTTCGGCAGCGACAAAAGATCGGCTTTTAGCTTTGGCAGATCGGCACCCTTCTTGGGCTGAAGCAAATGGCGTCACGGTCACTGCACGGACTGTCGGTCTGGCGCGGGGCGGCGTGTAATGGCAGTCGCGAAATGGGCAACGCCTTCGGCGCGGTCAAGCGATTTTGCGGGAACAACGCTCAATTCACTGGCCAATGGCAGCGAAAGCACGGTTGTCACCTATGATAATTCGACAAACCGTGACCTTTACAACGTTGTGACCATAAAGCTTGGCAGCATTACGCCTAGCACTGGCGGTTCGATAACGCTTCGCGTCACCCTGAATGACGGCACTGATACGGCAGACCGGATCGGCGGCGATCTGTATGTCATTCCGCTTACCTCCGGCGCATCCGCCAAGGTGGCGGTTGTCAATATGGTCAGGCTCTACCCATTCTCCATGCGGTTTAGCGTGATCAATAACGCGGGCGTGTCACTGGCCGCATCCGGGAATGAGCTTTACGTGCGTCCGTGGAATGAGGATGTCACCTAAATGCCGCGCGGGGTCAGCAGACTTGATGAAGCGCAGTTGCAGGGGAATCGGTTGTGGACGCCTGACCTGTTGCGGCCTGCGCTGTGGCTTGACGCTGCTGATGCTTCTACAGTTTCAGTAGCAACAGGCATCAGTGAGTTGCGCGACAAGAGCGGCAACGGGCGGCATTTTACGCAGACAACCACGCCAAGCCAGCCATCGTATAACCGGAACGGAATAAACGGTCTTGGCAGCATCGCCTTCGATGGCACCGCCAAGGCGTTGCAACGCGCGCCAGAAGCTTGGGCATTTCAATATCCAATCACGGCATTCGTCGTGTTTCGGGCGGCTGCATTAACTGGCGCCTACAACTCATTGTTTGAATTTTTTACCTCAGCTGGCCCTTCAACTGCGGGGTGGAGTGATCTTATCAAAAGCAATGGACGGTCGGCTGTGTATTCAACAAACACAGCGGGAGCACAGCCAAATTATGACGGAACGGGGTCGTTGACCTACGTGACTAATCAAACGTATATTTTCACAGGTGTACATCAAAACAATTCATTAGTTGGGCTGCAAAATGGCAAAGCAGACGGCAGCAACACTGGAACGTATACCTTACGCACTAACTTAGGAACATCTCCGCTCTACATCGGCTCATCACCGTTGTTCGCTAGATACACGAACTGGATGATAGGCGAAGTCATCATCTCGAATGGTGCCGAGCTATCGGTAGATAACCGAATGAAGGTCTTAGGGCATCTCGCGTGGAAATGGGGAAATGCCGCTAACTTGGTGACGAGCAGCCCGTTCCTGAATTGTCCGCCTTTACTCGGGGACTAAGCGATGTCTTTGCGCGTCCGCGTCCCGGCGATTGCTGACCTAGCAGGCGGCGCTCTTGTAGGGGCGTCAACCCTAACCTTCACGCCAACCGGCGCGCTGTTGGGTGATGGGCCACTTAATGGGGCATCGGCGCTAACCTTCACGCCAACCGGCGCGCTGTTGGGTGATGGGCCACTTAATGGGGCATCGGCGCTAACCTTCACGCCAATCGGCGCGCTGTTGGGTGATGGGCCGCTTAATGGGGCATCGGCGCTAACCTTCACGCCAATCGGCGCGCTGTTGGGTGATGGGCCGCTTAACGGGGCGTTAACCCTGTCTTTCACCACGGCGGCAGACCTTACCGGGTCTGGCGGCGCTGGTGATATTGCAGGCGCGGCAACGCTAACTTTCACGACTGTTGGCGCGTTGCTTGGTGATGGCCCGCTTATCGGCGCGGCTTCGCTTACTTTTACCACGGCGGCAGACCTTACGGGATTGGGTGGTGCTGGCGCTCTTGAAGGGGTAGCAGCACTAACCTTCACGACTGAGGGCGCCCTAATAGGCGGTGGTGCGCTAGAAGGCGCTACATCGCTAACCTTTACCACAACTGGTACTGCCATTACGGCGGCGGAAATTTCCGGCGCGACTACGCTCACATTCCTGCCGGACGCTACACTATCGGGCGGCGGTGCGGAGATAGCTGGACAAACCACGCTAACCTTTTCGGTGGCGGGTTCGCTTAACATTGAGGCCATTGCCCCGCCTGCCGGTGGCGATGATGCGCCCGCCCGCACTGAGGACATCCGGCGCCTTGCCAAGCGCGAAAAGCGCCGGCAACGGCTGGAAGATGAACGCGGGCGGCGTTTCCGGCAGGCTTTGCAGGCCGCATATGAAGCCGCAGAGGGCCTTGCCGAGACTGAGGCGCCAGCCGCACGGGTGGACGTGCAAGAAGCGCTGGCGGACGCCAGAAAGGCCGCGCCGGAAGATTTTCGGGCCGAGATTGCGGCGCTTGATCGGCAAGCGCGCGACCTGGCCACGATTGACCGCATTTCCGCCTTGCTAGACGGGATTGCGGAATTGCAAGCCCGCGCATGGGCTGATGATGACGACCTAACCGTTCTTTTAATGGTGATGTAATGCCCCGCTATCGCTGGAACCGTGACACGCTTCGCCTGGAAGAAGTGACCGACGAGCCGCGCGCTGCGCCTGACACGCCTGGCATCATGCGTGACTTGCCGGCTTATAAGTCCCCGCTTGGCGATGGGTGGATTGATGGCCGGGCCGCGCGCCGGGAGCATTTCAAGCGCACGAATACGCGCGAGGTTGACCCTTCCGAATGGCCCGGCGGCTATCGCAGTGAAAAATTCGCAAACCCGCGAAACCTGCCTTTGAGGCGGGACTAAGCAGGAGACCCCATGTCAGAAATACTTGAGCAACCGGCGGTCGAAGAAACCGCGCCGGAACCCATTACCGCGCCCGCGCCGGCAGAGACCGCCAAGCCTTCAATTCGTGACACGTTGGAAAGCGTGTTGGCGAAGGCGGAAGAACGCGGCGACGATGGGCGCTTCAAGGCCAGAGATACGGCGCCAGAACCCGCGCCAGAAACACCGGACCAGCCCGAGACAGCGAAGGCGGCAGAACCTCAAGCCGAGGCCATCGAGCCGCCTTCCTCTTGGTCCGCCGAGGTGAAAGCCAAATGGGCAACGCTTCCGCCCGATGTTCAGCGCTATGTGCTGGACCGGGAAAGCCAAACCCACAAAGCCATCACGGAAAAAGGGCAGCGCGCTTCGCTCTATGACGCAATCGAGCAAGCCATTGGTGAAAACAAGACTGCGCTTGTGGCCGAGTATGGCGACATTCCGCGAGCCGTTCAAATGCTCGTCAATGTTTCCACGCAGGCCGGGCGCGATCCATTGCGTTTCATTGAATGGTTTGCCGGTCAACGCGGAATTGATCTTCGCGCGCATTTTGCCGGTCAAGCGGGGCAACCTGCCGCGCCGGTTGATCCAATGCAAAATGCCTTGATGAGTGAGGTAACGCAACTAAAGCAGCAGATCGAGCTTCAATCTACCATTTCCCAATTTGAACAGGCAAAGGACGCCAGCGGGAAGCCGCTCCGGCCTCATTTTGCTGATGTTCGATTGGATATGGGCCGATTGATTGCATCCGGCGCAGCGCAAGGGCTGGAAGATGCTTACACCAAAGCCGTCCGCATAAATGATGCGGTATGGGCCAAAGTGCAGGCAGCCGAGGAAGCCGAACGCGCGGCGAAGGCCAAAGCAGACGCCGCCGCAAAGGCAGCCGATGCGAAAAAGGCCGCTTCGATCAACATGCGAAGCCGTGGCGCGGTGTCGGGTTCTCCCGGCAAACCGCAAGACATTCGCAGCAGCTTGGAAGCCGCTTACCGTCAGATTCAAGGCTAATCCTCAACCTTCAGCAAAGGAGTGAACGGCAATGCCGTCCCCGAACGCTACATTTACGGAAATGGTCACGACGACCCTCCGCAACCATCCCTCGGAAATCTCCGATAACGTCAGCAAGCACAACGCGCTCTACAACCGGCTTTCTCGCCGGGGCCGTGTCCGCACCGTGCTTGATGGCGGATATGAAATCGTCCGTCCCCTGGATTATCAGGAGAACGGCACCTATCAGCGCTATTCTGGTTATGATGCGCTGAACATCTCCGCTTCCGATGTTGTGTCGGCTGCGAAGTATGATTGGGTGCAGGCGGCGGTTCACATTACCGCTTCTGGCCGCGAGCTTCGCATGAATGCCGGTTCCAGCAAACTGATTGACTTGGCTGAAGCGCGCATTCAGAACGCCAAGCGCACGGCGGCGAATAACATGGCGGTTGACCTGTATTCGTCTGGCGCCCTGGCAAACCAGCTTGGCGGGCTTGCGCTGATCATCCAGACGAACGGTCAAGGCACCGTCGGCGGGATTGATAGCGCGACCTACACTTTCTGGCGTAACCAGTTCCGCGAAATCAGTGGCACCAACACTTGGACCAAAAGCACGATCAAGGGCGACATGAACGCGCTTTATCTGTCTTGCGTCCGTGGTGGCGACAAGCCTGACCTGATCGTGTCAACTCACGATTTCTTCAGCGCCTACTGGGAAAGCCTGCAAGACTTGCAGCGCTATGCCTCAGCTGATGAAGGCAATGCCGGCTTCCGGTCCCTGAAATATGTGGATTCGGACGTGATCTTTGATGACAACACCAATTTTGGCAAGACGGCGGAGAGGATGTATTTCCTCAATACCAACTATTTGGAATTGATCGCGCATCGTGACGCGAATTGGACGGTTGACGACGAAAAGGTCTCTATTAATCAGGACGCGGTTGTGATCCCGATGTTCTGGCAGGGCCAGCTTGTTTGCTCCAATCGGAGCCTGCAAGGCATCCTCATTGACGCGTCGTAATCGAAAGGAGAACGACACATGACTACTTTGATTGGGGTTGATATTCTCAACTCTTTCACCGCCGACGAATTGTCGCAAGGCAAAGGCTTCGGTCTTGGCGACCGTCACATTGACCAGCTTGGCAACGAATATGTGTTTGTCTTGGCTGGTTCTGGCGGGATCACGGCAAACTTCGTGGCAACCATTGACGAGGCCTATGGCGCCGTCATGGTCAGCACGTCGAACGACGCGCGCGGTGATCTGCTTGGCGTGGCGCCCGTCGCCATTGCCGCCAGCAGCTACGGTTGGGTGCAAGTGAAGGGCGTGTGCAGCGTGCAGGTAGCGGCGTCTTGCGCTGCCAATGTGCGCTTGAACACGACTGCCACGGCAGGGCAGCTTGATGATGATGGCACATCGGGTTCCTTTACCTGTGATGGCATCTTCCTGACGACTGCGCGCGGTGCTAGCGCTGGCACGGCGCCTGCCGTGCTTAACTACGCCATCCAGGGCGTGACGATCTGATAATCAACGGGGCCGGGGAAATCAATCCCCGGCCTTTCTTTTGGAGATGACCTTATGAGTGGAACCGGACAAAGCCGCGAGCCCGTGGCCATAATGCCGATTGAGTTCTGGACCGAATACACTGGCGAAGGCGCAGACCTGAAAGCATCCGATTGGGTGCGATGGGTGAAGAAAGGCGATTCCATGCGGTCAACTGTTGCCGAGAAGGTGTCACGGTTGAAGAAGGGCATGGTTGGTGAAGAAATTTGGGCAGTGATCAAGCCCTATTACGAGCGTTGGAAGGAAGGCCAAGATGCGCCGGTCATCGGAATGCCTTTGGATGCTGCGCCATTCGCTACAAAGGAAATGGTCCGCGTTCTGGCGCAGGTTGAAATCCGCAGCGTCGAAGATTTGGCGAATGCGGAAGAAGCGGCGCTGAATAAGCTGCCGATCCCCGGCATCATCGGAATGCGCGCCAAAGCCAAGGCGTTGCTTGATACGCGGGCCAATCTGGCGCCGGTATCGCAAGAATTGGCGGAGCTGCGCGAGCAAGTGCAAGCCATGCGGAAAGAGCGCGATGATGCGCTGAGATTGTCCGATGAAATGGCTAAGGATGCTGGAAAATTACGCAGCCGTAAGCCTGAAGGCGTAGCGGCGGCGCTTGGGTAAGGGGTGCGGAAATGTCACTACTCACGCTGGTTCAAGCGGCTTGCGATAGGCTTGGCATTCCAATGCCGGGCGCGGTCATGTCGTCTAACGACGAGACGATCCGCGTCATGCGCGCCTTGGCCACGCAAGAAGGGCGCGAATTGGCGCGGCGGGTGGCATGGCAGAACCTGACGCAAGAAAGCAGCTTCACCACGGTTGCAGCCGAAACGCAGCCGGGCGCAATCCCGGCTGACTTCGACCGCTTCATAAATGAAACCGCCTGGAATTACACGCAAAACCGGAGTTTGATCGGGCCGGTTGACCCGCAACAATGGCAGCAGTTGAAGGCTTCGCTTGTCGGTCCGCCGTGGTTGCATTTCCGCCAACGCGGTAACGCCTTCCTGATCATCCCAAACCCGCCGGCGGGCGAGAATATCCGATTTGAGTATGTTTCGCGCTTTTGGGTTGACACGAATGGCGACGGGCTAGGCGAGGCTGATGCTTGGGCGGCGGACGCTAACACGGCGCTTCTAAGCGAAGAATTGATCACGCTCGGCATCATCTGGCGATGGCTGAAGCGCAACCGCCTGCCATACAATGACGAATTGCAGGAATATCAGGCGCAAGTGAACCAGGCCATTGGCCGCGACGGCGGCAAGCGCACGGTCAGCATGGGCGGACAGTATGACACCGCGCCGCGCGTGCCGAGCATTCAAGACGGATCTTGGCCGCTATGATCCGCCCCACCAAGCAGGGCGCTGGCACGGCGCGGGTGGTGTCTATTCCGCCCCCAGTGCAAGGGTTAAATGCGCGCGATGCGCTGGCGTCTATGGACGCGGCGGACGCTATCACGCTTGATAACTGGTTCCCGCGCGCAAATGACGTGGTGCTACGGCTCGGGCACCAAACCCATGTCACGGGCCTGCCGGGTAATGTCGAAACGCTGATGCAGTATTCCAGTGGAAGCACGAATAGTCTTTTCGCGGTTTCAGACAGCGGCATTTATGACGTGACTACACCTGGCGCGGTTGGCGCGGCGGTGGTTTCAGGATTGAGCAACGCACGCTGGCAGCATGTGGTGAAAACCACATCAGGCGGCACGTTCCTTGTCTGCTGCAATGGCGCAGATGCAATGCGCGCCTATAATGGCACCACTTGGACAACGCCGACCATCAATAGCGTTTCTTCTGCCAGCATCATCGGCCTGACATCCCACAAAGAGCGGCTGTGGATGATTGAAAAAGATAGCGCGAACGCTTGGTATCTGGCGACTAAGGCGATTTCTGGCAATGCGACTGCATTCCCGCTTGGCGCGGTGTTTCGCATGGGCGGCAAGGTGAAGGCCATCATTCCGCTTTCGCAAGACGCAGGAAGCGGGCCGGATGACTTTCTTGCTTTCGTGAGTGACAAGGGCGAGGTCGCCATTTACCAAGGCACTGATCCTGGCACGGCTTCCGAATGGGCCTTGATTGGCGTGTTTCGCGTGGGGGCGCCGATTGGCGACCGGGCATTCCTTCGGGTTGGCGGCGATGCTGCGCTGATTACGGATGATGGTGTCATTTCGCTTTTGCAGGCCATAAATGTGGACCGCGCCGCCGCAAATACGGCAACCATCACTGACCGCATCCGGGAATTGTTTTCGACCTATGTGCGGGCGTATCGGGCCAATTTCGGCTGGCAAGCTATCAGCTATCCGGCGGGGAATTGGGGCCTGTTCAACGTGCCGATCTCGGCCACGCAAAGCGTCCAACTTGTGATGAACACGATTACCGGCGCTTGGTGCCGCTTTACCGGGCAGAACGCTTTTTCATGGTCTATGCTTGGGGACGAGATTTACTTCGGCGGTTCAACCCAGGTTTTTCGGGCCGATGTGGGCGGCACTGACAATGGCGCCGATATTGCCTCAGACATGAAAACTGCGTTTCAGTATTTCAAGGATCGTGGCGGCCTGAAGCGTTTCACGATGCTGCGACCGACGTTCCTTTCCAATGGGGCGCCGGCGCCGCGCATTACGCTTGATGTGGATTTCGGCAATAGCGAACCGACAGGTTCGCCTAGCTTCACGGCATTTGGGGCGCTTTGGGATACGGCGGTTTGGGATGTGGATGTCTGGGCGGCTGATGATGAACAGGTGACGCAACAATGGATCGGCGTTCACGCGCTTGGCCGTTGCGCGGCGGTGCGAATGAAGATGACAAGCCAAGGCGCGACCATGGCCGTCATTGCCTTTGACGTGCTAATAGAACCAGCGCAGGCGACCGCGCTATGACGCTGTTCTGGCCACGCGATGCGCGCGAAAATGAAGCCCTGGCGCAATGGTGCGGGCGCCGGATTGAGCATGTCGGGGCTGATGGGTTTGGCCCATGCCAGGCGGCGGCGGTGCTGCACGGCGATCATGTGGCGGCGGTTGTGGTGTTTCACGATTGGCAGGATCAGGCCCGCACGTTGCAGGCGTCCATTGCAGCCGAGACGCCACGCTGGGCCGGGCGCGAAGCCTTGGCGGGCATCTTTGGCTATGCCTTCGGGGTGGCGCGGGCGAACAAGCTATGGGCCGCAAGCCCGCACAATGCGGCGCGGGCGCTGCGCTTTAACAGGGGCATTGGCTTGAAGCCAGAGGCCACGCTTCGGCACCATTTTGGGCCAAAGGTTCATGCGGTGGTTTGTGCGATGCTGCGAAGCGAGTGGCAGCGGTCGCGGTGGTATAAGGAGACTGTTCACCATGGGTAAGAAGGCACCTAGCGCGCCTCCGGCGATTGATCCTGCCGCCACGGCGGCGGCGCAGGCGGATACCAATCGGCAAACCGCGATCACGCAATTTGGCTTGAATGCCGTCAATCAATACACGCCCTATGGCAGCTTGGAATATGCCCAGGCGGGCACTTGGGCGGACGGGACGCCGCGCTTTACCGCCACGCAAACGCTATCGCCTGCCGAACAAGAGGCGCTGAACCTTTCTAACCAAGCGCAATCGCTTTACGGCACGGCGGCGGTGCGGCAGCTTGGCGCGGTGCAGGAACAGCTTGGCCGACCATTCCAGTTTGATCCCGGCGCGTATGGCGACACGGCAATGGGCCGCGATGCGGTGGAAACCGCACTGATGGAGCGCTTGCAACCACAGCTTGATCGGGACCGGGCGGAAATGGAAAACCGCCTTGCCAATCAAGGAATCATGCTTGGTTCTGAGGCTTACCGCAACGCCATGAGTGATTATGAGCAACAGGTGGCGGACCAGCGCCTTGCCATTGTTGGCGCGGCTGGGCAGGAAGAAAACCGCATGGCGGCATTGCGGGCGCAGCGGTTGCAGGAACAGCTTGCCTTGCGCGGACAGCCGATCAACGAGGCGACGGCGCTGCTGACCGGGCAGATGGTGGGGTCGCCTTCCTTTGTGAACACGCCGCAGACAAACGTGGCGCCGACCGATTACATGGGCGCGGTGCAGATGCAGCAGGCGGGCCAACAGGCGGCATACAACCAGCGGTCGCAGAATTACCAGACGCAACTTGGCGGGATTTACGGGCTTGGATCGGCGGCGCTTGGTGGATGGGCGCGCGGTGGTTTTGGTGGTTTTGGTGGTGGCGGTGGATTGCCCCAAAAACCGGCGCCGGCAGGAGGGCGTTAAACCATGAGCGAAAGTTTTGGGCGCGGCGAAAGCGCGCTTTTCCTGCAAAATCCTGAATTGGCTTCGGCTGCCAGGCGCCAGCGGTTTGCGGAAGAATTGCTTGGGCAGGCCGTGAAGCCGCGTAACGTCGGCGGACACGCGGGCGGCTTGGCGCAGATGGGGCAAGCCCTAATCGCCGGATATATGGGCTACCGGGAAGACGAAAAAATCCGCGCGCTTGCCGAGGCTCAGCGCGCCCGTGAAGAAGAAGAAGTGCGCGCCCTGATGGGCGGCGGAATGCCTGCTGGCCAAGCCGCGCCAGCAACGCAAAGCGCGCTTGCCACGCCGCCGGGTTCACTGCCCCCGCCCGTGCCGATTGGTGCAGAGGCGCCGCCCATGGCGCAAGCGCTGATGAACCCGCCTGGGCAGCCTGG
>Ga0315906_10004466_pt1 | contig 17985 bp, 17 predicted proteins | sample LakEriMetagenome_4_FD_203526 | JGI IMG/M metagenome (GOLD analysis project Ga0315906, IMG submission 203526) | Freshwater fungal communities from buoy surface, Lake Erie, Ohio, United States - Buoy 2 MA122 | ecosystem: Environmental > Aquatic > Freshwater > Lake > Lake biofilm | place: USA... | reverse complement strand
TTTCAAACCAACGAACGAATATTCCTCGTAGACAATAGCTTGAAATTCCTTCAAAATCTAGCCAATTATCACCGTAACAAATTTAGCATCCCAGTCATCGGAATAACTGGAAGCAATGGAAAAACAAGTACGAAAGAACTTGTTAACGCCGTATTAAGTTCGCATTTCAACGTTTTGTGCACCAAAGGAAATTTAAACAATCATATTGGTGTACCACTAACGCTCCTTGAGCTAAACCAACAGCATGAGTTAGCAATTATAGAAATGGGAGCAAATAAGTTTGGTGATATTGCAGAATTATGTGCGATTGCCTCCCCTACTCATGGCATCATCACCAACATTGGTAAAGCTCACCTTGAAGGATTCGGTGGGTTTGAAGGCGTATTGAAAACTAAAAAAGAGCTTTTCGATTCATTGTCAGAAATTTCAGGCCACATTGTATACAATCAGGATGATTCGGTTCTTCGTGAAAATTTACCTCATCACATAACAACAACCTCTTATGGAACTGCCGACAGTGACATAACAGGAACATTGCTCGCCATTGATCCTTTCGTATCATTTGAATTCAAAACAAAGGACTATCATTCACGACTGATCGAAACACATCTGGTTGGGAAATACAATTTCTACAATTTTCTGGCTGCAACAGCATTTGGCGTACTTTTCAATGTTCCATATGAAAAAATTGAAATCGCATTGGGATCCTACATCCCGGAAAACAACCGTTCTCAAGTCTTTAAAACAACAAACAACACCCTGATTCTCGATTGCTACAATGCAAATCCAACGAGCATGAAAAGTGCACTCGAAAGCTTTGCCATGATTAATAATGAAGACAAAATTTTCATTATCGGTGACATGCTTGAATTGGGTGAAGCCTCCTCTGTTGAGCATCAATCAATCGCAGATCTTTGCGTTGAGCTTGGTATAAACGGATATACCGTCGGACCTTTATTTTCAGAGGTTACCTCCCCTTCTTTTTTAGAACAATTTCAAGATACAGAGGATGCAAGAAATTGGCTTCAGACTCAAACCGTCGAAGGGAAAATAGTGCTTTTGAAAGGATCGAGAGGGATTGGCCTTGAAAAACTGCAAACTGAGCTATAAAAAAACGGGAGGCATAGCTCCCGTTTCAATTCTGAATATTGAGATCAATTAGGCGTTTAACACCCCTCTAGAAATTACAATCTTCTGAACTTCGCTGGTTCCCTCATAAATCTGAGTGATTTTTGCGTCGCGCATCAAACGTTCAACGTGGTATTCTTTCACAAATCCGTATCCACCATGAATCTGAACGGCTTCTACTGTTTGTTCCATTGCAACTTTTGAAGCATACAATTTCGCCATTGCACTGGATTGGTCATAATTTTTACCTTGGTCCTTATCGATCGCTGATTTGTACACTAACATTCGAGCAGCTTCAACCTCTGTAGCCATGTCGGCCAGCTTGAAAGCAATTGCCTGGTGCTTATAAATTTCTTTTCCAAAAGCCTTTCGTTCTTTCGCATAAGCTGTTGAAAGTTCAAGAGCACCAGCGGCAATACCCAAGGCCTGAGCAGCAATCCCGATACGTCCACCAGAAAGTACTTTCATGGCGAATTTGAATCCAAACCCATCCTCTCCAATACGGTTTTCTTTCGGGACCTTCACATCATTGAATAACAAGGTATGCGTATCACTTCCTCGTATTCCCATTTTATCCTCTTTGGCACCAATCACAAACCCGTCCATTCCTCGTTCAACAATGAACGCATTGATACCTCGGTGACCCGCCTCGACATTGGTTTGAGCAATGACAAGATAAATGGATGCTGAAGAACCATTGGTAATCCAGTTTTTAGTTCCATTTAGAAGGTAATGGTCGCCTTGATCAATGGCAGTAGTTCTCTGTGATGTAGCATCAGATCCCGCCTCAGGTTCCGACAAACAAAATGCACCAATTTTTTCTCCTTTCGCCAAAGGAACCAGAAATTTTTGCTTTTGCTCCTCCGTTCCATACTTTTCCAATCCCCAGCACACTAAAGAATTATTAACAGACATACACACCGAAGTAGATGCGTCTACCTTTGAGATCTCTTCCATTGCAAGCACATACGAAAGTGTATCCATTCCGGATCCTCCGTATTCCGGAGAAACCATCATACCCATAAACCCGAGCTCGGCAAGTTGTTTTACTTCTTCTGTAGGAAAACGCTGATCTCTGTCGCGCTCTATAACACCCGGTTTTAAAACGTTTTGGGCAAAATCTCTCGCCGCTTCTTTTACCGCAATTTGCTCTTCGGTGAGTTCAAAATTCATCATGATAGAAAGGTTTTAGATTACAGTACAGTTGCAAATGTAAGTGATAAATTCTATTTTTCATGTCAGAATGAAAAGCCAATTAAAAATCATCGGTTTGATGTCAGGAACATCTCTTGACGGCTTGGACATCGCATTTGTTTCACTCACTTTTGAGGATACCAAAAACGACTCGTTCAAGCTTTTGGAATCTGAAACCATCCCCTATCCTAATGACTTAAAAATCAGAATTGAAAGCGCTCCTAATTCGTCCGTCAGCGTACTCTCAAAATTAGACCATGATTTAGGGGTGTTCTATGCGAGCTGTGTCAATTCATTCATTGAAAGTAAAAAATTAGATCGCAAAGAAATTTCTGCCATAGCCTGCCACGGTCAAACAATTTTGCATCAACCACACAATGGCTTTTCACTTCAAATTGGCAGTGGAACTGCCCTGGCCATGAATACAAAGTTGCCGGTAATCAATGATTTTAGAAACCATGATATCCATGCCGGTGGACAGGGAGCACCTCTGGTTCCTGTGGGTGATTTTGGGTTATTTGCAGACCACGCAGACGCATTTTTAAATCTTGGTGGATTTGCAAATCTTAGCTTTAGAGACGTGCAAAAAAAGATACGGGCCTTTGATATTTGCCCTGTCAACCTTCCCTTAAATAAACTTGCAAGTAACAAAGGACTGGAATTTGACAAAAATGGAGAGTTAGCCCGCAGCGGAGAACTCAATTTCTTTCTTCTGGATCTACTGAATTCGTTGGAATTCTACAATTCTCCAATCCCAAAATCGTTAGGTACAGAATGGCTCGATGAACACTTTTATCCTTTAATAAAATTTGACAAGGACATTGAAAATAATTTAAGAACGATTGTTGAACACATCGCATTTCAAATTAGCAGGCAGCTTGAATTTTCTGGAGCCAACAGTGTTTTAGTCACGGGTGGTGGCGCACTCAACCAATTCCTTATTGAACGAATAAAAAATTACTTTAAAGGAGAACTAAAACTTCCTGATAGAGAAATTATAGAGTACAAAGAGGCCATTATTTTTGCATATCTAGGTGCCTTAAAGCTTCAAAACAAGGTAAATGCTCTTGCAAGTGTCACCGGAGCTAAATTCGACACTGTTGGCGGCGTACTTCATGACCCAGGTTTTTAACACCCACTTTTACACAAAACTCGTTTAGTAACTTCCTAAAGACCTCCAATTTGAAGTTGATAGTTCTCTAACTTTGCATTTTGGAAGAGTATATCCTGATGAAAGAATTACTAAATAAATTTGAAAACAAACGTCCGGAAATTGTCTTTGAATGGAAAGACTCTGAAACTGAAGCTGAGGGTTGGGTAGTCATCAACTCACTTCGCGGAGGTGCTGCGGGCGGTGGAACACGCATGCGTCAAGGCCTTGATAAACGGGAGGTAGAGTCGTTAGCTAAAACCATGGAGGTTAAGTTCACGGTAGCAGGACCTGCTATTGGCGGTGCGAAATCCGGAATCAATTTTGACCCTAAAGACCCCAGAAAAGAGGGCGTATTGAGACGATGGTTTGCCGCTGTTTCGCCACTTTTAAAACATTACTATGGCACAGGTGGCGATCTGAATGTAGATGAGATCCATGAAGTCATTCCTATTACTGAAGATTGCGGAGTTTGGCATCCTCAAGAAGGTGTTTTTAATGGTCACTTTCAACCGAGAGAGTCTCAAAAAATCAATCGTATCGGACAGCTAAGACAGGGTGTATTAAAGGTAATTGAGGATCCGCTATATTCTCCTGATACAGACCGAAAATATGTGGTTGCTGACATGATTACGGGATACGGTGTGGCTGAGTCAGTAAAACATTATTACGAGCTATGGGGCGGGAGTGTAGAAGGTAAAAAAGTCATTGTTCAAGGGTGGGGGAATGTTGGTTCGGCGGGCGCATATTACCTTGCCCAACAAGGAGCAAAAGTGATTGGGATCATTGACCGCGTGGGCGGACTTATCAAACCAGAAGGATTCTCTTTTGAAGAAATACGAACGCTATTCCTTTCTAAAAATGGGAATGAGCTAGCCCATCCAAACCTTGTTCCATACAACGAAATGAATGAGCTTATCTGGAGTTTGGGCGCGGAAGTTTTCATTCCTTGTGCAGCATCACGAATGATCACTGAACAACAGTTAAATCAAATGATTCAGGGAGGCATGGAGGTTATTTCAGCAGGCGCAAATGTACCGTTTGCTGATCCGCAAATTTTCTTCGGCCCAATAGCAGACCTAGCTGACAATTCAATCTCGGTTATTCCGGACTTTATTTCAAATTGCGGAATGGCCCGAGTTTTTGCATACCTGATGAGTAATGATCTTGATGTATTATCCGATGATGGGATCTTTTCTGATACAAGCGCAACTATTCGCGAAGCACTTGTTCAGACGCAGAAAGTAAACCCAGGTAAAACAGGTATTGCCAAAGCAGCATTCGAGATTGCATTAAAACAACTTGTGTAAAATGGAGATCCTTGTTATCATAACATTTTTGCTCGGATATACCGCTATCACCCTGGAACATCAGCTGAAAGTGGACAAGCTTATTCCGGCTTTGTTAATGATGACGATTTCCTGGGCCGCCATAGCCCTCGGAATAGATGGTTTGACTCATTGGTATGGCACAAACCCTGTTAATGGCGAGACCTCGTTGTTTCAAATACAACCTGGCTTTCACAAGCAACGACTTCAATTGTTAGACAGTACTCTTTTACATCATTTCGGAAAAACTGCGGAGATTCTGATCTTCCTCATGGGCGCCATGGCTATTGTAGAGATGATCGATCATTTTCATGGGTTTGAAGTATTCAAAAGATGGATCAAAGCTTCAAAAAAATTCTCGGTTCTCTGTATTGTATCTCTGATCGCCTTTTTATTGTCTGCCATCATAGACAACCTTACCGCAACAATTGTGCTCATTACCATCCTCAGAAAACTGGTTCATGAACAAAAAGAACGCCTGTGGTTCGCCAGCTTCATTGTTATTGCTGCTAACGCCGGGGGCGCATGGACTCCAATAGGAGACGTCACCACCACCATGCTGTGGATGGCCAACAAAGTTTCAACCGGGAAATTAGTCAACTATTTGTTGATCCCATCTCTGATCAATATTTTGATTCCTCTTGGTATAGCTTATTTCCTGCCCGTTTTCAAAGGCGAATTGAAATCAACACCAACTGAAGAACATAAATCTACTACCGGAACATTAATGCTATTTTTCGGGCTAACACTTATTATTTTCGTCCCGGTATTTAAAGTGGTTACCCATCTCCCACCCTACCTCGGTATGATGCTTTCTCTTGCTTTATTTGCAATTGTAGCCGAAATCATTTCAAACCGTACAGTTACTTTTACACAGGCAGGTCGGTCAGACAATCTGCATGAAGGAAAAGGTCCAACTTTAAAAGCACTCTCCAAAATTGAGATGCCATCCATCCTTTTCTTCCTTGGAATCCTTATGACTGTTGCCGCACTAGAAACATTGGGAAGCATTGATCATTTCGGCAAAATGGTCAGTGCACACATCTCACAAGATGTTTTTGTGACCTTATTGGGTATCTGTTCAGCAATCATTGACAACGTTCCTCTCGTAGCTGCCAGTATTGGTATGTTCCCGGATGCCATGGATGCAAATGTCTGGCATTTCATCGCGTATGCAGCAGGAACAGGTGGTTCCATATTGATCATCGGCTCGGCTGCCGGTGTTGTTGCCATGGGAATGGAAAAAATTTCTTTCGGATGGTATTTTAAACATATAACTTTTATTGCCCTTCTGGGTTATTTAGGAGGCGTAGCTTCCTTTTTATGGTTGACTTAATCGATTATTAACTAAAAAACAAAAGACATGAGCTTTTTTCATCTTTTACAGATCACAACGACAAACGGAACTCAAACTGCACCAACAGAGGCTCCTGCCACAGGAGTCAAAGAAGTTCCCATTTGGGATATTTTACAAGATTCCAACGCTGGAATTGGATGGCTGGTGAATTTACTTCTGGTGTTAATGTTGGGGTATGTAATTTTCATATTCGTTGAGCGATACTTAGCCATACGCAGAGCAAGCAAGGCAGAGGCAGACTTTATGAGCAAGATTAAAGAATACCTTAAAGAAGGAAAAATAGATCAGGCAAAAGATATTTGTGCACGTTCCACAAGTCCGTCTGCACGCATCTTAGAAAAGGCCATTGAGCGATTGGGCAAACCTATGGAAACCATTACAGGTGCGATTGAAAACACAGGAAAACTAGAAGTTTTGAGGCTGGAACAGCGTATTTCATTTTTGGCGACTGCCTCAGGTGCAGGACCGATGCTAGGATTCCTCGGAACGGTGATTGGTATGGTTGTCGTATTCATCGATCTTGAAAATGCATCTTCTTTAGAGCTTAAAATCATTGCACCAGGAATTATGACAGCGATGATCACTACAGTTGCAGGTCTGATTGTTGGCATTATCTCATTTATGGGACACAACCACCTTCAGTCCATGATCAGTAAGGTGGTGTATCAAATGGAAAATACAGCACTTGAATTCACAGATTTTCTTCACGCTCCAACTAAATAAGCTAAGTCATGGATTTTAGTTCACGAAACAAAGTAAAAGCTGAATGGGGTATGGCTTCCATGACCGACCTCATTTTCCTCCTGTTGATCTTCTTTATCATCATGAGTTTGATGTCCAACAATCAGACGCCCATTGACCTTCCAGAGGCAAAAGAAGATATCAAACCGGTTACGGATCCGGTAGAGGCAACTGTTATTATTACGGAGGACAACCGTTATGTAGTTATGCCGGGTGGTAAAATGGAAGAACCCATGGAATTCGAACAAATTAAAGAGTTGACTGCTGCGGCTGTTGCCAATACAAACAAAATGAAATTAAAGATTGCCGGTCACCGAAAAGCAAGCTACGAGGCCGTTTTTCAGGTGTTAGCTTTAGCTCAGGCCAATTCTTGGGATCCGGTGTTGTCTTACGAAAAATAAATTGCCATGGGTGCTTATCCAATAGTACGGGAATCAGACAGAAATGCGGGAATCATTGCATCCGCTGTGACTATGCTCATCCTATTTCTTTATCTTTATTTTACGACTATTTTCATGGCAGACCCTCCGCCAAGGGATATTCCCGTAAAGACAGAGACTACCATTGACCAATTGGAACTAAAAGATCTCATTGTTGAAAATCCCGGAGGTCAAGGTGGAGGTACACCAAGTAATGATCCTTTAGATGAACCTAAACCTCAAACTCAGCAAGTTCTGACAAAACCTAAAAATCCCAGAACACAGACGACCACCGGACAATCCACAAATGACAATAACCCGTTCAGTAACAATCCAAGTTCTTCAATACAACAATCAAACAATCCTTTTGGTGATGGTGGCAGTGGTGGAGGTCGCGGAGGCGGAAGAGGTGGAGGATTTGGCTCAGATGAAGGAAATCATGGAACTGGGCGCGGCGGTACAGGTGACGGATCAGGTCGTGTGCGCTTAAATGATCCCAAAGTAGATCACATACAGACTGACGTGGATGTTACAATTAATCTCAAGTTAACGATAAATGCGACTGGTGAAGTTATTTCAGCAGCAAATATTGCCTCAAAAACGACAACAACAGATCAGCGCATTATCAATCAGGTGATTGCAGCAGTAAAATCACAGGTAAAATACAGCAAAGACCTTGATGCTGGACTTGTGTTAGCTTACCTTACTGTAAAAGTGAATGCCCAATAATGCATACACCGAGTCGTTAGACTGGTTATTTAGTCAATTTCCTTCTTATCAAACTCAAGGAGCGTCTGCCTATAAACCAGATCTTGGAAATATTGAGGCACTTTGTTCCCTTCTGGGAAATCCAGAAAAATCTTTGCGCTTTATACATGTCGCAGGAACCAATGGCAAGGGTTCTGTTTCGTGCATGCTGGCCTCCATACTAAAGGAATCCGGCGAACGAACAGGATTGTTTACCTCTCCTCATATCATTGACTTTCGGGAACGAATTCGGATCAATGGCGAAGTTATTCCTGAAGAAGATGTCATTAATTTTTGCAAGTTAATTCAAGAGATTTCAAAAGACCTTCAGCCCTCGTTCTTTGAAATCACCTTTGCCATGGCGCTATGGCACTTTAAACGATCTAAATGTTCGATTTGTGTGATTGAAACCGGACTGGGAGGACGATTGGATGCCACGAATTGTGTCATGCCTCTGGTTTCAGTCATTACAAATATTTCACTAGAGCATACGCAATTTCTTGGAAACACCTTAAGTGCTATTGCAAGAGAAAAAGCAGGAATCATTAAACCATCTATTCCCGTCGTGATCGGTGAATGTCTGTCTGAATCCGAACCTGTTTTTCAAGAGGTAGCTATGCAAAAAAATGCACAATTGATTGATTGCAGTGGTCTCCCTTTCTCAGAAGAATATGACCTTCCATTGCTTGGCGATTACCAAAAAACAAATTTTAGAACCGTCCTTCAAACGCTGGAAGTTCTGAAAATGTATGATCTCACTTGTTCAAGAGAGGCAATACAATCCGGACTATCTAATTTACACAAAAACACAGGCTTTTTCGGTAGAATGCAACTCATCCAAAAGGAGCCTCTCATTCTTTTAGATGTTTCTCATAATGCTGCTGGTATTCAACAAACATTGGATACCATTCATAAGTTAAATAAAGGAAAACTGCATTTGATTTATGGATCAAGCTCAGACAAAGATGTGCATTCGATTGTGAAATTATTCCCATCCAATGCTTCAGTTGCATTTTGCACTTTTAAGAATCTCAGATCTCTGACTGTAGAGGAATTTGAAAAGTTGAACGATGAGTTTTGCGTTAAACATCCGATTTATGAGGATCTGAATATGGCAATAGAAGATATTTCTCTCAAATTAGATTCACAGGATACACTCCTGATTTTCGGAAGTTTCTTCCTGATTGCTGATTATTTTTAATTTTTTTTGACCTCATATCTTGTCAAAATCAAAAACACAAGTATATTTGCACCCCAAAGCAAGCGTTTATTTGAAATATTGGGAGATTCACTTCGTGTCTGCTCCGCGGTAGCTCAGCTGGTTCAGAGCATTCCGACTTCACATCGGAAGGGTCTGCGGTTCGAGCACAAAAATTGAAATATTGGGAGATTCACTTCGTGTCTGCTCCGCGGTAGCTCAGCTGGTTCAGAGCATTCCGACTTCACGTCGGAAGGGTCGGCGGTTCGAGCACAAAAATTGAAATATTGGGAGATTAGCTCAGCTGGTTCAGAGCATCTGCCTTACAAGCAGAGGGTCGGCGGTTCGAACCCGTCATCTCCCACAAAAAGCACCTTCGAGGTGCTTTTTTTTTGAAATGAATTTTACATACATCCTTTACTCGAAATCTGCAAACCGCTATTATGTTGGAGCAACGAGCGACCTTGAGGAAAGATTAAAAAAACATAATTCGAAAAACAAAGGATTTACACAACGTGCTTCTGATTGGGAACTGAAATTCAAGAAAATATTGAAATAAAAAGAGAAGCAAAGATTTTTGTATATCAATTTCTAATCCCTGGCTCTTAGAGAAAAATCCGCCAGCACCAATGCAGTCATTGCCTCAACAATTACCGGGACACGCAAAGCAATGCACAGGTCATGTCTCCCCCTCACCTTCAACTCATCCATTTCATTTTTTTCAAAATTCCAAGTTTGCTGCTCTATACCAATAGAAGAAGTAGGTTTAACCGCAATCCTGAAAACAAGCTCATTCCCATTGCTAATGCCACCAGAGATACCCCCTGAATGATTTGTAGCTGTAGCCCCGGACGCATCGAGGTATCTGTCATTATGTTCTGATCCAAACATCTCAGCGGCTTTAAACCCACTGCCGAACTCAATCCCTTTTACTGCAGGTATGCTAAACATGGCATGAGACAACGCTGATTCCAAAGATTCAAAAAGAGGTTCCCCAAAACCAATAGGCATTTTTAAACACCTGCATTCTATGATTCCACCCACACTGTCTTTTCGCTCTAGCGCCTTTTGCAACCCTAGCTCGAGGTCGGATTCTCCCCCAATTGAAAGAATTTCTGCTGAAATTACGATATCAGCAACAATTTTTTTGGCAATTACCCCAGCGGCAACGAGGAGCAACGTCAATCTACCGGAAAAATGCCCTCCTCCTCGAAAATCCTGAAATCCCTTGAACTTCTGTTGTGCAGTAAAATCAGCATGTCCCGGACGGAAAATTGCTTTGCTTTTTTCATAGTCTTCAGAACGGATATTCTTATTCTCAAACAATATGGTCAGTGGTGCTCCTGTACTGAATCCATTATATATTCCGGAAGCTAAAATAGGGATATCCTCCTCTATTCTCGGAGTTGTTCCCTTTGCTCCTGGTTTTCTCCTTGAAATATCAGTAAGGAAATCCTCAATAGACAGAGAAATTCCCGGAGGAACCCCATCCAATGTTACGCCCATCACTTCTCCATGAGATTCTCCAAATACTGAAACCCTCAGTTGATGTCCAAATGTATTCATCGTCTACATCGTTAAATGTTCAAGGTACGTATAAAAATCCGGAAAAGATTTATCTACGGCCTCAGCGTCTGAGATGGTAATCGATTTGTCAATACCCAAAGTAAAAATAGCACAGGCCATGGCTATTCGATGATCATGACAAGATCTAACTGCATAATCAATGGGCTCCTTTCGTGGAGAAATCAGCATAGCATCTCCTTTAATTTCAATTTGGGCACCCAATTTCGTCAATTCCTCAACAATGGTTTCAGCTCGGTTGCTTTCTTTGGCAAACAAACGATGTACGCCGTGAACAAATGACACATTTGTTCCAAATGAACCCAAGACGGCCAGAGGAGGGAACAAATCTGGACAATGTGTTGCATCAAACTCAAATGATTTAAATTCATTTTTTGAAATCGACAAAACATCATTTTCCCAAGAAACGTTCGATCCAAAATTTTTCAGGACATCAAGCATACGTCGATCTGCTTGCTTAGATTCTCTTTTAAGTCCATGAATTCTAATAGAACCAAATAACGCGGCACCTACCATTAAAAATGATGCGCTGCTCCAATCTCCTTCCACTGAAATGTTGGTCTCCTTGAATTCATACGGTCCATTAAACTCTATTTCTTCGCCCATCAAATTCACATTTACACCAAATTCTCGCAAAACATCGAGGCTTAATTCAATATAGGGAAGGCTTTTCGGTTTCTTCAATCTCAACTTTTCGTGTCTAGTCTCTTTATTTCCTGCAAAAGCATAAAGAAACCCAGTGATAAATTGCGAGCTCAAACTCCCATCGAGCTCAATTGAATTGGGGATAATCGGACCTTTCACGCGAAATGGCAAGGTTCCATTGTTACTCTGAAATTCCACTTTCAAGTTCTCAAAAACCTCATCAAATAGGTGCATAGGTCGAGAGGATAAAGTTCCACTGCCGTACAACATAAGTTCTTGTGAAGCATTGGCAAGAATTGGCGTAAACATGCGTGATGCCAGTCCGGATTCGCCAAAATTAATCTGTTCCGAATCAAAAATCAGTTTATTGCCTGCGGGAATTACCAAAAGTCCATCCTGGTTTGAAGGTTTCAAAGCACTTCGCTCCAAGATTCCGAGTGCTGACAATTCATCTGTTGATTTACCTATTCCAAGAACTGTCGTTTTTTGATGTGATAGCAGTGCGCAAGCAAGTATTCGCTGAGCATGGCTTTTGGAAGGAGGAGCGCTAACCTCGCCGGTAAACTTGCCTGATGGAATTATAATGTTATTCACAGCGTAAAGTTTTTCATTTTATTCTGATTTTCATACTTTTTGCACCTAATTGTAAACTATTTCGGCATCTTGGAGCCCTTTCTTTACAGATAAATGAAAATTTGTATGGCATTGTTAACAGTTTCAGATTAATTTTAGAGTAAAATTTAGATCGAAGAGACCATGAAGGGATATAGAATTTTGCTTTGTACGCTCCTAACAATTTTTTGCTCACAATACATATCCGCCCAGATTAGTGAACAAGAAGAAGAGGAAGAGGACTACAGCCAGTACGACAAGTATGAACTTGATGAATCCGTAAAACGTTATTGCACACCAAAGGTTGTAGGTTTAAGTCCTGCAAAACTTATCACCCTCGGTTACGATTGGGCAATGAGTCATGATATTAATTGCCAGGCCATAGACACCTTTGCGACTGCAGAAACAGGAAATGTTGCAAATTATAATGGAGTTGTGATCGGAGCAAATCTACCGGTTCTATCTAACAATAAGATCTTGATTAATGTTGGAGGCAACTTTGTAAGCTCTAATTATTCCTTTAAAAACGACACCTTAAATAATCCTTTACTGAAAGTATTAGATAAGGGTATTAGAACCTTAAGTCTGAATACAACCATTTTTAAACCTTTGAATCAAAAAAACTTCATTCTCACATTTTTATCTGGTGAATATAATGGTAACAATACGTTTAGTTCATGGCATCCTTTTAAGTTAACCAAAGTAACGGCATTGGGAGTTTTCGGATGGAAATTCAATGATCGTGTTCAATTCGGAATTGGAGCAACACAAACGTATAGGGCGGGTGGAAAGAGTTTCCTCCCCGTAATCCTTTATAATTTCACTTCAAAAAATGAAAAATGGGGTATAGAAGCTCTACTTCCCGCTCGCTTTCACCACAGATACTCATTTAATAGAAGAACCATGCTCCTCTCTGGTTTTGAAATTGTTGGTGGTAGTTATCATTTAGCTAATCGTGACAATTATTTTCCTCCCTCAGGTTTTACGATTGGAGATGTAACAAATTATAAAAGCGATAATCTTGAATTGAGAAGGTCAGAAATCAGGCTACGGTTGGATTTTCAAAAAGCCCTAAGCGATTTTATCTGGATTAGTGCTCAAGCAGGTTATATCCTAAATTACAAATTCAATGTAGACAGCGGGAATTTTTACAGGGGGTTTGGGAGTACTCAACCGATGGTAATGGAAAATGAGGTTACCGGCGCACCGTATTTTCAACTTACATTGAATCTTGTAAGTCCTTAATTAAATTAGAGAAAGAACACAATGATTCTTTCTCTAATCTTAGTTATAGGTTATTCTTTCAATCTTTTCCAAGTGTCTGTTCGCCCAATCATTGAGACACCAATGAATCCTCTGACATCGATGGTATTCTTATCGGTTAATTTTATGGTGCAACTGTATGTACTTCCATTTTCCGGGTCGTAGATAGTTCCATTTCCCCAGGTTTTTTCACCCGAGTATTCAAAGTCCTTCAGAATTTTATACCCGAGCAAAGGAGTTTCATGCATTTTGGGATCTGGATTGTTCTTATCTCGTTTTTTACTACCATCAGGGTAGTTTGGTTCTTTAAGCCAAACTATTTTGCCGTAATATTTCGTGCCGACTTTTGTAATTTTCACCTTGGCCTTACCATGGCTCGGCATCCAAACACCAATTAAAGCATCCCCACCATCCAAACGAAGTGAATGTAAGGTGAACGCAGAAGTACTTATCAGAATGATAATTCCCAACAACCAAATTCTAATTTCTTTTACTTTTTTCATGTTTTTTAAATTTTATTTAAAATTACAACTACTGTACCAAACAGAAGTCAGTGTTTTTAGTTTCCGATTAATACACTTAATGTTAGTCTTCCCTTTACAGTCAAATTATCTTCAACATCCTTTCTTGATATCCCTGTCATTTCCAAATAAAACTGATTCGTTTTTGAAAATCCTTCGATTTCAGCTTGATCCAGTCCTTTAATGGTTAATTTTTTTGGGCTTCCTTTAATCTTTTGAGAGGCGACCTCTTTAGATTCAGTATTATCCGTCATCACCGTAAATACTACATTATTGAACAGGCCTAATCCATCTAGATGGTCGGTGGTAATTTCAATTTCATCCAATTTCATACTATGTACCTCATCCCTAGTTATTCCAAAATCTTCCGGTTTGAAAGGAATCGTGACTACACCTTCTGCTATTGATTCGGCAAATAAAGGTCCTTCTATTGGTATTTCAAATTCAACGGGTCCATATTTTTTAGCTTCATGATTCGCACAAGAGGCAAACAGCATAACCGAGACTAAAGCAACTGCAAAAATCTTCAAATAGTTTTTCATCTTCATTTTTTAGTTTTTTAGGTAAAAATAACAGCCTAATCAGTACCAAACAACTATTCCAAGCAATATCTACAAAGATTTGTCTTGGCGAAGTCTAATTAAAATGGATTTAATTATAGTTAATTTTGTCTCATTCCATGTTATCCAAAAAAAGTCAATATGCAATTAAAGCACTTATGTCGCTAGCAAAGCGATATGAGGACAAAACACCTCTCAAAATTTCTACAATTGCTGAGGAAGAACGCATTCCAAGAAAATTTTTAGAAGCTATTCTTGTCGAGCTAAGAAATGGCGGAATTGTGAAAAGTCAACTTGGTGCTCGTGGCGGGTATTACCTTAGCACACATCCAAATGAGCTTTTCATATCACATGTCTTCCGTCTTTCAGGGGATCCGATCTCAATGTTACCATGCGTGAGTCTTAATTTTTACAAGCCCTGTATTGAATGTAAAAATGAAAAAACATGTGGGCTAAGTGATGTTATGAGGGAGGTAAGAGAAGCAACAATTGCCATTTTATCTAAAACTTCGATTCAAGACCTCCTGTTAAGAGAAGAATCGCTCAAAAAAACGATCAAAAGATAGCTCTCCTACTATTTTAGTATTCTTTATTTATTTATTTTCAATTTGTATAATTTATAAATAAAGTAGATTTTTACATCCGTTTAATAAATATGATTTTATATCCTACTTATATTATAGGATATAATAAACTTTTAGACAGATGCCTCGACTCGTTGTGTTGGTTATTGTTTTTTCAGCTTTTTCAGTTGCCTATTCACAGAGAACGCTATCAGAAAACATATGGACCAGTCTCGTTTTTCGCTATAAAACACCTCGATTTCAAGTTACTGGTGATATGGGGTATCGAATGTGTGATAATTACATTCATTCCAAAAGAACAATTCTTGCGCGCCTGACAATTGAAAAATCATTTAAGAATAATAGCTTAGGTCTGGGTTACGCATATTTCGAACATTACATAAACTCCCAATCTACAGAGAACAGATTGTTTGTGGAGTATTCGAGACAATTCGATCTTGAGAGAAGAAATTTTAACCTTCGTTTGAGAAATGAACTCCGAACATTTAATGACAGAAGAACAACCAATCGAATTCGAATACAAGGCACTTTTTGCAGAGAGTTAACCAAACAAATTGAAGCTCGTCTGTCATCAGAGATATTTTACACACCCGGAAAGCAAGCTTTGATCGAACAACGTTATTCCACAGGATTGATTTGGAAATTTCATCAACTATTCACAATAATTCCTTTTTACACCCTTCAATGGCAATCCAATGTGCCCTACCCCCAACATATCTTCGGGACACAATTTCAGGTGAGTCTCGAACATTAACCCACTATTTTAATGATAGAATATAAAACGGAAAATAATGAACCCGAATCAGACGAAGTCTTAAATCAGCTCTATCATGAAATTGAAAAATTGAATGAAGACAACGTTGAAGACCGGAAAAACTTCCGAGTTAAGAAAGCAACATTCTATTCTTTCTTAATTATTTTGTCCTTAGCCATGGTATACATTGTATTCCTCAAGTTTCCGGTTATGGAAATGAATAGTAAATGGAACGAAATTCTTGATCAACTTGGTCCAAACGTTTGGAAATTCGTAGCCTTTGGGTTCATCGCACAAATGATTGATGGAGCGCTCGGAATGGCATATGGTGTTTCGGTTACCACACTCCTCATGAGCTCAGGTATACCGGGTATCACTCCTGCAATTGCCAGTGCAAGTATGCATGCCTCGGAGATCTTTACCACTGGCTCATCCAGCTTAGTATACATGCGATTTCGAAACATTAATATGAAATTGTTCAAGGCACTTGTATGGCCAGGTATCGTCGGTACGATAGTGGGCGTTGTCGCCGTCTCCGTTGTCAGTAAAGAGTATTTTAGTTTAATCAAGCCACTTGTGGCAATTTATACCCTCACGCTGGGCATACTGATTATTTTGAGGACATTCAAGAAACCAAAAAAGCGTAAAAAGATCAAGAACATCTATCCGGTGGCATTTTCAGGAGGATTTCTCGACAGCGTTGGAGGCGGCGGTTGGGGACCGATTGTCACAAGCTCCTTACTTGCAGGCGGCAGACACTTGCGATATGCTGTAGGATCTGCTCATTTAGCCAAATTTTTTGTGGCCGTAGTCAGTACCGTAACTTTCTTCGTTATGATCGGACTGAGTCACTGGCAAGTGATCATTGGTCTTGTAATAGGAGGAATGATTGCAGCCCCATTTTCCATTTATTTATCGAATAAAATCCCGGTAAAAAAAGGATTAATACTCGTTGGGATTTTGATAATAGCCCTAAGTATCCGAACCCTTATAAAATCCTTCTTATGATTTGGAATGAATTGTCGGAAATTTCTGCCGAAGAACTTTTAAAAAAGATTGGAGATGTATATGGCGAAAAGGCAGCTTTTTCAACCAGCTTGAGCTTGGAGGACCAGGTAATATCCCATTACATCTTCAGCAATAACTTGCCTATCCGCGTATTCACATTAGATACCGGACGAATCTTCCCTGAAACTTACAGTGTATTAAACAGTACCCGCGAACGATACAAAAAACAGATCGAAGTGTACTTTCCTTCAACGGAAAAAGTACAGGACCTGATCACCCAAAAAGGAGCAAGTAGTTTTTATGAATCGATCGACAACAGAAAGGAATGTTGTTTCATCCGGAAAGTGGAACCATTGAACAGAGCCTTGACAGGGGTTGAATGCTGGATTACCGGAATTAGAAGCGCACACTCCGAAAACAGGAGTCAATTACCCATAATCGACTTTGACGAACAAAGACAAATTCAAAAGGTAAACCCTTTGGCAAACTGGAGTCTAGAAGAAGTAAAAGCTGTAATTTCGCAATTCAATATTCCGTATAACATCCTCCACGACAGAGGTTATGTGAGTATTGGTTGTCAGCCTTGCACCCGTGCCATCCGAGAGGGAGAAGACTTTAGAGCCGGACGCTGGTGGTGGGAACAAAATGATAAAAAAGAGTGTGGTTTACATTCATGAAATGATACTAACAATATGGATTATTTAGATCAATTAGAGGCAGAAGCAATCTACATCTTACGGGAAGTAGCCGGTCAATTTGATCGTCCTGCCCTACTATTCAGTGGCGGCAAAGACAGTATATGTCTGGTTCACCTAGCACTGAAAGCATTCCGACCGGGAAAATTCCCCTTTCCTTTAGTTCATGTGGATACTGGTCATAACTTTGAGGAGACGCTGATTTTTCGTGATGAATTAGTGGCAAAATTGGGCGAACAACTCACCGTAAGAATGGTAGAAGACACGATTAAAGCGAAAAATCTTCAGGACGGCAGAGGTAAATTCCCAAGCAGAAATGGCCTACAAACCTATACCCTTCTCGATGTCATAGAAGAATTTGAATTCGACGCCTGTATTGGTGGTGCCAGACGTGATGAAGAGAAAGCACGCGCTAAGGAACGAATCTTTTCTGTTCGGGATGAATTTGGTCAGTGGGATCCAAAAAAACAACGTCCTGAGCTATGGAGCATTTACAA
>Ga0315906_10004465_pt1 | contig 17992 bp, 20 predicted proteins | sample LakEriMetagenome_4_FD_203526 | JGI IMG/M metagenome (GOLD analysis project Ga0315906, IMG submission 203526) | Freshwater fungal communities from buoy surface, Lake Erie, Ohio, United States - Buoy 2 MA122 | ecosystem: Environmental > Aquatic > Freshwater > Lake > Lake biofilm | place: USA... | reverse complement strand
GGTGGGGAATCCAGGATAAACGCAACATAGAGCCGACGTTACTTTTGGTAAGGCCGACCAGGGTTGACCACTATTCTTTGTGTTGCAGCTAACTGCCCCGTGGAGGTTCGACTCCTCCCCCTACAGCCATAAAAAGCTCATAATTAATTTATTTTGAATTAGTTATGGGCTTTTTTGTTTTCAGGTAGTTTCACTAAAGGTTTCACTAAACGGATAGTGGAACTTTTTTTGGAGGGGGTGGGAAAAGGTTTCACTAAAGGGGATATGTATAAACCACCATTGAATATATTTTTTCAAAACCAACCTTGCAATACGGATTTGTAGACATAGAAATAAATTATTTTAGAGAAAGATTATTAATTGCGCTTATCATTCTGAAATTGACATACTTGATGCAATAGTTTAATCTTCGAGTTGCGCATATATGTGAGTTGGCTGCAAAACCATTAAACACAACTCAATAATTAAAACAGTAATATGTCAAGTCAAGAGCTTCAAAATATTCTAAAGTCAAGATACTTCTTGTCCATTAACGAAAGAGGACAAAGTTTTAAGTTCTCTTTTACACACGTCCATATGTTTAGAGAAGGCAACCATGTTGCAGACTATGACATTGAAGAAGTAAATGGACACTACTTTATAAATTTGCGTAACGTTAAAAATGGGATTGCAATTGATAATTTTAAAAATGTGCTTTTGGTTAGTGATGATAAAAAAGTACTTCTAAATTTTGATAAGACAGAAATCCAGATGAAAGGAAGAATTGATATAACGCTTGTCGGTCAATAAAAAACTACTGAATGAAAATGACACACAAAATAAAATTATTTAGCTTTTTCATGCTTTCGCTTATAATATTAAATGCTTGTGACAATAGTAAAAATAAAAATGGCACACAATCAGCTGCAACCTTACCTCAAATTGATGGCTTTTTTATTTTCAAACGAGACATGTCCTTCTCGGATATAGCAAAGATTCTTGATGAGAGAAAATTAAGATATAGGTTGCTGAATTTGAAAAACTACGATGAGATAAATTATCCTTTATCTTGGAGGTATTTAATAAGTGCATCCGACTTGAATAATTTCAGAAATGTAAAAATTATTGAAGGATTTAACCTACCAATTCTTAATAAAAATTTAAATAAATTTCAAATAGGCTTCTTTAATGACACGATTTTTTACTTTAATTATGAACAAAATCTTGAAGCAAAATATATTCCAAATTCCGAATATAAAGGAAACATAAAATTTACAAACCAGGTTCTTGATGATATAGCTCTTTTGAAAGTTGTCTCTGAAGGCCTAAGTCATAAATATGGATCTCCATTCCTTTACCGTGGCGGTTTAAATGCTTTCTACCCTTCAACATCGCCTTTTTTTCAATGGGATGATAATGCGCACAATGGCACGCAATATATTGAATGGCAAAGTTGGCTCGGAAGAGATTCTTTGACTCATATTCGCTTAGAAAACAGCAGTCTCAGGGATTCATCTAAGTTATCCCCTTATGAAATAACAGTACAAGGTATAACTACAATTCAAGTTTTGTTTAATTCCAAGTATGCTAAAGAGATTGATAATTTTAGGTTACAAAAAAATGAACTTGAAGAAAAAGCAAATAAAAAAAATACCGATTCATTAACCGAATTAAAAAATAAACAGTTTGACAGCCTATAGACAGGTGTATGCAGCTAACAGCGATTTGGCGTAATGGCGGGTGCAGTGCTTCGTATGACAGTTTTGTAGTAGGTTCAAGTTCAGTTATTCGATTCAAATTTTATACTAAAAATCCGCCACTTCGCCAAGCTCGAAACCGTTACCCGCAATTTTAAACAACGACTAAGATGTATATAAAAGCAATCGAAACAATAGACCAATTTACAAGACCAGTTCATACGATAACACGAACGTACGGCGGGCTTATTTCTCCGGGTACTTCGACAATTTTTTTTGTTAATGAAGACGGAGTGGCAATAACATGCAAACATGTTCTAGAAATTATTGCACAAGCAGACCCAGTCAATATTCAGTTTAATAATTTCAAAACAGAACGTGACAAATTGCCTAAAGATGGAATGTTCAAAAAAGGTCTTTTTGGACTTGAGATGAAGTATAAGTACAAGAAAGAAACAACGGTTCAAATAAAAAACAACTTTGTCAATACGGTAGACACAATTGGCAACATAAAATATCATGCTCATCCTACACTTGATTTAGCCATAATTATTTTTGAAGGATTCAAGCAGAAATTTTACAATTTCTATGCGACTTTTGTAAAAGACCCTAACAAAATCAAACAGGGTAAATCTTTATGCAGGCTTGGTTACCCATTTCCGGAGTTTAACAATTTTCAACATAATGCTGCGACTGACGATATTGAATGGACAAATACAGGAAACCCTAATTCTCCAAAATTTCCTTTAGATGGTATCATTACAAGATTTGGTGGCGATGGCAATCAAATAATTTCAATAGAAATGAGTACTCCTGGGCTTCGTGGACAAAGTGGCGGACCATTATTTGACTCAGAAGGGTTAATTTACGGTATGCAGTACATGACAAGTCATCTACATTTAGGGTTCGACATAAAAGACAAAGAAATAATTAATGATGGTAAAAAGACCAAAGTTTCAAACTACCCTTTTTTGCATGTTGGACATTGTATTCATGTGGACAGAATAAAAGAATTTTTAACTCAACATAACATAAAGTTTTACGAAGAACAATGAAAACTGCTGCTAACAGCGGTTTGCCACAATGGTGGCTACCGCGGTTAAATCAAGCTTTGTGCTTCTATCATAGTTTATGCTTAGTTGACAGTGAAGTGCTTCGAAATCGCCACCTTCGGGTAGCTGCAAAACGTTACCAACTATATTAAAAAACACATCGAGACAATAACTTATGGCTAAAAAAGCAGACCCGATTATTAAGGTAAAATCTCGATTAGAGAAAGCGGAAGTCAAATTAAAAGACTTACACGAGAAAGTAAAAGATAGGACGAGCAGACCAACAGTACAGGTAGGTAAAAATGAAGTTGTTTTAAAAAAAGCTCATCATAAGCCTAATTTCACTTCAAAAACTATCCTGACCGACTCAACTTGGAGTTACGTAGAAATCTTTTTAAAGCAAGAAAAGTCAAAAGAAGCAGAAGAAGCTTTATTTTATTGGGAACAAGCAAGAAATTTTTACGAAGCATCAAAATCACTAACAACAGTCTCTTCTCCTCTAACAATTTATTACTGCTTCTTAAATGCTACAAAAGCACTTTTAAAATTCAAAAAACAAAATTTCAATTTAAAGCACGGTGTTACAGGAAAGAGAAAAGACGGACAGTTTGTTTTACAAAATGAGACCTTAACCATAAAAGCTAAAGGCGTTTTATCAGGACTTTGTGCATACATTGGTGAACCAATTAAAAACAACGAACCACCTTACACATTAAAGGATATCTTTTATAACCTATCATTCATTCATCGAGCATTTCAATTAACTTTTTCAAGTCCTTCATATCCGGAACTATTTGTACCAATTGTAAACCCAAGATACGTTTACGATAAATTTAGGAAGGTAGGATGGTTTGAAGCTCAATTAGAAAGTGAACATTCTAACAATAGAACATATGGAAACCTAGTCGGTTTTGGGTTAGACAAAAATTATGATAACTCTCATTTTTATGTAATCAGAAGAAATAAGACATTTAAGTGGGATTGTAAACGCAATCAACCTACAGCAGACAGCTTGTTGGACTTAAATAAATATCATCATAAAATTAGAAAACAGCTAAGGACTATTTATGGGCCAAATAATCTTTGGTATATAAAAAGGACGAATTTATCAACACACATAATTGACAGAAGCAACTTGGTATTGATTTTTGCTACTATGCATAGATTGAGCGAAATGGCAAGATATGAACCACAGGCATTAGTGAAAAATTTAGACAAAAATCATAGCTGGTTACTGACAGAGTTCATTAATAAATCACCATTACAATTTATTGACGAAATTTCGAGTGAAATTACAGGAAATGACTTTAGAGCAACAGGATTTAGAGAATAGAAAAAGAGCTGGCAACAGGCGTTTGGCAAAAAAGCGGGTTCAGTGCTTAATTGAAGCTTCGTGCTTCGTATGAAGTTCATTGCTGGCAGACAGTTTAGTGCTTGGATATCCGCTTCTTCGCCAAGCGCCAAAATGTTAATATTGGGCGAATTGGTAAATTCGCACATTCTACCTTGCATAAAAATTAGAAATTCTGCCATAATTGCGGATATATGAAGTTATCTTAGATTGAAAATATATTAAAAATATGGATGAGCAGAATAAAAGTTTGTGGACGCCCAAAGAAATACGAAAAACGTTGAATTTTCTTGTTGGTATAATATTAATGATTGCAGGTCTTTGGCTAATTGTAAAAGAAGTAAAAGCAGATGGATATTTCGATTTTAAAAGTGAGTTATTCTCTGGAAAACTACAGAGTTCCAGTATTGGTTTATTTATCGTTTTGTTTGGAATGTTATATTTATTACTCACAAATCTTTCTGGAATTTCAGACTATTTAAAGCTTATAAAGAACAATAAAGTTGTTGCATTGATTGCAGTCGTTATTATTCTATTGTTTGGTTCAATGATAAGCATTATTTTCAATTCAAGTAGCGCATTAATGTTTCTGGTCGGAGCGACAATTCCCTCCTTCATACAACTTGTAAAGTCATTGGGTGATAATTAATGATAATCAATCAATACTACGATAACGAAAATATTTAGATTGTTAGCAACGGCCTGACCCCTTCCTGTTTTCTTACATTTTCTGTTTGGCCTGTTCCAGTATGGTATAAAGCGTGTTAAGATCATCCGGCTTTATCCAAACATAACTTTTGTTATCATATTTTTCCAGCTTGAGATAGCAAGACCATGCTGACTTACTGTAGAAACATCCCGCTTCAAAGCCACTTCTGCTGCGGTAATATACTTCTGTATAAATGGTTGGACTTGTTCCCAAAATCTTTTCCTGTATTAATTTTATTGATTTCATTAATCCGTCTATCTCATCAGCATCAAGCATCGCAGTCTTTGTATCAGAACTATAGGTGCTTGCGACCTCCACACTAAATTTCAAAGCGGATTGTTTTGACCCCGCAATAAGGTCTTTAAAATGCAACACCTGTATTTCACAGTTCTTGAGTTTCTCTAAATCAATAAATTCCTTTTGAATAAGCGCACCTGACTTAGCCGAAAATATTTCAGCGTTACTCTGTTCCTTTTCTTTAGATGATGTTTGTGCATTTGAATGAATAGCAATCGCCAGAAGAATGATAAATGAGAAAAACTTGTTCATGGTATTTTTTTGCGAAAGAAAAAAACTATTTTGTCAAATAGGGTCAATCATTTGGGAAAATGATTTGGTTTGACTTTATTTGACAAACTAATTATTGATGTTCAATCAAAACAGGATCTACCGCGTTTTTCAACTCATCAACTTTTTGAAGGCACGCCCAGCCAAGTCTATCAAATCCATTATTTCTTTCTTAGATACTTCTGAGCGTACTGTTTATCGTTACCTGGATATGCTGAAAGATTTAGGATTTAAGGTGGAGCGCGATGGCAATAATCGTGTTTGGATAGAATCTGGCGCTAACACCGAGCTATTGCCTTTTACAGCCCAGGAGGCCGACTATCTCCACAAACTTGTGAGAACAGCAGGAAAGAATAATCAATTAGCCGAGAGTGTTTTGCAGAAAGTGCATCAATTCGGTGAATTACATATCAGCGCGAATATGCTCTTTAAAGCTCATCTTGGTCATATTGTTGAACAGATTTCCATTGCTATTATTGAAAGCCGTCAGCTATTGATAAAAAACTATGTATCTGCCAACAGTCAAACGATAAGCGACCGCATCATTGAACCCATGTGCTTTACAGATGATTATGAATCTGTTTCGGCATTTGAAGTAAAGAGCAAAATCAACAAATATTTTAATATAGAAAGAATGGGAGAGGTTCAGGTGCTGGATTCGCCGATGAAATATGAATCATTACATGAATATTACAGACCGGACATATTTGGCTTTCAGGGAAAATCTTTGTCTAAAGAAATACATATACAAATGGGTATAAGAGCGTGTCAGGTATTAAAGGAAGAATACCCCATGAGTATTCCTTACATAAAGAATACAGATAATAACCGTTATGTTTTTGAGGCGAAGGTTCAGAGTTTTTTGGCGCCGGGCAGATTTGTGCTCGGATTCCCTGATGATATCCATGTTATTGGTTCAAAAGATTTTATCCGTTATATAAGCCGGATGGTTAAAAAGAATACCTAATGACCGAATCCCATGTCTACAATGCTCAAACTCCGGAATTCAACCTATTCAAACATTAAATTATTTAAATTTGTAGACTCATTACTTAGTTTTATTTGCTTATTTAATTTATTTTTATATTTTTGTACAACAATTACTTAATTATAAAAATTGAAATCTAAAATTCAAGATATTGCAATACTTCAAACCGGCCTATTTGCCAAGCCCTTGACAATAGGTGAGGTTGTGTATTTGCAATCTAAGCATTTCGACGAGCAGGGTAATCTTATAGCATCCCTTCATCCGGATTTGCTCATTGAAGATATTTCAAAAAAGCATCTTTTGCGGGCGGGTGATGTTCTCTTTGCAGCAAAGGGAACAAAAAACTTTGCTGCTGTTTACGAAGAGCCCAATCTTCCGGCAGTTGCTTCCACTACTTTTTTTGTAATTCGATTATTGGGTTCCAACGTGCTCCCTGAGTACCTGACCTGGTTTCTAAATAATCCAAATACTCAGGCTTCTCTTAAAGCTCAAGCCATAGGTACATCTATTCCTTCTATTTCTAAGCAAGTGTTGGAAGAATTGGAAATCCCAATTCCTTCCATCGAGAAACAAAAATTGGTTGTCTCAATTTCTAAATTGAGATTAGAGGAGAAAACTATACAGATGAAATTGGAATCTCTACGGGATAAGAAAATTCAAACTCAAATATTTATTGAAATAAACAAATAAAATTATGCATGTAAAAATTCCATGTCCAAGCTGTGGCTGTCAGTATTGTGAAGCTCTAACAAATGAAGGTGTAAAAGTTAGAATAGAAATTTGTCGTTGTAATGATGGTAGTGGTGAATTTGAAGTTTCAATTCACAACGAAACTGATAATTATGTTTCTTATGAAAAACACCAATGTGCAGAAGATGAAATATCACATTGTTTAACATCCCGATTTAAAATTGATTTGGACTCTATGAGTCATGAATGCTTTTAATTAAAAACTATGAATAAAATAACTCAAAAAGACATCAACGATGCGGTATGGAAAGCATGCGACACTTTTCGTGGTAGCATTGACCCCAGTGTATATAAAGACTACGTGCTCACTATGTTGTTTTTAAAATACCTCAGTGATGTGCATGATGATAAGATGGAAGATTATCTCAAAAAATACAAAGGAGATTCCGATCGTGCAAAACGAGCCATGCAGCACGAGCGTTTTGTTGTACCAGAGCATAGTCATTTTAAGTTTTTATACGAGCATCGAAACGAAGCCAATATTGGAGAATTAATTAATATAGCGCTTACAGATTTAGAAGAAGCCAATCGTGAAAAACTATACAGCGAAGACGGAGCCGGAATATTCCAGAACATCGATTTTAATAATAGTAAGTTGGGTGAGCCAAAGGATAAAAACCAACGATTGAAAACTTTACTTATTGATTTCAATTCTGAGAAATTGGACTTGCGTCCTTCACATGTTGGCGGTGCGGATATCATTGGCGGTGCTTATGAATTTTTGATTGCAAATTTTGCCAGTGATGCGGGCAAAAAAGCGGGAGAATTTTACACGCCTAATGAAGTATCTGCTTTGTTGGCAAAACTTACACAATCCAAGCCGGGTTCACGTATTTGTGACCCTACTTGTGGTTCAGGTTCATTGCTCATCAAAGCTGGAACAGAAGTAGGCTCAGATAATTTTTCTTTATACGGCCAAGAAGCCAATGGAAGTACCTGGGCATTGGCGGTGATGAATATGTTTCTGCATGGATTTGACAACGCCACTATCCGCTGGGGTGATACCATTCGCAATCCTAAATTAAAAGAGGGTGATGCGTTGATGAAGTTTGATACAGTGGTTGCCAATCCTCCTTTTTCATTAGATAAATGGGGAAAGGTAGAAGATAAAGATGGCGATAAAACTACGGTGAGTTATGATCCGGAGAGTGATAAGTACAATCGTTTTTGGAGAGGTGTTCCTCCAAAGAGCAAAGGTGATTGGGCTTTTATCAGTCACATGATTGAAACATTAAATGAGCATGGAAAAGCAGGTGTGGTAGTGCCTCACGGAGTATTGTTCCGAGGAAGTAGTGAAGGGAAAATTAGACAAAAAACGATTGAGGAGAATTTATTAGAAGCTGTAATTGGCTTACCTGCGAACTTATTTTTTGGGACAGGCATTCCTGCTGCCATCATGGTATTCAATAAAGCAAAAGCCAGCGAGCATGTATTGTTCATCGATGCCAGCCAGCATTTTGAAAGTGCTAAGAATCAAAACAAACTACGTGATAGCGATATCGAACAAATTGTTTCTACATATCGTGAATTTACAAAGGGTAAGATGAAGCCGGGAATAGTGGAAGAGAAGTATAGCTATGTGGCAACATTCAAAGAGATTGAGGAAAACGATTTCAATTTAAACATCCCTCGCTACGTGGACACTTTTGAAGAAGAAGCGGAAGTAGATATTACTGCGGTACAAAAAGAAATAGAAAAGTTGGAGGGTGAATTGGCGAAGGTTCAGAGTGAAATTGAGGTTTATTTAAAACAATTAATGTAATAATTATGAAAAACGAATTGTCTAAAAAGCATCTTACATTGTTCGAATCAATTAAAGAAATCGACAAAGATGGTAATGAGTTTTGGGGTGCAAGAAAATTGTCGAAAGTGCTGGAATACTCTGAATTCAGACATTTTACGCCTGTAATAGACCGAGCTAAAGAGGCTTGTGAAAATAGTGGTCATATCGTTTCTGATCACTTCGAGGATTACCTCGAGGAGATACATCATGGAAAAGGAGCAAAGCAATCCTATGAAAGTGTAAAACTCTCCCGCTATGCTTGCTATCTGATAGTTCAAAATGCAGACCCTTCAAAGGAAGTTGTAGCACAAGGACAAACTTATTTTGCTGTACAAACACGACTGCAAGAAATAAGGCAAATGGAGGAGTATAATCGCCTTAGTTCTGAAGATGAAAAGCGATTGTTTTTGCGAGAGGAAATGAAAAAACACAATATTCAATTGGCTGATGCGGCAAAAGGAGCAGGTGTTATTGATCCGTTAGATTATGCCATATTTCAAAACCATGGATATGCAGGGTTGTATGGTGGATTGGATGCTAAAGGCATTCATAAAAAGAAGGGATTAAAGAAGAATCAAAACATTCTCGACCATATGGGTAGTACTGAATTGGCAGCCAATCTTTTCCGAGCTACACAAACCGAAGAGAAATTGAGAAGAGACAACATAAAAGGCAAGCAGCAAGCGAATAAAACCCACTATGAAATTGGCAAAAAGGTAAGAAAAACGATAGAGGATATAGGAGGTACAATGCCTGAAAATCTGCCGGTTGCCGATAGTATCAAAAAGCTGGACAAAGCAAAAGAACCTCAGAAATTGCCAAAACCCAAAAAGAAAAAATAATGGCAATTGCAACTAAAAATACAAAGCCGTTTTATAATACCGAAATTCCAAGTGATTGGGAGATTAAGAAACTCGTTAAATTAGGAAATGTAATTTCTGGTCTCACATATAGCCCCGATGACATTAGTGAAGAAACTGGGGTGCTAGTATTACGCTCATCAAATATTCAAGGTGGAAGATTAAATTTCGATGATAATGTATTTGTAAAAGTTAAAGAGGAGGATTTTAATCTTGTTAAGAAAAACGATATTTTGATTTGCGTAAGAAATGGCAGCAAATCACTAATAGGAAAATGTGCATTGATTGATAATAATGCAGAAGGAATGGCATTTGGTGCATTTATGGCAGTATTCAGGGGCGATTACAATGAATACTTAATTCATGTTTTTAATACTGACATATACTATAGAGAGATTCATAGAAATTTAGGGGCAACAATTAACTCAATAAATGGCAGCGATTTAAAGGAATTCAAAATCCCACTTCCCCCACTCCCCGAACAAAAAGCCATAGCCCGAGTTCTCAGCACTTGGGATGAAGCCATCCACAAAACCGAACAACTCATAGCCCAAAAAGAACAACGCAAAAAATGGCTGATGCAGCAGCTGCTTACTGGGAAGAAAAGATTGAAGGGTTTTGAGAATACTAAATGGAAAATTCAACCTTTGGAGAACTTTATTAAATCGGTAGTAAGAGAAGTGCCAAAACCAGACGTTCCTTATTTAGGTATTGGTTTGAGAAGTCATGGCAAGGGAACGTTTTTGAAACCCGATGAACAACCCGAAAAAAACAGCATGGATAAATTCTATGTAGTAAAACCAAACGATTTGATTGTTAATATCACTTTTGCATGGGAACAAGCTATTGCAATTGTTCGACCTGAAGATGATGGAGCATTAGCATCACATCGTTTTCCAACATATACTTTTATCAAAGAAAAAGGACATTCAGACTTTTTTAGATTTTACATTCTACAGCCAAGAATGAAGTTTATGCTTCAAATGATTTCACCCGGAGGTGCAGGTAGAAACCGAGTAATGAGCAAATCAGATTTCATAAAACTTGAATTTCTATTACCTTACTATAAAGAACAAATCGCTATCGCCCAAGTCTTGCAAGCTGCAGACAAAGAAATTAGTTTACTAAAAGCAAAAGCTGAGAAATTGAGAGAGCAGAAAAAGGGGTTGATGCAGCAATTTTTGACAGGGAAGGTAAGGTTAAAACTAAAATAAATGGCAAAATTCACCACACATAAAGAAGACTTTGATAGAATCACTCTGTTGAATAAAATTAATTCGATTTTATTTTGGGCTTTACTTGTAGTAAACATTTTGCCGGAATTATTAAAGAGATTTTTAACGAACCCTGCAGAAATAGACTGCTATGCATCATTAATTAACTTTTTGATAATAGTTAGCTTTATTGCAAGTTTCGTTATCACAATAATTGTAGAGTATTATTTAATACCTGTTGCAGAAAGTAAAAGAAGGGCTGATTACTTTGAAAATTCCTTCAAACAAAATTTTCAACTAAAAAACTCGGAGGATTACTTTACTAATCAAGAAATCGATCCTGGCTTTTATAAGATGGGTGTAAACTTATTTCAGAATATATTTTTTACAACATCTGTTGCCAAATTAATGATTCCAAAAGTAATATTCAAAGCTGCAATTGGTCTGCTAATTTATATTTCCATTTCATTTATTGGATTCAAGAATGATCCCGTTTTTATTACTCTTTTACAAGCCATATTCTCCTTAAATATAATAGGTCAAATCATTAAGTTTTTCATTTATCATGAGCGTAAAAAGCAAATGATGAAGGAATTGCAGATATTGTTTTCTAATTCAGATTTTATTAAAAGCGACAATGCTGTTCCGCAAATTATAAAACTATATACAGATTATGAATGCAATATATCTTGGGGACTAATTTTACTTGATGATAAATTATTTGATAAGCACAATGATACCTTGGAAGAAAAGTGGAGTAAGATAAAACTTAAACTTAAAATACAATGAAAAGTATAAATGGCTATTTGACTAAGCTGGCTGCCGACTATTTCATCAGCTATGGCACCACTGAAAAAACTAAAATAGATACTTCTGTAGATGCTCTGAAAAAAGGCATCAAATTAAATTTCGGAAATGACTTAATTGAAATTAAGACTTTCGGTTCTTATGATCGTGGAACTATGTTACCTAGACGAATTGATTCAATGTCAGATGTTGATATAATGATTGTATTTGACCACGAAAGACTAAATATTTTACCTGAATCATACAGACAAAAATTAATTCGTTATGCCGATACATCATATACAAGATCCGGCACCAAATTAGATTTCCCCACAGTACGAGTAGATTTAACACACGTGATTTTGGACTTAGTTCCTACTATAAAAAATTCTTTGTGGGGTAATTATCAAATACCTGATAAAAATAATCGATGGATGACAACCGATCCAAGTGGATTTACAAATGATTTAGAATCAAAAAATACCAACAATGGATCCGTTGTTAAGCCAGTAATAAGGTTGTTAAAAGCTTGGAATTCCGCAAACGGGTATCCTTATGAATCTTTCCAATTAGAGAAAATAATAGCAGGAAAATCATTTTGGGCAAAAAATATTGAAGAGGATTTCTTCGCAGTAATTGACAATAATCTTTCTTCATGGGACTTAAGCACTCAGACAGCAAAAGACAGACTAAATGTTTTTAAAAATACTATCAGAAATGTTAGAGATTATTTAAAAAATGATGATGAAGAAAATGCAAAACTTTGGCTACATAGAGTATTGCCTAAGTAAATAAAGTCGCATATGGAAATGCCAAATATTAAAGAAGACCATATCAGCCAGATTCTTGCATTGCAAATGCTCGTGAGTTTGGGTTTCAAGTAGTTAACAAATCTAAATATACAAAATAAAGTTATTTGCTTTATTATGTATAAACAACAATAAAAAGCATATGACAATAGCAGAATTACAACATATTCTAACCAAAATCAAGGGACATTCAAGATGCCAAAATGGGTTCTAATAAAATAGTGGAATAGTAAAAAATATTAGAAGGATTATTAGAAGAATTATTAGAAGAGCCATGATTTTGATTTAGCTCATAATTCGCCAGAAACTTAACAAAAAATGAAAAATGGACACTCCAAGTTTTAAAGAAGACCATATCAGCCAAATTCCGGCATTACAGATGCTGGTGAATTTGGGTTATGCCTATTTAAGTCCGGCAGAAGCCGACAAGCAAAGAGGCGGCAAAACCACCAATGTATTACTGGAAGATGTGTTGCGAAAGCAGTTGAAGGAAATTAACAGCATACGAGTAAGTGCCGCCAAGACGAGCATTTTCACAGATGAGAATATTGAACGAGGCATTTTAGCGTTAAAAAATCTGCCTATGAACGAGGGCTACATTGCAGCCAGTGAAAAGGCCTACAACCTGCTCACTTTAGGTCAAGCCCTCGAACAAAGTGTGGATGGCGATAAAAAAAGCTTCACCCTTCAATACATCGACTGGAAAAACATTGGAAATAATGTATTTCATGTAACGGAGGAGTATAGCGTAATGCGAAGCAACAGCAAGGAGCATTATCGCCCCGATTTGGTGTTGTTTGTAAACGGTATTCCGATTTGCATCATCGAGTGCAAACGACCTGATATGAAAGAGCCATTGAAACAGGCAATCAGTCAGCACCTTCGTAATCAGCAAGAAGACGGAATAAGAAGTTTATATGTTTATTCTCAATTAACGCTGAGCATAGCCACCCAAGATGCAGCTTATGCTACTAATGCTACGCCCGAAAAATTTTGGGCAAAGTGGCAAGAGAAATTCAGCAATGATGATGAAGAACGCAACTTCAAAAAGAAGTTGCAGGAACTCAAAAACAAGCCACTTTCTTTAGCAGTGAAGGGGCAGTTGTTTTCTGAACGGTTCAAATATGTTCGTCAATACTTTGATGCTTTGGAAAAAGAAGTCATTCTGCCAACCGAGCAGGATAATTACTTGTTTGCTTTATGCCGTCCTGAACGCTTGATGGACATTGCTTTCAATTACATCTTATTTGATAATGGTGAAAAGAAAGTTGCCCGCTATCAGCAGTTTTTTGCTATTAAGAAATCAATGCAAAGGATTAAGCAAATTGAAAATGGTAAAAGAAAAGGTGGGGTAATTTGGCATACGCAAGGAAGTGGAAAATCACTGACCATGGTCATGCTGGCACAAGCGATTGCCATGGAGACCAGTATTCGCAATCCTAAAATAGTTTTGGTGACCGATCGTACAGATCTGGACAATCAGATTACAAGCACTTTCCGAAAGTGCGGCAAGTTTGTAGAAAATGCAACTACCGGGCAGCGATTGGTGGAATTGCTGGAAAGTAAAAGCGATGCAGTGGTAACTACAATCATCAATAAGTTTGTGGCAGCCGTTAAGAAAATCAGCAAGCCATTGGAAAGCCACGATATTTTTGTTTTAGTGGATGAAGGCCACCGGACGCAGCATGGCACTTTTAACATCGACATGCAAAAGACCTTGCCGAATGCCTGCTTCATTGCCATGACGGGAACACCCTTATTTAAAAAGGACAAAAGCACATCAGAAAAATTTGGAGGAATGATTGATGCTTACACAGTTGATCAAGCCGTAATAGATAAAGCAGTTGTTCCGCTGCTTTATGAAGGAAGATTGGCGTTGCAAAATGTTAATGCAAGTCCGTTAGATACATTTTTCGGAATGGTTTCGGAACCACTTACCGATTACCAAAAAGCAGACATCAAGAAAAAATTTGCCCGATACGACCATTTGAACGCTGCCGAACAAAAAATGAGAATGATTGCCTGGGACATTAGTTATCATTTCCGCGACAATTGGCAAAGTAAAACGCCTTTCAAAGGTCAGCTCGTTTGTGATAAAAAAGTGAATGCCATAAAATATAAAGAGTACCTAGATGAAATTGGCATTGTAAGCAGTGAGGTACTGATATCCTCTATTGATGAAAGAGAAGGTGAAGATAGCGCGTATGAAAAATCAACTGAAAAAGAGAATCAGTTCTGGAAAAAAATGATGGACGAGCACGGCAATGCAAAAAGCTATGAGAAAAACATCATCAACAGATTCAAAAATCAGAAGGAGCCGGAAATCATCATTGTCGTAGATAAATTATTGACAGGCTTTGATGAGCCAAAAAACACAGTCCTATATTTAACCCGCAATCTTCAAGGACATAAATTATTGCAAGCTATTGCAAGGGTGAATCGTTTGTATCCGGATAAAGAATTTGGCTATATAATCGATTATTATGGCGTAATAGAGAATTTGGGAGATGCATTACAAGTTTATTCATCATTCGAAGAGTTTGATAAGGAAGATTTAGCAGGTACTCTTACTAATATCAATGAGGAAGTGAATAAACTTCCACAGAAACATGCTGAAGTTTGGGACATATTTAAAACTGTTGCCAATAAGCGTGATGCGGAAGCATATCAGCTCATTATGAAAGATGAAGCTGTTCGTGTGATTTTTTATGATAAGCTTGCGTCATTTGCAAAATGTCTTAAAATGGCTTTGTCATCTATTCAATTTCACAAAACGACTGATGAAAAGATTATGAATAGATATAAAGATGACCTTGCCATGTTCCTGAAATTACGCTTAGCGGTGGTAGAGCGTTATAGCGATGAGGTAGATTACAAACAGTATGAAGGGCAGATTCAAAAGTTGATTGATACACATATCACTACCGAAAAAATTGAAACAATCAGACAATTAGTCAACATATTTGATCGTGAGAAATTTCAAGAAGAAATAGAGCATACAACCGGCAAAGCTGCCAAAGCTGATAAAATAGCAAGTAGAACTGCAAAGCATATTACAGAGAAAATGGATGAAGACCCTGCGTACTATAAGAAGTTCTCTGAATTACTTAAAGAGACCATCGCAGATTATGAAGCAAAAAGAATTTCGGAAGCACAGTATTTAATAAAAGTTCAGGATATCATGGAAAATGTTCTAACAAGAACAGACAATGAAGTTCCTGAATCGCTTGTGGGTAAAGATGAGGCGAAGGCCTTCTATGGAATTTCTAAGGAATTGCTTTCAGAAAAAATTCAAGATGAACCGGTTCTTAAGGAAGTTTCCGTACAAATAGCGTTGAATATTGACGACCTTATTAGAAAATCCGTACTGGATATTGATAGGCCAATTATTGATTGGCAAAATAAAAGCAATATAACCGGAAAGCTTTTGATTGAAATTGGCGATTACTTAATTGATGAAGTTCGCGACAAATACAATATCAATTTATCATTTGGCGAAATGGATAAACTTGCAGAGGACTGTATTGAGGTTGCAAAAATTCGTTACAAATGAGCAAGCGAAAATTTCAATTTGGGTCGGCAACAATTGATTATGAACTTCAGTACTCAGATAGGAAGTCGCTTGGGATTACAGTTACTCCGGAAATGGATGTAATTGTTACTGCACCTGCCGGAACTGAAATTGACAAAGTTGAAACTAAGTTAATCAAGCGTGCTCCTTGGATCATTCGAAGTATTAGTTACTTTTTATCTTTTCATCCAAAAACCCCTAAAAGAAAGTATGTCAGTGGGGAAACTCACCTTTACTTGGGACGACAGTATTTATTAAAAGTAAGCAACGGGCATGAAGAGTCGGTTAAACTAAAAGGAAAGCACTTAGTAGTCATTGTGAAGAAACCTAATAATACAAAGAGCTTACTTGAAAACTGGTATCATGAGCAGGCTAAAAAAAAATTACACTCAATAGCCTTGCCTTTAATCGAGAAATTTAAAAAACATAAGGTTACTCCTACTGCCATTGAGCTTCGTTCAATGCCCAAAAGATGGGGAAGCTGCACTGCTAAGGGAAAAATTATTTTAAACCCAGAATTGATAAAAGCGCCCAAAGGTTCAATTGAGTATGTAATCACCCATGAGCTCTGTCATTTAATTCATCATGACCATACACAGAAGTTCTTTGATCTACAAACTAAGGAAATGAAGGACTGGGAAAAGTGGAAGAATAAATTGGAAAACTTGTTAGCATAATTAAATTGTAACAAGTGATATAGCAAATAAAGTTCCTTCCAATAATTTATAGTTTACGATTTCTTATACCTCTTCAGCGTCTTCGCTTTCTCTATAATCTCGGAAAACAGATAATATACCCTACCGCCGATTCTGTAATCTTGCAGAAGTCCTTGTTCAGTCCATGATGCCAATGTTGTTTTCGAAATCTTGGGGACAAACCGCTCACATACTTCTTTAGGTGAAAGGAGCTTATTCTCTTGTTTATCAAGAATCTGGGTGAGCTCCTCTCGTATAATAGATCTTATTGCAGGCTTTATGGCTGCAGCCAACTGCTCGGGTGTGATTCCTGATAATATGATCGGAGCGGCAGACATTTATCTTGATTCTTCCTTTCTTTTTTTATTATATCTGTGTATTAAGTAAAGACTGCCTCCTATTAGAGCGGCTGCAAAAAGCCACTTCCATAATTTACTGGAAGATGATTTCTGGGAAATCATCCCAATTGGCTTTGCCGAACTTATAGTGGGCTGTGCGGCGGGTGATGTTGCAATAACTGGTGCAGGTGGCGATGGAATTGGCGGTAAACTACTAATAGGCGATGCAGCTATATGTATAGTTGGCACCTTAGCCTTTGGTAATGGAGCTGGTGCTGCCCTTAAAGCCTGTATGAAGTCGATCCTGTTTGATAATAGTTCTTTTATAATTTCCATATACGAATGGTTTGATTATTAAATAGTGTGTAGGCATATCGTACCATGATATATGCATCCACGCCGGATATATTCTTCGTGCCTCTGTTTAATTGCCAGTTGAAGTCCCGTGCAATGAAGTGTTTGGCTGAGATATATATTTCGGCGCCATATTCTGTAAATAACTCGTGCAGTATATCATCGTTTGATAAGATAATGTGACTATGTGCTTTAATACGATTTCTTTCCCGTTCTCGTTCGAGTTTATCCTCATAAGCGCATTTATCGCTGCAGTACTTATCGGATTTCCTTCCCGGAGGAATCAAATCTTCGCATCTATAACATAGTATGTCTGTATATATTGCCACAGGGCAAAACTATAACAGTGTTGGGGTATGATGCAAGTAGCTATAGTACGAACTTTAGAAAATAGTATACTAATTGTACGAGGCCTCGTATGATTCTTACATTTTGATATTCGCTAAAATAACAAAATCATTTAGGCAGATATAAATCCCAGTTAATAGG
>Ga0315906_10004455_pt1 | contig 18005 bp, 18 predicted proteins | sample LakEriMetagenome_4_FD_203526 | JGI IMG/M metagenome (GOLD analysis project Ga0315906, IMG submission 203526) | Freshwater fungal communities from buoy surface, Lake Erie, Ohio, United States - Buoy 2 MA122 | ecosystem: Environmental > Aquatic > Freshwater > Lake > Lake biofilm | place: USA... | reverse complement strand
AAATCGATTTAGATCAACAATTTAGCCCCAAAGTAACTTCAAAAAAGTTAGAAGATGGCAGTATGGTTACATCATCATTAGAGGATATGTGGCCATTTTTATCACCAGAAGAGTTATTATATAATACAATTCATTAAAACCAAACCAAATCAAATGAACAAATTAGAATTATCATCAGTTTCTTTATTAAAAGATTTAGTAGAGAATCATGGAGTATTAGGAATTAAAACAAGTTTTGAAGATGAAGGGGCTTCTTTAATGGAAGTAATTAGATTAAAAGAATTATGTAATCAAGCCGGTACAAAAATTTTATTAAAAATAGCAGGTGCAGAAGCAAAAAGAGACCTGGAAGATTCTATGATGATTGGCGTTAAAGGTATTGTTGCTCCAATGATTGAAAGCCCTTTCGCATTGGATAAATTTATTAAAAGTGCTAAATCAATTTTGCCTCCAGATGTATTATCTAATGTGCAATTAGGAATAAATATCGAAACAATCACCGCGTATAAAAATTTTAGTGAAATGACTAAAGCTGATGGTTTTAAAGATTTATATCATATTACATTGGGGAGAGTAGATTTTGTTTCTTCAATGAATAAAGACAGATCATATGTAAATTCAGATGAAATCCTAGATATTGCAACCAATTTGTTTACAAAATCACGTGAGATGTCTAAAAGAGTTTATCTAGGCGGTGCGATTACAATAGATTCTAAGGATTTTATGAAATCATTATTTACCAAAGGTTTATTAGATAAATTTGAAACCAGGTATGTAATGTATGATCCAGCAATTGCATTAAATAATTTAAACGATGCATTGTTAAATGGACAACGTCTAGAGCTGGGAATTTTAAATTACAGAAGAAACTATCATCTTCATCATGCAAATAAAGAAGTTGATAGAATAAATATGATAGAACAAAGAATCAAATAATTAAGGAACTAAGAAAAAAGATGAAAAACATAATTAAAAAGCTTTTATTGAAATTGAACATTTCAATTACAAAAGTTGTATCAAAATCTGATTTAGATTTCTTTTTCAAATCTATAAAACCAATAACAACAAATAAAAAATTAATTAGAATCGGTGGAGAATTTGATGCTGGATATTTAATACCAGATGACTTAATTGGAATTCAAAATTGTTTTTCTCCTGGCGTTTCAATAGAAGCTTATTTTGAAAACGAATTAGCTGAAAAATATAGTATAAAATCATATATGGCTGATTACTCAGTCGACGATTCACCAATTAAAAACAAGATGCTTAGCTTTAAAAAAGCTTTTATTGGATTTGAAAATCGAGAAAATTATATTAGTTTAGAAAATTGGATTACCGAGAGTTCACTTGATCATGATACTGATATGATTCTACAAATGGATATAGAAGGTGGTGAATATAATGTAATTATAGAAACAGATAATGAAATATTTGAAAAATTTAGAATTATTATAATTGAGTTTCATATGTTTGATCAAGTTTTTAATAAATCAGGTCATCAATTAATCGCATCATGTTTTTATAAACTTCTTAAGTCGTTTGAAATTGTTCACATCCATCCAAATAATTGTAGCGATACAGTTGTTTATGATACTTATGAAGTCCCCCCAGTTATAGAATTTACATTTTTGAGAAAAGATAGAATTGAAAAAAAAGATTTTACAAATGAATTTCCAAATAAATTAGACAAAGATAATCAGCCAAACAAAAAGTCTATTATCCTTCCTAGCTGCTTTTTTGAAAACTAATTTGTATTTGCATATTCAAAAAATATAAATGAGTTTATTAAAAAAGATTATTGGTGGAGGGATTGTCTATTTTATTAGACAGATTTTAATTACCATAATAGGAATAATTGTAACATTAACATTAACAAGATTACTTCAGCCAGCTGATTTTGGTTATATATCTTTTGTTACAATTGTATTAGGTGCAATTACATTACTTTCAGATGGTGGATTAGGTCTTCCTTTGGTACAAAAAAAAGGTGATGTAACTGCCGAAGAATTGTCGCAAATTGCCTATATACAATTAGGGTTTTGGCTGGTTTTTGAATTTATTTGTTTAATCATTTACTACTTTTATAATAATTTTTCAAATATCGATGTAAAAGGATTATTATATTTAATAGTAGCTACTACATCTATTCCTTTTGCAATTTTAAAGAGTGGTTCTATTATAATGTTAGAAAGAAAACTTGCATTTAATAAGATTGCAATTATTGAAGTATGTGAACAATTGATATATACGCTTTTTGCAATTATACTTACTCTTTTAAATTTTGGTGTTTGGGGAATAGTAATCGCAACAATTTTAAAGGTTTTTTTTACCTATTTACTGGCTAGATATTTTTATCGTTGGAACTTTCGTATACCTAATAAAAATAGTAGTAAAATTGAATTACTCAATATTTTAAAAACTGGAATTAGTTATCAATTTCCATCAATATTAGAAACTGCAAGAAACGCTATTAATCCTTTGTTCATTGGAACGATTTACGGCATGAAATATGCTGGTTTTACTGATAGAGCAATATTGGTTGCATCTTTACCAGTAAGCCTTCTTGGTTCAGTTTGGCAAAAAATTTTATTTCCTTTAGTTGCAAGAATACAAACAGAAAAAAAAACTCTTGAAAATCTTTTTTCAAAATCAGTATACATCCATTCAATTTTAGATAAGGCATTATATCTGCCACTTTTTTTATTTGGGAGTTCTTATATCACCTTTTTTATTGGAGAGAAGTGGCTACCAATTTTACCCGTAGTTTTAATATTTTCTTTTGGAAACATTTTATTTTCAGCTTATTCTTCAACTTCAATAGCTTTTTTTAGAGGCCTTGGAAATCCTAAAATTTTAGCTTATTGGTCTATGATACAATTGCCCTTAGCTATAATTTCCATATTTTGCTTTTCACAATTTTATGGTTTTATTGGATATGCACTTGGATCACAAATGCTTTGGGCTGGTGTTTTTTATAATTATTCTAAACTTAAAAAACACCTCGACTTACTTTTTTTAAAGTCAATCATTATACCTCTTGTTGCATTTTTGGCAACTTATATTGCTATAAAACTTATTTTTAATTATGACTATACACAAAAGCATTTCATTATTTTTTCAATATTGTCAGAAATTATTTATTTTTTTATTTTAACAATAATTGATTTCAAAAGAGTTTCTGGTCTATTTTATATATTTAAAAATAATAGAAAGTAAAATATGAAAACTAACATAATTATTTTTGATACTTCCAACGTACCTTTTTTAGACAATAGAATTTTTATTCCAGATGTTTCAAAAAAATATCCTGGTGCTAATTGCATTACATTATTTTACAATATGGCATCTGCTTTAGGATATAAAGTTTACACATCCGATTATGTCATTAACAATAATATTGACATTTATAATGCCAATGTTATTACAGAAATAGAATCACCATGGACAAATTTGTTAGTTAAAAGAGGAGCAAAATTAACCTTATTGGTATGCTCAGAAACTCCCTCATTTGCTTGGAAGTTTTATAGTAATTTATATAAAATATCTAGCAAGTATAAATATTCATTTTTATTTAAAGGCACTGAATCAAAAGTGAGTAACCTTACAAATTTCCAAGCTGCATTTTTTCCACAGCCAGATATTAGTACATTTAAAAGATATAATAAACCATGGAGTGACAGGTTTTTTCTTACATTATTAAATAGTAATCAAATTCGTAGAGTTATTAAGCCTGCACATATTTTAGCTACATTAAAAGATAAAACTTTAAAAGAGGAGTTGTATACATTAAGATTAAAAGCTATTGAGTTTTTTCATAATAATTCCAACTTTCATTTATATGGTCGAAATTGGGATAAAAAACTATTTGGTATACCTAAAAGACAATTTAATGCCGCATTAAAATGCTACAAAGGAGCAGTTGAAGATAAAGTTGAAACTTTGTCAAACTATAAATTTACTATCTGTTTCGAAAATGCCGTATTTGAGGGTTATATAACTGAGAAAATATTTGACTGTTTCTATGCAAATAGTATTCCAATTTATTATGGCGCACCTGATATATGTGATCATATACCTAAAGATTGTTTTATTGATTTTAGAAAATTTAAAAGTTTTGATGAACTTAATGATTTTTTAAATTCTATTTCTGAACAAGAATTTGACAAATACATTAGTGCTATAAATATGTTTCTTGAGTCAACTGAATTTAATAAATTTTCAGAAATAACATTTGCAAAAAAAATGTTAAATGCTATTCAAAATGAAAACATTTAAATCAAATGGAATTTTCTAATTTAGAAATATTTATTTTATCCTACAATAGACCAGAATTATTAAAAAGATGCCTAAAAAGTTTTAGTCAAAGTCCAAATTTCAAATACTTAGATATTACAATCTTGGATAATGCAAGTGATTTTGATGTTTTTTCTATATTAAATATCAAAGCATATGATCATGTTAAAATAGTTAGAAATGAAAATAACATTGGTGCAAATAATAATTTCGCTAAAGCTTTAAATTTATCAAGCAGAGAGTTTATTATGGTTTTTCATGATGACGATTGCATTTCACCCAACCTAATAAAAGTACAACTAGATTTATTTAATAAATATAAAGACATAGGTTTTATTGTTACAGTCGTTAACTTAGTTGATAATTTAGATGAAATGCTTTATTTTAAAGCCGAGGACCCAGTAAACTTTAAATATTATGCAAATATTGGAGATATATTAGATATTTATTATAGTAATTATATTTTGGGTTTTAGTTCAATAATGTATAGAACGAGTATTTTAAAGCAGTCCTATAATGATACTGTAGAATTCGCCCAAGTAGGAGATAGAGCATTAATGCTATATATGTCTTTAGGTTCCCCCTTTGTTTTATTAAATTCGCCATCCTACAATGCTTATCAGCATATTGGACAAGAATCATTTTCAAGAAATTGGGAATACTCTTACGATATTAAACTAATAAATCTATATTTTCACGCGAGTAGTATATCAAATAAAATATATTTAAACAGTAAAATAGCTAAATCAGCATCGCAATTATATTCTCTTCGAAGACCATTACCTTCACTTTTTTCAACATTAAAAAATACAAACTTTAATACAAAAATTGAAGTACTAGTTTTTTTATTGTATATTCCATACTTTTATTTTAGATCAAGACTTATCCATATAATTAAAAAAAACACCCCATTTTTCTATAAAATGTTAGTTAGAATTAAAAAAAATTTAAAATAATGAAAAAATCATTACTAATTATTTATCGTTGGTTAGTTCAACTTGGTATTGACTTTAGAAAATCATTTTATTCAGTAAAATCTATAATACCATTTTTTAGAAACTATGTAGCTTTATTAAAATCTAGTCAAGATTCTTGGCCTATTGAAATTAGCCAGCCCTGTTTAACTGATCGTTTTGACTTTGCAGGAACAATTGATAGACAATATTTTTATCAGGATACTTATGTAGCTTCAAAAATATTTAAAGCGAATCCAGTTAAACACTTTGATATTGGTTCTAGAATTGACGGTTTTATTGCTCAGATTTCAATATTTCGACAAGTTACTATTCTTGATATCCGACCTTTGAATATATCTATTGAAAATGTTTTTTTTAAACAAGCAAACATTTGCGATCCTAATTTTTCTATTTCAGAAGTTGATTCAGTATCATGTCTTCATACAATCGAACATTTTGGTTTAGGTAGATATGGTGATCCTATAGGGGTAAACTTATGGGAAATTGGAGTTGATAACATCTGGAAGTGTGTCGCGAAAGGTGGTAAATTATATATATCTACACCAATTGGTAAACAAAGGATTATTTATAATGCTCATAGAATTTTCAAGCCATCAACTTTATTGAATAGATTCGATTTTGGTACAATTATAGAGTTTGCACATGTAGATGATCAAGGAAATTTTCATAAAAATGGCCCATTAAACATATCAGATATCGATCAATTAGCTAGTAAATATAATTATGGTTTAGGCATATTTACAATAGTTAAAAATTAAATATATAGTAAGTTGAATTTAAGTGAAGTTACAAATTTGAAACCTATAATATTAATATGTTCTTGTGATAGAACTTCTGATGTTGCACTACATATGTTAACTTCCGTTTCAAAGTATACCTCTATAAATGATTTTAAATCTTATATAGGTTGTGATTTATCAAAAGATTTCCCAGATATAAATATAATTGAGACACCTCCTTCGAATTGGAAAAAAGAAACTATATTCCAATTAAAAAAAATCAAAGAACATCAATCTGAAAATCCATTTGTTTTAATTCTATTAGATGATTTTGTTTTAAATAAAAAAGTTGATTCAAAATGCCTTAGGGATATACTAAATGAGATTTACAAAAAAGATATAAAATACTTAGTGCTAAAACCAACTTATGAAAATATATTTTATAAGCTAAAAAATTATTATAGTTCAAAAAAATTATTCAATGGCTTAAATTATTTTCCTATACGTATTAATCATCCTTACTATTATTCATTACAGTCTGCATTTTGGGATATTGATTATTTAATAGAATCTATTGAAAGGTCAGAAAATATATGGAATTTTGAAACATTAAGTTACACTGGAGTTAAGCATTATTCATTAACTACTACAATTTTATCTTATAGACACATTGTAGAAAAAGGCAAGTGGGATTTTGGCACTAAGAAGTATTGTGAAAAATATATCGGATTTTTTAATCCAGGTGATCGTGAATTTAGAAAATTTACTATTTCAATTTTTCTCAAGCATTTTCTTTCCAAGTATATATTATTCCCAATATTTGGATATTTTTTCTTGAGATTACGAAATTCTAAAATAAATTCATGAAAACATATAGCTTTATAATACCTACGTATAATCGTGCTCATTGTATTTTAAATACTATATCGTCAATTCTAAATCAAAGTTATTTAGAATTTGAAATAATTATTGTTGACGATGGATCGACAGATGACACTCAAATTATTTTGAAGACTATAGCAAATAATGTTAAAATTAAAATATTTCATTATGGTAACAATCGTGGGGCAAATTTTGCAAAAAATTTTGGTGCAGATAAAGCAATCGGTGATTATCTAATCTTTCTTGATTCAGATGATATCTTGTCAAGTAACAGCTCCTTAATTGATATAGAGAATGAACTTTCTGAAAATGGATATCCAAATTTAGCAATGTTTCCATGTAAGGATTTAAACAACAATTCTACAGTTTCTAAAATAAATTATAAAGGATTCGTTGATTATAAAAATTATTTTACTAATAAATTTAAGGGGGAATATTTACCAATTGTGAATAAAGATAATTTTTTACAAATAAAATTTTTCGAAGATATAATTGGAGGTGAAGGCATTACATGGTGTTTATTAACTAAAATCAATAATAACCTTTATATATCAAATATTATTGCCAGAATATATAATAATACAGGTTTAGATAGATTATCTTTTCTAAATAAAAAAAATTTACTAAGAATTCGAAATGTTTTTATAAAAGATCTAAAAGTAAATTATAAAGATTATTTAAGTATATATAAGTTTGGTTTCATTTTAGTTGTGCTTAAAATTGTTTACTATCAAATAATTTATTTTTTAAAATAACTTTTTATGTGTGGCATATATGGATTTAAAGGTAATTCTAATCTTGATTTACTAAATCAGAAATTATCACTAATTGATTATAGGGGTCCTGATAATTGTGAAAGCTATTATAATGATAATATTTTTTTAGGACACAATAGATTATCAATTATAGATCTTGATGCTAGATCAAATCAGCCATTTTGTTATGAACATTTGATAATTGTATTTAATGGTGAAATATATAATTTCCAAGAAGTAAAAGTTGATTTAATAAAAAAGAAGTACAATTTTAGAACTGAATCGGATACAGAAGTTATATGTGCAGCATATCTTGAATACGGATATGATTTTCTTCATAAATTAAATGGCATGTTTTCGTTTGTTATATATGACAAAAAACGAAATATCATTTTTGGAGCAAGGGACAGATTAGGAAAAAAGCCATTTTTTTACAAAATAGTAAATGACACTTTCGAATTCTCTTCTCAATTATCTCCATTGACTTATAAGTCTCAAAACGTTTTAGATTGGAATAATGTTCAGGAATATTTTTTTTGGGGTTACAATCAAACTGTAAACACGCCGTATCTAAACATAAAAAAACTTCATCCAGGCGGTTATTTTACTTTTAATTTATCAAATAACGAATTCAAAGAAAAGATTTATTGGGATTTAGATTTAGCTCAATCTGAGTCATCAAAATTAAGTTACAAAGATTCAGTTGATAAATTAAATGACTTACTAATAAACGCAGTCAAAATTAGACAGTTGTCTGATGTTCCACTAGGTGTATTTTTGTCTGGCGGAATTGATTCATCATTAATTTCAGCAATAGCAAAGTCAACAACCAATTCAACTGTAAAGACATTTTCAATTTCTTTTCAAGAAGAATTATATGACGAAAGTAAATATGCAATTTCAATTGGAAAATATTTAGGTACAGAGCACAACACTTTTGTTTGTAATAAAGATGAGTCCATAGACTTTATTACAAACATTCATAAATACTTAGATGAGCCACTTTCAGACCCATCTTATATACCAACTTTATTACTTTCAAAAAAGACTTCTCACAATGTTTCAGTTGCTTTAAGTGGTGATGGTGGTGATGAGATATTCTTAGGTTATGAAAGATATAAGTGGATAAATAATATAAAATATCTTTATAGATTACCTTTATCCATACGTAAAGGCATATTTGGTTTATTTACTAATAATTCAAATTATCGAAATAAACTAATTGCTCTTGGACTTACTCAAGAAGGAATATTTGATCTTTATTGTAAAATGGTTGGGAATATCAAGAATGATTGGATAAATTATAGTTATTCGTACAAAAGTGAGGAGGTAAATTGGAAAAATCAACTAAAACTCATTAATCGTTTAGGCTTTTTTGATTTGAAAACATATTTAAATGGAGATATTAATACAAAAGTAGATAGGGCATCAATGCGATTTTCACTTGAAACACGTGCACCTTTAATGGATTATAGAATCCTTGAGTTTGCAAACACTTTACCACAGGAGTTTAAGTTCTCATCCAAAAGTCAAAAATTAATACTCAAATCAGTGTTAGATCTGTATATCCCAAAACAATATTTTGATAGACCAAAAGCTGGATTTGCTATGCCTTTAAAAGAATGGTTTAGGACTGATCTCAAAGATTTCGTATATGATACATTAGATAGAGATGCACTTAAAACTATACCTTTTTTAAATGTTAATAATTTTGAAAAAATGATTACGAATCATATGAATGGGGTTGAAAATAATTCATTGGAATTATGGAAAACTATAGTATGGTTAAAGTATTATAAATCAATATGATTTTATTAAAAAGTAAAAAATCATTTTTTACAATTATTTCATCGGTAGCGGTATTTTTTATTACGTTACAGTCTTATTATTTTTATAATATAAAACTTGCACCTTTCCCAATTCTTGGTAGTTTGATATTATTATTATTTGGAATAAAAAATATTCCAAGTAAGAAAACAGTTCAAATCGCAGGAATAATATCTATATTTTTCCTTATATCAACAATTTGGGCATTTATTAATAAACTCGATTTTATCTATTTTAATTCGATTATTGGAAGTTTACTAGGATTATTATTTTTTATAATTTTCGAAAAAAATTTCAAAAATTACGATTATTATTCCGTATCTGGAGTTTTAAATGCAGTTATTTTATTTCATCTATTTTTCTTTATTATACAATTTTTAGCTTTTTATATTTTCGGAGTACTAATTGATTTTCTATTCCCAATAACTGGTGAGGAATCTAGGTTTTTTTTTGGGGGCGCTTTAACTGGTCTTGTACGCTGTACGGGATTATATAATGAACCAGCAACATATAGTTATTATGTTGGAGGACTAGTTTTTTTAAATATCTTATTGTTAAAAAAAATAAATATTATATCAAAAATTGCAATAATTTCCATTGCACTCACATTATCAATTAGTGGAATTCTATTGGCAATAATTTTATATTTTTATTATTCTTTCTTTATTTCAAAAAAACTAAAAAATATTCTATTTTTTTCAATTGTGAGTGTATTTGTAATCACAATTGTTTTATTATATTTTAATGATAATGTATATATGTATCTTTTTGAAAGATTTAGTAACCTTTCTGATGACACATCAACTAATACAAGATTTTTTGATAGTTTCGATTTTTTAAAGTCTAAAAATATTTTTATACAATTATTTGGAGTTGGGTTAGGTAATTATACAAATGACATATCATTAACACCATCAGGAATAATTGGTCTTATTTCGTCTTTCGGTTTTGTTGGTTATATAATTTTTTCATCTAGTTTATATTTTTACACTCAAAAAAATGGCACTATAAATTTCTTAATGTTAAATGTATTTTTATTCAGTACTATAACAATACAAACAGTATTTTTTTGGTTCTTATTTTCAATTTATTATTACAATGTTAATAGAAGTTATGAATAATAAAGTAGTAGCATTTTTTTTTTCAAATACAATAGTTGGTGGTGCTGAAACTAATATTTTAAAAATTGCTTATGAGCTAAAACAAAACAATTTCAAAATTCATTTATTGGTCCTAGAAGATAATGGACCATTGCTTTATCAAGTGCCTAAATTTTATGATTCATTTGAAGTTATAGGTAGGTATGAAAAAAATTTCATTAAATCATTTTTTCAATTTAATAATTTTTTAAATAAATTTTCGCCTGCATATATTTCTTGTTTTGGGCTACGTGTTGATCTTTTTGTTCGACTTTTTAAACTGCTTACTTTCAAAAAGTTTAAAATAATCGGTAATATTAGAGCAAGTGAAAATTGGAGAAAAAAAATTCATGTTGCTATTGATAAATACACATCCTTTATGGTAACTAAATGGGTATCTAATTCTATTGCCGGAATGAATGTATTTATTAATAGAGAAAAATTATCCCCTAATTTAATATCAGTAATTTATAATTTTATAGAATATGATATAAGAAATAGAGTTGAATTAAGATCGGAAATAGATATATTGAGAATTGGGATACTTGCAAACTATAAAACAACAAAAGGACATTTTAATTTAATTGAAATATCTAAAATTTTAAGCAAATATAATATAAATCACATTTTCATTTGTGCTGGACAAGATTACACGAATGGCAAGTTTAAAAATACAATTATAGAAAATAATCTTGATAATAAATTTGACCTAAAAGGTTTTATACAAGATAAGTCAAAATTTTTTAATGAAATTGACGTTTTTTTGCTACCATCTTATATGGAAGGACTCCCAACTTCAGTAATTGAAGCTATGTCCTTTGGCATCCCAGTAATTGCCTCAAATATTGATGGTATCCCAGAAGTTATCATAAATAATTATAATGGCTTATTATCACATCCTAATGATATTAATTTATTTGTACTTAATTTAATTAAAATCAAAAACATAGATCTTAGAATAAAGTTTTCTGATAATGGATATTTTATTTTAGATAAATTATTCAACAAGCAAATCAATATGTTAAAATGGATTACAATATTCAAATCTTAATTTATGACTAAGAAAAATATATTAATTACCGGAATTGCAGGTTTTATTGGTTATTCGTTAACAGAATCATTAATTAATCAAGGGTTTAATATTATTGGAATCGATAATTTAAATAATTATTATGATGTAGAACTTAAATATGATAGACTTAGAAACCTTGGGTTCAAAATTGATGAAAATAATATACAATCAGTAATACTTAGTGAAAAAGATGAAAATTTACTTTTTCAAAAAATACATTTAGAAGATAAAATTGGAATTGAAAAGATTTTTCAAGAATATAGTATAGATATTGTAATTAATTTGGCTGCACAAGCAGGAGTTAGATATAGCATCACTAATCCTGATGTTTATATAAGTAGTAATATTGTTGGTTTTACAAATTTAATTGAAATATCTTCAAAATTTAAAGTTGAACATTTCATTTTTGCGAGTAGTTCTAGTGTTTATGGAAATAGTACAAAAGCGCCATTCAATGAAATTGACAATACAGATAACCCAGTTTCTTTATATGCAGCAACTAAAAAATCAAATGAAATAATTGGAAATGCATACCACAATCTTTATGGTTTGAATATTACAGGTTTAAGATTTTTCACTGTTTATGGTCCATGGGGAAGGCCAGATATGGCTCCAATGCTTTTTCTTAAATCACTTTTTTCAAACGAAACAATCAATATTTTTAATCAAGGTAAACTTAGACGTGATTTTAGTTATATTGACGATATCGTTAATGGAATTAATAAAATAATATTTTCAGAAATGAAACCAGGTTTTAGAATATATAATATTGGAAATAATCACCCAACAGATTTAATGTATTTTATTTCACTTTTTGAAAAAGAAACAAACTTGAAATTTAAAACTAATTTTTTACCTATGCAGACTGGCGATGTTTTTGAAACATTTGCAGACATTACTAGAATAAATAATGACTTTGGATATGCACCAAGAACTAGTATAGAACAAGGTGTTTCTAAGTTTATTGAATGGTATAAAAAATATTATAATATTATATAATTTTAGCGTTTTGAGAAAAGTACTGCATGTAGTTAACATTGCTTTTGTAATTCCATACTATTTTGGTGATCAATTATCATTTTTTTTTGAAAAGGGAGATATTGTTTATATTGCATGCGCAAAGAATGAAAATTTGTATAATTATTCTAAGAAATGGAATTTTATACCATTTCAATTAAACATTAGTAGGAAATTTTCCCCAATACAAGATTTATATTCAATTTTCATTTTATATGATTATATTAAAAAAAATGATATTAATACGGTAGTAGGACATACACCCAAAGGGGCTTTCATAGCTATGATAGCTTCATACTTTGCTAATGTAAAAAACCGAATATATTTCAGACATGGATTAATGTATGAAACATCCACTGGATTTAAAAAAATACTGTTGATGTTTATAGAACGATTAACTTCTTTATTGTCTATGAAAGTTATTTGTGTTAGTAAATCTGTTTTAGAAGGATCAATTAATAATAAACTAAGTAATCCTAATAAACTCTTACTTATAAATAATGGATCTTGTAATGGTATCGACTCAACTAAACAATTTAACAGAGAATTGATAAACTTAGAAATGAAATTATCGATTTATAATAAATTTAATATCACAAACAATACTATTATAATTGGTTATGTTGGTAGACTTGCAAAAGATAAGGGAATAAATGAACTAATATTAGCTTGGGACTTATTAAATAAAGATAATTTAGATCTTAAGCTGATGTTATGTGGTCCTATTGATGAAAGAGATCCTATTGATGAAGATTTATATCGACGGATTATTAGCGATAAATCTATTATATTAGTAGGAGAAGTACATAATCCGGAACTTTATTATTCCATTTTTTCATATTTTATTCTACCATCATATAGAGAAGGTTTTCCTACAGTTGTTTTAGAAGCATCTTCTATGCAATTACCAATAATTACTACTAAATCAACTGGTTGCATAGATTCCATTATTGATAATGAAACTGGTATTTTTGCAGATATTTCACCAATTTCAATTTCTGAAAAAATAACATTTTATATCAATAATCCATTAATTGCTAAACAACATGGAGTTAACGGTCGACATTTTGTAATTAATAATTTTAATCAAAAATTGATCTGGAACACCTTACATAATATTTATTTTAATGTATAATATATTTATCACTGGCTCAACTGGATTTGTAGGTAAAAATATATTTAATTATTTTATTGATAAATATAGTTTTTTTTCTTATATTAAATATACTAAAATTGATATTAAACAAAATATAGTTTTACATTTTGCCGGTATAGCACATGACCTAAAAAATACATTATCTAAAGATGACTACTATGAAGTAAATACAGAATTTACAAAACAAATTTTTGATGCATTTCTTGACTCCAATGCTACTGTATTTATCACGATAAGTTCTGTCAAAGCTGTGGCCGATAAAATTGATTCAGTTTTAACAGAAGATTTTACTCCAAAACCTATTACTCACTATGGGAAAAGTAAACTTCTTGCCGAGCAGTATATTTTAAATAAGACAATTCCTGATGGTAAGAGAGTATACGTTTTAAGACCCAGTATGATTCATGGACCAGGAAATAAGGGAAATTTAAACCTTTTATATAAAATAATTTCTAAAGGTTTTCCATGGCCTCTAGGATCATTTGAAAACAAAAGATCTTTCTGTAGTATTGAGAATTTTTGTTTTATTATTAATGAGTTAATATCAAATAAAAATATTCCTTCTGGTGTATATAATATTGCTGATGATCAACCATTATCGACCAATGAAATTATTAATTTAATTTCTAAAAGTCAGGGTAAAAAACCAATTATATTAAATATAAGCCAAAAGTTAATAAAATCAATTTCTAAAATAGGAGATTTTTTAAAATTGCCATTAAATTCCGAAAGATTAAATAAATTAACTGAAACCTATATAGTTTCAAATAATAAAATTATAACTGCGATGAATAAACCATTGCCCTTATCTGCTATAGAAGGCTTAATTAAAACTTTTAATTCTTTTAATACTAGTGCTAAGTAGACTTTTTGCCTTTCTTCTTTTAATACTTTTTTTGCCAATAAGCCTTTTGGTAACGCTTTCTATACTTATAGAAGATGGGTTTCCAGTTTTATTCACTCAAAATCGTGTGGGTATTAATTATTCTTTTTTCAATATCTATAAATTTAGAAGTATGAAGAAAAATACCCCCAATGTAGCTACGCATCTATTAGAAAACCCTGATGAATATTTGCTTAAAATAGGGAGATTTATTCGTAAAACGAGTTTAGACGAACTACCCAATTTGATTAATATTATTAAAGGTGAAATGGTTTTCGTAGGTCCTCGTCCTGCTTTATTCAATCAAGATGATTTAATGGATCTGCGTGTTGCTACAGGAGTTTCTAAATTAAAACCTGGTATAACTGGTTGGGCTCAAATAAACGGAAGAGATGAAATTTCAATATTTGAAAAAGTTAAATTAGAACAAGAATATCTTCAAAAAAAATCATTCTTTTTTGACATTGAAATTTTAGTCAAGACTTTCACTAATGTTTTATTTAGTAAGGGAGTGAGTCATTAAATTAAAGCAATAACTAATTGAAAAAAGCCAGGATCATTCCTGGCTTTTTTATTTCCCTCCCTTCATCAATTCCCCAGGGCTTAACAATCTCGCATGATCCAATAGCTCCACAATCGCCATGGTTTTGCGCGTCTTAAGATCACTCAGCCCTTTTATAATGGAGTAGGAGTCTTTCAATAAATAAAACACGTTGGTAGTGAGGTTCAAGCTTTTTGGCTGTTTGTATAATGTAGGTGCTATTTGAGTTTGATACAAAGCGTCTATCTCTGCAAAACTTGCTATATGCTGAGCTATTAATTTACTACTTTCTAAATTCAATCTTGAATTGTTTTGTGCATAACACCAAGTATCTATTTGCTTAAATACGCTTGGACTATTTTTTGTTATAAGTACACTACTCAATTGATAGACAAATCCGTCTAGTTTCCAGCGCATCGTATTGTATAACGCTAACGCACTGTCTTTTTTATCTGACTTAAGTTCCGTTGTTAAATACAATTCAGTTCCATATTTGATTTCGATAAGCCTACTCATAAGGCCTTGTTGGGGCTGCGCTTGCGCAGCCCCACAGTTCAATACCAGCATCATCACCAAACCAACCATCTTTATTTTAGACCCGCTATTTTTTAAATTCATTTTCATATATCCATTAAAAATTTTAGTTAATTATTGAGTTGTTTATTTGATTGAATATTCAGTGCATTATGACGCAAAGAATTTGGCTGTCTTCAATAGTCCTTCGCTTTGTGGATTTTGATCATAGTCGTTCTCCATTAAATCAATGTTTACATATTTTACAATGTCTTGTATACTTGCATCCTGCCCATATAAGCTTAGGTTCTTAATTAAGTAATGGGTAAATGCGCCATTGAACCTGTTATTAATGTACGCATCTGCACTTAACTGATGCGATGCACATCCACTCAATAAAGCGCCATGCAAGGGGGAGTGTGCGCTACCGAGGCTTGCAATAGGCGCAATAGCTATTGCTTGATGTGTTGAGTCATTAAGATTGAATCTGCGGAACCTTGTATCAGTAACAATTTCATGCTTTCTGGACAAATCCTCAGAGTGGCAACTATCCGATATCCATACAAAATGAACGCCTTGGGGGATTTTTGCAAAAATCTTGGCGAATTCCTTATCACTTATGGCCGTTTCGGCTGCGTTTTCCCCTCTAAAATCATAAGGACAAATAATCTCATCCAAGCCGTCTTTTTCAATTGCATGACGCTTACTTGGAATCTGTGCGCCATGCCCACTATACTGAAATAGTATTTGATCTCCTGCACTAGCTCCTAATTGCAACCAATTGAGTGCTGCTAAAATATTTTTTTTAGTAGCCCTGCTATCTGTGAGTGTTTTGATATTTTCTTTTGCATAGACTTTATTTTTTGATGCAATAAAATTTTCCATATCTAAAATATCATTAATGCATCCCCTTAAATTATTATTGGGATTTGGATAGGTATTTATTCCAACGAGTAGTGCTTTGTTATTCATAAATAATTCGTTTAATTAATTAAATCTAGGATTAAAATAGGCCTTACCAAATTTTAATTTTACATTTATGAAAGTGTATGAAATACATGCATAGAAAGGATTCTAGGTGATTATTGCAAACAATTGCTACGCTTGACTCACTACTTTTTTCTCATTGAAAATATTCTAAAAAATAATTTATGATACAAACCAATCGCATGCCTTTATTTAAGAGTTTATTGCTTTTTTGCATTGCTTTTGTTTTATTTTTTACTACGGCACCTATTGGTTTTTTATATGGGGTGATACGTCAAAGCATGGTTAAAAGAGTGCACTCCTTATCTGTGTATTTTTTAGAACTGGCATTGGCTTTGGACAATGCTGGCAATGTGCTGATGCAACATTTGTTAAACGATGCGCTCTTAATTAAAAATCAAAACACTTATTTGTTTGGGAATAAGATGGAAACCATTAGCAGTGTCATTGGTAAAAACCTAGTCACCCATACCCTTAGCCCAACCGGACTTTTGTTAAATACCTTTTTACATTGGATAGATAAAGACCATTCCTTAAACTCTATTAATTACGAGGTAAGGCTTTGGAAGGCACAAAATGAAAACTAATTCTTTCTAACTCATTGATAATCAATATTAATTTATAAATTAAAATTTTATCATAATTTTTTTTGATGATAAGGATTTGAACCCTTTTGCCCCCTAACTTTACACAAGATTAAATAGATTTAATTCACCTCTTCAAACCCACCCCCCTAAGATTTGATTGAACACAAAACAAGTATGTTTAAGATTAACAACTTCAGTATTGTACCTAAGTACGTAATTTTTTTATTAGACTTAGGCGCTACCGTGACTGCTTTATTCATCGCAATTTTGATTCAACAAAATGTGTCGTTAGCTGCTACTAATTGGTCGCATGTATTGAATGCTACTTTTTTAATGTTATTGGTGAATGGGTTGGTTTTTTCTGCCACTAAATCTTATACGGGTATTGTCCGTTACACGGGTGTACAGGATGCGCTTCGTATTGCGATTGCCGTGGGTTTATCTTCTTTTATTATTTTAGTGATTAACACCGTAGCACTTGGCGTTAGTTCTATTTTATCCATGACTACTTTGGTCATTGTATTATATACCATTTTTAGTTTCTTATTCTTGATAAGTTATAGGGTATTGATAAAATACCTTTTCGCTTATGCCAAGAATTATAAAATGCAAAAAAAATCGGTGGTGATTTTTGGTGCAGCAGCCACTGGTGTAGCT
>Ga0315906_10004452_pt1 | contig 18014 bp, 9 predicted proteins | sample LakEriMetagenome_4_FD_203526 | JGI IMG/M metagenome (GOLD analysis project Ga0315906, IMG submission 203526) | Freshwater fungal communities from buoy surface, Lake Erie, Ohio, United States - Buoy 2 MA122 | ecosystem: Environmental > Aquatic > Freshwater > Lake > Lake biofilm | place: USA: Lake... | reverse complement strand
TTGATCCATGGGGTGAATTTGGAAAAGGTTGGGAATTGGAGAAGATGTATTTCGCAATGACTGCCCCTTATTATAAACCAATGATGCTTTATCCCAAAACATGGACCAGTGGAACGAAAGGGATGAAATCTGCCGATATGATTTTAGTCGAATTAAAAGACTCTGCTGCAGTTGCAGCTTATAAAGGAAAGTTGAAAGGGAAAGTCATTATTCCGTCGGTTGAATTGAACTATATGCATAGTTTCAAACCTGATGCAGTGAGGTATACTGATGCGGAGTTACAAGAAATGGCTAACGCTACAGGTGCAGCTCCTGTGAGAGATACAGCAGCAATGAGAAGGATGCGTGAACAAGCTCAAAGAGCACCTGTTCGTCCAGGGTTCATTGATCCACGTCTATTAAATATGTTGAAAGCAATGGCCAAAGAAGAAGGTGCGGTAGCAATGGTGACCTCGTCAACAAGAAATCATGACGGTACCGTTTTTGCTCAAGGTGGAGGTGCTTATAAAGGAACCGATCCAGAAAACTTTTTGGATATGGCAATTGGTGTTGAAGATTACAACACCTTGCAAAGGATCTTAAAGGCAGGTATGCCAGTTAAAGTGGAAACAGAAGTCAAAACGAAATTCTTTACTGATGATCTCAAAGGATATAATGTAATTGCTGAAATTCAGGGCACTGATCCAAGTTTGAAAGATGAAATAGTCATGCTCGGTGCTCACCTTGATTCTTGGCAGGCCGGGACTGGAGCAACGGATAATGCATCTGGTTCTGCAGTCATGTTAGAAGCTATGCGTATATTAAAAGCATTGGGTGTACAACCTAAAAGAACTATACGTATTGGTCTGTGGAGTGCTGAAGAACAGGGACTGATGGGATCTCGTGGTTATGTGGCTAAAACTTTTGGTGGTGTTAGGGGTGCAGAGAAATTACCAGCTCATGAAAAGTTTTCTGCTTATTACAACATCGATAATGGAACAGGAAAAATCAGGGGTATCTATCTGCAAGGCAATGAAGCATGCAGGTCAATTTTTACACAATGGTTTGAGCCATTCAGAGATCTAGGTGCAACGACTGTTACCATCAACAATACTGGAGGGACTGATCATCAGGCTTTTGATGCAGCAGGCCTTCCTGGATTTCAATTTATTCAAGATGAGATTGAATATGACACACGTACGCACCATAGCAATATGGATGTTTATGATCATTTGATTGAAGCTGATTTGAAACAGATGGCAACAATAATTGCTGCATTTGTTTACAATACAGCACAACGTGACGAAAAGCTACCTAGAAAAAAATAGTTATGACAAAGTCGCTTATCATTGGTGCAATGGTATTTTTAGGGGTCCATTGCAATGGAAGTAAAGTTGAACCTAATCCATCTTATTTTGCAAACCATGAAGCAGATATTCAAGATGGAAATGTGAAAATGATTCCTATACAGAGTATGGGAAAAACATTCAATGTGTGGACCAAGCGTATAGGCAATAATCCTAAAGTCAAAATACTCCTGCTCAATGGTGGACCAGGTGGCACACATGAATATTTCCAATGTTTTGAAAACTTTTTGCCTCAGGAGGCGATTGAATTTATTTATTATGATCAGTTAGGATGTGGGAATTCCGATAATCCTGATGATACTGCCTATTGGGATTTAAATCGTTTTGTAGAAGAGGTGGAGCAAGTGCGTACAGCATTGAATATTGGTAAAAATAATTTTTATCTGCTTGGGCATTCATGGGGTGGAATTTTAGCGATGCAATATGCGCTTAAATATCAGGATAATTTAAAAGGTTTGATTGTTTCAAACATGATGTCCAGTTGTCCGGAATACGATAAGTATGCTGAAAATGTTTTGGCCAAGCAATTTGATCCAGTCGTTTTGGATTCTGTAATGTCAATGGAAAAAAGGGGCGATTTAGATAACCCCAATTATATGGGTTTGCTTGTTCCGAATTTTTATGAAAAACATATCCTTCGATTACCCGCAGCTGAATGGCCAGATCCTGTTAATCGTGCATTTGCTAAATTGAACAAGTCGTTATATGTTACCATGCAGGGGCCAAGTGAGTTCGGTATTTCAGGGCGTTTGGAAAACTGGGATGTGAGTAAACAGCTTTCTGCCATTTCCGTTCCAACATTGGTTATAGGTGCACAGCACGATACAATGGATCCTGAGCATATGAAATGGATGTCGACTCAATTTAAAAATGGCACCTATCTCTATTGTGAAAAAGGAAGTCATATGGCCATGTATGATGATCAGGAAACTTATTTCAAAGGATTAATTAACTATATCAACAAGACAAAATAATCACTCATGCGTTTACAAAAGACTGCTATTGTTATTCTAACTTTTTCATGTTTTCTATCAGCTTCACTAGTTGCACAAAAAAAATCTGCAAAGACTGTAACTGTTGATCAGACTCCTGCTGTCGATTTGGAAACCTACTTTAGGCCTGTCTATTGGAGAAACCTTGGACATAGCAGAGGAGGACGTTCTGTTTCCGCAACAGGCGTAAAAGGGAATACACTTACCTATTACATGGGTATAACAGGTGGAGGTGTTTGGAAAACTGAAGATGCTGGTCAAACCTGGTTTAATATATCTGATGGTTATTTTAAAACTGGTTCTGTCGGTGCAGTAGCTGTCGCCGAATCAGATCCAAATGTTGTTTATGTTGGAATGGGTGAGCACGCACCAAGAGGTGTAATGACATCTTATGGAGATGGTGTTTATCGTTCCAACGATGCTGGTAAGACCTGGAAACATTTGGGATTGGAATTGACAAGACATATAGCCAATGTGGTGATTCATCCAGCAAATCCAGAGGTAGTGTATGTTGCTGCACAAGGTGCATTGAATGGTCCTTCCAAAGAACGTGGAATATATAAAAGTGAGGATGGTGGAAAGACCTGGAAAAATGTGTTATATGTAGATGAAAATTCTGGTTGTTCAGATTTAAACATGGATCCCAATAATCCAAGAATATTGTATGCTGCTATGTGGGATCATCGTCGTTTACCATGGGCAGTACAAAGTGGAGGTAAGGGAAGTGGATTGTACAAGAGTACTGATGGAGGAGAGACCTGGTTTAAAATTCAAAATGGTTTACCCAATGAATTAGGTAAAATGGGTATTTCTGTCTCTAAGGCAAATTCCGAAAAAGTTTATGCGTTGGTTGAAAGTGATACAGAAAAAGAACAAGGTGGGTTATTTGTATCAAATGATGGAGGGGAAAACTGGAATAGAGTGAGTAAAGATCACAGGTTAATTTCAAGAGCCTGGTATTACATTGAGGTGTTTGCAGATCCAGTTGATGAAAATACAGTATACGTGATGGGTGCAGCTGGTTTAAAATCGGCCGACGGCGGTAAAACCTGGAGCAACATCAGTGGAACACATGGAGATTACCACCAGTTGTGGATCAACAAAGCAGATAATCAAAATATGGTTATCGCGAATGATGGTGGTGCAGCAGTTACTTTCAATGGTGGAAAGGTTTGGTCCACTCAAAATAATCAGCCGACTGCCCAGTTTTACAGAATCAACGTCGATAATCTTTTCCCATATAACATCTATGCAGGTCAGCAAGACAATACTTCTGTAAAGATTGCAAGTCGTAATACTTCCGGTGGAAACATCACCGATCGCCAATGGTCATATTCTGCTGGAGGTGAATCAGCTTTTCTTGGTTTCGACCCAAATGATCCTAGATATGTAATGGGTGGAAGCTACCAGGGTACAATTGAATTGTTGGATACCCATACTGGAGAAGGCGTTGGTGTAATGATCCATCCTGTACAATACCAGGCAATGCAACCCAAGAACATGAAATACAGGTTCAATTGGAATGCTCCTATTTTATATTCAAAGCATGAGAAAGGCGTTTATTATCATGCGGGTAATCATCTGTTTAAAACAAAAGATATGGGTAAATCATGGGAAGTTATTTCTCCTGATTTGACTACACATGATACCGCTAAGATGGGTATTAGTGGATTTCCATATACCAACGAAGGTGCAGGTGGTGAAAACTATTGCACCATCACTTATGTAATGGAATCAGATAAAGAGAATGGCGTTATCTATACAGGAAGTGACGACGGACTTGTTCATGTTACAAGAGATGGAGGAAAGAGCTGGATAAATATCACACCTAAAGATCTTGGTGAAGCAGTCGTTAATGCAATTGAAGTTTCACCACACGATCCAGCAACAGTTTATGTTGCGGCACACAAATACAAACTAAATGATTTTACGCCGTTCGCCTATAAGTCAAACGATTATGGTAAAACCTGGACTAAAATCATATCTGGTATTCCTTATGGCGCGTGTGTTCGTGTTGTAAGAGAAGACGACAAGCGCAAGGGCTTGCTTTATGCTGGTACTGAAACAGGTTTGTATATTTCTTATGATGATGGGACAAGCTGGACAAACTTCCAACGCAATCTTCCAGTTACACCGATTACAGATTTGAAAGTGCATCAGAATAATTTGATTGCAGCAACACAAGGAAGGTCCTTCTGGGTATTAGACGAATTGCAAGCAATTCGTTCTTTTGATCCAGCTTCAATTGGTAAGTTGAATTTGTATGCTATTCCTGATGCATACAGAGTTTCTGGTTACAGTATTTTTGATAGCAACGGAGAGGAGAAAGCAAAGTATCCGGTCACGACTGGCGCCAATCCTTCAACTGGTGCAGTTATTTACTATGCACTTCCTGATTCTGTAAAATCAATCAGCATTGAAATTAAAAACCAAGCTGGACAAGTCGTTCGTACTTTCAGCAACAAACCAAAGTCGATTAACAGCAACAACAGTTTCAGAAATGAACCCACGTTAAGCACCAAAAAAGGGTTGAATCGTTTTGCATGGAACCTGCGCGGTCAAGGTATGCCAACAATCGACAATGTGTATATCGAAGGAAGTTATGCTGGAAGAAAAATTATGCCAGGCGCTTACACTGTTGTTTTAAAGGTGGATGGAGTTGAACAAACTACGCCGCTTCTTTTAAAAGCAGATCCAAGAGTGAATGCAACTCCTGCAGATTATGCAGGCCAAGATGAATTGTTGGCAAAATTGGAAAAAGATGTAACGGATATACATGTGGCAGTCACAAGAATGCGTGGATTGACAAAGCAGATCAAAGACATGGTGAAATTGGTGGAAGCAGACAATGCAAAGTCTGAAGTGGTAACAATGGGTAAGGCCGTTGTTAAAAAGATTGGTGAGTGGGAAGAAAAATTAATTCAACCCAAAAGTCAATCTTATGATGATGTAATCAATTTTGTAAACAAATTAAGTGCCAATATCATTTTTGTCCATGGTGAAGTAAACGGCAATGTGCCTTATGTAACAGCGGGACAAAAAGCAAGATATGCTGAGCTGCATGCTGAGTGGCTGATCTATCAAAAAGAACTCGATGAGTTGTTGAATAAGGATATTGCTGAGTTGAATGCTCGTTGTAAAGCGCTTTCTGTTGCTAATGTAATCTTGCCAGAATAAAGTAAGATTTTTTATTTGCAATTTCCAGATGAATCAAATTGATTTGATATGAGATACCTATTTGCCCTAGTGCTCCTGTTTTCAAGTATTTTGGGTGCAACTGCCCAAACCAAAGTAGAACAATTGCTTTGTGAGAACACGTCTAATCCAATTGGGATGGGAGTGGAGAAGCCAAGATTTACCTGGCTCATCACCTCAACCCAAGGTTCAACCGTGCAAACAGCATATGAATTGATTGTAAAAGAGGGCAAGAAAACGGTATGGTCGACTGGCAAAGTCAATAGTGACCAATCGGTTCTGGTTGAGTATGCAGGTGCACCATTAATATCAAATACCAAGTACAACTGGCAGGTTCGGGTTTGGGATAACCACGGTGGTGTTTCCGCATGGAGTACTGCTGCTCTTTTTCATACTGCGCTTTTTCAGGAGTCGGATTGGAAAGCAAAGTGGATCAGCATTGGTTTTGAAGAAGATATTAAAACAAGGCCTGTCCAGTATTTTAGAAAATCATTTGCTGTAAAAAAGAAAATTGCACAGGCTACTGCATTTATTACCTCTCAAGGTATGTACGAAGCATATTTGAATGGTAGTCGTGTTGGTGATGCCTATCTCACACCAGGATGGACAAGTTATAAAACAAGGTTACAATACCAGGTGTACGATGTAACTACTCTCTTGCATACTGGTGATAACGCAGCAGGTGCAATGTTGGGTAACGGCTGGTTTCGCGGTACACTGGGTTGGGTTGGTAATGGCAACTTGTATGGAAAGCAATTGGCGCTATTGATGCAGGTCCATATTAAATACGCAGATGGAACATCCGATTTTTTTGTTACTGATGAAAGCTGGAAATCATCTTATGGTGCTGTGCAATCCTCTGAAATTTACGATGGAGAAACAATTGACCATACCAAAGAACAGAATGGTTGGAATACCACCTCGTTTGATGACAGCAAATGGTCTTCTGTATCAACTATCCAAGCTGGATACAAACATCTTTTGGCTACCTACAACGAACCAGTAAAGAAGCACGAAGTATTTACGCCTATCAAAATGATTACTACTCCAAAAGGAGAGCGTGTCCTTGATTTTGGACAGAACTTAGTTGGATGGGTTAAAGTGAAAGCAAGCGGAAAAGCGGGTAGTTCAATTGTGATCAAACATGCTGAAGTACTGGATAAATTTGGAAATTTTTATACAGACAACATGCGGTCGGCAAAAACCACCGCTACTTATATTTTAAACGGAAAAGGAGAAGAGGAGTTTGAGCCGCACTTTACATTTTATGGGTTTCGCTATATTAAAATTGAAGGCGATGTAGTGGAAATCAAACCAGAAAATTTTACAGCTATTGCTCTTTACTCTGCAATGCCAATGTCGGGTTCATTTACTTCCTCCAATGCATTGGTGAACCAATTGCAGCATAACATACAATGGGGGCAAAGAGGTAATTTTCTGGATGTACCAACGGATTGTCCACAACGTGATGAGCGTTTAGGCTGGACAGGCGACGCCCAGGCTTTTTCAAGAACTGCTGCTTTCAATTTCAATGTCCATAATTTCTTTGCAAAATGGTTAAGGGATGTAGAGGCAGATCAGTTGCCCAATGGGAGTGTTCCGTTTGTTATTCCAAATGTACTTGGACAAAACTCTTCTGGCTCTACAGGATGGGCGGATGTAGCAACGATCATTCCTTGGAATCTTTATTTGGTATATGGCGATAAACGAATTTTAGAAACACAATATGCTTCCATGAAAAACTGGGTAAATTTCATGGAGAGTAAAAGTGTAAACGACTTGTGGAATACAGGTTTTCATTTTGGCGACTGGTTGTTCTATCGTCCTTTTGACGATAACGATGGAAAAGCAGCAGTCACGGATAAATATTTAATTGCACAATGTTTCTATGCACATTCAACCCAGTTGTTGATCAATGCTGCTGAAGTATTGGGAAAGAAAGAAGATATCGTTTTTTATAGCAACAGGTTGAAAAAAATTAAAGCAGCTTTTTTAAATGAATATGTTACTCCTTCTGGCAGACTAGTTTCTGGAACGCAAACGGCTATGGTATTGGCTTTGAACTTTGACATGTTACCAACATCCATGCGTGAAAGTACAGCAGATAGGTTGGTTGAAAACATCAAGTCATACGGAAATCATTTGTCGACTGGATTTTTGGGAACTCCATATTTAACTGATGTATTGACTCGTTTTGGGAAAACGGATGTTGCGTACCAATTGTTGTTGCAAGAAAGTTTTCCATCTTGGTTGTATCCTGTGAAAATGGGGGCTACCACCATTTGGGAGCGTTGGGGTGGTATTCGACCTGATAGCACATTTGAACCAGCAAGCATGAATTCTTTTAATCACTATGCTTATGGTGCCATTGGAGATTGGATGTACAGACGCATGGCTGGAATTGACAACAGCGATGGACATATTGGTTATAAGCATACAACTATCAAGCCATACCTCGGAGATGGGTTTACGGATGCAAAGGCTGAGCTGATGACCTACTATGGTAAAATTTCCAATGGATGGAAAATAACAGGAGATCAGGTGAGTATGCAAACTGAGATTCCTGTAAATACAACTGCATTGGTTTATTTCCCTTCTACCCAAAAAATTAGGGTGAATGGAAAAGCTGTAGAGGAAGCTACAGCGCTCAAGTATGTATCGACTGAAAAGGGATATACCGTTTTCAGGGCAGGGTCAGGCAAGTATAGTTTTGAGGGACTTAAAAACTAGTGACTTAAATTTCCAAGCCTGCAAGAGACAAGCTCATTTTTTTTAATTCAACTAGCTCGGTATTCTCAACGATATTGCTTGGCATGAGAATCAGTGAAGTCTTGTTTGTCTTCCACCAATCTTTATGCAATAATGATGTATAGGGTATAGTTCCTATTAAATAGCTTCTTTCATTTCCTGAATGCCATTCTTCAATTGTATTGAATTCTTCTTTAGGGATGTGTTTGAGGTCAGTAAAACTGATGTATACCCTTAAATGGAAATCATCAGCAAGTTGTCCGGGTGTATGTTGATTTAGTTTTTTATACTCATACTTGTATCCATAGCGCAGTGCAGCAATATCACTTAAGACAGCCGATGCTGTAGGGAAACTACCCGCACCTTTGCCATAAAAAAATTGTTTATCTGCAAAACCACTTTCAATTACAACGCCATTGTATTCATTTTTCACGAAGTAAAGCTGATCATTTTGTTCAATGAATTGTGGTAATAAAAAGGCTGCGACTTTACCATTATGAAGTTTTTTTGCTTGAGCAACTAATTTAATCGATTGATTTTTTGCTGCAGCTACTTTAGCATCCATTTCATCAATTTGAGTGATGCCATTGAAAAGCAGTTGGTCGATGGTAATATTAATACCATAACTGTGCGCAAGCAGTAAAACCCATTTGTTGGCTGCGTCAAATCCTTCTATATCGAGCGTGGGATCTGATTCTGCAAAACCCAATTGTTGAGCAAGCAAAAGTGCTTCTTTGAAATTGAGTTTTTCTTCAAACATTTTGGTTAGGATGAAATTTGTAGATCCATTCACAATCGCTTTTATAGCATGAAGAAGGTCATTGTCGTAATATTCCTCCAGATTTCTGATTACAGGAATCGATGCACAAGCAGATGCCTCATAAAGAAGAGATTTTCCTGTAGTTTCCTGTAGTTGGATAAGTTCTGGCAAATGCTCTGCAAGCATTTTTTTACTTGCACTAACAACATCTTTGCCATTCTTTAAAGCAGTTGTAACAATTTCATATCCTGCTTCGCTATCATTGATCACTTCTACTACTACATTGATTTCAGGGTCAAATAAAATGTCATTTTTATCAGAAGTAAAAAGTGATGCAGGTGCATTTCTCTTCTTGGTTGTATTTTTAATACATACTCTTTTTATAGAAGCCTTTAACGAAGGTGTTTGTTGCAGAATTTTATATAAGCCTTCTCCTACAACACCAAATCCGAACATGCCAATAACAAGTGTTTTCTCTGATCCCATCTTTACTTTATTTGTGAGTTATTAATTAGTCGTGATAATAAATAAGTTAATTTTTCATCTTCGAGTAAAAAGCCATCATGGCCATAAAAAGAGTCAATTATCTCAAGTACTGCTCCCGGAATACATTTTGCAATATGTTCTTGTTCAGGTACTGGATAAAGCACATCGGAAGAAATGGCGATTACTAAAGTTTGTGATTTGATTTTGCTTAATTTTTCTTCAGCTTCTATTGGCCCTCTTCCCAAGTGGTGACTATCCATTGATTTGGCCAGCATATAATAACTAAAAGCATTGAATCTTTTTGCTAGTTTTTCTCCCTGGTATTTTTGATAGGACTCACTTCTGGTATTTTCAATCGCTTTGTTATTGTCCTGTTGTGTTTTATCATAGGTGTGGTATGATCTATAGCTGATTAATGCAATTGATCTGGCCACTTTCATGCCCTCCATTCCTGCAGAAGGTGATTTTTCCTGCCATGTGGGATCTGCCTCAATGCACATGCGTTGAGAAGCGTTGAAAGCTTTTCCCCAAGGTGAATGAAATGCATTTGTCGCAATGGGTACAATATATTTGAACAGTGCTGGTTGCTCACATGCCCAGGCTAACAATTGTTGGCCACCCATTGATCCTCCAATACCCATGTATATCGTTTCAATTCCCAAATGATTCCTCAGCTGTTCATAAGCTTTGGTCATATCCAGTGGCGTAAAAAAGGGAAATTGCTGATAATAGGGTGAACCTGAATCTGGATTGATGCTGAGCGGACTAATACTGCCATAGCATGAGCCTGGCATATTTACACAAATAATGAAATAGTCTTGAGGATCGAAAAATTTTCCTTCTCCAACCATGCCACTCCACCAATCACTTGGGTCACTGTTTGCTGTCATTGCATGGAAAATCCAAATTACATTGTTTTTTGCCTCATTCAATTCTCCAATTGTGGTGTAAGCAAGTGGAAAATTACTGATGCTTCTACCCGACTCCAATTGAAGGGTACCGTTGAATTGATATGTTTGTGTTTTTTTATTCATGATATTTCGTTCGATCCTGAAAGGCAAAAAAAAACCCACCTGATGTCAGATGGGTTCACTATAATGTTTTGATCATGTCTAGAGAAAATATCTGACTTATCTTTCCCCGCAATTGCGGAGATGGAGTTGACACCTTATTATTTTTTAGGTAACAGGTTGTCAAGGCTTCACAGGGCCAATCCCTCTGCCTTTCTGGATAAGAAGTATAAAGAACTGGTGCGAAGTTAAGATTTTGGGCAATTTCCTCCAAATTCACTTTTATATTCCTTGTGAATGCGCATTTTTACTGCTCTTTTTTGATTTATTTTGTTGCGCAAAACATTAGCGTTGCTTAGGTGTTAAATAGTAAAATCTACCATGCGTTCAAAGGATGATAAAATAGAGGTAATTGGTGCAAGGGCGCATAACCTGAAGAATATTGACATTTCAATTCCCAAGAATAAATTGGTGGTGATAACTGGAATCAGTGGAAGTGGAAAATCTTCACTTGCTTTTGATACCATTTATGCTGAAGGTCATAGAAGGTATATGGAAACCTTCGGGACATATGCAAGGCAGTTTATGGGGGAGATGGAAAGACCGGATGTAGACAAAATCAGTGGTTTATCACCTGTTATTTCAATCGAACAAAAGACCACAAATAAGAATCCAAGATCAACAGTTGGAACCGTGACGGAGGTATATGATTTCCTTCGATTGTTTTTTGCAAGAGTGAGTGATGCGTATTCGATGAATACAGGAAAGAAAATGGTTAAGTTCAGTGACGAAGAAATTGTTGTGGATTTATTTAAAAAATGTCCCGGGAAAAAGATTACAGTATTGGCTCCTTTGGTAAGAGGTAGAAAGGGGCATTATAGAGAACTTTTTGAAGAAACTCGAAAAAAGGGTTTTGTAAGAGTAAGGATTGATGGTGAATTGAAAGAGTTGGTTCCGAAGATGCAGGTGGATCGCTACAAGATGCATGATATTGAAGTTGTTGTAGACCGTCTAGTGGTGGAAGCAGATATGAAAGTGAGAATTGCGCAAAGCATTCAGCAATCCATGCAAATTGGAAAGGGGTTGATTTTTATTTTGGATCATGAAACTGAAAAAATCATTCAGTACAGTAAGAAACTGATGTGTGCTGAGACGGGCATCTCATATGAAGAGCCATCGCCCAATTCATTCTCTTTCAATTCACCCTATGGTGCATGTAATGTTTGCAAGGGTATTGGACAACAGTACAATATTGATTTGAATGCAGTTATTCCTGATAGAAGTAAATCTATAGCTGATGGAGCGATTTTGCCTTTGGGGGAAGCAAGAGATTCTTACTATTTCAAAATGGTAGAACAACTGGCAAAAAAGAAAAAATTCAGTTTAAAGACGCCAGTCGATCAGTTGAGTGAATCTGCCTTGAATTTGGTGTTGTTTGGAAACGAAGAAGGACTGGATGCAGAGGAGTCAATCGATAAAGAAGATTATCCAGGGGTAGTCAATATGGTAGTGAAATGGTTCACGGACAGCTCAAGTGATATGGTGAGAGAGTGGGCTGAAAAATACATGATGCTTACTCCTTGTACTTCCTGCAAGGGTTCGCGATTGAAAGAGGAGAGTTTGTGGTTTAAAATTGATGAAACCAATATTGCCGAGTTATCTAATTTGGATTTAATCAGCTTGCATAATTGGTTTGAAGGACTTGAAAGCAGGTTAGATAAAAAACAGAATGCAATTGCAAAAGATATTCTGAAGGAAATCAGAAGCAGGGTTGTTTTCTTGCTTGATGTTGGATTGGGATATCTTTCCTTGAACAGACCTTCAAGAACATTAAGTGGAGGTGAATCTCAGCGCATCAGATTGGCGACTCAGATAGGATCACAGTTGCAGGGAATTACATATATATTGGATGAGCCATCAATTGGATTACATCAACGCGATAATCAACAATTGATACATGCATTGCAAAATCTGCGTGATATTGGTAACAGTGTGTTGGTTGTTGAACATGATAAAGATATCATGTGGGCTTCTGATCATTTGATTGATGTTGGTCCGCGTGCTGGAATACATGGTGGTACAATTGTTGCCCAGGGTACACCTCAAGATGTTTGTAATTCAAATTCAGAGACAGCTTTATATCTGAATAACCGAAAAAAAATTGAATTGCCTGTTGAACGGCGGAAAGGGAATGGTTACCAAATTGAATTGGATGGAGTGAAAGGGAATAACCTGAAAAATGTCAGTGCAACATTTCCTTTGGGTACATTTATCGTGGTATCCGGAGTAAGTGGAAGTGGAAAATCGACTTTAATCAACGAGACCTTGTATCCGTTGCTGAGTAAGCATTGTTATGACTCAAAGGCAGACCCTATGCCTTACAAAAGAATTACGGGTCTTGAGCACATCGACAAAGTAATTGAAATTGATCAGTCGCCTATTGGAAGAACTCCCAGAAGTAATCCTGCGACTTATTGTAATTTCTTTTCAGATATCCGACAGTTGTTTGCTGCTGTTCCTGAAGCAAAAATAAGAGGGTATACTGCAGGTCGATTTTCATTTAATGTGAAAGCGGGTAGATGTGATGTTTGCGAAGGTGGTGGATTGAGGGTGATTGAAATGAATTTCTTACCTGATGTATATGTGCATTGTGAAAAGTGCAATGGTAGAAGATACAACAGAGAAACTTTAGAAATTCGTTACAAAGGAAAATCGATTAGTGATGTTTTGGATATGACAGTTGAAGAAGCTGTTGAGTTTTTTCAGCATGTTCCTTACTTATACAGGAAAATAAAAGTTTTGCAGGAAGTTGGTTTGGGTTATGTAACAATTGGGCAATCTGCTGTAACCCTGAGTGGAGGAGAGGCGCAGAGGGTAAAGTTGGCGACAGAGTTGTCCAAAAAAGATACAGGTAAAACTTTCTATATTTTAGATGAACCAACAACAGGTCTTCATTTTCAAGATATCAATTTATTATTGAATGTTTTGAATAAGCTTGTTAATCGGGGAAATACAGTCTTGGTTATTGAACACAACATGGATGTAGTCAAGATGGCGGATCATATTATTGATTTAGGGCCAGAAGGAGGAAGTGGAGGAGGAACAATATTATACCAGGGAGATATCTACGGTTTATTAAAAGTAAAGGGAAGTCATACTGCAAAGTTTCTTCAACAAGAATTGAAGTAGATTTTGTACTAATACTAAAACCTAACTACTGGGCATTTAACGCCGCTGTTTCTACCGTAGTTGTAGTCGTTATTTCTTCCCAAACGGATGCTGAGTTTTATGGTTGATGCGTAGTAAGCATCTTTATTCGATGCTGTGCCTCGTTTACTGCCTATGCCATAACTTGGCCTATAGACTCCACCATTCGCAAATGCAGTTTTGTTGGCCATTTGAATAGCCATTTTTGCTTCTGGACTTTCTTCCCCAAAGTGGGCATAAAAATCTTCGTTGCTGATGTAATTGGTACTCACATCATCTATGTAGTCGGTAAATGTTTTGCGGTTGACAATTTCAAATGCCAGGGCAACATTTTGATTCATATAATATTTTAGACCAAACCCATAAGGGATATTCATTTGTGTCAATTTATACTCTTTGCGGTCGGCATACTTAGCCATACCCTGTCCTTCAGTTTTTAATGGCTTTAAGTCGACCCATGTCTTTGTTCCATCTTCAGCTTCGTATTGTGCTTGAGGATTGAAATTGAAAACGCCTACTCCAAAAACAAAATAAGGTCTGATTCTGTGGTAAACATCTTCAGAATCATATTCGAATAAGGTAGTAGGATAAATTTCTGTAACGAGTAATGCCTCTCTTACTGGAGATCTGAAATGCTGGTTTCTTGCTTTTCTGGCTTCTTCATATCCACCTAAGCCGTTGATTAAACTGTCGGCGCCTTCCAATCTTCCGATGTTCGCAGAAAATGTAAAAGAAATGAATTCACTTGCACGATAGGTTACGTGAGCGCCAGTCATGAATTTGGTTAAGGAAACCATGTTGTCTTTTAGGAAGCCTTTCCCTTTACCTGCATTACCACCTAAATCACCGAGAAAATTGGAAAAACCATAGTTAACCCCAAGTTCAAGTTTGGACTGTTGTGCATAGGTTGTGCTGATTTGAAGCAGCATAATTAACATTGCACATAACAAATTAGAAAGACTGGTAAGTCTGGTTTTCATGGGGTTGGATACTTAGTTGTCTTTCGACACTATATAAACGTGAACCAACTATCCCATATTATACCATATAGTAAAATCGAGGAGAAATGCGGTATGATCAGTAGACTTCTTCAGTATTTTTACTGATTTCTGATCATTTTGATATGAGGAATATCATCTTCCAGGTAGGTTTCACTGCATTGGACAAAGCCAAAACTTTCATAAAATTTCTTCAAATATTGTTGTGCACCAATCTTAATAGCGCAGGCTCCATATAATGCAACTGTTTCTTCTATAGCTTTATTCATCAAAGCAATTCCAACCCCTTTTCTTCTGAATCGAGGCGAGGATACAACTCTTCCAATCGATGGTTCATCATAGGCTAATCCCGGAGGCAGGATCCTTACTACTGCTGCAAGATTTCCTTCAATTCTACCTTGCAGGTGATGAGCAAACTGATCTTTGTCGTCCATGTCTAAAAACACGCAGTTTTGTTCCACCACAAATACTTCACTTCTGAGTTTAAGTATCTCATACATTTCTTTGGCAGAAAGCTCATCAAATTTTTTAAGTGACCAGTCGATTTTTTCCATCTCTAGTAAATAGGAAACAAAGTTAATTCAACTTGCTGAATGGAGCTCCTTAATTGAGTCGCTGTAGTTGAAATGAATTAAATTTGAAAGAAAAACCATCAGCAGTTTTTCATCCATATTAAACAATCCAATTGAATACCTAAAAGGTGTAGGTCCACTTCGTGCGGATATGCTCAAAAAGGAGTTGCAGATTTTTACTTTTGAAGATTTGCTCAATCATTTTCCTTTAAGGCACCTGGATAGAACCAGTGTTCAATCGATTGCCCAGATCAATCCTGCAATGGATCATGTACAAGTGAGAGGTATTGTGATATCTATGGAAGTCATTGGAGAGCGCCGGGCCAAGCGTTTAGTGGTTTACCTGCGAGATAAAACAGGGATCATTGAAATGACCTGGTTTCAAGGGATCAATTGGGTGCAAAAGTTAATCCAAGTGGGACAAGAATACCTGGCTTTTGGAAAGCTTGGATTTTTTCTTGGAAAACCACAGTTGAATCATCCCGAAATTGAGTCCGTAAGGGAACACAATGCATCGGGTAAATCACATTTGGAACCCATTTATCCTGTCACTGAAAAATTGAAAGCAAGAGGACTCAATGGCAGGGCAATGGGGAAATTAATGGAGCAGTTGTTTTTAGTCTTAGAAGAGAGAGAATTACCTGAATTTTTACCTGATCATCTGCTCAAAAAGTACAATTATATCAGTCGATTTAAGGCCTACCAGCATTTACATTTTCCTCCGACTTTGAATCATTTTCAGTCAGCTGTAGAGCGGATGAAATTTGAAGAATTATTCATTGCTCAGTTGAGATTAGGAATGTTGCGTTCATCACGGCATCGTTTTTCCAGAGGTGTGATTTTCTCTCAGGTAGGGGAAGCTTTTAATACTTTTTTTCGAGAACATCTTCCTTTCGAACTCACAAATGCACAGAAGCGGGTACTGAAAGAAATCAGACAAGATACTGGTACAGGAAGGCAAATGAACAGGTTGCTGCAAGGTGATGTGGGCAGTGGAAAGACGATTGTAGCCTTGATGTCTATGTTGATAGCAGTTGATAATGGCTTTCAATCCTGTATCATGGCACCAACAGAAATTTTAGCACGTCAACATGCTGAACAATTTTCTAAGTTATTACAACCAATGGGAATTGAAGTCGGGTTACTTACAGGGTCCACGAAAGCAGCAGAGCGGAAAATTATTTTATCTGCTATCGAAGAAGGTGGCATGAAGATTGTTGTAGGTACACATGCATTGATTGAAGATGCAGTCCGCTTTAACAATCTTGGCTTAGCCGTAATTGATGAGCAGCATAAATTTGGTGTTGCGCAAAGAGCAAAATTGTGGGAGAAAAATAATATACCTCCACATGTGTTGGTGATGACAGCCACACCCATTCCAAGGACTTTAGCCATGACAGCCTATGGAGATTTGGATTATAGTGTGATTGATGAATTACCGCCAGGAAGAACACCCATTACTACGGTACATCGTTTGGATGATGCCAGGCCTCAGGTGATGGACTTTATTAAGTCGGAAATAAAACTTGGGCGACAAATCTATTTTATTTTTCCTTTGATAGAAGCCAGTGAGAAATTGCAATATGAGGATTTGATGCAAGGATATGAAAATGTGAAAGCATGGTTCCCTGAGCCACAATATTGGATCAGTATGGTTCATGGCAGAATGAACGGAGATCAGAAAGATGTCAACATGAAAAGGTTTGTGGAAAGAGAAACACAGATCATGGTAGCAACAACCGTTATTGAAGTGGGTGTAAATGTGCCCAATGCTTCTGTGATGGTGATAGAAAGTGCAGAGAAATTTGGCTTAAGTCAGTTGCATCAACTTAGAGGAAGGGTAGGTAGAGGAAGTGAGAAGAGCTATTGTATTTTATTATCGGGAAATCAGATAGGCAGAGATGCGAAAGACAGGTTGCATGTTATGTGTTTAACAAATGATGGTTTTAAGATAGCAGAGAAAGACCTGGAATTAAGAGGTCCTGGTGATATACAAGGGACAAGGCAGAGCGGTGCTTTAAATTTTAAACTGGCAAATATTGTTGATGACAGAGGGTTACTTGATCTGGCTAGAAATGATGTTGATCAAATACTGACTTCTGACCCAGAGTTAAAGCTTCAAGATCATTATGCCTTAGCAACCCACTTGAAACAAAAAAAAGGCGCACACGCTTGGTCTAAAATATCTTAATGTTTTTAAAAACGAGGAGGGCATTTTAAGTATTTATCTCCACCAAACCAGGAATTACTTTTTCCAGCTACTCTGTCAAGATTAATAAACAGCTTTATGCTACCAGTATAATAGAAATCAGTGAATTTGCTTAGCGATCCTCTAGGTTCTGTAGGAAGAAAACCATTGACATGTACACCGTTTAACCAAGAAGGAAAATTAGCTTTTTGTTTGGCTTGGTCAGCTTGTACTGTACCTGCTCCAAAAAATTTGTCAAATTCAGCATTGTCAATATATCTTCCGCTTACATCATCAAGGTAATCTGTTGAAGTTGATCTGTTCAACCATTCCAGTGCCAAAGAGATATTTTCGTTCATATTGAATCTTATACCTATACCAAAAGGAATTGAAGTGGCGTTGAGGCTGTATTCTTTTGGTGCGTTTGCAATTGGCATTCCTTGTCCTTCTGTTCTCAATGGTTTTAAATCAACCCAAGATAATGCACCAGTTTTATCCAGGTAGATACTTCT
>Ga0315906_10004450_pt1 | contig 18021 bp, 14 predicted proteins | sample LakEriMetagenome_4_FD_203526 | JGI IMG/M metagenome (GOLD analysis project Ga0315906, IMG submission 203526) | Freshwater fungal communities from buoy surface, Lake Erie, Ohio, United States - Buoy 2 MA122 | ecosystem: Environmental > Aquatic > Freshwater > Lake > Lake biofilm | place: USA... | reverse complement strand
GTACAACTCCGCCACCCCCCGCATCTGGAAATACAGCACCCCCGTGAAGGCGGGGGTACCACCCAGATGGCTGCCGGTGCTGAGCAGCACCGCCACCCCGCCCGCCTCCAGCATGGCCGTCTCACCCGACCCGGTCCCCGGGTTCCCCTCGTCCGCGCAGCCATCCGTGCTCCGCCATGCCACCTGGAACCCAAGGAGCCCGGTGAAAAAACCGATCGCCCCATCCAGGTCCGTCACCCGCAACGCCGGCATAACACTGCAATACCCAATCGGCATCTGGAGACCTCCAACCCACCCCGGCCACTTGCATCCTGGGGCCTGCTTCACGTACTCGCATGCCACTTTCCTGTAAACGCGTAAGGTAAAAGGAACAGGTAACCCGCGGGTTCATCCGAGCGGCCGACCGGGAAAACTTCCAAGGGCCTGGACCCTTCACCCCCTACCCCGGAGCATGCCGCTTGGGAACCATCCGCAACCTGTACGACCAGATCCTCCAAGCTGGAAAAGCCTCCCAAGTCGAGTTGGCCTGGCGGATGGAGAGCGCCCGTGTTCCCACCCTCCAGGAAATTATCCGGGACGGCACCGACCCGCGCCTGGCTTTGGTTTTTCGTGTGCAGAACCTGGTCTCCACCTTTGTGGAATCGGTTTGCCAACTGCCAAAGGCTTCCAATAAATTTCGGTCCACCCTCCAGAAAGCCGGGGAAGACTACATGCCCGGCTGGCCGCCTATGAGTCCGGTTACCCAAAGCTTCTTCACCCTGTGGGCCTTCCACGACCTGGAGTTGGATGCCCCAAAATTCACCGGCAAGGAGACCCTCGGTAAATGTTTCGAGCTCGCCGCGGACCATTTCCGGCTCACCGATCCGGAAAAGCGTGTTCTGGCCCACCTCAACGCATCCCGAATGCACCTCTGCCAGAACCTTGGCAGCCATGGCGGTACTGTCCGTCTGCGCGAACTCCAAACCGACACCGAATACAATTGCTTGGTCAGTTCCGGCTACATGGGTTCAGCCGGCGACCTGTGGTTCGTGCGGATTTGCCCTCCATCCGAGCGGGAGTCCACGGGGCCCCACCTGGCAGTCACCTCTCCGTATGTCATCGGTACGAACCCGGACGATTGGCTCCAGTTCATAAGCAGGCAACTTGCCAGTGGAAAAAAGGGCAAAAGCCCGACCACCCTGGCACAGTTGATGAAATTCGGTCCCAACAGGACCTTCTGGCTGGATTACATCCTGGACGGGTACTTTGCCCATTCCACCGTGGCGATTTTCCTGAAGGGAATTCCCGACCTGCCGAAAACCCTGCCCCACGGCAGGTGACAAGTTTGCCCCCGCCCCGCCAAGCTCCACCCCCACATACCACCAACTATCCGTCATGGTGGCCCCGGAATGGAAATGGCCAAGGTTTCCCCCGGGCCCGGAAATCAGACTTCCCCAATCCCGGGTCACCGGGCCATGGCAGGCTGTTGCCCTGCGCTAGTAGGACCCTGGTTTAAGCACTCCAAACCAAGGATGCCTCCCGTAAAATCCGGGGGATCCATCCTGGACCGTTCAGAAACTTATGAGCAAGCATCCATCCCAACCTTTTAACCCGAACATCGCCAATCTGTTCTTCCGGGCAGGCATGATTGAGGCATGGGGTCGCGGAATTGAACGAATCATTGTCGCATGCCGAGAGGCAAGATCCCCCGAACCGGAAATCAGCCTGGAGGAAACCGGGCTGTGGATTACTTTCCCTTTTGCTTCCGAGGGTTCCGAGGAAGCTACCAGGGGAAAGAAGCCCGCCAAAACTAGGGTGAAAACTAGGGTGAAAATGCTCCGGATGATCCAGGAAAATCCAGCCATTTCCGCCCGGCAACTGGCCGGCGCCCTTGGGATCACCCAAAAAGGCGTGGAGTGGCATCTGCGCCTTCTCCAGGCTGGTGGAGAACTCCGCCGCGAGGGCCCGGCCAAGGGCGGTCGGTGGTTGGTCTCCCCGTGACGCCCATGGCCGCCCAAGCATTTGCAGCCAAGCCAATCCCGCCCTATCCCGGTTGGAAAGCACGCTGTTCCGGGTAGATTCCACCCGCACTGGAACAGCGGGATCAACGCGGGTACCCAAAGCCCGGAAAATCCGGGCCACTATGTCCATGAGCCGCAGAGAGGCAACCGGGCCTTGGTTTCAGGCCAATTCCGGTTAGACCCTTTGTCAGAACACTGCAGATTTTTGTGGAAAAGTAACCTGCTTTGAAGGTATTTGGGGATAAACCGAAGCCTGTTCGGCCAAGCCTGGGAGCAAACCCCTTCTAAATTCATTCAGAATTTTTGGCCCTTTCCCCAGCCACTTGGTGTCTAATCAAGGAAGATGACTTTCAAGGAACCTGCTTCAGGCTATCCTTGGGACTTTATTTTAGATATCTATTAGACAAAACCTGCTATGGCAGGGGGGGGGGTAATGGCGCTTTTCCCGAGGGGAATTTTGATCTGCCCCCGGTGCAAATCCGACCGGGTCTACGCGTCTTCCCCCAAACCGGGTGACTTCCTTTACCGACTCATCTTCAAAAAGCCGGTCCGTTGCCAATCCTGCTACCACCGTTTTGGGACCTGGAGCACCCCGAAAAACCCCGAGCCGCACCCCACCAACCAAAAAAGCACCCACTCCGGCATCCGCCCATCCCCTTTGGACCCGGATTCTCCAAAAACCTGATCCAGCTCGATGCGTCGATCGCGACAAGTTTCTCAACCTCACCCACACCATGGCCCCGGCATGGCCCCATGGTTCGCCATCGACGGGTGCCCGGCCCGCCCGGCCCCTAATCTGAAACCACCCGACCCGACCGCCACGCCTAGGAAGCCTTCGAGGACAACGCCTACACCCTCCCAACTGACCTGTTCCTGGTCCAGCGGCATGGGCCGCGAATCTGGTCTTTTCAAGTAGTTTGGCGGGTCAAACTGGCTGACCCATGCCCCTAAGCACCTCACCAGCCCAGACTTTTCCCTGTCCCCGGTGGTCAGCCTGAACAACCAGGTTTTTCAGGCGGTTGAATAAGGTATGGTGGAACCCATGGCCGGGGGCGTCTCCAAGTCCATTTGCGCCGGGAATGATCCCCGCACCGAAGGCAAAACCGGAATACTTGTTGGCCGTTCAAACTGGGGTGTCTAGTCCATGCGTCCTATCACAGCCTTCGTTCCCGATCGCGCCCGCGTTTTGCTTTGCGCTTTGACCACTCTTGTCGCCATGGTCGTTGTCCATGCGTTGCCAGGGCAATCGCCTGATGGCCAGCCATGGCAAGGCCAGGCGATGGAGCGATTGAAGGCGATCTATGACCGTGGGGAGTTTCGCGCCAAGGCCTACCGGCCCACCTGGCTGGCCGACAGCTCCGGCTTTGTCATCGAGGAGCAGGTAGGCAACGCGAAGGCGCCAACCCGCTGGTTCCACGACACCCAAACAGGCGAGCGACGCGTCTGGAAGCCTGATGGAAAACTTCCATCCCCCACCGATCGCCACCTCTCGCCCTTGGGGACCCACCGACTCGTCATCCGCGATGGCAAGCTTCTTTCGATCCACCTCCAGAGCGGCAAAGAGACCCTGCTGGCGTCTGGCCCCCAGGATCGGAAGGTGGAGTACCGCAACCCGATTTGGAGTCCGGATGGGTCCCGGGTCGCCTTCGTCGAGGCAGACTTCACCGCCGTGCGGCAACGGCCTGTGCTGGTGCCCGATGACCCCTCCTACCCGGGCGTCCAATACCACCGCTTTGCCCGGGTGGGCGGCGACATCGAGAAGCTGCGATTCGGTGTCGTGAACCAGGACGGAACGGGACTGGCTTGGCTGCCCGTCGAATGCCCCAAGGAGGGAATCTACCTTGGGCAGTTCGAGTGGGCCGGCAATTCCGAGGAGGTGCTCATCGAGAAATTCAGCCGCTTCCGCGACAAGAGGGAGTTTCTGTTGGCAAGCATCAGTGGGCCAATCAAGACCATCTTCTCGGAAACGAGCAACGCCTGGGTCGAGTCCAGCCAGGGTAAAAATTCCGGGCTCGTGTGGATTCAAGGGGGCAAGGAGTTCATCGTCATCAGCGAAAAGGACGGCTGGCGCCACGCCTACCGCCATGCGCGCGACGGGAAGGAACTTGCCCAGTTGACCCGCGAGAACCATGACATCATTGATCGCGGCGTCATCGATGAACAACGCGGCTGGTATTACTACTACGCCTCCCCCGATGATGCGACGCAAAAGTACCTCTACCGGGTTGCCCTCGATGGTTCCGGAAAGGGCCTGCGCGTCACGCCGGCGAATCAGGTGGGCACTCACGGCTATCTCTTCTCGCCCGACGCGAAGTGGGCAATCCATTCCCACTCGTCACTTGATTCGCCCCCGGTCCACAACCTGGTCGAGATCGAGGGGCACCGCATCGTGAAGACCCTGGAGGACAACCACGCAATCCGCGAAAGGATGCGGTCGATCCTCCGCCACCCGACTGAATTCCTCAAACTCGATGTCGGCAACGGCCTGGAATTCGATGCCTGGATGCTCAAGCCCGCCGATTTCGACCCGACGAGGAAGTACCCGCTCTTCATCTATGTGTACGGCGAGCCCCACGCCCAGACGGTCTTGAACGAATGGGGCGCGGCGCAGGTCGACTTCCACCGCCTGGTCGCCAGCCTGGGCTACGTGGTGGTGTCCATCGACAACCGGGGGACTCCCGCCCCCAAGGGTGCTGCCTGGCGGCAGGCTATCTTCGGCAGCCTGGGGCCGCTGTCGACCGATGAGCAGGAAGCGGGCCTGAAGGCGCTCCTGAAAAAACACCCGTTCATCGACCCGAGCCGCGTGGGGATCTGGGGCTGGAGCGGCGGCGGCACGAACACGCTCAACGCCCTGTTCCGCAAGCCGGATTCCTACCACGTCGGAATCGCGGTCGTCCCCAAGCCGCAGCCGCACCTCTACAACGCGTGGTTCCAGGAGATCTACATGCGGACCCGGGAGGTCAACCCGGACGGGTATCAAAGGGCGGCGGCCATCCATTACGCCGAAGGTCTCCGGGGAAAATTGCTGATCATGACCGGCTCGGGGGAGACCAACACCCATATCCAGATCATCGAGGGACTGGTGGACCGGCTGATCGCCCTGGGCAAACCGTTCGACTACATGGTGTATCCCAACCGGGATCACGGTTTGCGCGAGGGGGATGGCACGCTGGTTCATGTGAGAATGCACATCCTGAGATATCTCATGCAAAACCTGCCGGCTGGCCCGCAGCCGGCAAAGGCAGGCTGAGAATTGGGCACGGGAATGAAAGGTATTTCGCGATCCCAAAAAGGATCTGGATGCGGAAGTCTCACACAAAGTGGATGGCCAAGGCGTCCACCGCATCCCCTTGGATGCGGATGGTTCAAAACCCTGATTCCGCCTGCACCCGCTTATGCCAGGGAATCAGTCCGGGTCCCTGGCTTGCACCCCTGTTATCTGGCATCCCGAACCTCACCGCACTTGCTACTTTTTGAAGCCCCGGATTGCCAATCCAGTCCATCCACCGCTCCAGGGTCCCATCACACCTTCCCAACGGATCTCTGCCGGTGAGAATGAAGAAGCGCACCCAACCAGGATCCCCGGGCCGACCCACCATGCGAACCTTGCTAAACCCTTTGCCCCTCACCGCTTGCCTGGCTTCAGGCCTGTTGGCCGCCTCGGCGTTGCTGGGCCAAAAGCCGGTTGCCATACCACCGCTGTGGGATCTCTATGAACAGTCCCTACGCCGCGCCAAGTATGTCGACCTCACCCACACCATCGCCCCGGGCATGCCTGTCTGGTCCGGTTTCGGCGGGCCTTCGGTCAGCCCTGCCAGCGACCCGAAAACCGGCCGGCCCTACCGCTACGCCAAAGACGGCTTCGAAGCCAACGCCCACACCCTGCCGACCGACCAGATGGGCACCCAGCTCGACCCGCCCGCGCACTGGAACCCGGATTTCCCCGCCATCGATGAGCTGCCGCCCACCTTCGCCGTGCGCCCCCTGGCAGTAATCTCCATCGCCGACCAGGTCCGTCGCGACCCAGGGTATTCCCTGCGGGTGGCCGACATCCTCGACTGGGAACAACGTCACGGTATGATCCCCGAAGGTTCCGCCGTCTTCGTCCGCTCCGACTGGTCCCGCGACTGGGGCAAGCCCGGGCTGGCCGAAAGGACGGTATTCCCAGGCGTCTCGCTGGAGGCGGTGAAGTTCCTGCACCTCGAGCGGAAGATCCTTCTGCACGGCCACGAGCCCCTCGACACCGATGCGACACCGGGCTTTGACGCCGAGCGGTGGCTCCTCACCAACGGCTACACCCAGGCCGAGGGCCTGACCCACCTCGACCAGGTCCCCGAGACGGGTGCCCTGGTGGCCATCGGTTTCCCGAAGTTCCAGGGCGGCCTGGGCGGCTACGCCCGCTACATCGCCATCTGCCCGCCCGACTGGAAGCACGGCGTCTCCGTCGGCGAGCTGCCCGAGGCCCCCTTGGCAAGGCTTGCCAAGCCGCTGCGGTGGGATCCGGTGAAGAATAGGCGGGTGCGCTAAATACCAGGGGTACAACTTCTCCCAATTCAATGGCTTTGGTCACACATAAACCTGATGTGAATATAGGATCTTCCCTAGTCAAAATGGGAAGGGAATTCTTGTAGGGCCTGTCCGGGAAATCCGTAAGAGCATGTCCGCGAGGAACGATACGACCCGGTCACGCATCGGTTTGACCCTGCCGAAGGGTCCACAAGGTGTAAGCCCGGTCCCGAAAACCCTGTAGATCCATCGAATACTGGATCCGCCAGTAGGTCCAGGCCCGATGTTCAGGCGACCGCGCCCCGGTAACACCCAGATGGTCCGATGCCTCAGGCCTTTCCACCCTTTGCAGGAAACTCACAAGGTCATCCACCCCGGCAATCCCACCGGGAACCCTCCCCATCCAGTCCAGCAACAGGTTGATTTCTGCCAACAAGGCCAGCCGGGTCAGGGCCTTGGGGTGCGTGACCTGGCCAAAGGCAACCAACCATACCGGACGCCATCGATTCCAGGCGAGGATGGCAGGCATCCCTTCCACCACTTGCGGATCAGGCATCCCGGTCCAGACGGCCGGGGCAATCACTCACAAAAATGATTCTAGTTATCTATTAATTTGATCATTGACACTCAGCCAAGGCCTTCACCATGGCAACATTGGCAACCAACCCTGTCCGGGCCCATATGCCCATGGTGAAAAACCAAGGATCTTTTCCTTGAACCCTTCACCCCGAAGAACCCAAGTCCCTCACCCCCAATAAACCACCAAAAACACCCCGACCCACGCCACCGTCACGAAATGCCAGAACAGGCCCGCGTTTTTCAGATAGGCAAGGCGGTTGGGCCCCAGCCATCCCAGCAAGCCCGCCATAGCCGGCACCCCCAGGGCCACCATGGCCGCAACAAGATGGATGCCGTGCAGGCCCGCGAGCACCACCCAGCAGGTGGCCCATAGGTTGCCGTGGGGTAGCGCCGGTGGCACGGGAATCTCCGGTTCCCGGAAACGGTTCTCGGCATCGGCGGTGGTGTTCGAGACACGGACGGCCTCGTTGGCTTCAAAGACCCGCCGGGCTGCCCCGGAAGGGGTCGCCTCCCCCTTGTCGATCGAGCCCAGGATCTCGTAGGCCAGGTTCTTGCCCGGATTCCTCCGCACGCTGTCCAGCATCTGCGCCGGTCCGGCCGGGACGGCGGCCTTCTCCTTGCCCGTGATCAACCGGTATTCCTTCCCCCCCAGGGCCTCCAGGCTCGGTTTCAGCCTGTCGAGCCAGGCGAGTCCGGGCCCCTCGTCATAGCGTTTGGCCTCCGCCGCCCCCTCGGGAAACACCTCGCCGATTTTTCCAGGGAAAAACCCGGTGCCGAATTTTTCCGTTACCTCGTATCCCTCGATGCCCAAAAAACACCCGGCCGCCGCCAGGGCGGCGATCAACCGCTTGGTGGCCCGGTCAGTATCCCCGGCCGACAGCGAGCGGACCGCCAGGGCGACCAGGGCGCTGCCCAAACACAGGATGGCGCCGTTCGCCAGGCCAATCCAAGGGTTCATCCGGGTTTGGGCCGCGCTGGGCCATCCGCCCCCATCCGCCCCCGCAACCCCCAGACGCACCACCACGCAGGCCGTGATGAGGGCGGCGAAGAGGATCACCTCCGTGCCGAGGAAGAGCCACATGCCCATACGCCCGGCACCCGGATCGCCACCAACCGGCGCGGGGAGTTCCCCGTTCGGGGATTCGATGGTCATGGCGGTGGTCTCCATCTGGCAAAAAAGTCCCGGCGGGGCGAACCATATGGCTGGCGGTGTCCCCATCCCGCCGGTTGAACTACGATGGACAGTACCGTATTCACAGGTCCCCGGCCATTCCGGCAAACCCCCGGAAAGGGCCGCCCCTGGTGACGCATCACCTGGAGCCCCCCCTTGGAACCGCCGCAGCCGAGGATGGAGGGGCAGCGGTCCTGGCTGTGGATAATTCTGGCCGTCGCGGCTGCCACTGGTGTGGCCTGGTGTCTCGCCAATCAGGATCCCGAAGACTGGGTCCGCGACAGGGCCGAGGCCCACGCCAGGCTGTTTCACCACACCGGCTTCCCGCTGGAAGCGCATCCGTTCTCCACGCTGGCCTCCCCAGGGCGATACTCCCCCCCAAGCCTCTGGTCCGACCTCGCCTTCGCCCGCCTCGAACAGGCCGGCCACCCGATGCTTCTGACGGGCCTGGGATGGACGGCCTGGATGGCCTGCTTCTGCCTGGCGGGCCGGTTGCTGCTCCGCCAGCGGATGCAAGGGCTGCTGCCATGGCTCCTGGCCTGCGCCTCGCTGTTCACCTGGCAACGGGAACCGTTCCCCTTCGGCTGGATGCTCTGCCTGCTGGTCCTGACAGCCGCGACCTGGCGGCGATCCTTCCCCCGGTTCACCCTGACCCTTTGCACGGTCCTGTTGGCGCCCTACCTCTGCCGGCAGTGGCCCCTGGTCTGGATGGTGGCGATCTGTCTGTCCCTGATCCCCCAGCCGCGGAGAACCCCTCCCCGTTCCCTGGCAGCAGTTGGGGTGTTGCTGGCGCCTTGCCTTCTCGCGGTGTTGGACCGGTCCTATCGTGCGGTGCTGCTGACTCCCCCGTGGGAATTCAGGCCTTCATGGCTCCTGGAGGCCGCAGCATGGGACGGGCCATTGCGTTCGCTGTCTGGGGTGTCCGACACCCTCTGGCGCGGCCCCGGCGCGGCCGCCTGGCTACCCTGGCTGGGATGCCTCGCCGCGCTGATTTTCACCCTGGACAACCGCCAGAGTCTGCGCGCCAAAATCGCCACCGGCCTGGTGTTGCTGGCTGCCTGCCTCTGGTGCCTCCTGGCACCACCCCTCGCGCCAACCCTGTTGCTGGTGGCGGTCTGCCCCCCGACGGTTGTCAGCGCCATCCGCACCGGTTCCGGGAATGCCCCTTCCGACCTAGGTTACTCCCGGCGTCAGTGGAAGCAACCGGCGGGCTGGTTGTTTCTGGGTCTGGTGCTGCTGGCGCGCTGGGGAGCACCCCGGCGTCAGTGGAAGCAACCGGCGGGCTGGTTGTTTCTGGGTCTGGTGCTGCTGGCGCGCTGGGGTGCTCCCCTGCTGGCCCCGGAATGGTTCGGGACAGAATCCCCCGCGGGCCGCGGATGGCTGGCCACCCGGAAGAACTTCCCGCCGACACGGGGTAAGCTGTTGGTGGAAGCACTCCGGGACACCTCCGGCCAAACAAACACCCCATGGAAGGTTCTCGACGGCCGACTGGCTCCCGCTTGGGTGTCCGGCGGTCTCGGACCAACCGATGCCCTCGGCCCCGACCTCGAGTGGTTTGGCGTCTCCTTGAGCCCATGGCAAAAAGAATCCGCCGACATGGCCGACCCGTCCTGGTGGCGGAATCAGGAGGCCAGGGTGGTGCTGTCCCATCCGGACGCATCCCTGCCACGCCGGTGGCAGGAGGCCGCCCTGGGCTCGGCCACTCTGCTGGACAAATCCCCACCCTACAATCTGCTGCGATTGGCCGCCGGCATCCCGGTGCTGGCCCGCCTCGACCCAAGCCAGATGCCTTTGGCCGAAGGAACGGTCCTGCAAGCCCACGCACCCCGGTTCTACCCGGCCCAGGATTTGGCAGGCTGGCTTAATTGGGTGGAAACCTCCAACCGCGTGTCGGCTCCCCGCCGGCGGAAACAGGTGCTCGCCTTCCAGACGGCAGCCCTGTGGGGACGGGTGGTCGGCTCGCAGCCGGTTTCCCCGGGCACAGCTTTCCCGGTGACGGCGGCTCTGCTCAGCCAGTGCCTGGCCGATGATCCCCTCCGGGTGATCCCCGGCGACCCCGTCAGCCTGGCCGCCCTGCAGTTGGCCAAGCGCGCCGGCTGGGAGGGAGTCACCCTCGATGGCGCCACCCCTCCATCCGCCGGGCCAGTCCTTGAAAACCTCGGCAAGGCCATGCTGCTGGAGCTCTCGAGCGAGTCCTTCCGCAAACACTCACCAGACCTGCGCCTGATCACGACCCTGCGCCATGTGCAGGCGGTGCACCTGCTGAAGCGGGCCGCGGATTCGGGCAGGCCCGGCGCGTCGCTGGCCCTCGCCCGCCAGTTCCTCGAAAACGGCCAACTGGATGCCTCGCTGGCCTGCCTCGAACAGGCCGCCACCACACCCCAAGGCTCGGCAAGTTCCCAAAGCGGTGCCGGGGAACTCCGCCAATCACTCGCCACCCTGCGGGCGCGTGTCGGCGGCGCCCTCGCCGACCACGCCCTGAAAGCGGCCGAATACCCAGAGAACCCGGTCCGCCAGGCCGCGTTGGCCCTCGATGCCGGTCTGGCGGAAACAGCCCTTGCGATCCTTGAAAAAAGCCCCGTCACGCTGATCGGCGCCGAGGGAGTGCGCCTGGAACTCGAGCTGATGGCCCTGCTGGGCAAGGCCGATTCGTTGAAGAGGCTCGTGGAGGGAACCTCAACCGATGATCTCGATGGGTTCCTCGGCATGGTCACGCTCGAGGTCGGATCGGGCCTCCTGGCACTGCCCGCCGGCACCTGGTATACCACCCTCCAACTGGCCTCGGTGGGACGCGCGGCGGAGGCCTCCGCCAGGCTGGACGCCTTGACCATGGCGCTGGAGGCCAACCGCTCGCAGGCGGCCATGCGGACCACGCGGGCGTTGCCCCGCATCCTCGCCTGGGGCCTCGGCCTCAACCTGCCTGGTTCAGAGTGGTCGCTGCCCCCGGTCCTGGGGGAGCTGGCCCGGGTGCGGGAAGTGGTGGAGAACAGCCGCAAGCTCGAGGATTCGATGCTCGATTTGCAGGCCGCCGCCTTCTACCTCGATCTGCAGCGGCCGGATCCCGCACCGGCCCGTGAACGACTCATCCGCCTGATGGGCCGGCGCCCGGCAAGCGTCACCCATTCCGCCCAATGGCTGGCGGAGTGTTCCCTACTTTGGCTCGGCCCCAACCCCCGCCGCTGATCGGGCCGCCCCGCGCAGCCGGGCTGCACCGGCGACAGCGCCCGGATGCCCCTGGTCGATCGCCAGGGCGCTTTGGTACCACTCGAGCGCCTCGTCCCGATTCCCGACCGACTCGAGCAATCCGCCCACCTCGGCGTGCAGGTTCGGGTCCCGGGGGGCCTTGTCCATCTCGCCGCGCTGGATTTTCTGGATGCGGGCGTAGGCGCTTTCCAGTCGGGCCAGCCGGTTCTCGTTCTCCTTGGCCTCGGCCTCCCGGCCCGACTTCCGCAATGCCCCGATCCACAAAAACAGCGCCTCGTGGTCTCCCGGCGCCCGGGCCGTCGCCCGGCGAAGCAGCGCCTCGCATCGAACCCAATCAGTCTGCTCCCCACGGGCCATCTCCACACGCGCCTCCAGCAGCGCGTTTTGCCCCTGGGCATCGGGGAGACGCGCCAGCTTGCCCAGAAGCAGCCCCGCCCCCTCCAGTTCACCCGTTTCCAGCAGGCACAGGATCCCCAACCGGATCTCCATGGCGTCGGCATCCTCCCGCTCCAAAAGCGGGCCAAGCCTCTCCAGCGCCCGGGCAGGCTGCCGGTTCTCCAGCAGGCACCGCGCCAGGGTGACCCGGGTCTCCCGCTCTCCCGGGGGCCCCGCGGTCAGGGAAGCCTCCAGATCCTCAATCGCCTCCTGGTAGGCCAACAGCCACGCCTTCGCCTTGCCGCGCTCCGCCAGCGCGAAGGGGCTCCCTGGAGATGCCTTCACCCACCGGTCCAGATGGTGCAGCGCCTCCTTGCCGCGGAACCGCCGCAGGCAGCCTTTGGCCATGGCCAGGTCGGCCTGCCAGGCCTCGCGCGGGTTCCGTTCCCACCAGGCCCGGAGGAATTTCTCGGTGCCTTCCAGGTCACCGCCCGTGGCCCGCAACATGGCCCGGTCGGCGACCAAATCACCCATTCCGCCCTGTTCCAGCGAGAAGGCCCGGTCCAGCGCTTCCGCGGCTTGCTCCAGCCTCCCGCCCAGCCGGTAGCAGGTCGCCAACCACCGCCACGCCTGCGGTGCATCGGGCCTTTGCCGCGTCAGCCGTCCAGCCGCTTCGGTCGCCTCGGACAGCCATCCGGCCTCCATCAATCCACGCAGTCCTGCCTCTTCCCCGGTCCGTAGCCAACGCCACAGCATCACTACCAGACCGGCGATCAAGATGGATGCCAGCAGATAGGCCGCGAATCGCCTCATCGGGGTGCCTTGCCCGGGTTTTCCCGCGCTTCCAGCCTGCGGTTGACCGCGCTGACCCGCTGCTCCAGGGCCGGCGCACCCCGCGCCGCTGCCGCTGCTTTGGCCAGCCACGAGGCCGATTCCCCGAACTCGCCGACCCGTTCATAGATTTCCGCGATCTCCAAAAGCAGCTCCGGGCTGTCCGGGTTCCTGGAATAATCACGGCCCCAGATCTCGGCCAGGCGGACATTGTCCCGCTCGGTCTGGTTCAGGCGCTCCACGGCCGCCTGCGCCTCCTCGGCCCGGCCCAGCCTGCGCAGCGCCGAATGCCTCAGGAACAGGGCCAGGTAGTCCCCGGGCGTCCTCCGCAGGATCCGGTCCAGCCTCGGCAACGCGTCCTCCGGGCGGCCCTCGGTGAGATCGATCCGCACCGCCAGCAGTTGCACCTCCGGGCTGTCTGTTTCCTCCTGCAGTTCGGCCAGGACCCTTTTCGCCTCGTCCATCCGGTCCAGGTCCACCAGGCACAGCCCAAGGTTGGCCCGCGCGTCCACCGCACCGTACCCCCGCTCGATCAGGCCCGAATACAGTTCCGCCGCCTCGGCGGGCGACGACCGGTCCTTCAGCAGGTTGGCCAGGCGCATCACCGGCGGCCCGTACCCCGGATCCAGCCGGATCGATTCGCGATAGGCGGCCTCGGCCTGGTTCCTCGCCCCCAGGTTCTCCGCCGTGAAGCCAAGGAAGTAGGCGGCACGCGGGTTGCCCGGATCGCGTGCCTGCCACAGCCGGATCATCCCCTCGGCCGCGGGTAGCCGCATCGTGCGCAACAGGCCCCGGCTCATGGCTTCCAGAATCAAGGCGGATTCAGGGGCCCCGGCATCGACCACCCGCCGCAATCCGGGGGCCAGCTCATCGGTGTCCCCCGACTGCACGCGCACCAGGGCCATTTCCAGGCCCATTTCCTCGGGAAGGGGGCCTTTTTGCAGGCCTTGCAGCCGCTGGCAGAGCGCCCTGGCCACGCCCAGGTTGTCCAGCATCCGCGCCGTGCGGCTGGAAACAACCAGAAGCCCCGGATGATCCGGCACCCATCCCAGGCCAGCGGTCAGGTGGGCCTGAGCCTCCCGCGGGCGGTTGCCTGCCAGATCCGCCTCGGCCCGATTCAGGTGATAGTTGGCCATCAGGGCAGGAAGAAAAAACCAGACACCCATCAACCCAAAAAGAATCAGAGACCCGGCGAAGACAAGCCATCTGGCCCGCCGGCCGAATCGGAACGGGCTCTCCGGGGGTGGCGTGGCGCCCTCTTGGCTATCGGTCCCCATGGTCAGCCGGCCCCTGTGCGCTGGGTTGCGGCCTAACTCACTTTGATTTCAACTCCACCTTCAGGTCCTTCGACCCTGAAGCCGGTATGGTCAGCTTGATGCCGCTGGCCGAGAAATCCCGGTACTTTTCCGGCAGGCTGATGTAAGTCCCCTCCGGTTTCTCCTGCGTGGGGATGCTGGCACCCCCCTGCGACTTGGCCTGCTTGTTCATCATTTCCTTCTGCTTCGCCATCATCGCGTTGCTCTTCTGGGTCACCATGCTGCCCTTGCCGCGGTTGGGGTCGAGCATCGAGTTGTCGATGGCCACCGAGACCTCCCCGGTGGGGCAGGATTCGATGGCGAAGGTCCCGTCCTTGGCGTTGATCGTCGCGCTGCCGGGGTTGGCGTTGGTGTTCTCGCGGTAGACCATGATCTGCCCGCCGGTCAGGGGCTTGCCATCCACCATCACCGTGCCGCTCACAGACGCCCGCGGCACCTGCCTCTCCCCACAGGCCGGCAGCGCCCCAATAAGTCCCAAAGCCATGGCCACCAGGGAAAACCGAATGATCTGTTGCATGACCGCCTCACCCCGTGCTTCAAAACGACCCAATAAACTATATCCCGGCCCTAAATGCCAAGGGGCATCCGGTCTGGATGCCCCCTGTGAAACAGAAGTTATTTAGGATCAGAAATCCGATCCCACCACCTCGTCGCCGCCCGGCGTCACGGCGGACCACCAAGTGACGTTCGAGACGCTGTTGGAGAGGAACCGCACGCTGCCATCCCCCATGCCCACGCTCATGCCACCCGAATGCAGGCCGGTCGCCAGCATCTGGCAGGCTTTCTTGTTGCCCCCCTGGGCCTCATCGGGCAGCAACGTGGTGTCGCAGTACTTGATGCTGGGCAGCACCAGGAATTTCGATTTGGGCCCGGTCACGCTGGCGGCGAACTTGGGCGACCATTCCCACCAGGTGTTGCCACCCCAGTCCAGGCTCCAGGGGTCTGCGGAAGTCTGGGCCATCCGCTCGGCGTACATGATGGTGTTGCTGGTTCCGTCCTTGAAGGTCTGGGGGTAGCGGGGCTTCTGGCTGTCCCAGTCGTGCCGGAACACCTGGTGGTTGTAAACGTAGCTCGTGGTGGCCCAATCCCCGGCCCCGGCCTTGCCGTTGCCAGTGCTGCTCGGATCAGAGGGGCAGTTGTAAACCTTGATGGCGGTGGTGGGGATCAGCGTGTCCCAGCAGTCGTAAATGCCGCCACCACGCGGGCCGCCAGCGGGCGTCAGGGATGCCTTGTACACGTTCTCCTGCTCGATGTCGTTGAGGATATGCATGAAGACGCTGCCGTACCCGGTGCCCTTGGCTAGGTTCCCACCCCAATAGTCCGGGTTGCGTTGAGGAAAGCCTCCGATCCCGATGGGCATCTTCCCCTGGTTCCTGTCGGCGCAGTTCACAGTCGCCAACGAGATGTTTTTGATGTTGTTGCTGCAAGACATCCGGTTGGCCGCCTCGCGTACCTTCTGCACGGCAGGAACCAGCAGGCCAACCAGCACGGCGATGATGGCGATCACCACCAGCAGTTCGATCAGCGTGAAGGCCTTGTTGCGGAATACGGAGGAATACCATGTCTTCATGGTCGCACCTCTTGAATGATCATTGGAATGAAGGACTATCTCTAAGAATGCTGCACTATTGATAGTTTTGTCAAACAGAATCATCACCTGCTTCTTGGTTAATTTTTTCTGCCTAGATTAAAATCCGCTCCAAGACATATTTCGATTTATTAATATATATCGCCACCCGTGCCTAGCTGTGTTCTAGCTCGCACCAAATGACTTCCCCTCATTTAGGCTGTGAATGGTTTACCACTCCGGTTTGGCGGGTTGAAGACTTTTCCCACTTCCAAACTGCACTGGGATACACTCGGCTGAATCAGATCAGGCCTGGTCCGGTTCCAAACAATCAATTCCACCGCGGAGCACCCCCATGCGGCTCGACCACATCGCCTACCGCGTCGCCGACCGCAACCGCACCGCGCGTTTTTTCCGCGAGGCTTTCGGCTACAAGGTCCAGCAGGAATTCACCATCGATTTCGGCGACAGTCAGACCGCCCAGTGCATCGCCCTCGAACCCCCCGAGAAGGCCCTGCGCGACACCCCGTGGATCGGGCTGTCCCCGCCCGGCTTCGAGGCGAGCGCCTTCCACCTGGCCCCGGAGGTCTTCGTCAGCGACGGCTCGCCGGGTTCCATCGTCGGCGACTGGGTCGCTGCCCGTGGCGGCGTCGGCGGCATCCACCACCTCGCCTACCAGGTCCAAAGCGTCGAGGAGACCATGCGCCTCTGGAAGGAGAAGGGCTACGCCGAGTTCACCTCCGACGCCCCGCTCCGCTGCCCGGGCCTCACCCAGGTCTTCACCCGCCCCTCCGAACTGACCGGCGTCATCTACGAGTTCATCGAGCGCGGCGAGTTCGGCTTCTGCAAGGACAACGTCCGGGCCCTCATGGAAAGCACCCGCGGCATCCGGTGAGGCAATACCAGATCGCCAAGGTGTCACCCATCCAGCGCAAAACGCTTTCCAAACACCCCTCGGTAAACGATCCAAGGGCGACTTGAATTGGAAAAACCATATCGAGCAAAGGATCGACATCCTCTGCGGGAAACCAGTCCTCCAGGGAACACGCATCCCCGTCGAGCTACTTCTCACTGAATTGGGTAGCGGCCTCAGCCAGGAGGAAATTCTCTCCAATTACCCGCCGCTGAAATCCGGGCATTTGCGGGCCGCCCTGCTCTTCGCGGCGGCAGTCCTCAAAAAGAAAGGCCGACACTCCGGGGGCGGCAATGGTCCATTTCGCGATTAATCCGAAAGCGGTCCCATTCCCCCACCCAAAATCTGGGCCCTGGATCAGCCCTTTGGATCAGTCCCACTCCAACCCGTCAGCCAATCACGCCATCCTTTTTCATCTGCTCCAGTAGCAATGCCTGCCGCCTCAAGGCCGATTCCATCGTGTTGCGACGCTGCTCCGGGCGAAGTTGTGCTTCCGCCCATTCCAGGGTGGCCAGCAGGACCTTCGTCCGCTCCACCGGATCCCACATCCTGTTCCGCTTGGCCTCTTCCCTTGCCAGCGTTTTGGCAAGGTCCTCCCGGAGCTCGGCGATCTTGTCATCTTCCATAGTGGCTCCCACCTGTGATTCTCCTTGGAATTCAGAATCCCGCGGGAATCATGCGTTGCTTCCAAGCCCTCCATCCCGCGTACTATCCAGATCCACATGAATTCCGAAGTCCGGAATCCTTCCCGGCGGTCAAACCGCGCCATACTGGCTGACGGCAGGGTATGCGATCACCCGGCGCATTTCCTCCAGCAGCATGTTTGCAATGCTCGACGCCATGGTTGATAACAGACCGCTTGCGGTCCATCCAGGGCTTTCCAAAAGCTCATCTTACCGCCCATTCGGCGCGGTCCATCCCCCGAGACTCTGGCAGCCCTGAAATCACACCCCCAGCCCCATGCCTCGAATAATCGGACACATAACCCCAGGTTTTTAAGATATTTTCAGGATGCCATGCAAGCCGGATGAAATATCTGCCACATGCTCAGGGTCCAGAATCGGTTGGTGGCTGGATAACGATTGCTCCGCTCCACAGGGACGGGAAAACCTGCACCCATGTCGCGCTCGCAAAACCAAGCATGCTCAGGCATTGTCCGTGAACTCACCATGGAATTATGGGATGGGATGCGTCTGTGGCTTGTGGCGGAAGTATAAACTTTGGATAACCTGATCCGTCCCTCCAAAGCTATCGGTCTGCACGCATGTATGAAATCCACCTGATTTCCAGCGCATCAGACAAGCCCTTGGAGCAATTGGGAACCAAACGAAAGTACTGGTTCCTGTCCGAGTCAGGGGACCGTTTTCTGTTCAAGGCCGAGGAAAGGGGAACCGGTGAGGATTGGGCCGAGAAGGTTGCCAGTGAGATTTGCAGACTTCTGGGTATTCCCCATGTCAACTACGAACTGGCGCGCGAGGACTGGGAGGGCGGGAAGCCCGGTGTCATTTGCCGGTCCTGCTCTCCGGAGCCGACAGGCCTGGAAATGGGGAACCACCTCC